>ERZ791911.2-NODE-2-length-352100-cov-19.832709_pt1 | contig 352100 bp, 284 predicted proteins | sample MGYA00510142_ERZ791911 | MGnify/ENA primary metagenome ERZ791911 (study PRJEB30046, sample SAMN00792056) | human gut metagenome | study: EMG produced TPA metagenomics assembly of the A metagenome-wide association study of gut microbiota in type 2... | reverse complement strand
TGCGCCGATGGTACTGCAATGCAATGCGGGAGAGTAGGTAGCCGCCTCCTTTTAATGAGACCTCAAGGACACTTGTCTTTGAGGTCTTTTTTTATTTATTCATTACCCATTACACACTATCCATTACCCATTATACATTATACATGTGTAGCGTATAACCTTAATTTTATTTATTTCTCTATATTTTCTAAATATATCTTTTTGTTAATTGGAAAATAATGAGTAATTTTACACGTAGTTTTGGCTATAAAATGCATTAGCGTGCTTTTAAATGGCCTTATATCGAATTTTAACAAAAATACACAATACAGATGGACGAAAATCTGACGATTGATCAGGATCGGATTATGAAGATCAACATCGAGGAGGAGATGAAGACCTCTTACATCGACTACTCTATGTCGGTCATCGTAGCCCGTGCTCTTCCTGATGTCAGGGATGGTTTCAAGCCTGTGCACCGCCGTATTCTCTATGGTATGTTAGGCTTGGGTAATACGAGTGATAAACCTTATAAGAAGTGTGCGCGTGTCGTGGGTGAGGTGCTTGGTAAGTATCATCCTCATGGCGACAGTTCTGTCTATGGCGCTCTGGTGCGTATGGGACAGGACTGGAATATGCGCTACAAGCTTGTCGATGGTCAGGGTAACTTTGGTAGTGTAGACGGCGATTCTCCTGCTGCCATGCGTTATACTGAGTGTCGCTTGTCCAAGATGGGCGAGCACATCATGGACGATATTGACAAGGACACTGTGGACATGACCAATAACTTCGATGATACATTGAAGGAGCCGTCGGTGATGCCTACAAAGATTCCTAACCTTCTCGTCAATGGTGGCAACGGTATAGCCGTGGGTATGGCTACTAACATCCCTACACATAATCTTGGTGAGGTTATTGATGCCTGCTGTGCTTTCATCGATAATCCGGATATTGATGTCGATGGTCTGATGCAGTACATTCCTGCTCCTGACTTCCCGACCGGTGCCTATATCTATGGTCTTGATGGTGTCAAGGCTGCTTACCGAACGGGTCGTGGCCGTATCATCATGCGCGCCAAGGCAGAGATCGAAAGCGGTGAGAACCACGATAAGATTGTCGTGACGGAGATTCCTTACGGTGTCAACAAGCAGCAGCTGATTGAATACATTGCTGACTTGGTGAAGGAAGGCAAGCTTGAGGGAATCAGCAATGTCAATGATGAGACGGGCCGTCAGGGTATGCGTATCGTCGTTGATGTCAAGAAGGATGCCAACGCCAAGGTTATCTTGAACAAGCTCTTCAAGATGACAGCCCTGCAGAGCAGTTTCTCTGTCAACTGCATTGCGCTGGTGCCTAACAAGCATGACCATTCACAGTTGCGCCCGAAGTTGCTCTCTCTCAAGGAGTGTATCAGCTATTTCGTCGAGCACCGTCATGAGGTCACCATCCGCCGTACCAATTACGATTTGAAAAAGGCACAGGAGCGTGCGCATATTCTTGAGGGCCTTATCATTGCTTGTGATAATATTGACGAGGTTGTGCATATCATCCGTCAGAGCAAGACTCCTTCTGAAGCCCAGCGCGCCTTGGAGCAGCGTTTCCAGCTCGATGAGCTTCAGTCGAAGGCTATCGTAGATATGCGCTTGAGCCAGCTTACTGGTCTGCAGATGGAGAAACTTCACGCTGAGTATGAGGATTTGGAGAAGAAGATAGAATATTACAATCAGATCCTGAATGACCCGGAGCTGTGCAAGAAGGTGATGAAGGATGATCTCTTGGAAGTCAAGGAGAAGTATGGCGACGAGCGTCGTACTCAGATTATCCCTGATGAGCATGAGTTCAATGCAGAGGATTTCTATCCCAACGATCCTGTTGTCATCACGGTTAGCCACCTGGGCTATATCAAGCGTACGCCTCTGAAGGAGTTCCGTGAGCAGGCGCGCGGTGGAGTAGGCTCTAAGGGCGCTCACACCCGTGAGAAAGACTTTACAGAGTTTATCTATCCGGCAACGATGCATCAGACGATGCTGATGTTTACTAAGCTGGGAAGATGTTACTGGCTGCACTGCTATGATATCCCCGAGGGCGACAAGACCTCGAAGGGACGTGCCATCCAGAACCTTCTGAATATAGAGCCGGGCGACTCTGTCAATGCCTTCCTGCGCATTCGCGGACGTGGCTTGGAGAACGAGGAGTTCAACAACTCGCACTATGTTGTCTTTGCTACCAAGAATGGTACTGTCAAGAAGACAAGCCTGAAGGAATACTCTCGTCCACGCGCCAACGGTATCAAGGCCTTGAATATCGCTGAGGGCGATGAGGTTGTTGACGTCCGCCTCACCAATGGTAAGAATGAGTTGATTCTGGCCGACCGCAACGGCCGCGCCGTGCGCTTTGACGAGTCTGAGATACGTGACATGGGCCGCAATGCAACCGGTGTACGTGGCATGGTTCTCGACAAGGATGATGCTGTTGTCGGCATGATTGTCGTCAATGACCCCGTGAAGGAAAATGTTATGGTTGTCAGTGAGAATGGTTATGGCAAGCGCTCAGCCATTGAGGACTACCGTAAGACCAGCCGCGCCAAGAAGGGTGTCAAGACCATTGCCATCACCGAGAAGACGGGCAAGCTCGTCGCTATCAAGAATGTCACTGATGAGAATGATCTGATGATTATCAACAAGAGTGGCATTGTGATTCGCATGGCAGTGGCTGATGTCCGCGTTGTAGGTCGTGCCACACAGGGTGTGCGCCTTATCAACCTCTCAAAGAAGAACGATGTTATCGCCAGTGTCTGCAAGGTGATGAGTTCAGAGCTTGAGGCTACGGTGGAGGAGGAGAGCCGCGCTCAGTGGAATGAGACCAATGAGAAACTTGACAAGGATATCAATTCTCAGTCAGCCTCCTCGGCAACAGATAGTGCCGACGTCGACAGCAATCTGCCTGAAGACGAGACGAACAGCGAAACTTCTGATGACGAGAATATCACAGAGTAATCTTTTATAAATTCATAATCTATGAAAAAACTTATGTTTGCGGCTATGCTGGTGCTTGGCACCACCGCCGCTTTTGCAGGCGACAGCGAGCCGTTGAAAGCTGTCCTCAGCGCCAAGGATTATGCTCAGGCTGTGGCACTGTTGAAATCCAATCTGGGTCAGATGGCTAATGCGCAGGAGAAGGCCAAAGCTTATGACTATGTGACCAAACTGGCCATGAAGTCTTTCGATGCGCAGAATGCTATTGAGACCGCCAATCTCCAGGCTCGCATGCTGAAGCAGAAGGAGAACCCTTATGACACGATAGCATATTACGAGGCTGCCTACAATGCTACAGTGAATGCTGTGGAGTGCGCCAAGTTCGATGCTGAACCCAATGAGAAGGGAAAGGTAAAGCCGAAGTATACTTCTGGCCTCTCTTCTACTGTGAGCAGCGCGCGTTTGCAGCTGGTAACAGCCGGCAACTACTATGCTCAGAAGAATGACCAGGACAATGTCCTGAAGTACTGGGGCACCTTCCTCGATACCGACAGCAATCCCATGTTCCAGTCTACCAAGGAGAATGAGAAGGCTTACATCGGTCAGGTGGCTTACTACACTGCTCTCTATGCTAACCAGGCTAAGCAGTATGACAGAGCCGAGAAGTATGCTGACATCGCCATGCAGGACACTGCTATGCGCAAGCAGGCTGAGACCTTCAAGTATGCCATGGCTCAGATGGCGCTGAAGACACATGCTGACTCTCTTGCCTTTGCCGAGAAGATGAAGGCCGTTTATGCCAAGGAGCCTGCCAATGAGACAGTGTTCGGTCTGCTGTGCAATATGTATACCGGTCTGAACATGACCAACGAGCTGAACGCTCTTGTAGACCAGGCTATCGCTGCCAATCCCAAGAACTTCACGGCTTGGGCAACAAAGGGCCAGAACCTTGTCAACAAGAATTCCAAGGCTGCCAACCCCAACTGGGACGAGTGCATTGATGCCTTCAAGCATGCTATCGAGATTCAGCCCAAGAGCTCTGTGGCCCTGACTTATCTCGGCTTCTCGCTCAATGCCAAGGCTTCAGCTATCAATGGCGATGTAGCAGCACAGAAGGCGCTGTACACAGAGTCGAAGGATTATCTGGAGCGCGCTCAGAACGTAGATCCTAACCGTCAGCAGTCTAACTGGGCTTATCCACTCTATCAGTGCTACTACAAGCTCTATGGTGCTGACGATGCTCGTACCAAGGAGATGGAGGCTATGATTAAGAACTAATCAAGAGCTGTTATCACATAAAAAAGAGGTGTGCAGGATTTTCTGCACACCTCTTTTTCTTTGCTCTCTCAGGAGTTAGAATTCAAATCTTACCTTTGCATTGATCTGTCGTCTGGTAAGGTAGTTGGGCACGGCAAACTGCTGATTGGTGACATCTGTAACCCAATAGTAGGAATTCACATTGCTGATGTCGAAAAGGTTCAGACAGTCTACACCGAGCCAGATATTTCTAAAGATGCTTCTGCTGTGTCTGTCGCTGTTGTTCAACAGTCTGTAGCTCATTCCGATGTCTGCACGTCTGTAGGCCGGAGCACGGAAGCTGTTGCTCTCCAGCTCCCGGTGTGGAGCAGAGAACGGCAGTCCATCGGCGAAGGTCAGCCGCAGGCTCATCAGCCATTTGTCGGAGCCAGGGAAATAGTCTGTGAAGAAGAGGTGGGTAGCATACCGCTGGTCAGTAGGCAGGGGGATAGAGACGCCGTTGAGCTTCATGCGTGTGTTCATGAGGGAGAGCGTCACCCATGAGTCCGTACCCGGTACAAACTCGCCATACAGCTTGAGGTCAATGCCAGCGGCGTGGCCGTTGGCAAGGTTGTCTCCATAATAGGTTACTTTCACATTGTCTACAGAGTAGGGTATCAGGTTGGCCAAAAGCTTATAATATACTTCCGCTGAGAATTTAAACGGCCTGTTGTTGACATTGAATCTGTAATCCATGCCGGCAATGAAGTGCAGTGACCGCTGACTCTTTATCTTGCTGTTCAGCGTTGCATAGGTGGTGCCGTTGACGGTAGTGGTGTCTCTCAACTCTTTGAAGAAGGGCGCCTGGTAATACAAGCCGGTAGCCAGTCTGAAGCTGATATACTGATTGAACGATGGTATAATGCTGAGTGATACTCGTGGAGAGAGTATGGATTCGTGGTTGTAATTCCAATGTGAGAACCTCACTCCATAGTTAAGCGTGTATAAGGTCGGGACTATGCTGTCGTTGTCATCAGCTTTGTGTGACTGGAATCGCCAGTTGTCTTGGAGGTAGAGCTCCAATCTGTTGGCATTGAGCTCATTCCTTGCCCTCAACGAGTAGATCATGTTCAGGTCCTGGCCGGTGTGTGGTATACTGTATCCGGCAGAGTCCCTCATCTCATACTCGTTGGACTGCTCTTCGACATGCTCGATTTTATAGGTCAGCGCTCCTTCAATGTTATGCTGCCGCATCGTATGTCTGACCATGAGCTTGAGACTTTCAACATGGCCTTTCAGGTAGTTTCTGGCGTGCTGGAAATAGGTGCCGACCCCTAAATTCTCCGATGTCTCGGTCTGTGTGAGCCAATATTGTCCTTGTATGTCATAGGTCTCCTGCTCTCGGGTGTTGAAGGCCGATGCCAGGAGAGAGACGAAGGTGGAATCACCGTAGTGGCGCGTCAAGCCTATCGTACCGAAATAGGTTCGGAACAGGTCGCGCTCCTGACCGTCGAAGTATACTTTGAATGATCTGACATTCTCCAAAGTGCCAAACTTCGTCTCACGGTCTTCCGGGTAGAAATTGTAGTGGTTGTTGGAGATATTACCGATGATGTCTACACTCCATCTGCTGTTAGGTCTCCAGTTCAGATAAGTCTGATAATCAAGGAAGTTAGGATTGTACTCGCCCTTGCTTTCTAAAGAGCCCAAGAGGTATCTGTTGGTTTTATATCTCAGCCCGTTGGCCCATGCAAACTTTTTATTGCCAAAGCCCACATAGGCTCCAGCGCCTAACAGCGAGGCATCGACAGAAGCCTCGAAGCGCTTGGGCCGGCGATAGGTGATGTCGAGAGCTGAGGACATCTTGTCACCATACCGCGATTCAAAGCCGCCGGAAGAGAAAGCGATCTTCTCTACCATGTCGGGGTTGATGATGGACAGACCTTCCTGCTGCCCGCTGCGTACGAGGAAAGGCCGGAAGACTTCCACATTATTTATATATACAGAGTTCTCATCAAAGGCTCCTCCCCTGACATTATATTGCGAGGACAGTTCAGAATGTGCACTCACGCCAGCCTGGCTTTGGACAAGCTCCTCAACGGCATTGCCTGATGTGGATGGCATCCTTTTAAGCTGTTTGGTAGACAGGTCCTGCATCTGTCCAGACTGTATCTTCTGCCCGGTGACGTTGACCTCGTCAAGCTGGTTGGCACTGCCGATGAGCACTATCTGGAGCGTCTGGTTACCTTTAGGCCGACGTAGGATGCGGGTCTTGGTCCGATAGCCAAGCATGCTGTATCTGATGACGACAGAGTCTGCTGAATGGAGGGTCATCTTGTATTCTCCTTTGAGGGATGTGACGGTGGCTACACCCTGGGCTACACAGGCCACACTGGCCAGTTCAACCGGGTTACCCGCTTCGTCGATGACGCGTCCTTTCAGCGTGAAGGTCTGAGCCGACAGACTGACGGCTGACAGCAATATGATGATAAACGATATTATTCTCTTCATATTTTAGAATAACGCTTTGACAGATGTTTTATTGTCTTGATGGAGGAAATGCTTTTTAGATGGAGAAGGGGCCTTAAAATCATAATCTTCTTCCAAAATATCGTAACAGTTTCATGCTATTAATTCCGTACCTTTGCATCATCAACAAATAAACGATAAGATTATGAAAACAACATTCACAGTAAATGGTATGAAGTGTGTCCATTGCAAGGCTAACGTAGAGTCTGCTCTTAAGAATCTTAAAGGCGTCTCTGATGCCGTAGTGTCTCTCGACGACCATAATGTGACGGTAGACTATGACGCATCGCAGGTCAGCGCTCCGGAGATGAAGGAGGCCGTTGACAACAGTGGTCATTATGAGTTTGTGCTATGAAGCAGACTATTCCTGTAGTGGGCATGGCGTGCGCGTCATGCTCGTCAAATGTAGAGCGCAAGCTGAACTCTCTATCAGGTATCAACTCAGCCTCGGTGAGCCTGGCTGGCCGTTCAGCTTTGGTGGATTATGACCCGGAGAAGATCTCTCTTGAGACAATGAAGAAGGAGATTAACAATATCGGGTATGACCTCGTCATAGAGAAGGATCGCTCTGTTGAGGAGATTCAGAAACGGGAATATAAGCTTCTGACTCGTAAGACAATCTTGTCATGGCTGCTGTCGATTGCCGGCATGTGTGTCAATATGCATTGGATCTCTGTCGGCAGCTTGTCGGTAACCAATCAAGTGGCATTGCTGATAGCACTTGCCAACATGGTGTTCTGTGGTAAAGACTTCTACATCAATACGCTCAGGCAGCTGCGTCATGGAAGTTCCAATATGGATACCCTGGTGGCTCTGAGTACAAGCATCACTTTTGTCTTCAGCACCTATAACGTATTTTGGGGAGACCTTACCCTTACCTATTTTGACTCGTGTGGGATGATTATCACCTTTGTCCTCACTGGCAGGATGTTGGAAGAAAAAGCGAAGGATGGCACCGCCACCAGCATACGTCAGTTGATGGGCATGGCCCCCAAGACAGCTCATATCGTAGAGGGAGGAGCGGTCAGCGAAGTTCCTATTTCCACCATTGATGTAGGCGATATTCTTGAGGTTCGTCCAGGCGAGAAGGTCCCTGTCGATGGTGAAGTCATCTCAGCCGAGAGTTTTATGACTCCCGATGCCGCCTATGTCGATGAAAGTATGATAACGGGTGAGCCAACGCCGGCAGAGAAGAAGAAAGGCTCCAAGGTCCTCGCTGGTACCATCCCCTCTCAGGGTAAGTTTCGGATGCGCGCCCGTCAGGTGGGAGAGAATACAGCTTTGGCTCATATCATCCGCATGGTGCAGGAAGCAGAGGGCAGCAAGGCGCCGGTGCAGCGTATCGTAGACAAGGCCGTTCGGGTCTTCGTCCCTGTTGTCGGTGCCTTAGCAGTAGTCACGTTTGCGCTCTGGATAGTACTTGGAGGTACTGCCATGTTGCCTAAGGCCATCATCTCAGCGGTGACCGTACTTGTCATCGCCTGTCCGTGTGCGATGGGACTTGCCACTCCTACGGCCTTGATGGTTGGTATTGGTAAGGCGGCCGATAAGCACATATTGATAAAAGACGCTACCGCCTTGGAGCGTTTAAGAAAGGTTGACGTCTTGGTAACTGATAAGACCGGGACGTTGACAATACCTAATAAGGATGTCGATTTTACCAAGGCTGACAGCCTTCCCCTTGAAGACAGGGAGAAGCTTAAACCGAATGCCCGTGAGGCTATGGAAGCGCTTCAGAAAGACGGGATTGATGTCTGGATGATGAGTGGCGACAAGGAGGAAGCAGCGAAGTATTGGGCTGATAAGGCAGGTATAGGGCATTACAAGGCAAAATGTGTGCCTACTGATAAGGAAGACCTTGTCAGAAAGCTGAAATCAGAAGGCAAAACAGTGGCGATGATTGGTGATGGTATCAATGACACCCAAGCACTTGCCCTGTCGGATGTGAGTATTGCCATCGGTACTGGTACTGATGTTGCTATGGATGTGGCACAGGTGACCCTTATGACAGATGACCTCAGTGCCCTGCCTTATAGCGTGAAGTTGAGTCGCAAGACGGTGCGCATGATTTGGGAGAACCTGTTCTGGGCTTTCATCTACAATATCATCTGCATTCCTATCGCCGGGGGCATGCTCTATCTGTTCTATGACAAGCCGCCGATAGAGCTGACACCGATGTGGGGCAGTGCTCTGATGGCTTTCTCCAGCGTCAGTGTGGTCTTGAACAGTCTGAGGCTGAAGTTCGCCTGATGTTTACTTTTGGTAATCGTACTTTCGGTTGTAGCCAAATCCGGATTTAGGATACCAGTCTTTCTCTACTGAAATTTGCAGTGAGAAGTTATGATTGGGTGTCCACCGGACGGCTGCACCGAGACGGTCGCCAAAAGGATTGTATCCGAAGCAACCATCATAATAGTCGTAGAAGCCTGGATAGCCATAGTAATAAGGATAGCCATATCCAGCCATGCCACTATTGGCAAGAGACTTCTGTCCATAGATGTAGGCTGCCCAGTGCTCATCGAAGTTGTAGCCTAATTCTCCATATAGACCTCCGTTGGTGATATTGATACCATCCCAGTTGAGGTGGTTCATATATCCTCCTACGGTCAGCCATCCTCGTTTTCCTAATGGGGTGGTGTAGTCCAGATAGACATTCTGAGCGAATCCGGCGCCATGAGGCGCTCCCTTCCCAAAGCCCGCCATGACGCTCAGTCCTACACTGCCATGCAGGGCTCCTCTGCTCTTCTCTTCTCCCTGAGGCTTGATGGACGCGATGCTTACAGAAGATGTGTCGGCAATCTCACCACCTCCCTGGTATGAATAGTCCTGTGCTGGCGTCGTGATAAAAGGCGAGCCTACCGCCTGCCAGGTAGAGCCAGTAGCTGGGTTGGTCTGCAACAAGGCAGAGCCGGGTACAAATCTGACTGCACCATGGTTGTTGATGATGGTGGATTCGCGCTGGGCCCAGGTGGAGACGGAAAAGACTGTGAAGATGAGGAGGGCAAGTCCTCGTAATAGAATGAATCTGATATTTCTGTTGTTCATTATTTCGTTTCTTTTGTTGCAAAATTACTCATTACGGGCGTTACGAGATACGTTTTTTATCTTTTTTATGCCAAAATCGCCCTTTTTCTAAATTTTTTGGCCATTTTTCTTGCAAGTCTTAAAGAAAAGCTATAATTTTGCCCTCGTAAAATAAGAAAGACAGTTATGAACGCATACGCAACATATTCCTATTATTACTTTTACTTTGCAAGAAATTGTGAAGCGGGAAGTTGCGTGTAAATTTCAACTTAAGACTAAGGTATAACCTAAGGATAAGGTATACGTCAAGGTCCCGCTTCAAGAATATTGAGGCGGGATTTTTGTTTACGACCCTTAGATATTAGTTTAAAAGAAGATATGAAGAGAATAGCAATACAAGGCATGCGTGGTTCGTTTCACGACATAGCGGCGCATGAGTATTTTCAAGGAGAGCAGGTGCAGATTATCTGTTGTGACACTTTTGAAGAGGTCTTCGGAAATATCCACAAGGACCCTACCGTCATAGGCATGCTTGCTATTGAGAATACCATTGCCGGTTCACTGCTCCACAACTATGAGCTGTTACGGGACAGTGGTACCACTATCGTTGGCGAACACAAATTGCATATCACTCATAGCATCTGCTGTTTGCCCGATGATGACTGGACAACGATTCATGAGGTTCATTCTCATCCGGTGGCTTTGATGCAGTGTCGTAACTATCTTTCTAATCATCCTGAACTTAAAATCGTAGAGGGCGAGGACACGGCAGGCAGCGCACAATATATTTATGAGCATCAGTGCCATGGGTGGTCGGCCATCTGCCATGCCGATGCAGCGCGGATGTATAATATGAAGGTGCTTGAAGACCATATAGAAGACAATAAGCATAATTTCACCCGTTTCCTTGTTGTCTCTGATCCTCATAAGGCTGACTTCCTTCGGCCGCTCAATCAATCGAACAAGGCCAGTCTTGTCTTCTCACTTCCTCATGCTGAGGGCTCGCTTTCCAAAGTCCTTACGATTCTTAGCTTTTATGATATTAATCTTACGAAGATACAGTCCTTACCTGTCATTGGTCATGAGTGGGAGTATATGTTCTATGTAGATGTCACTTATGAGGATCTTATCCGATACCGCCAGTCCATAGACGCAATAACCCCATTGACCAAGAGTCTGAAGATTCTCGGCGAGTATAGTGCAGCATAACGATAATCAACTTAAAGGTAGCATAAATATGAAACCAGCAGATAGAGTAGACAGTGTTCAAGAATATTACTTCAGCCGCAAGCTGAAGGAAGTGGCAAAGCTCAATGCAGAGGGCCTGGACATCATTTCCTTGGCTATCGGTTCTCCCGACATGCCCCCATCCAAGCAGACTATCGACAAGCTCTGCGAGGTGGCCAGCGACCCCAATGCCCATGGTTATCAGCCTACGAGTGGACTCCCTGAACTTCACAAGGCTATGGCAGGTTTCTACCATCGTGTCTATGGCGTTGACCTTGACCCCATGACGGAGATACAGCCCATCATCGGCTCCAAGGAAGGTATCATGTATGTCACGTTGGCGTTCTGCAATCCGGGCGATAAGGTCTTGATTCCGGATCCTGGTTATCCTACTTATACAGCTGTGAATAAAATTTTCGGGACGCAGATTGTCAATTACGACCTTCGTGAAGATAATGGCTGGCAACCTGACTTTGACAAGTTGGAGAAGATGGACCTCAGTGGCGTCAAGGTGATGTGGGCCAATTATCCGAATATGCCTACTGGTGGCAATGCCAGAATTGAGACATTAGAGCGGCTTGTAGACTTTGCCAAACGCCATGACATTCTTGTCGTCAACGACAACCCCTATTCGCTGATACTGAATGAGCATCCTATGAGCATTATGCAGGTGCCTGGCGCTAAGGACTATTGCGTGGAGTTCAATTCGATGTCAAAGAGCCATAACATGCCAGGATGGCGTGTGGCCATGATGATAAGCAACAAAGAGTATATCTCATGGATGTTCAAGATACAGAGCAACATAGAGAACGGCACCTTTAAGGGCATACAGCTCGCCGCTGCTGAGGCTTACAACACGAATACGCCTGAGTGGCATCGTGTGAACAACATTGAGAACTACAGTCGCCGCCGCGCTATTGCCGAGGATATCATGCGCGCTCTGGACTGCACCTTCGATCCCTCTCAGGTAGGTATGTTCCTTTGGGGCAGAATTCCGGATAAATATAAAGATGTGGAAGAGCTCACAGAGAAGGTGCTGCATGAGGCCCGCGTATTTATCACGCCCGGTTTCATTTTCGGCAACAATGGTAAACGCTATATCCGCATCAGCCTCTGCGCCAAGGACGAGAAGATGCAGGAGGCATTACGTAGAATAAAGGCATTAAAAAAATAATAACACACTATTGGGATAGAGCTTCTCTTCTCAGTAATAAAAATCTTGAAGTTATGGAATTGGAACTTGAACCATTAAATTTGCCATCTGACAATGGTGGCGACCGCCCATTGGTTATTGCCGGCCCGTGCTCGGCAGAGACAGAGGAACAAGTGATGACAACCGCCCGTGAGCTTGCCGCCAAAGGCTGCCATATGTTCCGTGCCGGTGTTTGGAAACCGCGTACCAAGCCCGGAGGCTTCGAGGGTAATGGCGAGAAGGCATTGCCTTGGATGCAGGAGGTGAAGAAAGAGACGGGCATGCTGACAGCCATAGAAGTGGCTACACCCGAACATGTTGAGTTAGCCCGCAAGTATGGCATTGACATTCTGTGGGTAGGTGCGCGCACCACTGCCAACCCCTTTGCCATGCAGGAGCTTGCTGACAGTCTGAAAGGCTTTGAGGGTCCCGTCCTCGTAAAGAATCCTGTCAATCCTGATCTGGAACTGTGGATAGGAGCACTGCAGCGCATCAACCAGGCAGGCATCAAGCGCTTAGGAGCCATTCACCGTGGCTTCTCCAGCTACGACAAGAAGATATACCGTAATCTGCCGATGTGGCAGATTCCTATCGAATTGCATCGTCGCATACCCAGTTTGCCTATTATCTGTGACCCGAGCCATATTGGCGGTCGTCGCGACCTCATTGCGCCGCTCTGTCAGCAGGCAATGGATTTGGGCTTCGATGGTCTCATTGTGGAGAGCCACTGCAATCCCGAGAAGGCGTGGACAGATGCCAGCCAGCAGGTGTCGCCTGATATCCTTGACTACATCCTCAGTCTGTTGGTAGTCAGAAGCGAGCATTCCACAACAGAGGGCTTGCGACAGCTTCGGTCCCAGATTGATGAGCTTGACAATCAGCTTATGGACCTCCTGGCAAAGCGCTTCCGTGTTTGCCGTGAGATAGGAACCTTCAAGAAGGAGCACAATATGACAGTCCTCCAGGCCAGCCGATACAGTGAGATATTGGAGAAGCGTGGCGCCCAGGCATCACTTTGCGGAATGTCGCCGGAATTCGCTGCCCATATCTTTGAACTCGTCCATGAGGAGAGTGTGAGACAGCAGTTGCAGATAGTTAACGAATAAGAAAGACGGGGAGTGGGTGAGAAAAGGCTCACTCCTTTTCTCCTATAATCTTGATAATGAAAATATTAATAATGGGAGCTGGAAAGATGGGCTCCTTCTTTATCGATCTTTTGAGTTTCGACCATGAGGTTGCAGTTGTTGAGAAAGACGCTAAACGGATGCGGTTTACGTACAACTGCCAGAGATTTACAACGATGGATGAGGTGAAGGCTTTTGCACCTGATCTCGTCATCAACGCCGTTACGGTCAAGTACACCATTCCGGCTTTCGATGAGATTCTTCCCTATCTGCCACAGAATTGCATCATCTCGGATATTGCTTCTGTGAAGACAGGGCTGAAGGACTTCTATGAGAAGACAGGACACCCATATACCTCTACCCACCCTATGTTTGGTCCCACTTTTGCCAATCTCAACCAACTCTCAGAAGAGAATGCTATCATTATCAGCGAGGGGGATTATATGGGCAGAATCTTCTTCCGCGACCTTTACAGTCGTCTGGGCCTGCATATCTATGAGTATACCTTTGAGGAGCATGACAAGACGGTGGCCTACTCTTTGTCGATACCATTTGTCTCCACATTCGTCTTTGCTGCCGTCATGAAGCATCAGGATGCTCCTGGCACAACCTTCAAACGGCATATGGGTATTGCCAAGGGGGTGCTGTCTGAAGACGACTACCTGCTTCAGGAGATTCTCTTCAATCCTTATACCCATGACCAGGTGGCACAAATACGCACCGAACTCAAAGAGCTCCTTCAGATTATAGACAATAAAGATGCGCAAGGCATGAAGGCGTATCTTACAAAGATAAGGAAAAATGTTGCCGAGCAAGAATAACGGCAGAAAATGAAATATATAAAAGCTCCAAATGGAAAATCCATTTGGAGCTTTTATTATAGAGCCTCGTCATCAGGCTTCTGGAGCTGTCGCTTTATTTTCGGCATATGCTTCTTGTTACGTAGCCATGCTTGTTTACGTTCTTCGTAATCCTGTCTGTGACGCTCAAGAAAGTTGTCTGCCATAATAAATGCTTTATTTAAATTTACTATAGATGACTTCAAGCTTTATAGGACTGTCAGACGAGGTGCCTTTGACGAGTTTTGTGCTCTTCAGTGTCATGTCGTGAGCCACTTTTGCGGGGGTCGTTGATGAACTTGATGAGCTTGACGAGCCATAGTAGTAATAATAGTGATAACTTGAACTACTACTTGTCGATGTTGACGTCGTCGTCACTGTCACAGGGATGATAACAGCTTTATTCCAGTCCGCTGATCTTTTGCTCTTGTCTATGGCAGCCATAGCTGTTATGATGCCGGAAATATTGCTGAAGGTGTAGCAGTTGCCGCTCGATGTCGTCGATGCACTCGTGGAAAGGGTGGTCACGTATGATGTGCGGTTGTTATAAACCTCATTATTCTCAAAGAAAGAGTATAAACTGTCCTTGGGTATGAGCAACACTGTTTTCGGAGCACCAAAATTGTAGTCACTTTCTGTGGCGCTGTTGATGCGCTGAAAGGTAAGGGTGGCACCGGCAATATTGTCACTTTCATGATTGCTCATGATGTTGTCAATGGGCAGGGTTACCTCAGTGAAGATGCCTGCCGGCGTCTTCAGATAAGTGCAACTATTGTCAGCAGCAAGCTTCTTTAGAGTTGCCTTATCGTTGGTATAGTTTGTCGTCTGAAGAACTTCCTCAGTGCCCCAGAATACATCCAATGCAGTGGCTACTGTGTCGGCATTTACATATTTATAGTAAATGTTGAGCTGTGAGGCATCGATGTAAGCCATATTTCCCAATCCCGACTTGTGCTTGAAATAGAACCCTGGTACGACATTGTTGCGGAAGGTGTATGCATTCTTGAAGTTGGACGGATCGTCATAATACTTCTGCATGACGTAAGTGCCATAGTTGCTATACGTCTTTCCGTTCTCGTCAGTATAAGGATCATTGAGCTTTATCGTGATGTATGGCTCATAAGTTGAGGTATCACGTATGCTCTTGGCCACATTATAGTCTGTCAGCGCATAGACCTTATCCTTGTGTATGCCATTCTGGCGGATATAGCCTTCTGCCATGGGGTCGAAGTTGCTGTAATAGTTACGGTCTTCGTTCATGGGCTTCCCCATTTCATAAGCAGTCAGCTTCTGGGTGCTGGTACTGTCTCCATAGAACGAGGAGTAGAACAGACGCAGCTCACACGAATCAGCTTTTACAATGCCTCTCTGCTCCTTGCCATCAGCATCGTAGGTGACAAGCTTACTCTTCTCTGGGAATCTGAAATTCTCCAGACTGAAGAACTGAGCCATGAAGTCTCCTGTGACGTATGCTCCTGTCTCTGGATCACGCACTTTGCCTATACTTCCTGTCGTTGCCCTGGAAAGTACGGAATCGGCAAGGATGGATTGACTCTCAATGTCAAACGACGCCGTTTCTACGCTTACAGGGTCCACCACATCAGAGATGGAAGAGCCGATGGCATCGGTAGAATCTGAACAAGATGTAGCCAGTGCCATAGCAGCAAGGAACGCTGTCGCGACGGAGTATATTCTGAATTTCATATTATCCAATAATCTTGTTGTAGAAATCTTTATATGCAGCAGCATAGTCAGGACCCGGATAGTCGAGTAGGGGCTTGCCGGTGGCCTTAGCATAGCTCAAGAGCTCTTTGTTGACATCTTCGCCAGCCTCAATGACGCCGTCGCTATAGTCGATGGCAAGTTTACCCAACTCCATGAAATCGAAATGAGTAGGGTACTTGTCTAACAGACTTGCCTTGGCACTCTTAAACTCCACGCACTGCTTGAATCTGTCGCCTAATGTAGACTTAAACTGATTTTGGAAGAGCGAGGTAACCACTTTAGAGTTAGCAAAGGTAGGCTCGTCATGATATGCTGTCTTGATATACAAAGGCACCACTCCTGCCATCCAGCCTTGACATTGTATAATATCAGGATTCCAACGGAGTTTTTTCACTGTCTCCAAAACACCACGTGCAAAGAAAATGGCGCGCTCTCCATTGTCATCATACTCTTCACCGTTATCGTCGGCTGTCATATTCCGGCGCTTGATGAAATAGTCCTCGTTATCAATGAAGTATACCTGCAAGCGGGAGACGGGGATGCTTGCTACTTTAATGATAAGGGGATGGTCTGTATCGTCAATGACAATATTCATTCCGGAAAGTCGGATAACTTCATGGAGTTGACCGCGTCTCTCGTTGATATTTCCCCATTTGGGCATGAATGTACGGACATCAAAACCACTTGAGGCAGCTTTCTGCGGAAGGTTGCGCCCCATTGCTGCCATTTCAGAATCGGGTACGTAAGGAACAATCTCTTGGTTGATGAATAAAATTCTCTTTTTGGCCATTATGTTGATTTTATTCTATTTACTTATAAATAATGGTGCAAAGGTACGAAGAATTAATGACAAAATGGCCGGTTTTGCATGATTTCACACAAATTAAGGGCATTAGCGCCATCTTTGTTAACGAAAAGAAACAAGTCAATAGGAGAATGATAGAAGTATAAAAAAGAAATATAAAACACGGAAGTCCAAAACCTCAGCAAAGAAAGTGGCAACTCAGTGAGGTGCTACGGAAAGCTGAGCTTTTGGACTTCTGTATTTAGGAGGTTATCGTCGATGTTACTCGATGACAACCAGGGCGTCGTCTTCCATTACACTTTGTCCGGTCTTGACGCAGATAGCGGTGACCTTACCGTCTTTCTCGGCTTCAATGTTGTTGGCCATCTTCATAGCTTCAAGCACGAGCACGGTGTCACCGGCTTTCACCTCGTCGCCGACGTTGACATTGATGGCAGTGATGGTGCCGGGCAGGGGGGCTTTGATAGCATTGGCGGTGTTGACATTTCCAGCAGGAGTAGCCTCCTCGGCATTGTCTTCCTGGGCAGCTTTGCCAAGAACTACTTTCGGCTTCTCCTCCTCAGCAGGCTTCTCCATTCCTACTTCGAATTCTTCACCGTTAACTTTGACGTTGGCGACATTCGTCTCTTCGTTGACATCGGTAATCTCGACATCATACTCTTTGCCGTCGATGGTATATTTGAACTTTTTCATCGTATTGTTATGGTTTAGCTGTGAAAGAGAGCTGCTTGGCATCCCAAAGCGTATGCTTGGGCTTGATGGTGATCACCCCCGGCTCCCGGTCATGCACGTTGTTGCCCTGGTACTCGAAGATGGCCATGGCAATGGCAGCATAGATATTCTTATCCATTATTTATCGTTTCAAATCGTTTACATTGGCATGCAGCCGTGTTTCTTTGCAGGCAGAGACTGGCGCTTATGAGCCAGCTGAGCCAGTCCGCGGCAGATGCGGAAGCGGGTGTTGCGCGGCTCAATGACATCATCAATATATCCGAACTGTGCAGCCTGGTAAGGATTGGCGAAAGTCTCTGTATACTCTTCTTCCTTCTCAGCGAGGAAGGCCTTGACATCGCCGCCTTCTTCCTTGATCTTCTTGGCCTCTTTGCCGCAGAGAATGGCAACAGCACCACTGGCACCCATGACGGCAATCTCTGATGTTGGCCATGCAAAATTGAGGTCGGAACGCAGCTGCTTGCAGCCCATGACGATATGGCTGCCACCGTAGCTCTTGCGCAGTGTGATGGTGATCTTTGGCACCGTGGCCTCGCCATAAGCGTAGAGCAACTGTGCGCCATGAAGAATCACGGCATTGTATTCCTGACCTGTGCCGGGAAGGAAGCCGGGAACGTCGACGAGGCTGACGATAGGAATATTGAAAGCGTCGCAGAAGCGTACGAAACGGGCACCCTTGCGTGAGGCATTGACGTCAAGAACGCCTGCATAAGCTGCGGGCTGATTGGCGACGATACCTACGCTCTGACCATTGAAGCGTGCAAAGCCAGTGATGATATTCTTGGCAAACTTGGGTTGTACCTCGAAGAACTCGCCATTGTCAGTGATAGAGGTTATCACCTTATACATATCATAGGCCTTGTTGGGGTCGTCAGGGAGGATCTCGTTCAGAAGGTCGGCTTTGCGGTCGATGGGGTCTGTGCACTCCACACGTGGAGCCATCTCTGTGTTGTTGGATGGGATGTAGCTAAGAAGCTTCTTAATCATAGCCATAGCCTCCTCTTCGGTCTTTGCCGTGAAGCTTGTCACGCCACTCTTGCTGGCATGGACGCTGGCGCCACCGAGGTGCTCGGAGTCAATATCCTCGCCCGTGACGGTCTTTACTACTTTCGGACCTGTAAGGAACATATAGCTTGTGCCCTCAGTCATGAGGATGAAGTCTGTCAAGGCAGGAGAATAGACGGCACCACCGGCGCAGGGACCGAGAATCATGGAAATCTGAGGAATGACACCTGATGCAAGGATGTTGCGCTCGAAAATCTCACCGTAACCAGCCAGAGCTGAGATACCCTCCTGGATACGCGCACCACCGGAGTCGTTCATGCAGATAACAGGGGCGCCATTTTGCATGGCCATATCCATGACCTTGCAAATCTTCTGAGCCATCGTCTCTGACAGAGAACCGCCGTTGACGGTAAAGTCCTGTGCATAGACGTAAACGAGGCGACCGTCAATGGTAGCACTGCCGGCTACCACACCATCACCGAGGAATTGCTTCTTCTCCATACCGAAGTTATGGCAGCGGTGGAGCTTGAACATATCATACTCCTCAAAAGAGTCTTTATCAACAAGCATCTCGATACGCTCGCGGGCTGTGTATTTGCCACGGGCATGCTGCTTGTCGATGGCCTTCTGGCCACCTCCGAGACGGGCTTGCTCACGCTTGGCGACAAGCTCCTTGATTTTCTCTGTTTGAATGCTCATAATTCTTATTTTGTGTATTCTTATTGGTGTTCTTGATGTGTGCTTTTCTTAAATATAGGTGCAAAGTTACTAATTTTTTGATTAAAACGCTTGCCAGTCAAAGAAAAAGCATTATCTTTGCTGCTGATAAAACTAAAACATCATTAATTTCTATAAATTATGAAACAGACAATACTTGTCACAGGTGGTACGGGCTTTATCGGTTCTCATACTTCTGTAGAGCTCATAGAGGCTGGTTATAAGGTTGTTATCGTGGATGACCTCTCCAACTCTAAGATAGAAGTGCTCGACGGAATAGAGAAGATTACGGGTGTCCGTCCGGCTTTTGAAAAGGTTGATCTTCGTGACAAGGAAGCAACGGAGAATGTCTTTAGAAAATATCCGGACATCGAAGGCATCATTCATTTTGCAGCCAGCAAGGCTGTAGGTGAGAGTGTGCAGAAGCCGTTGCTCTATTATCGTAATAATATTACATCGCTCATCAACCTTCTGGAACTGATGCCAAAATATAATGTCAAGGGTATCATCTTCTCGTCAAGTTGCACCGTCTACGGTCAGCCGAAGCCAGAGAACCTCCCTGTCACAGAGAAGGCACCTCATCAGAAAGCTACATCGCCTTATGGTAACACCAAGGAGATCAATGAGCAGATAATCTATGATTATATCCATAGTGGCGCTCCTATCAAGAGCATTATCCTGAGATATTTCAATCCTATTGGTGCTCACCCGTCAGCACTCATCGGTGAGCTGCCAAATGGAACGCCGATGAATCTTATCCCATACGTTACTCAGACAGCGATGGGGATTCGCAAGCAGCTGACAATCTTCGGCAATGATTACAATACACCTGACGGTACATGTATTCGTGACTACATCTATGTTGTAGACCTTGCCAAGGCGCATGTATCGGCTATGCGACGGGTTCTCGACGATGAAGATAGCCCAATGATTGACTACTTCAATATTGGTACTGGTCATGGCAATTCTACATTGGAAATTGTAGAGACCTTTGAGAAGGCCACTGGCGTGAAGCTCAATTGGAAATATGGGCCGCGCCGCGAAGGTGATATTGAAAAGATATGGGGCGATTGCTCCAAAGCTAATAAGGAACTTGGCTGGAAGGCCGAGACGCCTCTCGATGATGTGCTGCGCTCCGCTTGGAAGTGGCAGCAGAAATTGAGAGAGGACGGAATCATGTAACTTTTTTAGCGGGTCTACCCCGCGTTTTTGTGTTTGTGTTGTTGTGAGGTTCACGACGTGATGTCGTGGCCTCACTTTTTTTGAAAAAAAAATATTAAGATGTGTGCTAAGTGAAAGAAAAGTAGTAACTTTGCACTCGCTGTCACGAGATGGCAGCATAAAATTCAAACCTTATAAAAAAGTTTTTTAAACACAATGGCAACAAAAATCAGATTGCAGCGTGGCGGCCACAAGAACTACGCAGTTTACAGAATTGTGATCGCTGACGTGAGAGCACCACGTGATGGTAAGTTTATCGAGAAGATTGGTACATTCAATCCTAACACCAATCCTGCTACCGTAGATTTGAATTTCGACCGTGCCCTTTATTGGGTAGAGGTAGGCGCACAGCCCACTGACACTGTCCGCAACATCCTTAAGGGTGAGGGCGTCTACATGATGAAGCATCTTCGTGGTGGCGTTAAGAAGGGCGCTTTCGACGAGGCTGCTTGCCAGCAGAAGTTCGAGGCTTGGAAGACAGCCAAGGATCAGAAGCTGACTGCTGCTAAGGACGCTCAGGCTAAGAACCGTCAGGAGGCTGCTGCTAAGGCTCTCGACGCTGAGAAGAAGGTCAACGAGGCTATCGCTAAGAAGGTCGCTGACAAGAAGGCCGCTGAGGCTGCTGCTAAAGCTGAGGCTGAGGCTGCAAAGGCTGCTGAAGCTGCTGAGGCTGCACAGACAGAGGCTCCCGCTGAGGAGGCTGCTCCTGCTGAGGCTTAAAGGTCGTAACAACGAATTAAATGAGCCCCCACTGACATCGTCAGTGGGGGCTTTTTTCGTCAGTCAACAAATCTTTTTGTGATGTCTCCGTATTGGTCTATGCGCCTGTCTCTGAGGAATGGCCACCACCTGCGCACCTGCTCGCTCCGTGAGAGGTCTACCTCTACAATCTGTTCCACCTCTTTATCTATGGGCGCTCTGTAGAGCAACTCTCCCTGTGGCCCTGCTACAAAACTTGAGCCCCAGAAGGTGATACCATTGGTCTGGCCGCTTGGGTCTGGCTCATAACCGGTACGGTTGACAGTGATGACCGGAAGTCCATTGGCTACGGCATGACCGCGTTGTACCGTTGTCCAGGCTTCCCGCTGTCGCTCCTGCTCATCGTCTGTATCTGAAGATTCATATCCTATTGCTGTAGGATAGATGAGCATCTCTGCACCCTGCAAAGCCATAAGGCGTGCTGCTTCCGGATACCATTGATCCCAACAGACAAGAACGCCAAGACGGCCTAACGAAGTGTTGATAGGGTGGAAGCCGAGATCGCCAGGAGTGAAATAAAATTTCTCATAGTAAGCCGGGTCGTCAGGAATATGCATCTTACGGTATATCCCGGCTATACTGCCATCTGTGTCCATTACAACGGCAGTGTTGTGGTAGAGTCCTGGAGCGCGTTTCTCAAAAAGTGAGGTGACAATGACAACTGACAACTCATGAGCCAGTTGACAGAAAAGTTCGGTGGAAGGGCCGGGGATGGGCTCTGCAAGGTCGAACTTGTCCACGTCTTCCGTCTGGCAGAAATAAAGGCTGTTGTGAAGTTCCTGAAGGACGATGAGCTGTGCTCCGGAGTTGGCGAGTTTCTTTATCTTTTCTACAAGGCGTAACTTGTTGTTTTCAACATTGGATGTATTGTGTTGTTGAATGATTCCTACTTTTATTTTCATGGATGTATATTCTTTTAAGAGATTCTTAATGTATCAGTTGGCAATTGCATTGTCAGGCAATGTATGGAGCCATGTTGCCGGACGATAGTAGATGCGTCGATAGCCACCATCTCTCTGTCTGGGAAAGCGGAGGCTATAGCTTTGACGGCCTTGGTGTCGAGGTCGGGCTGATGGTAAGTGGGGACTAATACGGCACCATTGATGACAAGGAAGTTGGCATAGGTGGCTGGGAGACGGTCCTGACCATCAAACATTGCTCTTGGCATTGGTAGGGGAATGAGACGGTAGGGCTTTCCTTCCTCTGTTTGGAGATTCTTGAGTTGTGCCTCCAAAAGTAGAAAGTCTTCATACTGTGGATCTGTAGTATCGGTGCAACTTACATATAATAATGTGTCATCGGGGGCAAAGCGAACAATGGTATCTATATGTCCGTCAGTATCGTCTCCGATAAGCTGTCCGTGGTCAAGCCAGATAACTCTATTGGCATGGAGGCGTCGCAGGAGCTCATCCTCTATTTCAGCCTGACTTTTTGGCTGATTTCTGTTGGGTGCCATAAGACAGAATGATGTTGTCATGATAGTACCTTTACCGTCGCTCTCAATAGAACCGCCCTCAAGAACAAAGTCGTCGTTGTCCACGAGTTCTCCGTTGAAAACACCCTGGGCATAGAGCGTACGGGTGATGGCGTTGTCTTTCTCAGATTCGAACTTCTCCCCCCAACCATTAAATCGGAAGTCTAAAAGCTGATGTTGGCCGTTGGAACCCAAGAGAGTGATGGGGCCATGATCTCTGGCCCATGTGTCATTGCTTGGACATGGACAGATTCTGACATGGTGTCGCTTTTTATTAGTGCAGGCATTGGATTCGTCGTCTGCCGTGCTATTAAGCAGGTTTGCAACTTCTTGTGGGTGTGGGGTAGCGACAATGAGGTCTTCTTTTTGAAGTATAGCTTCTGCAATCTCAACGAACGTCGTTGTTATATCTTCGAGATAAGGTCGCCAGTCAGTGTCACTATGCGGCCACGTCAGCATAATGCCACTTTGTGGGGCCCATTCGGAGGGAAGAAAATATGGTTCCATAAGTCTGTGCTATTAATATTGCAAAATTAAGGAAATTAATTTGCATAGCAGGGTAAAAAATAAAAAAACTCGCAGCCTTTTAGCTTCAATGTATGAAAAAGTAGTATCTTTGTAGCAATAAAAGTCAGGTAAGTGATGTTAGAATTCAAGAACACGACAGTAAGCCTACAAAATGGCGGCATGTCCACACCTTTCTCCCTTGTTGTGGAAGGGGGAGACGTTGTTGCCGTATGTGGAGCTCATGGTACTGGGAAAAGTACTGTTTTGCGTGCTATTCTTGGGCTGGAGCCTATATCTGAAGGCTTTATCACTATTGATGGGGAACTTGTGACCCCTGGCTCATCGGCGTATTTTCGTCAGATGATAGCCTATATTCCACAATTATTGCCACACAATGATATCACGGTCCGAGAGTTTGCAATGCGTCTCTTTGGACTGCGCACGAATGCTGCGACAAAATTCGACTTCAATAAGCTCCTTGCCGACTGGCAGTCATGGGGGATAGAAGGGTCTTTGGCTAACAGAAATATGAAAGACATCAGTGACGCTGATTTGCAATCGGTTTTGTTGTCTTTTCTTCCTTTGCTGAAAAAGAAGATTATTCTTATTGACAATCTTGCTCCTTCCGAAGTGGCTCGCTCTGTCATCTCTCGCTTAGTGGCATCGGCAGACGCCGAGGTCGTTTATAGTTGTGTGGAGAATAAGATTGGGTGTAATAAAACTATAAATCTCTGATTCATGAAAATAACTGCTTTAGGATTTTTGTTCGCGTTGGTGCTGACAGTTTTCCCTCTATATATCATCTTCCATTTCCGACTTAACGTCATGCGCCGTTTCAGCCTCAGCATGGTGCGAATGATCATTTCTGTCGCAGTGATGGCTGTTGTCATCTGGGGGGCTGTGATTTTGAAGAGTATTGTCTATGATATTGTTATGTTGTTGCTCTTGTCAGCAACGTCGGCATTACTCACGTTGAACCGCGCTCGGTTGAAGGTCTCACGATTGTTTATCCCTGTTAGCGTGGGTACACTGGCAGGCATTACTGTGTTAGCCTTCTATGGTCTGTTTCTCGTTTTGGGGCTGCACAATCCTTTTGTTCCACATCTTTTCCTTCCTTTCGTGGGGATTATAGCTGGTGAAATAGTTGGAGTCAACAGCAAGGCTCTGCAGACTTATTACTCAGGCCTATTACATCATGCACAACTCTACAACTATATTCTTGGCAATGGTGGTACGCATCGTGAAGCCTTAGATTATTTTATGCGCCGTTGCATGCAATCGAGTGTCGTAATGGTGGGCAAAGGCATGTCGCGGCTGGTCCTGCTCACTTCACCGGTATTGTTGTTGGCAATGGTAATGAGTGGTACCGACATTTTTACAGCGGCTGTTTTCCAGATATTCTTCTATATAGCCGTTCTCTCCGCTTCCTTGTTATCGCTTCTTATTGTGCTTTATCTTGGACGTCGTTATAGCTTTGACCGTTACGAGCGTCTAAGGCCAGTGTCAACGACTTCATCCAGTCCTTCAGTACCCCACGATACTGATTCTGTGAGTCAGCCACAAGCAGCAGAACCCGAGAACCATCTTTCAGAGTAGGGCCGAGACACATGCCTTCGTAGTTGGCAATGTCACGTCGTAGGATGTTCAGCGAAGTCTTCCATTGGAGTAACAGTTTTTTCGCCTGAGGCTCTACCTTCAACGCCTTATTATGTTGCGGGAAGATGTGGAAGAGCTTGCAGTTGACAAAGGCGCCAATTTTCTTCTTGGGTACATAGAATTCCCTTTCCAAGAGTAGCAGACTCCCGTCATCGAGGGCGGTAATGCAACCAATGCCGTGAGCATAGTATTGTGCTTTGCTCTTGTTGGCGATAGGTTCATCAAGCTGATAAAAATAGGTGTCGCCCATTTTTAAGCTGTCGTCATAACTCTGTATGAACACGGAGTCGCTCTCATTGCACGTCCATAGACGGTGGGTGGCAGCATTGTAGCTCAGGGCCTCAAGTCCAAGATTTCCGGGCAGATGTCGGTAGAGTGGGGAAGGGGAAATAACGCGGCCAGTGAGGTGACCACTCATGTCATATTCTTTGATGTCGTTGTCGGCCTCGCCACTGATGAAGATGGTATTGGAGTGCGGATTATAGGCAATGCCTTCACCATCGCGATTCTCTTGCCCGGACGATAGAAATTGGTTGCTTTTTGCAGCTGTTATCTCACCTGTGATGGAATCAACATCAATGTTGAAGATAAAAAATCCGTCTGTCGTCGACTTGTCGCTGACTACTGCATATTTATTTCCCCCGAGCCATGTGATGCCGCTGTAGTTTCCCGGTGGTATTGTTTCGGGAAATGTATGTTGTTGGTTCTCTGTGACGCGATAGTAGTCTCCCTTTGTATTATCTTGTGCTTTGATAAAAGTAGTGGCAATTGTTACCAGTAGCAGAATAAGATATGTACGTCTTCTCATAATCAATTCGTAGAACAACAAAACCATCTGCAAATCAGAAAAATTGCAGATGGTTTTGTCTTATTTAGCATGTAGGTAAATCTTAGCAGATTCTCCTTGAGCCATCGCCGATGACAACGTCGATAACGACAGGCTCGTGTCCGTATTTGGCACAGAACTGCTCCTTAGCATCACTGATGAACTTGTCATAGAGATCATCTTTGACAAGATTGATGGTGCAGCCACCGAAGCCGCCGCCCATGATACGACTACCCGTAACACCGTCTTCTTTAGCGATGTCGTTGAGGAAGTCAAGCTCTTCACAACTTACCTCATACTCTTTGCTCAGACCATAGTGGGTCTCGTACATTTTCTGTCCCACGGTCTCGTAATCGCCTTTCTCCAGTGCATCACTGACGGCCAGGACGCGGTCCACCTCGCCCAGGACAAAGTGTGCACGCTTGTAGTCTTCAGCGCTGACAGCATCCTTGACAGCTTCCAGATCGTCCCAGTTGGCATCACGCAGGGTGTCAAAGTGACGGTCGGGGAAATGAGCATTGAGCTCCTTTACGACATTCTCGCAGGAATTGCGGCGATCGTTGTAAGGAGAACCCTTTAGTTCGTGCTTGACTTTGGAGTTGAGAAGCACCAGCTTGTAGCCCTTAGGCTCCCAGGGGAAGTACTCAAACTCACGGCTACGGCAGTCGAGGCGCATGAGTTTGCCCTTCTTGCCGAAGACAGAGGCAAACTGGTCCATGATGCCACAGTTCACACCGATATACTTATGCTCTGTAGCCTGGCCTGCGAGGACAAGATCCCATTTTGATACCTTGTTGTCGCCGAAGAGATCATTCAGCGCAAAAGCGAAGCAACTCTCCAAGGCTGCACTCGATGACATGCCGGCTCCTAAGGGGACATCACCAGCAAAAGCAGCGTTGAAAGGTTTCACGTCAACACCACGAGCTATCATCTCACGGCAGATACCATAGATATATCTTGCCCAGGTTGCTGTGGGGCCTTTGGGGTCGTCAAGACGGAAATGCGCCATGTCTTTCAAATCGATGGAGTAGACGTTGACACTCTGCTGACCATTGGGACGGATCTCTGCCATGATACCCTGTTCTACGGCACCGGGGAAGACAAAGCCACCATTGTAGTCGGTATGCTCGCCGATAAGATTGATACGGCCTGGAGAGGCGTAGATATTGCCGGTCTGACCATCAAAATGCTTGAGGAACCGACTTCTGACAAATTCGATATCCATAATTAATTGATTTATGAGTTATTTTTAAAAGGTGTTTATTTCTCTACGCCAAACTTGTAGACTGTCGTTGACTTGAATCTCTCTTCTGGGTTGAGAACCACAGAGGGGAAATAAGGATGGTTGGGTGAATCAGGGAAGTGCTGCGTCTCTAAACTTATCGACGAGCGGTAGCCGTAGACGGCACCGTGGTTACCTTTCTCACCATTGAGGAAGTTGCCAGTGTAGAGTTGCACGCCGGGCTCTGTGGTGTAGACTTCCATGGTGCGCCCGCTGACAGGCTCGTAGGCCTTAGCGCAGAAACTCAACTCACCAACTTCGCGCTTGTTCAGCACAAAGCAGTGGTCATAGCCTGAGCCGTTCTTTATCTGCTCGTTGTCGGCATTGATATCGCGACCTATAGGCTTGGCTGTTCTGAAGTCGAAAGGTGTGCCCTCAACTTTGAGAATCTCACCTGTGGGGATGGAGGTGTTGTCGATAGGCAGATAGAAGTCTGCATTGATTTGTAACTCTACGTTGTCTACTGAAGGAGTGGGGTTGGCTATGCCCGCAAGTGCAAAATAGCCGTGATGGGTAAGGTTGATAACAGTCTTCTTGTTGGTAGTAGCCAAGTAGAATATACGTAGCTCATTGTCATCAGTCCAGGAATATTCCACCGTGACTTTCAATTCGCCCGTATAGCCTTCCTCGCCGTATGGCGAGACATAATTGAGGACGAGTGTCTTGTCGTTCATCATCTCTGCGTCCCAGACTTTCTTGTTAAAGCCGTTGAGGCCGCCGTGGAGCGAGTTGGGACCATTGTTGATGGGTACGAAATACTCCTTTCCTTTGAGATAGAAGTGCCCTTTAGCGATGCGGTTGCCCATACGTCCAATGAGGGTGGAGAGATAGGGCTCCTTGGAGTTCAGAATGTCATGAATGTTATCGTGACCCATGATGACATTAGCGTAGTTGCCGTCTCTGTCGGGAACCATAATGGCTACCACGGCACCTCCATAGTTGGTGATGGCTACTTCGTTACCTTGGCTATTGCGCAGAATGAAGAGATCTGTCTTCTTGCCGTTGACGGTGGCCTGAAAGTCTTCGCGTTTCAGGCCACAGAGGTTGTGTGTTTCTTCTGAATTCGCCATATAAGTATGTTTTTAGTTGTATTTTACGTCTTCTTTCTGCAAAGTAAATAAAAATAAACGAGATTGACAACTAAAAACGCGAAATATTGCACTGTAATAGGTGTTAAATATTCTTTATCGCTAAAAGATCGGCCACAATATAGCTTGAACCACCTACGAAGATGAAGTCGTCAGGACTTGCTTCTGTCATAGCGTGGCGGTACGCTTCCTCCACACTACCACAGTTGGTGCCTGTCAGCCCGTGTGCTTTACCAATTTCTGCCACTTTGTCAGATGGGAAGGCGCGCTTTGATGTAGCCTGTGCCCAGTAGTAGACGGCGTTTTTCGGCAGCATCTCCATGACAGTAGAAATATCCTTGTCATCGACCATGCCGAAGACAATGCGCAGCGTAGCACAATGTTGGGCTTTAATCTGTTTCGACAGATACTGCCAGCCACCGGCATTATGCCCAGTATCACAAACAACGTGTGGGTGATGGTGTAGGGTCTCCCAACGGCCACGGAGGCCTGTAAGCTCACAGACATGAGAAAGTCCCTGGCTGACAGCTTCTGCCGTTATATTGAATTCTAATCCTATCTTCCGTAAAGCTGTGAAGATGGTGTTAAGATTCTTTTCCTGATAGCTGCCACCGAGCTCGCCGTGCAGACGGCCATAGTCGGAACTGTTGAAGTCGAGACCGCCTTGGGGGCAGAATTCAAAGCTGCTGACAACAGGATTGTCCTGGGCAAAAGTGATAGGCGCTTGAAGTTGCTGAGCTTTCGATTCAAAGACGGGACGGGTCTCTGCCACATCTTCACCGATGACAACAGGAATATGTGGCTTGATGATACCGGCTTTCTCACCGGCTATCTTTGCCAAAGTGTTTCCGAGAAACTGGGTGTGGTCAAAGCTGATATTGGTGATGATGCTTAGCTCCGGAGAGATGATGTTGGTACAGTCAAGCCTTCCTCCCAGGCCTACTTCGATGACTGCCACATCTACTTTCTGCTCCTTGAAATAGAGAAAGGCAAGAGCTGTGGTGAGTTCAAAGAAAGAAGGATGTAGTGGCTCAAAGAATTTTCGCTCCTGCTCAACGAAGTCTACGACTCGCTTTTCCGGGATAGGGACACCGTTGACACGGATGCGTTCGCGGAAGTCCACAAGGTGTGGCGAAGTGTAGAGACCTACTTTCCAACCTGCTGATTGCAAGATGGCGGCAATACTATGTGAGCACGAGCCTTTGCCATTAGTCCCGGCGATATGAATGGTCTTATAGCAACGGTGGGGGAATCCAAAATGTTTATCCAAGGCTTGCGTGTTTTCAAGCCCCTCTTTATAGGCGGAGGCTCCCACATGCTCGAAAACAGGAGCCACATTGAACAGATAGTTGACAGTCTCTTTGTATGTCATAACAGAAAAAGCCCTACCCGCAAGGGGATAGGGCAAACAGAATATTTTAATTGAAATAGTTTCTGAACTTCTCGAAGATGCTCTTCTTCGTGGAACTGTCACCTTGGAAGTTCTCACTCTCACGCAATTCCTCGATGGCTTTCTTCTCTTTCTTGTTGAGTGTCTTAGGCACATAGACGCTCATATTCACAATGAGATCTCCGACTCCTGATCCATAACCTTTTACGGCTGGCAGACCTTTGCCTCTCAGACGTACTGATTTACCAGGCTGGGTGCCTGCGTCTATCTTCAGTGATATTTTCTTACCGTCGATAGTCGGTATTTCGGCCTCGCCACCAAGTGCTGCTGTAGGAAAGTCGAGGAGCAAGTTGTAGATGACGTCTTGCTTGTCGCGGACGAAGGTGTCATTTTTCTCTTCCTCTATCATTACCTGGATGTCACCGGCTACACCATTGCGGGGGCCAGCGTTCCCTTTACCATGGACATTGAGAACCATACCCTCTTCAACACCGGCGGGAATATTGATCTCTACAACCTTCTCTCCTTTTACCACACCTGTTCCACTGCAGGCCTTGCACTCGTTCTTGATAATGGTGCCTTCACCGTGACAGGTGGGACATTCACTTTGTGTCTGCATCATGCCGAACATGGAGCGTACGGTGCGGGTCACCATACCGGAGCCGTGGCAGGTGGGACAGGTCTCTGGTGATGAACCGTTCTCACAGCCTGTGCCTTTACATTTGTCGCAGGGAACGTCTTCCTTGACTTTGAAGCGTTTGGTGACGCCGCTGGCAATGTCCTGAAGGGAAAGCTTGACCTTGAGACGGAGGTCAGAACCTCTATAGACTCTTTGACCTCCTTGGCTACCACCGCCAAATCCTTCAAAACCGCCGCCAAAACCACCATGGCCACCAAAAATATTGCCGAACATGGAGAATATATCGTCCATATTCATACCACCGCCGCCAAAGTCGCTGAAGCCTTGTGGACCGTTGAAACCGAACTGATCATACTGCTGACGCTTCTGGGGATCGTGCAGAACCTCATAAGCCTCGGCTGCTTCCTTGAACTTTTCCTCGGCCTCTTTGTTGCCGGGATTGCGGTCGGGGTGATATTTGATGGCAAGCTTGCGGTAAGCTACCTTTATCTCATCTTCGCTGGCGTTGCGGTCTACCCCCAACACCTCATAATAGTCTCTTTTCTCAGCCATAATCCTTCTTGTCCTTCTTGAAGTTCAGAAGTCAGTATTTTATTGTCCTACCGCCACCTTGGCATGACGGATTACTTTGTCATTGAGGGTATAGCCTGTCTGTACGCAGTCGATAACCTTTCCCTTCTTGTCGTCGCCCATGCCTGGAACCATCGCTACTGCTTCGTGAAAATCAGTGTCGAAGTCCTTGTCTTGAGTGTCTATTTTCTTCACACCGAGACTTTCGAGCGCCTTGACGAATTTGTTGAAAATCATCTTCACGCCTTCTTTGATGGCCTTGGGATCTTCACTCTTATCCTTGAGTGCGCGCTCAAAGTCGTCAAGGACGGGAAGCACAGCTACCACAGTCTTCTCTGAACCGTTGAGGATGAGTTCAGCCTTCTCTTTGAGAGTGCGTTTCTTGTAGTTGTCAAACTCGGCTAAGGTGCGCAGGTACTTGTCCTTGAGGTCTGCTATCTCTTTGTTGGCTTTCTCAAGAGGGTCCTCTTCCTTGGTTTTCTCTGCCTCAGCTTGGCTTGAAGCATCTTTTTCGGCTTTTGACGGCTCTGCATCGTTGGCTTGCTGCTTGTCATTAACCTCCTCGCAGTCTTTCTTTTCGGCCTTCTCGTCAGCCTGCCGCTGATTGCTATTGTTCTGACCGGAAGTATTCTGACTGGTTTCCTGGCCTTCGACCTTTATCTCTTTTTCCTTATTTTCCTTTTCTGCCATAATGTCTTAATACTTTTTTGTTTCTTAGTTAACAAAAATCGTGCCATGAGTCTGCTGTCGCACATGGCGTGGGATAGGTTCGAACAAAAAGCACCGCACGTCAAATCAGTGCGGTGCCTTCATGAGTGTTGTCAAGTAAAAGATTATTTGTACATCTTTTCTTTCTGTTCCTTAATCTGCTCGTCGTGGACATATTCCTCATAGGGCATGAGCTTGTCAATGGTGCCATTAGGCGTGAGCTCGATGATGCGGTTGGCTACCGTTGAAATAAGCTCGGCGTCGTGAGACGAGAAGAGAATATTGCCTTTGAAAGCCACCATATTATTGTTCAGAGCCTGGATGGACTCCAAATCAAGATGGTTGGTAGGTGTGTCAAAAATAAGACAGTTGGCATTCTGAAGCTGCATCCTGGCAATCATACAGCGCATCTTCTCTCCACCGGAGAGGACGTTAACCTTTTTCTCCACTTCTTCTTGTCGGAAGAGCATACGACCCAGATAGGCTTTCATCGTCACCTCGTTGCCTGGTCCGTATTGTGAAAGCCAGTCGACCAGATTCAAGTCGGACTTGAAAAACTCTGTGTTGTCGAGTGGGAGGTAGGCTGTGGTGATGGTGACGCCCCATTTATATGTGCCGGCATCGGCCTGGCGGTTGCCGTTGATAATCTCAAAGAGAGCGGTCATCGCCTTGGGATTGTGGCTGAGGAAGACGACCTTCTGCCCTTTCTCAATGTTGAAATTGACATTGTCGAAAAGTACGGTGCCATCTTCGTCAACAGCCTTGAGGTTCTCGACTTCAAGAATTTGGTTGCCAGGCTCGCGCTCCATTTGGAAGATAATGCCAGGATATTTGCGGCTTGAAGGCTTGATCTCCTCGACATTCAGTTTTTCGAGCATCTTCTTACGGCTTGTTGTCTGACGGCTCTTGGCAACATTTGCAGAGAAGCGGCGGATAAACTCCTCGAGCTGTTTCTTCTTCTCTTCGGCTTTCATCTTCTGGTTCTGAGCCTGACGTAGTGCCAGCTGTGAACTCTCATACCAGAAGCTGTAGTTTCCGGCGAAGACGGTGACCTTGCCGAAGTCGATATCTATGGTCTGTGTGCTCACAGCGTCTAAGAAGTGACGGTCGTGGCTGACGATGAGCACTGTCTGATGCTCATCGATGTCGCCAAGATAGTCCTCCAGCCATTCTACCGTGTCAAGGTCGAGGTCATTGGTGGGCTCGTCGAGGAGCAGGTTGTCGGGCTTGCCGAAGAGCGCTTTGGCAAGCATGACGCGTACCTTCTCATTGTTAGAGAGTTGTGACATCTGTTTCTGGTGGAGATCGTCAGCAACGCCAAGATTCTGCAGTAGCTGGGCTGCATTGCTCTCTGCCTCCCAGCCATTCATCTCGGCAAACTTTTCTTCCAGCTCAGCGGCGCGGTTGCCGTCTTCTTCGGTCATCTCAGGCTTGGAATAGAGTGCTTCGCGCTCCTTCATATTGTTCCACAGGGCATCGTAGCCCATGAGAACGGTGTCCATGACCTTGTACTGGTCATATTTGAAGTGGTCCTGCTCAAGAACTGAGAGACGTTCGCCGGGACCAAGCTCTACTGTTCCCTTGTTGGGCTCCAGATCGCCGCTGATGGCACGGAGCAGGGTAGACTTACCAGCTCCATTAGCGCCAATGACGCCATAGATGTTGCCACGTGTGAACTTGATGTTCACATCTTTATAAAGTACTCGTTTGCCAAACTGGATGGCTAAGTTCGTAAGTGTAATCATAGCTTTGCTGTTCAAGAAAAAAGACTGACCTCTTTTGAAGATCAGTCTTTCTGTGTGCGTCCTTAGGGATTCGAACCCTAGACCCACTGATTAAGAGTCAGTTGCTCTACCAGCTGAGCTAAGGACGCTCCGGTGATTAAAAGAAAGGTGCGTCCTTAGGGATTCGAACCCTAGACCCACTGATTAAGAGTCAGTTGCTCTACCAGCTGAGCTAAGGACGCTTTCTTGCTCTCGTTGTGAGGTTTGTGACCTCATTTCCGAAATGCGAGTGCAAAGGTACGCACTTTATTTTAAACTGCAAAGGAATTCGCGATTTTTTTTTGAAAAAAACTTTCAGCAGGCTTGGTGCGTATATATAATAATGTGTAAGATACAAGTGAGAGGCATGACTCTCCGCTGATAGCTGCTAACTGGATGCCATGGAGTTGAAGTTGGATACTTCGCAGCTTATGGTTGATGGAGGTAGGTATAGTTGATGGAGGTCGACTCGTCATAGATGTCAGATCTGAGCATGTTCTTTTCGGATGATGCGTTCCGACTATACTGGACTGACAACATGTTAGGCACTGTTTTCGTGTACAAAAAGCTTGAAAACGGTTCCTGCAAACGTTGTGCAAAAATTTAACATTCGTTTTACATTTGTAAATAGCTGCAATTCAACATATTATAAAAAAGTTACAGAAAGAGGCAAAAAAAGTTCGTAAAAAATGACCAACGTATTGAAAAAATGTCTACCTTTGCAGCGTTGTTAATAAACAAAGATTGTTTTACAGATTTAAAAAGCAAAGAAAATGAAGAAATTAGTTTTAATGTTCGTAGCTATCGCAGCTATCTCTTTCGCATCATGTGGTAACAAGAATCAGAAGGCAGCTCCTGCTTCTGACTCTGATACAACAGCTGTTGACACAGCCGCTGCTGATACAGCTGCTGCTGACACTGCTGCTGCTGACACAGCTGCTGCTGCTGAGTAATCGTCTCAGCGCTTCGTTAGCACGAATTTGAAAATTGAGAGACTCCGCTCCAGACTTCGGTCTGGAGCGGTTTTTTTATGCTTGTGTTACGGCAGAGGCTCTCGGCATTTACCAAAAACATTTAAAAGTCACTATCTATTGTGCTTCTTAAGGCTTATTTTATTAACTTTGCAATAAAATAACCCTGGTTGTCAATGCATTCAATAAAATATTCAATCCTTATTATCCTTTCTCTTGCCATCACGGTGGGAGCGCGTGCGCAGATGCGCATCAACACTGCCTACCAGCAGTACATAAGTCAGTATAAAGACTTGGCTATTGAGCAGATGGTTCGCTATCATATTCCTGCAAGCATCACCCTTGCTCAGGGACTCTTCGAAAGTCGGGCAGGACTGAGCCGACTGGCCAGTGTGGGCAACAACCATTTCGGCATTAAGTGTCATGGCTGGAAAGGCCGGTCTATCAATGCTGACGATGATGCGCCGGGTGAGTGCTTCCGTGCCTATGACAATGCAAAGCAGAGCTATGAGGACCATAGCAGATTCTTGAGAAACAGTCCAAGGTATGCCAGCCTTTTTAATTTGAGTATTACTGATTATAAAGGTTGGGCTCGGGGATTGAAAGCTTGTGGCTATGCTACTAATCCAAGGTATGCTGACAATCTGATAAATATCGTAGAGCTTTACGGACTTAGCAAATATGACAAAGCTAAGGATTATGATCACTTCATGGCTGACAGATACGATGCCCGTAATCACTCCTATGCACCTAACGGATTTCATCCCATTTCACGATGCAATAAAAATTACTACATCATTGCCCGCGACGGGGATACTTTCAGAAGTTTGTCAAAGGAGACGGGGATCTCACGGCGGAAATTGGCTAAATATAATGAGCGTGACAAAGACGATGTGCTTCATAACGGAGATATCATCTATCTAAAGAAGAAACAGAAAAAGGCTATGAAAGTCTTTAAAGATAAGCCACATGTGGTAAAGGACGGCGAGAGCATGTACTCCATCGCGCAGATGTATGGCATAAGACTGAAGAATTTGTATGAGATGAACCACATGGCGCCGGAAGATGGCATCAGCGTGGGACAGTTACTTAAAGTAAGGTAATATATGAAAAGATTTTTGTTGGCTATTGTTTGCGTGATGGTGTCGGTCTCCATCTATGCGCAAGATTTTGACAAATGGTTCAGTGACAAGACACTTCGTATAGACTACATCTTCTCTGGCAACGATCATGAACAGCATATCGCTGTTGATGAGCTCTGTCAGGAGCCGCGGTGGTATGGTAAGCGGCAGCGCTTGGCTGAGGTGCCTGTCGAAGGAAATGGTCAGATTACGGTGCGTGACCATAAAACCGGGAGGGTTATCTACCGGAACTCCTTCTCTACGCTTTTTCAAGAGTGGCAGTCATACCCTGAGGCTAAGACAGCGACAAAAAGTTTCGAAAATGTATTCCTTGTGCCAATGCCGAAAGACACCGCTGACATTACTGTTGACTTGCGTGACAACCGCAGGCAGGTGACGAGTTCTCTGACACATACCGTGGTGCCTTCTGATATTCTTATCCGCCACATTGGTGAGAAGGGCGTCACACCTTATGTGACTTTGCAGCAGGCTGATGATACCATGCGGTGCATACACATCGCTTACGTTGCTGAAGGATATACCAAAGCTGAGATGCCGTTATTTCTCGAAGATGCCAGAAAAGCGATGGGATTTCTCTTCTCATACGAGCCGTTCAAGAGTATGAAGGGAAGGTTCAATATTGTGGCTGTAGAGTCCCCATCGGTAGACAGCGGAACGAGTATTCCGGGAAAGGGAATATGGAAGAATACGGCGCTGCACTCCAACTTCGATACCTTCTATAGTGACCGTTATCTTACTACACTGCACCTCAAAGACTTGCATAACTGGCTGGCCGGTACACCCTATGAGCATATCATCGTGCTTGTCAACACTGACAAATATGGTGGTGGTGGTATTCTCAACAGCTATAATCTCTCTATGACTCATCACGATTGCTTCCGCCCGGTTGTCGTGCATGAGTTTGGTCATAGCTTTGCCGGTCTTGCCGACGAGTATGCCTACGATACGGAGGAGGTGCCGATGTATCCTCACGATGTGGAGCCATGGGAGAAGAACATTACGACAAAGGTAAATTTCCATGGTAAGTGGGAGAACCTTATCGGCAAAGATCCCAAGGCGGGATTCTATGAGGGTGCAGGATATAGTCCTAAAGGCGTTTATCGCGCTTATCCTGATTGCCGTATGAGGACGAATGAGTATCCGGAGTTCTGCCCAGCCTGTAAGCAGGCCATACAGAGCGTCATCGATTTCTATACACGATAGAGTGGTGAGGAGATTTCTTTCGATTCTTCTTTCTTTCTGTGTGGCAAGCTCCCTGGCTCAGCCAAAGGCTGACAGGCAACAGCTTGCCATCGCTTTAGACTATTTTCAAGGTGGAAAATATCATGAGGCACTTATGATTTTTTCTCGCCTTGACAGTCTCTACACTCTCAATCCCCGTATCAGAGCCTATACTGGGCTCTGTTATTTCTATGACAATGACTTTGGACAGACAGCGCGTATTCTCGATGATGCCTTACCTAAGCTCAGAGCCTTTGCGCCCGTGGAGCGCTCTGTCTACTACAGAGCTGACGCTGACAGCCATTTCTTCCTAAAACAGTATGATAGTGCGCTGGCAGCCTATGATTCGCTAACGGCGCTCTGTCCTGAGATAGACAAAGCGGAAGCGTTCTACAGAAAGGGATTTATTTTAGTCTATCGACAGGCATGGTATGAGGCTCTCGACAATTTACAGACAGCTCTTGTCTATTATAAGAAATATCTTCCGCATGAGGAAGCTCGCATAGCGCAAATTAGGAACATGATATATGGCTGTTGCGAGGAAATAAACAAGACATTATGATTTTCTATCTCTCTGGAACAGGAAACACAAAGTGGGCAGCTAAGACTTTAGCTGCTCTCACCAATGAAAAACTATTGTTTATCCCTGACATGATGAGGCAATATAAAGTTGACGGAGAATATCATTTGCCCGAGCTCGCCGATGGGGAGCGCGTGGGCTTTTGCTTCCCTGTTCATGGATGGCGTCCGCCAGCAATCGTCCGCAACTTTGTTGCTAACCTGTCACTGGATGTCGCCGGGCATTATATCTATGCGCTCTGTACGGCCGGGGATAATATCGGTGAGACAATGAGTATCTTTAGAAAAGACCTTACGGCCCGTGGCTTTCATCTGAATGCTGCCTTCTCACTGATTATGCCTGAATCATATATGGGACTGCCTTTCTTCAATGTCGACAAGCCGGAGAAGGAGCAGGAGAAGATAGAGAATGCGGCAGCAGACATAAAAACTTATGGAGATGCCATCCTTGCCCGTCGTAGCGAGGAGCATCTTGTCATAGGTCGTTGGCCACGTATTGACTCACGTTTTCTGGGCGGGTTCTTTACGCGGTATCTCATCACCGATAGTCCCTTTTGGGTTGACAGCCGTAAGTGTGTGAAATGTGGCATTTGTGCCGATGTATGTCCCACTCATAACATTACAGGTGGCCTTGGCTATGAGCCGCATTGGAATCACGATGGTTCCTGCCTCGCTTGTTTTGCATGTTATCACCATTGTCCTCACCATGCCATCGAATATGGTCGTATGACAAAGGGAAAAGGGCAATACTTCTTCAACAGACCCAAGGGGCGTTAGCTTGTTCTTTAAGGTCTGTAATCCCGTTGTCCGGCAAATGTCACGGACATCGCTGACAAATGCCACAGACATCGCTGGCAAATGCCACAGATATCGCTGACAAATGCCACAGATATCGCTGACAAATGCCACAGATATCGCTGGCAATTGCCAAACATAAAAAAGCCGTCGGTTTACCGACGGCTTTTTATGTATAGGGGAAGTAGTGTTTACCCGAAGTTGTCGTACATGATACTCTCAGGTTCGACGCCCAGGCTATCAAGATAGTCGGTGACGGTCTTGATCAGCATTGGTGGGCCGCAGAGGTAGTATTCACAATCCTCGGGAGCGTCGTGATCTTTGAGATAGGTATCGCGGACGCAGTTGACGGCAAATCCAGCATAGTATTTGACACCAGCCTCGTCAGCCTTGGGGTCAGGACGGTCGAGGGAGAGGTGCATGTGGAAGTTGGGGAACTCCTTCTCCAACTCCCAGAAGTCTTCAAGGAAGAAGGCCTCGGACAGTGAACGGGCACCATAGAAGAAGTGCATCTCACGGTCTGTGCAGTGAATCTGCTTTGTCATATACATAATCTGCGCGCGCAGGGGAGCCATACCAGCACCACCACCAATCCATATCATCTCCTTCTTGGAGTCAAGGTGAGGATGGAAGTCGCCGTAAGGACCGCTCATCTTCACTTTGTCGCCGGGTTTCAACGAGAAGATGTAAGAGGAGCCGATACCTGTCGGTACGTCCTGGAAGCCTACTTGTGGACGGGGCTTGAACGGTGTTGTAGCGATACGTACGGTAAGCATGATGATGTCGCCCTCGGCAGGATAGTTAGCCATGGAGTAGGCACGGATGGTAGGCTCTGGGTTGTGGGCCTTGAGTGAGAAGATATTAAACTTCTTCCACGCTCCCATATATTCCTCACCGATGAGGTCTTTGTCGAAATCCTTATCGTAGTCGATGGTATCGTAGGCAGGGATATAAATCTGTGCATAGGAGCCGGGCATGAAATCCATGTGCTCTCCAGGAGGCAGAGCCACTTTGAACTCCTTGATGAAACTTGATACGTTTTTGTTGGAGATGACGGTGCACTCCCATTCCTTGACATTAAGAATGGCATCAGACACCTTCACGCTGAGGTCGCCATGCACCTTTGTCTGGCAGCCTAAGCGCCAGTGGTCTTTGATTTCCTTTCGAGAGAAGTGTCCCTTCTCGGTGTCGAGAATCTCGCCGCCACCTTCGAGAACCTGCAAGCGGCACTGACCGCAGCTGCCTTTACCGCCACAGGCTGAGGACAGGTGCACACCATTCTCGTTGAGGGTAGAGAGTAGGGATCCACCTTGCTCCACCTCCAACTTCTTGTCACCATTGATGGTGATGGTCACCTTTCCGCTTGGGCTGAGATATTTTTTGGCAATAAGCAGTATCACAACGAGCAGCAGGATGATGACGAGGAATACTGCCATGCTAACGCCTATAAATTGTCCCATAATTTAAACATTCCGCCCTTCCACTGCCGTCTATCGTTTCCTCGTGGAGGAATCCTGGTATGCGACAAGTGGCAAAGGGCTATTTGTTATTGAATATTGTTGTTTATTTATGTGTTAAAATTTCAGACCGCTGAAGCACATCATGGCCATAGCCATCAGTCCCACGGTGATGAATGCTATACCCATGCCTTGCAGCGGCTTGGGCACATCGCTGTATTCCATCTTTTCACGGATGGCACCAAACATGACGATAGCCAGTGTCCAGCCCAGTCCGCTACCCAAGGCATAGCCGATGGCATCCCAAATATTGGAGATGGCCTGTGCGTTGGTAGGATCAAGTTTGATGCGTTGCTGCATGAACAGCGAAGCACCCATGATGGCACAGTTGACGGCGATAAGTGGAAGGAAAATGCCGAGGGCTGCATAGAGCGAAGGGCTGTATTTCTCCACAGCCATCTCCACGAGCTGTGTGATACCGGCAATGATAGCGATGAAGAGGATGAAACTCAGATAGCTGAGGTCGACACCCGGAACCAGACAGTCAGGCCCTAAGACATAGACCTGAAGCAGGTAGTTGATGGGCTCGGTGATAACCAATACAAAGGTCACGGCGAGACCCAATCCGAGAGAGGTCTTTACATTCTTGCTCACTGCCAGGTATGAGCACATACCTAAGAAGTAGGCAAAAATCATATTGTCTACGAAGATAGACCGGAATAATAATGATAAAGCGTGTTCCATTGTTTACTTCTTTTCTTCTTTTACGAAAAACGCACGGTTCACCCAGATGATACATCCGATGAGGATCAGCGCAGTGCACGACATGGTCATCATGCCGTTGTTGATATATCCGAAGTCGTAGGCGCCCTGTGGGATAATCTGGTAGCCTAAGAGGCTGCCACGTCCGAAAAACTCGCGGAAGGCACCGGCGATGACAAGGATTGCTGCATAGCCGAGTCCGTTGCCCAGACCGTCGAGGAAGGAAGGCCAAGGCTTGTTCATCATGGCGAAGGCCTCAAGGCGCCCCATGAGGATACAGTTGGTGATGATCAGTCCGACATACACAGACAGCTGTACACTCACATCATAGGCGAAGGCTCCGAGAATCTGGTTGACGATAGTCACCAGGGCAGCCACAACGACCAGCTGCACGATGATTCGGATGCGCATAGGGATGGTCTTTCGGATGAGCGAAATGATGACGTTTGAGAAGGCCGTGATGACCGTTACGGCAAGGCCCATGACGATGGCGGGCTTGAGCTGCGATGTCACGGCAAGCGAGCTACAGATGCCGAGCACCTGAACCATGATAGGGTTGTTGAGGTGCAGAGGCTCTACAAACGCTGCTTTATCTTGTTTGGAAAATAAACTCATGTTTCTTAAAATCGTTTATAGTTGTGACGTTCTTTAGTTGACAGCTTATGAGTATAGGCTCATAAACCTAAGAAACTCAACCTTACTTGCCATTAAGGAAGGGCAGGAACTTACCCAGTCCGTCGTGGAGCATGTTGGCGACACCATTTGAGGTAAGCGTAGCACCAGTAACGGCATCGACCTGAGTGTCAGGATCTGTAACCTTTTTCTGCACCGACAGTGCGATGCTGTTGCGGTTATCGCCTTTGAAGAGCTTCTTACCCTGGAACTTCTCTTGCCATTTCTGGTTGTCCTTGATTTCGGCACCCAGTCCGGCGGTCTCACTCTCATGGTTGAAGTAAGCGCCATAGACTGTCGACTTGTCATCGTTGACAGAGACAAAGCCGCTAATGCCACCCCACAGGCCGAAGCCTTTCATGGAGAACACATATTTTGTCTTGCCGTCGACATTGCAGACATACATCTCACTACCGTCGACCGTCTTCTCGCTCTTTACCACCTTATTGTATGTATCCTCGGCAGCCTTGTCGTCAAGACCGCGGATGTTAAGACTGTAGAGAATCTCTTTCTTCTTCGCTAATGCCTCGTTGGCAAGTTGCTGTGGTCTGAGTGCCTGATAGACAAAGGCAAGCAGGAAAGCCACAATCACCACGATGACAGCGGAGTAGATGATAGTATATGAATTGCTGTTCGTTTTCATAGTTGTGTATTAATCAGAAACTTTACTGCGCTTTGCACGTTTTGAGATGTTGCACTCTACGACACAGTAGTCGATGAGCGGAGCTATCATGTTGCCGAAGAAGATGGCGAGCATCATACCCTCAGGATAACCGGGGTTCTTGACACGCACGATGATGGCCATGGCGCCGACGATGAAGCCGTAGATCCATTTTCCTGTCTCTGTGCGTGCCGATGTCACCGGGTCTGTGGCCATGAACACGGCACCAAAGCAGAAACCACCCAGGATGAGATGCTCCCACCAAGGAATAGGAGTAGCTCCTGTAGCTTGGAAGATGGCAGCCAGAACGCTACCTCCAACGAAGACGCTCAGCATGGTCTTCCAGCTGGCGATACCCGTCCAAAGAAGAATTACGGCACCGATGGCGATGGCGATGACAGAAGTCTCACCGATGGAGCCAGGCATCAGGCCTGTAATCATCTGGCAGATACTGGTGTCAACAGGTGTACCCTGTGCAAGGTGGGCCAGGGGAGTGGCCATCGTGAAGGCGTCGGGGAGGGTGTTGCCCAGGCCACAGATGGTGTCCTTGGCTACCCATACGGCGTCACCCGTCATCTTGGAGGGATAGGAGAAGAACAAAAACATACGTGCACCAATGGCAACATTGAAAATGTTCATGCCCGTACCGCCGAAGATTTCTTTGCAGAAAATCACGGAGAAGGCTACGGCCAGCGCCAGTATCCACAGCGGTGTTGTCACCGGAATGATGAGTGGAATGATGATACCAGAGACGAGGTATCCTTCCTGAATCTCCTCTCCTTTCCATTGTGCCCATGCAAACTCAATGCCCAGGCCAACGATATAGCTGACGAGGAGCTTGGAAAGTACGGCGAGGAAGCCATAGAAAAAGACAGCCCAGAACGATGCTGAAGCAAGGGTGCCGGCAGCGAGGTAGTTTTGGTAGCCAACATTATACATACCGAAGAGCAGAGCCGGGAGCAACGCAATGACCACAAAGCTCATGATGCGCTTCGAGTCGATGGCGTCGTGGATAGAGGTACCGCTCTGAGACGTAGTGTTGGGCACAAAGAGAAACGACTCAAAACCCTCGTAGACACTCTTGAAAGCGTGGAGCTTGCCACCGTCCTCGAAGTTGGGTCGTATCTTGTCGAAATATTGTTTTAATGAATTCATCTTTTAAGCGTTTTCCTTTCTTAAAGTGTTAAGGCCTTCACGTACAATTTTCTGCAGGGGCAGTTTGGAGCTGTCGACGAACTCAGCCAGTGCAAAATCCTCGGGAGCTACCTCGTAGATGCCGAGTGCCTCCTGGCGGTCGATATCACCGGCGATGATGGCCTTGATAAGATATTCCGGGAAGATGTCCATTGGGAATACCTTGCCATATTCACCGCTCATAATCATGTGTCGTTCACCGCCTTTGATGCGCGCGTCGAGGTCGTAAGCTTTCTTCTTGCCAAAGAGCCAGGAGAAATAGCTTCGGCTGACAGAGAACTGCTTGGTGCGTGGCATTATCCAACCCAACATTTCATCGGCATTGTCACCCTCCGGGATAACTGTCACCTCAGAGGTATGTGCGCCGAGATAGCTGTCGAGTCTGGCTTTGGCGCCGGTCAGCGGATTGCCATTGATGATGCGAATATGTTCTGTTGCGGCAAGGCGGCCACTGAGAATGTCTTTCAGAGGAGTGCCTACGAGAACATCGGTATAAGCGGGATTTTTGATCTCACTGCCTGCAACGGCAATGGTGCGTGTGAGATCTACCTTTCCGGTAAGGAAAAGTTTGCCTATGAAGATGACAACAGTGGGGTCTAGGGTCCATACAACCTTGTTTTTGTTGATGGGATCGATGTGATTAATCTGTACGTCGACATTACCAGCCGGACAAGGTCCATCGAAGACATTAAGATCTACATCCTTGACATCTGTCAGAGCTGGTGATGTCTGGTAGGCACCTGTGCCGAGATGTACGGTAGCGATACGCGAGAGAGCTGTAAGACCTGTTTGGAAAGCCTGTTCGTTGCCTTTGAGCTCCATTTCAAAATCACCTGCCAAAGGCATATCGCGCAGGGCTGAGATGAAAATGCCGTCAGGAGTGGTGTCGGGAGTCGTTGACACGGCATAGGGCATCTGGTTGATATACCCGAAAAGGCCAGCTTCAAGGATTTTGGCTTTCACAGCCGCTGCGTCCATTGCTGTGGGGTCGGCCTTGCCGAAGTCGTGATACTGTTGATTGTTGTCGGCCTGAACTTTGACAAAGAGAATCTTCCTTCTGTCGCCTCGCACTACTGCAGAGACTGTACCGCTGACAGGCGAAGCAAATTTTACGTCGGGATAAGCCTTGTTGAAGAACAAGGGTTCACCGGCGAGCACTTTGTCGCCTTCCTTGACGGACAGCTTAGGAATCACTCCGGGGAAGTCAGACGGTGAGACGGCAAACTCCGTAGATTGTGGAGCTTGCATCTTCTCACCTTTGGCCTTCCCCTTCAGGTTAATGTTTAAGCCTTTACTCAACTTAATTACATTTGCCATAAGATGATATAGTTATTGTATAGTTTTATATGTTTTCTGCATGGAAAAATCTCTCTTCCGCAATGTTGTTGTTGACTTCACGTGCAAATTTAAACAAAAATTATCTCATTATCCATAAAATCTCCTTTTTTTGTACTTTGACGGCATATTTTTTTTAATTTTGCAGTTGTTGAAACAGTTGAGAAACATTATCAGTGGCCTTGTATGGTTCGTTGTCGGACTATACTTGTTGCTTGTCATCATGGTTCATATACCCATGGTGCAATCGGCTATTGGTGAAGCTGTCGCCTCGGCGATATCCAAGAAACTTGGTGCACCGGCTTCTGTGGGTAATGTTTATTTAGGCTTTTTCAACAGAGTTATTATCGACGACGTGGCTCTTTTGGACCAAAAGGGAAAGCAGATGCTGTTTGCCTCGCGTTTGTCGGCGAAAATCAGTATTACAGATTTGGCGCAGGGACGCATCGTCATTACTTCAGCACAGATTTTTACTCCAAGATTGAACTTGTATAAAGAGACAGCAAAGGCAAAGCCCAATTTCCAGTTTGTTATCGACTCGTTAGCTTCGAAAGACACCACTTCTAAGTCGTCGCTTACACTTGCCATCAATAGTCTCGTCGTGCGGCATGGTTCTGTAGCATGGAATCAATGGGATACTGCCAGAAAAACTTCTTTTGATACGCACCATTTGCAGCTCTCTGATATCAGTTCACACATTATTATATATAGAGCTGGTGGCGATTCCTTGAATGCTGTACTTAAAAATCTGTCAGTCAACGAAGCTTCCGGCATAAAGGTCACATCTTTGTCGATGAAGGTGACAGGCAACAAAAATGGCTATTGGCTGCGAGACATGCAACTGTCAATGCCAGGGTCGGAAGTTACGATTCCTCATGCGTCTATGCTGACGGACAAAGTGACAGGGCGACGGAAGTATGACTGTCGTTTGTCAGCGTCGCATATTGCCTTCCGCGATATTGCTGCCTTCTATCCGAAGTTCAAAAAATCCGATAAGCAACTCCTTCTCCAGGCCATTGTGTCAGGAAGTGACAAATCGTTGCGTATCAGCTCTCTTGCTGCTGATGTTCTGCCATCGACTAACCATTTGGGTAACAAGCGCGTTGCTGACGTTAGCATTGTTGCTGATGGGGTAGTGGGGGTGCCGTTCTCTACTTCCTATTGGTCGGCAAATATCCGTAGGCTGTCAGTAGGGTCGGCAGGTCTGGCCATTTTTATGGATAAGGTGCCGGAAGTTTTGGAGAGAGGTGAGAACTTGCGGTTTCGTGGCAGGGCCAAGGGCTATGGGGTTGATTTCTCGCTACGTGGGGAGCTGCTCTCAGGAGTGGGCAATGCTCTCGTTGCGGTGGAGAAGGAGCGGAACGAAGTGGAAGGCTCTGTCAAGACCAAAGCGTTTGACCTTGGTAAACTGCTTGCCGACAAGCGTTTTGGCACTTTGGCTGCCGATATCAGGGGCGGAGGCTCGCTGAAGTCGAAGGCGTATTTCTTAAAAGGTAGCATTCCCTATTTCCAATATAATAAATATGATTATAAGAATATTACCGTTGATGCAGACTACGACAATGGTTTGGTGAATGGCAGATTCAATATTGCAGACGACAATATTGCGGCTTCTCTTGACGGCAGCATTGATGTGTCTTCAAAAGATAAGGCTATCAGAGCCGTAGCCTCTATCAGCCGTTTTGCTCCGTCAAGGTTGAACCTTTTCAAAGGCCGACTGGCAGAGGCTGATTATAAGGCTGACATTGTTGCAGATATTACCGGACATGACATTAACAGTGCATCGGGTCACCTGGCAGTAAGAAATTTCTCAATGAAGTCGACAGCCACGGAATATGCTCTTGACTCCCTGCTTTTTAAGGCAGGACATAGTCGCCGTGGACATTATTTAGCTGTTGACGGTGATTTTGGAAAGGCGGTGGTGTATGGTAATTTCGACTATGCGTCATTGCCGCAGAGCATAGAGAATATTATTGTCAGAAAGTTGCCGGGAATTACCAACCTTGCTCCTTTCAAATATCGGCCAGTTCATACCGGGCGGGTGGCTGTTCAGGCTTATATCTGCAACAGTGATTGGGCAAAGCCATTTCTGAACATTCCTCTTGAAATTCGTGAGCCACTGAGCCTTGCCGCTGATGTTGACAACGCTTCCAACTCTATACAGGCAGAGATTCGTTCTGGCGATATCGTTTACGGCAACTATCACCTCAAGAATGTCCGGACAACAGCAAGAACTGTAGACAATCGCTTAGAGATAGAGGCAGCCCTTCGAAATATGAGGTCGGAGAGTTTGGGGACTGATATCGAGCTGAAGACGAATGCAGGAAGCGACAAGCTGATGCTGTCGTTGAGTCTTGACAATCATGCCTTGCAGCAGCGCTTGCATGGGAATGTATATGGAGGTGTAGAATTTCGCAAAAATAGCATGGGCCATACCGAGGCGCTGCTCAACTTTGATGAGTCGCATTTCTATATAGGTGATTCTTTGTATACCATTCATCCGTCTACGGTGCTCTATAGTAAGAAACATCTTGAAGTCAACGACTTGGATATTGGCAGCAATACGCAGAGCATTCGTATCAACGGTATGGCAACAGACTCGCCGCAAGACTCAATGGTGGCTCGTTTGAAGAATGTCGATGTCAATTATGTGCTGAACTTAGTCAACTTCCATTCTGTCGACTTTGACGGTTCTGTATCAGGACAGGCTACGCTCCGCAATCTCTTTGACAAGCCCAATATGGGTGGAAGTGTCCGCGTTGACAATTTCCGATTTATGGGTGGGCGTTTGGGTATACTCTATGCCAATGTGGACTGGAACAACAATGAGTCGCAGATTGACATTGATGCCATAGCAAAGGATACTCTTCTGAAAGCTGATGGCAGCGTAGCACCGCGGGCGACAATCGTTAAGGGTTATGTATCGCCAAAGCGTAACTACATTGACTTGGATATGGGGCTGAAGAACTCCCGGATGGAGTTTGTCGGCGACCTCTGTTCGAGCTTCCTTGACGATGTGGACTTGTCAGCCAATGGTAACTTGCGTCTGTGCGGAGATTTGAAGCAGATTAATCTTCTTGGGGATGTGACGGCTCATGGTGGACTTCTTGTCAAGCCCATAGGGACACATTATTCTATCCGTCATGGGAAGGTTCACTTCATAGAGAATAACATCATCTTCCAGCAGGACTCTGTCTACGATGACATGGGGCACCTTGGCATCGTCACGGGAGCACTGCACCACCAGCATCTTTCCAGACTATCTTATGATATTGATATTGCAGCACGTAACCTATTGGCTTTCAACTTTAATGGTGACGATGGCAGCAGTTTTTATGGAAAGGTGTTCGGTACGGGTAATGCTACCATTCAAGGGCGTTCGGGGGAAGTGAATATAGATGTGAACATGCTTCCTACAAAGGGCTCGGAAGTGGTATATGATGCTACAAGCCCTGAGGCTTTAGCATCTCAGGACTTCATCCACTGGCGTTCAAAAGATTCACTGGAATATCATACCGACAGCATCAAACACAGTGGTGTGGCGACGCTCGGCGACATTCCGGCTGACATACATATTAACTTGTCTATAAAAGCCAATCCAGAAGCCACCTTCCGCATTATCATGGACCGGCAGTCGGGAGACTACGTGGCTCTGAATGGCTCTGGTGATTTGCGGGCAACGTATTTCAACAAAGGTGGACTGAATATCTTCGGAACCTATACCGTTGACCATGGCGTCTATAATCTGACCATACAGAATATCATCAAGAAAAACTTCGTCTTCGCGCAAGGTGGTACCATTGTCTTCGGTGGCACCCCCTACGCTGCCTTGTTGAATCTTAAGGCGCAGTATCCTATTGCTTCTGTCAGTCTGGCAGACTTGCAGGTGGGCCGCAGCTTTTCGTCAAGCAATGTGAGGGTGAATTGTCTGATGGACATCACAGGAACACCGGAAAGTCCGAAGGTGGACTTTGGCCTTGACTTTCCTACGATGAGTGCTGACACCAAGCAGATGGTTTATAGTCTTATCAATGGTGAAGAAGAAATGCGCCAGCAAGTGCTATATCTCCTTGCTGTGGGACGTTTCTATTCCCGGGGTATCAACAATGCAGAGTCGCAGACCAACCAGACGTCGCTTGCCATGCAGAGTATCCTCAGTGGACAGCTCAGTCAGCAGATCAACAATATCATCGGAAGCTTCGTGAAAACGACCAACTGGAGTTTCGGCGCTAATATCTCTACTGGCGACGAGGGCTTCAACAATGCTCAGTATGAGGGGTTGCTGAGCGGGCACCTTCTCAACAACCGCCTGCTCTTCAATGGACAGTTCGGCTATCGTGATAAGGCCAATGCTACAACATCCTTTATTGGCGACTTTGACTTGCGATACCTTATCCTTCCCAATGGCAATTTTAGCGTGCATGTCTATAACCAGACCAATGACCGCTATTTCACGCGCAACTCTCTCAATACGCAGGGTGTGGGATTTATCTTGAAGAAAGATTTTGGAAGCTTCAGAGAACTATTCGGGCTGGAGCGTAAGAAGAAAAAAGCCAAAGAGTAGCCATTTCTAAATTTATTTCCACAAAAACGCTTATTATTAAAGGAATTATCGCTAACTTTGCAACAAATAACGACAGAATAAATTATGTTTGAGAATTTAACAGACCGTCTTGAGCGCTCTTTTAAGATATTAAAGGGTGAAGGCAAGATAACGGAGATAAATGTTGCAGAAACACTGAAAGATGTCCGTCGTGCGTTGCTCGATGCCGATGTCAACTATAAGGTTGCCAAGTCTTTCACTGATACGGTGAAGAAGAAAGCTCTCGGTATGAATGTGCTGACAGCTATTAAGCCTGGGCAGCTGATGGTGAAGATTGTTCACGACGAACTTGCCAAACTGATGGGTGGTGAAGCCGCTGAATTGCATCTTAATGGTAAACCATCCATTATACTGATGTCGGGTCTGCAAGGTTCCGGTAAGACAACGTTCAGTGGCAAACTTGCCAATATGCTGAAAAAGAAGGATCATAAGAATCCTTTGCTTGTGGCATGTGATGTCTACCGACCTGCTGCTATCGATCAGTTGAAGGTAGTGGGAGAGGGCATAGGAGTCCCTGTATACAGTGAGCCAGAGAGCAAGAATGTCAACGAGATTGCTGACCATGCTATTCAAGAGGCGAAGGCGAAAGGTTATGACGTCGTTATCATTGATACTGCCGGACGTCTGGCTGTCGATGAGCAGATGATGAATGAGATAGCCTCTCTTAAGGAGCATGTACACCCCGACGAGACGCTGTTTGTTGTTGATTCGATGACGGGTCAGGATGCCGTGAATACAGCCAAGGAGTTTAACGACCGTCTCGACTTCGATGGTGTTGTCTTGACAAAACTTGATGGTGATACGCGTGGCGGTGCTGCTCTCTCTATCCGTACTGTGGTTACGAAGCCAATCAAGTTTATTGGTACTGGTGAGAAGATGGAAGCTATTGATGTATTCCATCCTGACCGTATGGCCGACCGTATCCTCGGCATGGGTGATGTTGTCTCTCTCGTAGAGCGTGCGCAGGAACAGTTCGACGAGGAAGAGGCAAAGCGCCTGCAAAAGAAGATTCAGAAAAATAAGTTCGATTTCAACGACTTCCTCAATCAGATAGAGCAGATCAAGAAGATGGGCAACCTCAAGGAGCTTGCATCCATGATTCCTGGAGTGGGGAAGGCTATCAAGGATATTGACATTGATGACAATGCCTTTAATGGTATTGAGGCCATCATCCGCTCGATGACGCCCAAAGAGCGCACTAATCCGGAATGCCTCAACCAAAGCCGTAAGCTACGTATTGCAAAAGGCTCTGGCACAAGTATTCAAGAAGTCAATCGTCTTGTGAAACAATTCGACCAGACTCGCAAGATGATGAAGATGGTGACCGGTAATGGCATGAAGCAGATGATGCGCAACATGCCGAAGATGAAGAGATAATTTCTTATTCGGGTATCATAAGTTTTCGGAATTATAAACACGCAAGCTATGACATTGATAGATGGTAAGGCTACCGCTGCTACCATAAAGCAGCAGATAGCAGACGAGGTGAAAGCAATAGTGGCAAAGGGTGGCAAACAGCCCCATTTGGCAGCTGTCTTGGTGGGCCACGACGGTGGCTCTGAGACCTACGTGAAGAATAAGGTGATAGCCTGCGAGCAGTGTGGCTTCAAGTCCACGCTCATCCGCTATGAGGATGATGTCACGGAAGAAGAGCTATTGGCATGCGTCGACAGACTGAATAAGGATGCTGATGTCGATGGCTTCATTGTCCAACTGCCTTTGCCAAAGCATATCGACGAGCAGAAAGTCATCATGGCTATTGATTACAGAAAAGATGTCGATGGATTCCATCCTGTCAATGTCGGGCGTATGGCGATAGGACTGCCTTGCTTTATCTCCGCTACGCCTTTAGGTATCCTCACCTTATTGCAGCACTATCATATTGAGACTTCAGGCAAGAAGTGTGTTGTCTTAGGCCGCAGCAACATTGTCGGAAAACCAATGGCTCAACTGATGATGCAAAAGCAGTATGGTGATGCCACTGTGACAGTTTGTCACTCTCATTCTAAAACGCTGAAGGATGAATGCCGTGAGGCTGATATCATCATCGCTGCTATCGGTCAGCCTGACTTCGTTACTGCCGACATGGTCAAGGAAGGTGCTGTTATCATAGATGTAGGTACTACAAGAGTGCCCGATGCCACCCGCAAGCGTGGATGGAGACTCAATGGTGACGTAAAATTTGACGAAGTGGCGCCAAAGTGTTCATATATTACGCCAGTTCCCGGCGGCGTTGGTCCTATGACAATCTGCTCTTTGATGAAGAACACTTTGTCAGCAGCAAAGAAAGAATTTTACCAATAAGTGTATGTTTTTTGCCTCAAAATACTTGACTAAAATCAATAAATGGGGTGCTGCAGTATGTGTTTTATAACTTTTTAATTAAAAGTACGTAAATTTAAGGTCTTTAGACGTTGTAATTCGAAAATTGGCCTTACCTTTGCAACGCATTAGTAGAAAATTTCAAAATAATAGTATTTAATTTAAGGTAACATGAAAAAGTTAATGACTTTGGCTGCTGCTGCTGTATTGGCAGTTTCAGCTTCTGCACAGACCGTGCAGGAAAGCAAGGTTTATGACAACATCTATGTTGGCGTAAATGGCGGCTTGGCTACTAAGACAACAGGCCACTCTTGGATGAAGGGCCTGGATCCTAACTTCGGCGTTCGCGTCGGCCGTTGGTTCACTCCTGTTGTCGGTCTTGCTGTTGAGAGCAATGCTTACTTCTCCAACAAGCCTTTCAACTCAACAGGTACAGCAGTTCGTTTCCTCAACACAAGCCTGTTAGGAACTTTGAACCTGAGCAACCTCTTCGGTGGTTACAAGGGTGAGCCCCGCTTCTTCGAGGTTATCCCTGTTGCAGGTCTTGGCTGGGGTCACATCTTCGGTGACAACAACGAGCGTCTCGACGGTAGCAAGGCATTCGATTATAAGAACAACCTGACTTCTAAGTTGGGTATCGACTTCGCCTTCAACTTCGGTAGCCAGAAGCAGTGGCAGGCTTATATCGAGCCTTCTATCACTTATGGCTTGAACGACAAGACAGATCGTGCTAACTACAACATCTCTAACGCTGGTGTTCAGTACGATATCAACCACAGCTTCGTTCAGCTCAACGCTGGTGTCGTTTACAAGTTCAAGAACAGCAACGGTACTCACAACTTCAAGATTGTTGAGCCCCGTAACCAGGCTGAGATTGATGATCTGAACAGCCAGATCAACGACCTGCGCAACCAGCTGGCTCAGAAGCCTAAGGAGGTTGTCAAGGAAGTTGTCAAGGAGACTCCTGCTAAGGAGGTCCAGGTTGAGAACCTTGTTCTCGTAACATTCGCTCAGGGTAAGAGCGCTCTGACAAAGGAGGCTAAGAAGGCTCTTGACGCTGTGAAGAGCGGCAAGCACGTTCAGATCGTTGGTACTGCTTCTCCTGAGGGTTCTAAGGAGGTTAACGATCGTCTGTCTCAGGCTCGTGCTGACGAGGTCGCTAAGTATCTGAAGAAGAACGGCGTCATCGTTGACGAGGCTAACGGTAAGGGCGTTCAGGGCTCTACTTCTAACCGTCTGGCTGTCGTTTACGTCAAGTAAGCTTAGTTAGATATTTAGATATCTTACAATAACAATCCCGCTGTCTGTTGGCAGCGGGATTTTTTTGTTCCATAACCTATTGTGTTTACGTATAAAACCAATCGCCCTTTGCTTGCCTCTAATTATTTATTGTAAGGAAAATCTATATGGAATGATATTGCCTCTTATTATTTAAGGTAATCTAATTGCAGCCCTTTGTTATTCTTCTCAAAGGTTTTAATAGTTAGCTTTACATATCGGATTGTAGCTTTAGCTTGATTGTATGTTATAATTTTGCATTATAAAGGAATAAATTTGTAGATATTATTGCGATTATAGTTAAAAGTATGTATCTTTGCAGGAAATTTCAAACAAGAAGCATTATGAAGCATCAGTTAAGAAGCGCAGTATGCACTCAAGGCCGCCTCATGGCAGGTGCAAGGGCTCTTTGGGTAGCAGCAGGAATGAAGCATGAACAGTTAGGCAAACCTATTATAGCTATCGTCAACAGCTTCACACAGTTTGTACCGGGACATACGCATTTGCATGAGGTCGGTCAGATTGTAAAGAAGGAGATTGAGAGCATGGGTTGTTATGCTGCTGAGTTCAATACCATCGCTGTTGACGACGGCATTGCCATGGGACATGACGGAATGCTCTATTCGCTGCCTTCACGCGACATCATCGCCGACTCTGTAGAGTACATGGTGAATGCGCATAAGGCTGATGCTATGATTTGCATCTCCAACTGTGATAAGGTAACACCAGGAATGCTGATGGCTGCCATGCGACTGAATATCCCTACTATTTTCTGTAGTGGTGGTCCTATGGAGGCAGGACGCTGGAAAGGTGAGAACGCTGACCTTATCACAGCTATGATAGCCGGTGGTGACAAGAGCGTCAGTGACGATGACCTGACAAAGATTGAGCAGACTGCTTGTCCTGGCTGCGGATGTTGCTCAGGTATGTTTACGGCCAACTCCATGAACTCCCTGACAGAGGCTATCGGCTTGGCGCTTCCGGGCAATGGTACAATCCTGGCTACGCACAAGAATAGAATACAGCTCTTCAAGGATGCAGCCCGTCAGATTGTCAAGAATGCATTCGCATATTATGAGGATGGCGATGAGAGTGTGCTGCCTCGGAATATCGCTACGCGCCAGGCTTTCCTCAATGCTATGACACTTGATATTGCCATGGGTGGCAGTACCAATACGGTACTTCATCTCTTGGCTGTGGCTCAAGAGGGTGGCGTAGACTTCAAAATGGAGGACATTGACAAATTGAGCCGTAAAGTTCCTTGCATTTGTAAGTTGTCTCCCAACACACAGAAATACAGTGTTCAGGAGTGCAACCGTGCAGGTGGTATCCTTGGTATTCTGAATGAGCTGAAGAAAGGTGGACTTGTCGATGGCAGCGTGAAGCGCGTTGATGGCACCACGCTCGATGAGGAGATAAAGAAATACGACATCACCGGCGAACACATTGATCCTGAAGCTTCGCGGATTTATCATAGTGCTCCTGGCCGTCGTTTCTCTACAGTCATGGGCTCGCAGGATGAGCAGTGGGAGAGTCTTGATACTGACCGTGAGAATGGTTGCATTCGTGACTTGCAGCATGCTTACACTAAGGATGGTGGACTTGCCGTTCTCTTTGGCAATATTGCACAGAATGGCTGTGTGGTCAAGACGGCAGGTGTTGCTCCTGAGTTATGGCATTTTGAGGGTCCGGCAGTTGTCTTCGACTCTCAGGAGGATGCTTGCGAAGGCATCTTGGGCGGTAAGGTAAACAGTGGCGACTGCGTCGTTATCACTCATGAAGGTCCTAAGGGCGGTCCGGGTATGCAAGAAATGCTCTATCCGACATCTTACATCAAGAGTCGCCATCTGGGCAAGGAGTGCGCTCTTATTACTGATGGTCGTTTCTCTGGTGGTACCAGTGGCCTCAGTATCGGACATATTTCTCCGGAGGCTGCTGCTGGTGGTAACATCGGAAAGATTAAGGATGGTGATATTATTGTCATTGATATCCCCAGCCGGTCTATCAATGTCAAGCTTAGTGACGAGGAACTTGCTGCACGTCCACAGCAGCCGCTGAAGCGTAAGCGGGTGGTAAGTAAGGCATTAAGAGCTTATGCTCAAAGTGTTAGTTCAGCTGATAAAGGCGGTGTTAGAATAATCGATTAAAGTATGAATACACGAAAAGATTGGCCCGAGGCTCCCTGGTCTGGCATAAAGATTGGTGAAGAAGTCTCAGGCTCAGAGATATTGATGCGCGCATTATATCAGGAAAATGTGAAGACCATCTTTGGCTATCCAGGTGGTGCTATCATGCCTGTCTTCGACGCGCTTTACACTTATACTCATAAGAAAGATCCCTGGTTTGATTTTGTTCTTGTTCGCCACGAGCAGGCAGCGGCTCATGCTGCTGAAGGTTTCGCCCGTGTCAACGGTGGGGTAGGTGTCTGTTTAGTAACGTCCGGACCTGGCGCTACCAACACCTTAACGGGTGTTGCTGATGCTATGATGGACTCGGTGCCTATTGTGGTGATAGCCGGTCAGGTAGGTGTCAACTCCCTGGGTACTGATGCCTTTCAGGAGGTAGACCTCGTGGACATGGCTCAGCCTATTACAAAGTGGAGCTATCAGATACGCCGCCCGGAGGATGTTGCTTGGGCTGTGAACAGAGCTTTCTATATCGCCCGTAGTGGGCGTCCGGGCCCTGTTGTCCTCGATTTCCCACGTAATGCGCAAATGGGAAAGTCGGTGTGGATGCCAGGTAAGGCCGACAAGGTTCGCTCTTACAATCCATATCCAAAGATAAGTAAGGATGCTGTTGCAAAGGCTGCTGAACTCATCAATTCGGCTAAAAAACCTTTCGCACTGGTTGGCCATGGCGTAGAGCTTGGTGGTGCGCAGAAAGAATTGCAGGCTTTTCTGGAGAAGGCTGATATTCCGGCAGGACGTACGTTGCTCGGACTTTCTGCCCTGCCTTCTGATCATCCTCTGGATATGGGTATGTTGGGAATGCATGGTAACTACGCTTCCAATATTAAGCAACAGGAGTGTGATGTGCTGATAGCTATTGGCATGCGATTCTCCGACCGCGTCACGGGCCGCCTTGACCGCTATGCTAAGCAGGCGAAGATCATTCATCTTGACATCGATCCTTCGGAGATTGATAAGAATGTCAAGACTGATGTAGCCGTCATTGGCGATTGCAAAGAAAGTTTGGCTGCCATTACGGCTCTGCTAAATAAGAACGACCACAAAGACTGGATAGAGTCGTTCAAGCCTCTTTATGAGGAAGAAAAGCGCGAGGTGATAGATCCGCATGTTCATCCTACAGAGGGACCACTGCTTATGGGCGAGGTCATCAATGAGGTGGCTGAGCAGACCAAAGGTGAGGCTATCATGAGCAACGATGTGGGCTTGAACCAGATGTTCTCAGCTCGCTATTTCAAGTTTAAGAAATATCACAGCATTGTCAGCAGTGGTGGCTTTGGCACCATGGGCTTCGGCCTGCCGGCAGCCATTGGTGCTTCCTTCGCAGCTCCAGACAGGACTGTTGTGCTGTTCACTGGTGACGGTGGTTTCCAAATGTGTATCGAGGAGTTGGGTACCATTATGGAGCAGCAGACTCCATTAAAGATAATTCTTCTCAACAACAACTATCTTGGCAATGTGCGCCAGTGGCAGGATTTGATGTATAATCATCGCCGTTCATTCACGAAGATGCTCAATCCTTATTACCAGAAGATAGCAGAGGCTTATGGCATCAATTATGATGTTGTCATCGACCGGGAGGATTTGAAAGCCAAGGTGGAAAAGATGCTGCATACCGATGGGCCTTACATCCTTGAGTGCGCCGTCAAGGAGGAGGAGAATGTCACGCCTATGGTCACGCCGGGATGCGCGATAGACGAAATGCAGTTGCATCTTGATATTTAATACTATGGAAAAGCAGTTCTATACATTATTAGTATACAGTGAGAATGTTGCTGGTATCCTCAATGAGGTCGCCAATGTTTTCACACGCCGTCAGGTGAACATCGAAAGCCTTAATGTGTCGGCGTCGAGTATTGATGGCATCCACAAGTACACGATTACTTGTTGGAGTGACCCAGAGGAGATAGTTAAGATAAAGAAGCAGATAGAGAAGAAGATCAATGTCATTAAAGCAGACTTTTATACCGATGACCAGATTTTCATCCACGAGGTTGCTCTCTATAAGATAGCTACTCCCGTATTGCTCGACAATCCCGAGGTCTCTCGTACCATCCGCCGCCATGACGCCCGTATGATGGAGGTCAATCCTACCTACAGTACCGTCCTGCTTGCCGGTCTTACCGAGGACATCACCGACCTCTATTCCAAGCTTAACAGTTTTGGTTGCCTTCTGCAATATACACGGTCAGGGCGTATTGCCGTGACGAGAAGTGTGGAAGAGCCGGTTAGCAAATATATTGAGGAGCAAGGCGAGTAAGCATGAGTATTGAGCAAAAGGGCGGGACCTTTCTTCCCAAAGTTGGCCGTTATCTGTTTCAGGTAGAGCCTTTCCACTGTGATTATGGTGACAGGCTCTTCCCGGGGCACCTTGGCAATGGCATGCTCAATGCCGCCGACTATCATAGCAAAGATAGGGGCTATGGCGTATCAGAGCTCAACAAACTTCATAAGACGTGGGTGCTGTCACGTTTTGCCATTGAGATAATGGAGATGCCAAAGGCTTATGACAAAGTGACAGCGGAGACGTGGGTCGAGTCTGCCAAAAAGTTCTTCACAAGCCGCAATTTTGCTGTATCAAGTGAAGATGGGGGAAAAGTCTATGCCTATGGCAGAAGTATTTGGGCTATGATTGACACTGACAGTCGTCAGCCGACGGATATTTATGCTGTGAAGGAAGGGCTCATAGAGAAGTACATCGAGACGGAGAAGCAATGCCCTATCGCTCCACCTTCACGGGTTGTCATGTCACACGAGATTCCTATGGCACGCCAGATTGTCACATATTATAATGATGTAGACATCAACGGCCATGTTAACTCGGTGAAATATATCGACCATGTGCTTGATCTTTTCGACTTGGACTACTATCGCTCGCATCGTCTGAGGCGTATCGACATTGCCTATGTGGCAGAATCACATGCCGGCGACACTTTGTGCCTTTATAAAGAGGAAGTTGCCGATGGAGAATATTGCGTCAGGATAACTAAGAAAGTAGCGAAGGAAGTTGAAGTTGTAAGATGTAAGGTTAAATTTATAAAAGATTGAAAGAAAAGCTTGGTGGTAATATAATAAATCATTACCTTTGCAGCCGTTATCAGAAAGGGGTACGGTTTAGCGACCGTTAGTAGAAGAGAGAATAGTTAACACGTTATATTAAAAGTAATTTTAATTATGGCAAAAATGAATTTTGGTGGCGTTGAAGAGAATATCGTCACGAAAGAAGAGTTCACATTAGAGAAAGCACGTGAGGTACTGAAGAATGAGACGATTGCCGTCATCGGTTATGGTATTCAGGGTCCTGGTCAGGCCGGCAATCTTCGCGATAATGGTTTTAACGTAATCGTAGGCCAGCGTCCTGGTAAGAGCTACGATAAGGCTGTTGCTGACGGATGGGTTCCTGGCAAGACACTGTTCTCCATCGAGGAGGCTGCCGAGAAGGGCACTATCATCGCTATGCTGCTCTCTGACGCAGGTCAGATAGCTCAGTGGCCGAAGATCAAGCCTTTCCTGACAAAGGGCAAGACGCTGTACTACAGCCACGGCTTCGCCATCAACTGGCAGAACCGTACAGGCGTTGTTCCACCAAAGGACATCGATGTCATCATGGTAGCTCCTAAGGGTTCTGGTACTTCTCTGCGTACTCTCTTCCTTGAGGGCCGCGGTATCAACAGCAGCTATGCTGTCTATCAGGATGCTTCTGGCAATGCTAAGGAGAAGACACTTGCTATGGGTGTCGGCATTGGTTCTGGCTACCTCTTCGAGACAACCTTCAACAAGGAGGCTACTTCTGACCTGACTGGTGAGCGTGGTGCTCTGATGGGTGCTATTGAAGGTCTTTTCGAGGCTCAGTACGATGTTCTTCGCGAGCATGGACACTCTCCTTCGGAGGCTTTCAACGAGACTGTTGAGGAGTTCACTCAGAGCCTCTGCCCACTCTTCGGTGAGAAGGGTATGGACTGGATGTACGCTAACTGCTCTACAACAGCTCAGCGTGGTGCACTTGACTGGCGTCCTCGCTTCAAGGCTGCTAACCTTCCTGTTATGGAGTGGCTGTACAGCTCTGTGGAGAGCGGCAACGAGGCTCAGATTTCTATTGACAGGAACTCTCAGCCTGACTATCGTGAGAAGCTGAATGCAGAGCTGAAGGCTATGCACGATATGGAGATGTGGCGCGCTGGCGAGACTGTTCGCAAGCTTCGTCCTGAGAACAACTAAGATATTAATTCTTTAAGTTCGTAATATCATTCCCCCGGATATTCTTTTCGAAGAGTATCCGGGGATTTTTTGTGCCATCACTCTACACATATTATAATATGTGTCGTTTCTGTCATGGAGAAAAAGGCACTTTATTGTTATTATATGCAAAAAGCTGACAATTTTGTCAGTCTGCCACTTCCTTATGCTTCTTTTGGCACAGTTTTCGTATAGGCATTTGTGGATTAATAATCCATAGCAGTAGAAATACAATAGATTAAAAAATATACGACTATGAAAATTCAACCATTAGCAGACAGAGTGCTGGTACTTCCTGCACCAGCTGAGGAAAAAGTAGGTGGAATCATCATTCCTGACACAGCCAAGGAGAAACCACAGCGTGGTAAGGTGATTGCCGTTGGCGGTGGCACCAAGGATGATCCTATGGTTCTCAAGGAGAACGATACCGTGCTCTATGGCAAATATAGCGGCACTGAGCTGGAGATTGAGGGCACTAAGTATCTGATGATGCGTCAGAGTGATGTCCTCGCAAAGGTAGACTAACACTTGCTAGAGTTAAATTCATCAACAATAAAAAGCTTTAAATAAAAAATGGCAAAGATTATCAAATACGATACAGAAGCACGTGAGCTGCTTAAGAGTGGTGTTGACCAGCTCGCCAACGCCGTAAAGGTGACACTTGGTCCTAAAGGCCGCAATGTTGTAATCGAGAAGAAGTTTGGAGCTCCTCAGATTACAAAGGATGGCGTGACAGTAGCAAAGGAAGTGGAGCTCGAAGATAAGTTCGAGAACACTGGCGCTCAGCTCGTCAAGAGCGTAGCTTCAAAGACTGGTGACGATGCAGGTGATGGTACAACAACAGCTACCATTCTGACACAGGCTATCGTTACAGAGGGCTTGAAGAATGTTACGGCTGGTGCCAACCCTATGGATCTGAAGAAAGGTATCGACAAGGCTGTTGCTAAAGTCGTTGACTATATCAAGAACAATGCCGAGGAAGTTGGTGACAACTACGACAAGATTGAGCAGATTGGTACTGTATCTGCAAACAACGACCCTGAGATTGGTAAGCTCCTTGCCGATGCTATGCGTAAGGTCACCAAGGATGGTGTCATTACCGTTGAGGACAGCAAGACACGTGACACTTCTATCGGTATCACAGAGGGTATGCAGTTCGACCGTGGCTATCTTTCTGGCTATTTCGTGACCGACACTGACAAGATGGAGTGTGTCATGGACGATCCTTATATTCTTATCTATGATAAGAAGATTTCCAACCTGAAAGAGTTCTTGCCTATCCTGCAGCCTGCTGCAGAGAGCGGTCGTCCTTTGCTCGTTATCGCTGAAGATGTTGACTCAGAGGCTCTTACAACTCTTGTTGTCAACCGTCTGCGTGGCAGCCTGAAGATTTGTGCTGTAAAGGCTCCTGGTTTTGGCGACCGTCGTAAGGCTATGCTGGAGGATATCGCCGTTCTGACTGGTGGCGTTGTCATCAGTGAGGAGAAGGGTCTGAAACTTGAGCAGGCCACTCTTGAGATGCTTGGTTCTGCCAAGAAGGTGACTGTCACTAAGGACAACACTACTATTGTCGGTGGTGCTGGTGCTAAGGAGAACATTCAGGAGCGTGTCAACCAGCTGAAGAACGAGATCGCCAACACTAAGAGCAGCTATGATAAAGAGAAGCTTCAGGAGCGTTTGGCTAAGCTCGCTGGTGGTGTTGCTGTGCTCTATGTCGGTGCTAACTCCGAGGTAGAGATGAAGGAAAAGAAGGATCGTGTAGACGATGCTCTCTGCGCTACTCGTGCAGCTGCTGAGGAAGGTGTTGTCGTAGGTGGTGGTACTACCTATATCCGTGCTCAGAAGGAGCTGGAGGATCTCAAGGGTGACAACGCTGATGAGCAGACAGGTATCAACATCGTCCGTCGTGCTATCGAGGAGCCGCTCCGTCAGATTGTTGCCAACGCTGGTGGCGAAGGCGCCGTAGTCGTTGACAAAGTCCGTAAGGGTGAGGGCGACTTTGGTTACAATGCTCGCACCGATTCTTACGAGGACCTTCGCAAGGCTGGCGTGATTGACCCGGCTAAGGTTGAGCGAGTAGCTCTTGAGAATGCAGCTTCCATCGCAGGTATGTTCCTGACAACAGAGTGCCTGATTGTCGACAAGCCTGAGGAGAAACCCGCTGCTCCTGTAGCTCAGCCTGGAATGATGTAATCATTTCCATAATAAATAATTTAAAAGGGTACAAGTTTTATGGCTTGTGCCCTTTTTCTTTTCTCTGCATTTAAAAGATATGCTGCATTCGGGTATGCCAAAGAAAAACTTGTGGCTTTTCTTTGACATGTCGCTCATTTGCATTATCTTTAGATAAGATAAGCTGCATTCGGGCATGTCAAAGAAAAACTTGTGGCTTTTCTTTGACATGTCGCTCATTTGCATTATCTTTGTACCATGAAAGTGAAATTACACCTCAACTGGAAGAAGATAGTCCTCTTCCTGCTCGTCTCAGCAGGACTTATTTATCTTACTCGCTCCCTGCTGATGTCCATAGGCATTGTCATGATACTATTTGTCATCGATGCCCTCATTGCAAATTATGAATACCGTCAGCAAACAAAGAGAATCTTTGATGATCTGCGACGTGAGCATGAATCAAAGGAGGAATAGTGTGACTTCAAGTCCGTTATCACATTATGCAGCAACTTATAGAACTTTATAAGAAATGGTCGGGCTCTGCTCCCGCCAAGGTAGAGAAAATAGCTGGTCAAGGCAGCAACCGTCAGTATTTTCGGTTTACAGCTTCTGATTCTTCAACTGTCATTGGTGTTGTCGGTACCAGCCATGACGAGAATCATGCCTTCATCTCTATTGATCGGCATTTCACTAAACGCAAACTTCCGGTACCACACATTCTTGCCGTCAGCGACGATGAGATGCGCTATTTGCAAAGCGACCTGGGAAGCACCTCTCTCTTCGATGCTATCCGGGGCGGTCGTGAGGCGGGGGGACGATACAACCTTGCTGAGCAGGAACTTCTGAAGAAGACAATACGTCAATTACCGAATTTACAGATTCGGGGAGCCATCGGTATGGATTGGAGTGTCTGCTACCCGCAGCCGGAGTTTGATGAGGATAGTGTGCTCTTCGACCTTAACTATTTTAAATACTGCTTCCTCAAACCTACGGAACTCGACTTCCACGAGGTGCGCCTTGAAGCCAGCTTCCGTCGATTGGCCAAGGACTTGACAGCGGAAAAGAGTGAGAGTTTCCTATATCGTGACTTCCAGGCTCGCAACGTGATGTTGGATGCTGATGGAAATCCTTATTTTATTGATTTCCAAGGGGGAAGAAAGGGCCCGTTCTACTATGACTTAGCCTCTTTCCTATGGCAAGCGTCAGCAAAATATTCTTATAAGCTTCGTAGAAACCTTGTAGCAGAATACTACGATGCGCTGAAGCAGTATATAGAGGTTCCTAACACTCGCCATTTTGTAGCACGTCTGACCCTCTTCGTCCTTTTCCGAACGTTGCAGGTCTTAGGTGCTTATGGTTTTAGAGGCTATTTTGAACATAAACAACACTTTATTGATAGCATACCACCGGCAATGGATAATCTTCGGGATTTGTTAAAACTCCGCGCAGATATACTGCCTTACCCTTATCTTCGTGATGTGCTGACCCGTCTCACCGAACTGCCTCAGTTCGCACACAAGGAGACCCCGGTGTTGCCCCGTACTGATGGATTCCGAACTACTGATAACAGCATTTATCCGCATCATCCGATGGATGGTCTGCCTACATTCTCTAAATATGATGGCAAGGGTCCTCTCGTAGTTGATGTCTATAGTTTCTCTTATAGGAAAGGTATCCCGGAAGATCCGTCTGGCAATGGAGGTGGCTATGTCTTTGACTGTCGGTCCACTCACAACCCCGGACGCTATGAGCCGTATAAAAAGCTGACAGGTCTTGATGAGCCCGTCATTCGCTTCCTTGAGGACGATGGTGAGATTCTTGAGTTCCTTGACCATGTCTATGCCCTTGCCGACAAGCATGTGGCACGGTATATCCAGCGTGGGTTCACACATCTCATGTTCTGCTTCGGTTGTACGGGTGGTCAGCATCGCAGCGTCTATTCGGCTCAGCATTTAGCAGAACATCTTCATGATAAGTTTGGTATTGAAGTACGTATCAATCACAGAGAACAAAACATACAGCAGGTGTTGCCCGCTGTAGAGAGAAATAAGGCTTAGACGAATGAAACAGGCAATGATTTTTGCGGCAGGACTTGGCACACGCCTGAAGCCACTCACTGACACCATGCCAAAGGCAATGGTGAGGGTAGGGGGAATGCCTCTTATTCAAAGGGTCATCTACAAGCTTCGTGACAATGGTTTTGACCATATTGTAGTCAATGTACACCATTTTGCCAATCAGATAACAGACTATCTAACAGATAATAACAACTTTGGGCTCGATATAAAGATTAGCGATGAGAGAGAACAGCTTCTCGATACCGGAGGTGGTCTTCGCAAAGCAGCACACTTGTTTGGCTCCAAGCTACCTATCCTCATTCATAATGTAGATATCCTTAGCAATGTTGATCTCGCTAAGTTTTACGCTTTAGACCCTAAGGTGATATGCCCGGACTGTGGCATTCCTCACCAATATGCAGGTGCACAGCTCCTTGTCAGTTGGCGGAAGACGAAACGCTATCTGGTCTTCAACGACAACATGTTGCTTGTTGGGTGGGTCAATATAGCGACTGGCGAGGTGAAGAGTCCGTGGCCGGAGGTAAAGGAGGCATTGGGAAAATCTGCTTATCCCCTCGTTGCCACTGATGAGCCGTTGACTATAGCCGGTTACCATCTATATGCTTTCAGCGGAATCCACTTGTTCTATCCGAGATTGTTCACCTATATGGTGGGAGCCCCCGACAAGTTTCCTATCATGGACTTCTACCTCTCGCTCTGCCGTAAGGTCCCCATCAAAGGGTATCTTAAATCCGACCTTAGATTGATGGATGTCGGAAAACTGGACACGCTTCACGACGCAGAGCGCTTTCTGAAAGAACTCTGACACAAAAACAGGGTACACAACACAACACAAATGAAAAATTTATTATTATCATTATTTTTATTTGCTGCCTCTTCGCCTTTGTCAGCACAGGATTTCCATGCTGACATGACGACGGAGGTGGAAACTAATTTTAAAGATAAAACCAATTGGCTGAACCTTCTCAAACTCAGCTTCTCTGTAGCTCTCTGTAAGGAACATTTATATCTCGACCTCGCCACCTTCAGCCTTTGGGAGACCCGTAAGTCGGGAGTGAGCAATGACTATCAGACTTTCTCTAACATCTTTACGGGCAACATGCTCCTTACTCCTGCTACTATTGGACTGCGTTGGGAAAATGGCAAGTCCTCACTCTTTTTTGGGGTGCAAAAGTCTGATGACAGTTATATAGCCTATCCTGGTGCAGGTCTTTTCACCAACAGTTCTGCGGGGACTTATCCAACAATGTCGATGAATTCGTCTATTCCTGTTTATCCATCAGCGGCTTTGGGCATTCATTATGTCTATTCCTCTTGTGGATGGACGGCTCAGGCTTCAGTTCTCAACGGTAAGGCTGGCAGTCATTTTTCTGGTAGCGATAATGTATTCCGCTTCTGTCCGAAATCAGATGGTGTTTTCTCCATAGCCACTGTTGACTATAGCGCGCATGGAAGCATCTACATGCTCGGCAGCTCTTTCTATTCAGGCCATGTCCATCCAGACTTGCCTGTAGACAGCGAAACGCCTAATGACGGCAGTCGTTTGAACCGGCTGGCTTTCCATGGGTATGCAGAGCAGCAGGTCTCGCCCTCGGCAAAACTGTTGTTCCAAGCCTCGGCTTCACCATCTCATGGCGCTGACTGCACGGCCTATTTTGCTGTTGGGGCTACTAAGAAGGTGAAGCAGACTGAACTTGGAGTTATCTCTAATTATGCTCATTTCTCCTTTGGAAAAGAGTGGGCGACGGAGGCTACGGCTAAGATAACGCTGTTCGATAACATGTATATACAGCCTACATTGGACTTTATACGCTCAGATGGCGACACAAATGTCATTGGACTCTTTAGAGCTGGATATAGCCTTTAGAGAAAACTGATAAATATTAGTGAAAGAATAAGCGAAAGTAACAGATTTTTTTTATCTTTGCACCGTATTTACTTATAAAGGATACCATTTCTATATTTTCATATGCAACAGAAAATCATTATCCTCGACTTCGGGTCGCAGACCACGCAGCTCATTGGCCGTCGTGTCCGCGAGCTGGACACCTTCTGTGAGATTCTGCCTTACAACAAGTTTCCTAAGGACGATCCCGATGTTATCGGCGTCATCCTCAGCGGAAGCCCCTATTCAGTCCATGATAAAGAGGCTTTCAAGGTAGACCTTACAGAGATTATCGGCCATTATCCCGTCCTCGGCATCTGCTATGGTGCACAGTTCATCAGCCATAGCCTTGGTGGAAAGGTGGAGCAGACTGGAACTCGCGAGTATGGGCGTGCTAATCTGGAGAACATCGACACCACATCTCCGATCTTTAAAGACTTTGAGAAAGGCTCTCAGGTGTGGATGAGTCATGGCGACACCATTACCGCTATTCCAGACGGCTATCATGTCATCGGCTCTACTGCCGATGTTAAATATGCCGCTTTTGCTAATGATGCGGATAGGGTGTGGTGCGTACAGTTCCATCCAGAGGTCTATCATACCCTCCAGGGTAAACAACTTCTGAGAAACTTCGTTGTTGACATCTGTGGCAGCCGTCAGGAGTGGAGTCCAGCCTCTTTCGTGGAGAGCACGGTCAAGGAGCTTAAGGAGCAGATTGGTAACGATCGTGTTATCCTTGGCCTTTCCGGTGGTGTTGACTCTTCTGTCTGTGCTACGTTGCTGCATCGGGCTATAGGCAAGAACCTTACTTGTATCTTCGTTGACCATGGTATGCTTCGGAAGAATGAGTTCAAGAAGGTGATGGAAGCCTACAATGGTCTTGGCCTTAACGTCATCGGTGTCGATGCCAGTGAAAAGTTCTTCCATGATCTTGAAGGCGTTACAGACCCTGAGAAGAAGCGTAAGATTATTGGTCGCGACTTCGTCGAGGTCTTCAATGCAGAGGCTAAGAAGATTACCGATGCCAAGTGGCTCGCTCAAGGAACGATTTATCCGGACCGCATAGAAAGCCTGAGTATCACGGGAATGACTATCAAGAGCCATCATAATGTCGGAGGCCTTCCCAAGGACATGAAGTTGCAACTCTGCGAGCCGTTGAAGTGGCTTTTCAAGGATGAGGTGCGTCGTGTAGGCTATGAGCTGAAGATGCCCGAACGTCTTATCAAGCGTCATCCTTTCCCCGGACCTGGCTTGGCCGTGAGAATCTTGGGTGATATCACACGTGAGAAGGTGCGTATCCTTCAGGATGCTGATGACATCTATATCGAGAAGATGCATAACTATATTATGCCCGACGGCACATCCCTCTACGACAATGTCTGGCAGGCAGGCACAGTCCTTCTCTCTACCATCCGCTCTGTAGGAGTCATGGGAGATGAGCGCACCTATGAGCACCCCGTTGCTCTTCGTGCCGTTACTTCTATGGATGCCATGACAGCAGACTGGGCACATCTGCCTTATGACTTTATGGCCGACGTCTCCAACGAGATTATTCGTAAGGTCAAGGGCGTGAACAGAGTATGCTATGACATCTCCTCAAAACCGCCTTCGACAATAGAGTGGGAGTAAGATGGCCAAAGTCTTTACCCATTTCGACAACGATGATGCTGCGCGCCGCGATGAGCTGATACGCACGATTGAGCATAGTGTGGAGAAACTCAAGTTAGGCGAGCTCGAGTCGCTATACTATGATTTAGTTTCTAAAGACTATATCAGAAAGTAAGCGTGGAGAATAGCAATCAATGATATAACGTAAAAGGTCTGAATCCATTTTGGGGTTCAGACCTTTTACGTTATAGGTACATTCGGATTTTCTGTTGCAATCAAAGAAATTAATTCTTTTCCTTCAGCAGATCTCTTATCTCCGTGAGCAGTTTCTCCTCATTGGAAGGTGCTGGCGGTGCAGCCGGTTCGGCCGGCTTCTTTTCCTTCTTTGTCAGTTTGTTGATGCCTTTGACGAGTAGAAAGACACACAACGAGATGATCAGAAAGTCGATGAGCGTCTGAATGAAGTTGCCATAATTGATGGTAGCAGCAGGCAACTGTATGTCGCTGGCAATCTTCTCGGCAGGCAGCGTGACCTTGAGGTCGGAGAAGTTGACGCCGCCAATGAGCCAGCCGATAGGCGGCATAATGATGTCGTCAACGATACTGGAGACAATCTTGCCAAAAGCACCGCCGATGATGACACCGACAGCCATGTCTACGGCGTTGCCCTTAACGGCAAAGGCCTTGAAATCGTTCAGAAATTTTCCCATGTCTTATTATTATATATAATGTGTTGATGTTTGCCATCTCTCTCTCCCCAGCCATGCCGGCATTTCTCTCCCGCAATTGCAAAGTCTATATTGCACACGTTGCTATTAGCACGAAGTGTTCACATCTATTTGCCAGCACAGATGCGTTTTTTATATTATTTAATATACATACCAACGGCAAAATTAGAAAATAAATTGTATCTTTGCAACCGAAAAGAAGAAAAACTTCTTAAAGGATTGCATTTATAAACCTTTATAAAACAAAAATTAAAAAATGGCAAACGTTAAAGTAGCTATCAATGGCTTTGGCCGTATCGGCCGCCTGGCATTCCGTCAGATGTTCGCAGCTCCTGGTTATGAGGTTGTTGCTATCAACGATCTTACAAGCCCGAAGATGCTGGCTCAGCTCCTGAAGTATGACACCACACACGGTGGCTACCAGGGCATCATCGGTGAGAAGCCTGTTCACACTGTTTCTTATGACGATACTCCGTTCACAGAGAACGGCAAAGAGGCTGCCGGCTACATTTCTGTTGATGGCAAGAAGATCACCATCTACAAGGAGAAGGACGCAGCTAACCTGCCTTGGGGTGCTCTGAACATCGACGTTGTTCTCGAGTGCACTGGCTTCTATACTTCAAAGGATAAGAGCATGGCTCACATCAAGGCCGGCGCTAAGAAGGTTGTTATCTCTGCTCCTGCTGGCAACGACCTGAAGACTATCGTCTTCAACGTCAACAACAATACGCTGACTAAGGACGACCAGATCATCAGCGCTGCTTCTTGCACAACAAACTGCCTGGCTCCTATGGCAAAGGCTCTGAACGACAAGTATCCTATCCAGGCTGGTATCATGCAGACTATCCACGCTTACACTGGCGACCAGATGATTCTTGACGGTCCTCAGCGCAAGGGTAACCTCCGCCGCAGCCGTGCAGGTGCTTGCAACATCACTCCTGCTTCTTCTGGTGCTGCTAAGGCTATCGGCCTCGTTCTTCCTGAGCTCAACGGTAAGCTGATCGGTGCTGCTCAGCGCGTTCCTGTGCCAGATGGTTCTACAACTCTGCTCTACGCTGTTGTCAAGGGTAAGGACGTTACTGTTGAGAGCGTCAACGCTGCTATGAAGGCTGAGGCTAACGAGAGCTTCGGTTACAACGACGAGGAGATCGTTTCCAGCGATATCCTGGGCATGCGCTACGGTTCTCTCTTCGACGCTACACAGACAATGGTTGTGAAGCTCGACGACGACACATACGAGGTTCAGGTCGTTTCTTGGTACGACAATGAGAACTCTTACACTTCTCAGATGGTTCGTACTATCAAGTACTTCGCTGAGCTCGCTTAATATTTCGAGTTTTCCGAAACACTCATATGAAGGCTATGTGGCACTGCCGCATAGCCTTTTTTTATCAAGGCTACATTTATTATGATTAAGAAGATTCTTTTCTGTGTTGCGTTGCTGGCTTGTCTTACCTCAGCCCATGCGGCCACGCCTGTTACAGTGACTGAGACGCAGCAGGTTACAGCGATGCCGGCTGATGGCGAGTCGATAGACTTCACGCTCAATGACATCAATGGCAAGTCCTTCAGTCTATCATCTTTGAAAGGCAAATATGTCATTGTAGACTTCTGGGGATCCTGGTGCATCAACTGTATCAAGGGCTTTCCTAAAATGAAGGAGTATTACGCTGCCCATAAAGACAAGTTGGAGATTGTCAGCGTAGACTGCAATGACACGGATGCCCGTTGGAAGGCTGCCGTGGCAAAGCATGCACTGCCTTGGCTCAACGTCTACAACGCCAGGGGAGCCGGTGACATCACCAAGAAGCTGGGTGTTGCCGCATTCCCGACAAAGATTGCTGTAGACCCCGAGGGAAAAGTTATTGGTACTTTTGTCGGTGAAACCGACGATATTTACACAGCTCTTGACAAGGCGATGGCTCAGTAAGCTTTGCTTTATCTGTCTCTACAAATGCCAGCGATGTGTAAGGCTTATGCCACACATATCGCTGGCATTTGTCGCGTATATCGCTGGCATTTGTCGCGTATGTCGTTGGCATATGCCATAGATGTCGTTGGCATATGCCGTGGAAGATGGACTCGATTGGCGTTAATACGCAATCAGCCCAATGATTCCGCAGATGAGCATGGCGAGGATGGGATTGACTTTAAAGCGAAGGGTGGCGAAGAATACGGCAATACAGAGAGTGATACTGAGTACAAAGAGTGGCAGGCTTGCCGATGGCGTACCAAAATTCTCTTTGTTCATCAATAGTAGAGCGGCAGCAGCGATGAGGCCAATGATAGCCGGGCGCAGTGCAGCGAAGACGTTTTTCACCCAAGGTGCATCCTTGTGGGTAAGCAGGTAGTGGCTGATACTAATCATCAGAATAAACGACAGCCACATGATGCTCAACGAAGCCAGAACTGAGCCTAACACAGCGGCCCATACGGGGTAGCCGGCATTGATGACCGATGTATAGCCGACGTAGGTGGCAGCGTTGATGCCGATAGGTCCTGGCGTGGACTGACTGATGGCAACGATGTCGGTGAATTCGGCATTTGTCAGCCAGTGGTTCTTTACTACTGTCTCGCTATAGATGAGCGAGAGCATGGCATAGCCACCTCCAAAGTTGAAAATGCCTATCTTGCTAAAGACATAGAATAATTTGAAAAACAACATACTCCTAACTGCTAATTGCTAATTTCTAACTGCTAATTCCTAACTCCTAACTCTTCCATAAACGTATCCTCCCACTCCAGCCACGAGGATGATCCATATCGGCGAGATGCCAAAGGCCGCAATGAGCAGACAGCTCACAACAGGAATCCAGCATGTCGACCATGAGATATTGGCTGTTCGTGCCATTTTGAAGCAAGGAGCAGCAATGAGCGCTACTACGGCAGGGCGTACGCCACGGAAGAACTTCTCCACATAGGCGTTATCCTTGAAGTTATGAAAGAAGATGGCGATGAGCAGGATGGCAATGATGGACGGCAGGGCAATACCTAATGCCCCGACGATACCACCCCACACCCCACGCAGCTTGTAACCGATATGGCTGGCGATGTCGATGGAGAAGATGCCCGGTGTGGTCTGCGCTACTACCATGATATCCATAAACTCTTCGCGGGTCAACCAGTGGTTCTTGTCTACATATTCACGCTCCATAATGGGAATCATGGCATAGCCGCCACCCAAGGTGAACGCTCCTATCTTATTGCATGTAAGGAAAAAATTTAGTAACATATTATTATTCTCTTTTACGGCTGCAAAGGTAGGGACCTTTCCCCATGCTGGCAAAGAAAGGCAATTAGAAACCTTTAATATCGTATGAAAGCATTCTCATGCGTTCTGTTTCAGCACTTGGTGCAAAGTGTGTAATTTTGCGCCCAATGAAAACAATTAATTTCTCTTTCTTTCGCAGCTGGCTGTTGCTCCCGGCTGTCTTGCTGCCGATGGTAGTGCGTGCTCAGACGCTCAGCTTTCCTCAGGCCGACAGCTTGTTGGTTGTCCACAACCACGACCTACGTAGTGCCCGTTGGAATGTCACTGCAGCTGAGGGGCAGTTGGCTCAGTCACGCCGCTATGACAATCCAACAGTGAGTATGATGTACAATGTGCGCAACCCTAACAACCGCCGCTGGCTGGATGCCGGGCACGATGGTGAGGTCGACGTACAGGTCTCTCAACCTTTCTCCATTGGCGGACAACATGCCGAGCAGGTTCGGCAAAATGTGTCTCTCCTTCAATCCGTCCGTTATCAGTTGCTGGCTACCAAGCGCGATGTCTGCACACAGGTCCATACTGCCCTCATTGACCTTTATTATCAGCAGCGGCAAGCCGAGGTCTACGATTTGGAGATTTCGTCTGCCGAGAAGATTCTCGCTGCCTATCGCGAGCAGAGCGATAAGGGCAACATAGCTGCCATCGAGACGCAGCGCATCGCCACTATGGTCTACCAGCTCAGCAAGTCGAGAGCGGACTTGCTTCTTTCCGTCTCAGCCTTACAGAGCCAGTTGTGCCTTGCTTTGGGCATACAAGGTTCGACGCCTCTTCAAGCTGATATCAATGAAGAGAATGCCATTGCGGAAGCCTCACGAATCTATCTTTCACTCAAAGGTCTGGACGCTGCACAGACTGATACCCTTCCTGAGCTGCAGGTCTTGACCAGTCAGACCGAGGCAGCACGGCATGCACTGAAGTGGCAGCGTAGTCAGGCCCTGCCACAGATGGCTGTTCAGGGAGAATATGACAAAAACGGAAATATAGGACACAACTATTTTGCTATGGGACTGAGTATTGCGGTGCCCTTATGGAACCATAACCGTGGTAATATACGCAGTGCCGAAGCTGCTGTAGAACAAGCTGCTATTGCCGCAGACCGCCAGCGTCTCGCTCTTGAGGAGCAACGTCAGGCCGACCTTGATATTGTTGGCCAATATCTTCGACAACTCCGTCAGCCGTCGGCCTCTCTTGACACTGACATGGCTGCGATGCTTCATTCTGCTGAGCAGCAGTTTATGAGCCGCCACATCACCCTGATGGAGTTCGTCGACCTCTACGCCAACTACCGCGATACCATGCTCGCCCGACTTGATGCGAAGAACAAACTGCTACAGGCGGCTGAAAGGTTAAGGCTGATGTGGGGAAAGTAGGAACATTATTAAGAAAATCAAGCAGATGATGAAACAGAATGTGCTATTATTTGCCGGACTTTTAAGTCTGGCAGCTTGCTCGCCATCGAAGAAACCTGTGGCTGATGCCTATCAATCATTACGCAATGAGGTGGTGGAGACCACGGCTGTGGAAACGGGCAGCTATGGCGATGAGCTCACGCTCAACGGCGATGTGAGCTGTGATGAGCGTCTTGTACGCAAGATTTTTATCCCTTGCTCGGGCCGTGTGAGCGGTCTCTCTGTTGAGGTGGGCGATCAAGTGCGACGCGGACAGACGCTGGCCGTCATCCACAGTGAGGAGGCTGCCGACTATAACAAAGGACTCGCCGATGCTGATGCGCAGATACGCCTGGCCGAGCGCGACTATGAGATGAAGCAAGACATGCGCCGTTCTGGTATGGCCTCGGATAAGGAGGTCGGCGAGGCGCGCGCCGCCCTCGTAGTGGCGCGTGCCGAGCGCAGCCGCCTGGGGGCTGTGGCAGGTATCAACGGCTTTGGCGGCCGGGCCACCGCTGTGTTGCGCTCACCCATCAGCGGTTATGTCACCGTGAAGAATGTTTATGATGACAGCTATGTCAGTCCCGACGGAGAGGGTGGGGGAGAAGCCTTGGAGATTGCCAATCTCACCCGTGTGTGGGTCATTGCCGATGTCTATGAAAGCGACATTGCCAAAGTTCACCAGGGAGCACCCGTCACAGTGACCACAATGGCCTACGATGGGGAAATCTTCCACGGACATATAGATAAGGTGTACCAGGTACTTGACAGCGAGAGCAAGACGATGAAGGTGCGCATCACCCTCGACAATGCCCGAGGCTTGCTGCGGCCGGGGATGTTCGCTACGGTACACGTGGCCACCGGTAGGGGCAGTGCGGCGCTGTGCTGTGTACCTGCCGAGGCTATCGTCTTCGACGGCGGTGTGGATTATGTCGTCAAGGAAATCGGTAAAGGTCGCTACCAGCGTCAGCCCGTCAAAGCCGAGCATGTGGGCCACGACTATGCCTATATCCTCAGTGGACTGCAACCCGGTGAGCGCGTGGTGAGCAAAAACGCATTGTTGGTCTTTAACACGCTTGGCAATGAATAAGTTCATCGATTTCATCATCGCTTTCTCGCTGAAGCGCAAGTATCTCATTCTTGTGGTCACCCTCGCCGTAGTGGTCATGGGCGTGGTGAGCTTTCGGCAGACACCTATCGACGCCTTTCCCGATGTGACCAATACCAAGGTGACGATCATCACGCAGTGGCCGGGACGCTCGGCCGAGGAGATTGAGAAGTTTGTCACCATCCCCATCGAGATCGCCATGAACTCAGTGCAGAAGAAGACCGACATACGCTCGACGACGCTCTTCGGTCTCTCCGTGGTCACCGTGTGCTTCGACGATCATGTCAATGACGAATTTGCACGGCAACAAGTCTATAACCTGCTTCACGATGCTGACCTGCCCGACGGTGTGGAACCCGACGTGCAGCCGCTGTCAGGACCGACGGGCGAGATCTATCGCTATACGCTTCGCAGCGACAAACGGTCGGTGCGCGAGTTGAAGACGCTGCAGGATTGGGTCATCGAGCGCAAGCTGCGCTCTGTACCCGGCATTGCCGACATCGTCAGCTTCGGCGGTGAGGTGAAGACCTTTGAAGTCAGCGTAAATCCCAACCAACTCGCTACTTACGGCGTGAGTTCGCTCGAACTCTATCAAGCCATTGCCAACAGCAATGTCAACGTTGGCGGCGACGTCATCCAGCGCAGCTCCCAGGCATACGTGGTGCGTGGCATCGGACTTATCAACAACGTAAGGGAGATTGGCGACATCGTCGTGAAGAACATTGGTGGTACTCCTATCCTTGTGCGCAACCTGGCTACCGTGCACGAGAGTTGTCAGCCACGTCTCGGTCAGGTGGGACGCGGCAAAGACGATGATGTCGTGGAGGGCATCGTGATCATGCGCAAAGGCGAGAACACAGAAGAGGTCATCAAAGCTCTGAAAAGCAAGATCGACGAGATACAGCACGACGACTTGCCCAAGGACGTGAAGATCGTACCTTTCTATGATCGTGAGGACCTTGTCAACCTGGCCGTAGGCACGGTGATGCACAATGTCTTAGAGGGTATCATTCTTGTCACCCTCGTGGTACTGCTGTTTATGAAGGACTGGCGCACCACCGTCATCGTGGCTTCCGTCATCCCCTTGGCCCTGCTTTTTGCCTTCATCTGTCTGCACCTCAGTGGCATGAGCGCCAACTTGCTGTCGATGGGTGCCATCGACTTTGGTATCATCATCGACGGAGCTGTCGTCATGGTCGAGGCTCTTTTCGTAGCCCTCTCGGCCCAGGCACGCAGCATCGGTATGGAAGCCTTCAACCGTCGCAGCCACCTCGGCATGATACGTCAGACGGCGCGCGGCAAGGCTAAGTCGGTGTTTTTCTCCAAACTCATCATCATCACCGCCCTGCTGCCTATCTTCACCTTCCAAAAGGTGGAGGGCAAGATGTTCTCACCCTTGGCCTACACGCTTGGCTTCGCCTTGCTTGGCGCACTGCTGTTCACGCTGACACTGGTGCCCGTGCTCTCGTCGATGCTGTTGAAGAAGAATGTCAGCGAGAAGAAGAACCGCTTCCTTGACTTCGTCTACCGTTATGCTGACCGCTTCTTCGCCTTCTGCCATCAAAACAGTCGTAAGGTCATTGCTGTGGCGTTAGTGGGCATGGCTGTGGGCCTGGGCTGCTTCAAGCTGCTTGGCTCTGAGTTTCTGCCCGAGATGAATGAGGGCTCTATCTATGTGCGCGCCACGTTGCCCCAGAGCGTCTCGCTGAGGCAGAGCGTGAAGTTGGCCAATGAGTTCCGCCACATCCTGCTGACCTATCCAGAGGTGAGCCAGGTGATGACACAGACCGGGCGGCCCAACGACGGCACCGATGCCACCGGCTTCTACAACGTCGAACTCTTCGTGAAGATGCGCCCCGAGAGCCAGTGGCACACAGGGCGCACAAAGGATGAGGTCATCGACGACATGAACCGGCGGCTGAGCGTCTATCCCGGCATCGACTTCAACTTCTCACAGCCCATCTCCGACAATGTCGAGGAGGCAGTGAGTGGTGTCAAGGGTGCCATCGTGGCTAAGGTCTATGGCAAGGACCTGGCCGAGAGCGAGCGGCTGGCCTGGCAGGTCTACCACACGATGAAGCCCATCCGTGGCATCACCGACTTAGGTGTTATCCGCAACATGGGGCAGCCAGAACTGCAGATCGACATCAATGAGGACCGGCTGGCGCGCTACGGCGTGAAGAAAGACGACGTGCAGAGCATCATCGAGATGGCCATTGGCGGCAAGGCGGCCTCGCAGGTCTATGAGGACGAGCGCAAGTTCAACCTCGTAGTGCGCTATGCCGAGCCCTACCGCGACAACGCTGAAGCCATAGCCAAGATAAAGGTGCCCAACGACGACGGTCAGATGATACCCATTGGCGAATTGGCCACGATACGTGCCATCAGCGGGCCGCTTATCATCTACCGTGAGAACCACAGCCGCTATTGTGCCGTGAAGTTCAGCGTGCGCGACCGCGACATGGGCTCCGCCGTCGATGAGGCGCGGGCCAAGGTGGCCAAGGCTGTCAAACTGCCCGATGGCTACAAGATAACGTGGAATGGCGACTTCGAAAATCAGAAGCGTGCCTCAGCGCGGCTGGCGCAGGTGGTGCCCATCAGCGTGCTGCTCATCTTCGTCATCCTCTACGTGCTTTTTGGTAATGCACGCGATGCCGGACTGGTGCTCACCAACGTGCCCTTCGCGGCTGTGGGCGGCATACTCATTCTGCTCTTCACCCACACCAACTTCTCCATCTCGGCGGGCATCGGCTTCATCTGTCTCTTCGGCATCTGTATCCAGAATGGTGTCATCATGCTCATGGACATCAAGCACTTCCTGCGCCATCGCTACGCCTTGCCTGAGGCGGTGACGCGCGGCATGCACTCGCGCATCCGTAGTGTGCTGATGACGGCGATGATGGCCACCCTCGGTCTCATGCCGGCAGCGCTGAGCCATGGCATCGGCAGTGAGAGTCAGCGACCTTTGGCAACTGTCATCATCGGTGGACTGATGGGAGCTACCCTCTTCACATTGTTCATCTTCCCGCTTGTGGTGGAGAGCATCTATAAGCACGTAAATATCCGGAAACTGAGATAAATCCATTGCTTTCTTTGCCAGTGTGGAGGTTTTTCCCTATTTTTGCACGCATTGACAGAATATATATCAACGGCGCTCCCTGATGGGAGCGTCCTTTACATGAAGTTATGAAACGCATCTTATTGGCTGAGGACGAGGAGAATATCGCTGACTTCGTCAGTCGGGGACTGGAGAGCTTTGGCTACCGGGTCGACACAGTGAAACGCGGTGATGAGGCGTGGCAGCGGCTGCAAGAGCGGCAAGACTACGACTTAGTGCTGCTTGACATCCGTATGCCTGGCATGACGGGGCTCGAAGTGTGTCGCCGGCTGCGCGAAAGTCAGGGCTATGCATTGCCCGTGTTGATGCTTACAGCACTGGGCACTACCGACGACATTGTGCTGGGGCTGCAAGCCGGAGCTGACGACTATATGGTCAAGCCGTTTAAGTTTACTGAGCTTTTAGCGCGTATTTCTGCATTGCTGCGGCGTGTGGAGAGCTACCGTCAGGCAGCACCCCTGTCGTGTGGTGACCTCTGTATTGATGCGGCCACACACAAGGCGCGGCGGCAGGAGAGGGAAGTGGATTTGAGCACTAAGGAGTATCGGCTGTTAGAATATATGATGCGCCATGAGGGCGAGACGCTTACACGGCGACAGCTGCTGCGCGATGTCTGGGATAAGGACTTCGACACGAATACCAATGTGGTCGATGTCTACGTGCGCTACCTGCGGCAGAAGATAGACGAGGGATATGACCATAAACTCATCCATACCATCGTGGGGACAGGCTATCGATTCGGAAAGGAGGAGGACGATGAGGACAGGGCATAAGATTTCGCTTATCTATTCGGGCATCACCATCGGACTGCTGCTCGTGGCAGGACTGGTCTTCTATTTCTTCTCTTCGAACTATATCCGCAACCTTTACTTCCACTACATGGAGGAGAAGGCGCACGCCGTAGCTGAGGAGAAATTTTCCAAGGATGAACTCGATCCTGTGAAATACCGCAATGTGGTGTTGCGTCGTAAGAACTCCATTCCAACTTCTAAAGAACTGTTCATCCGGGTCGACAATCGTCAGTTGGCTCATCAAAGTCTGTCGACCTATCTCAACGCTGAACAGATACAACGTCTCTATGCCAATCAGACCGTCAACTTCGAGCATGGCGAGGAGGTGGGGACGGCTTTCGTCTACTATGACAATACGGGCACTTTTGCTGTCATCGTGCTCAGTCGTAATCCCTACGGGACCGACATCGCCCACACCCTTCGCTGGGCTTTGCTGCTGCTGGTGCTCGTCTCGGCGGCTGTACTCTGGCTCATCAGCCGGCTCTATGCCATGCGCATGCTCGACCGTATCGACCGTGACTATCAGACGGAAAAGATGTTCGTTAACAATGCCTCACACGAAATCAATAACCCCCTCACGGCCATACAAGGGGAGTGCGAGGTAGCGCTGATGGCTGACCGGACAATACCTGAATATAAGGATGCACTGCGACGCATAGCCCACGAAGCTGACCGCGTGGTGACCATCATGCGAGAACTACTACAGTTCTCGCATGTGAGAAGTGGTAAGGTGGTGGAAGGCAATGAGAAAGTCTCAATGAAACAGCTTCTTACGGATGTGGGGCAAGGAAAATGTGACATCTGTTGCCATGCCGACTTCAGCGTTGTCGGAGATGCTAATCTCCTGCATATTGCTTTCTTGAATATCATCAACAATGCTGTGAAATATTCCAATGGGAATGTGGTCTCTGTGACGATAACGGGGCGTTGTGTCATCATTTCTGATAAGGGCATTGGCATCCCTTCGGAAGATCTGCCGCATGTCTTCGAACCTTTCTATAGGGCTTCAAACACGGGGTGTGTGATAGGCCATGGCGTAGGACTGGCTTTGGCGAAAGCAATATTGGAAAAACATGGCGCAAAAGTTAGGATGGAATCGAAACTGGGCGAGGGAACAATGGTAAAAGTGGCCTTTTAAGTGGATAAAACACGCGGGTTAGTAAAATTTAACTCAGTTTTAACGCAGTTGGCGCTCATTGTATGGATTTTTTATCCTATATTTGCAATCAGAAAACCTTCAAACCTAACAGATGATGAAATGTTATATCAGACATTCGATCTCCGATATTCCCATGTTTGAGATTACAGAGAAATCACCTGTAGGGATAATTTGTTTAACCTTCAAAACTTAGCGAATGAATAAACTACTTTTATTTGTTTCGTTGATGCTACTTATTCCTTTGTGCGTGTCTGCACAGGAAGTATCGGGGTCTGATCGGGTCGTCGTCTGGGAGGAGGACTTCTCGGGATTCTCTCAAATAGAGAAACCATCAACAGGATTGGATGGAATAACATATAAGGGTGCTCATATTTCCCTAACCAATTATTCTAAAGCGCATAGTCCTGAAATTCAGATTACCAGTGGTAACTATTTCCTTGTAGAAATACCACTTAACGGAATCAGTGGCCTATTATTTTTGCGCTTCAATACGAGTGATAGATCCCACACGAAGGTAAAATGGCATAATAATTTGCATGAAGAAATTTCTTGCACTGATGGAGTGTACAAGATAGATGTGCCTTCTGGTGAATATTCTGAGCTTAAATTGTATATCGGAAATACAGGGGGAAGATACATCTATCTTGATGATTTTGTTCTGACAGCTCCTGCAGAGTGTTGGAAAGGCTGCAAGTCTCCAGAGTTGAGTTATCCTGTTGATACATGTTCTGTTTTTTATGGTGACTCCTATTCCTTTCCTAAACTCAACAATCCACATGGATTGTCTGTAAAGTATGGGTCATCGGATCAATCCGTGGCAACCATTGCGTCCAATGGGCGGATTACAGTGAAGGGTATTGGAAGTACGACAATTACTGCTATTTGCCATCCTGTAAAGCAAAATAATAATGGTATTCTCGTACCGAATGAATACGCATACCAAAGGGTGTCTTATGTGTTGAATGTCAAGAGAAAACCTTTAGCCAATGAGGTCTTTTATGAAAGTTTTAACTCAAATATACTTGAGGGAAATATTGAAAGATATGGCTTGATAAAAAACGAAGCTTCTGATGATAAGGCCGCTGTCTATGACAACCAGCCAGCTGAGGAAAGCAATATTTATGGGGCGGAAAGATGTATCTATTTCGATGAGACGCCAAATGGTATATACAAGATTGGGCCTTTCAAGAATTTAAGTGGAAAGAATTGTCATCTTTCTTTAAGAGTCGGGGGAAATTCAGAGACGAGTTCTGCCATGGTTACGGTTCAAGGGACCAATACCACTAAAAAGAATTTGACGGTTAAAAATAGAGTTTGGACCACAAACACCTTGGATCTCGGCGATATAGGCAATGATGCATCTATCACGATTTCAGGCTCTGATTTCTTCCTTGACGACGTCTCTCTGGTTGCAGATGGCAGTGGAGTAGGAGTGGAGATTGGTGAGCATAAATATGCTACATTATATTATAGCGATACTCCATTGATGGTGCCGGAATCTATGACGGCATTCACGCTGAAATTCTCGGGCAACAACCTTGTGGCAAGCAGAATCTACAGCACAAATGACATCATACCAAAAGGAGAGGCGGTAGTGCTGTATGCTACTCCAGGGCAATACACCTTCCCAGTTTGTTCTTCTTCCCTTGGTCGCGATGCGGATAATCTTCTGAAGGGCAGTGATGATGATGGGTTGACGACAGGTGGTGACATCTACTACTTCTTCGGTGTAAACAAGTCAGGAGATGTAGGCTTCTATCTTGGTAAGGCTGATGGTTCTGCTTTCACGAACAAGGCTCATAAAGCTTACCTCCCCCTTACTAAGTCGGAGAGTGGAGCGGGGACGGCCACGAGTAAGGCCTTCTTACTGTCCGGACTGCCGTTTACGACAGCCATAGGGAAGATACATTATGATGGGGGCAGTCTCACGGAAGGTCCAGCGTATAATCTTGCCGGACAGCGTGTGGGCAAGGACTACAAGGGTATTGTCATCATCAATGGGCGAAAGGTCCTGAGAAAGTAAGACTTCTTGGACTCCTTGCTTGAAACTTGAAACGAACATCATTGGGACTCTTAACAGTCCCAATGATGTTGAGAATCATTCGCTCCGCCATGTTGTTGGGCAGAGACTGTTGCTGGCAATGGTTCAAAATAGATAACCATAGCGTAAAAATGTACTAAAAATAGAGCGTAAACTATAAAGTCTTTTAAATCCCGACTTTATATAGATATTTTTCCTAACTTTGCTTTTGGATACTAAATTGTTGACCGATAAGTTGCTAATTTTTAGGTTTCGAACCTATTCTTATTTTTCACTCCTGCAACTTTATCCGGAGGTGCTGATAACAGGGTTAAGAGCAAATCTTAACAGAGTTATTGCTATTGTCCTCCGGCGGTCAACTTTTTTAATTCACCTAATATCACCAGTTGTTGAGGTGTCCGGCATAAATCATTTCTGGCAACGTAATACCGTCCTTTTTATGTGATTAATACTGTGATTTTGTCCATTTATAGCTGCAAAAGCAGCCATAAACTGTATTTCTCGGGTAGTGTTGGTAGTAGCGTTGGTAGTAGTGTTGGTCGTAGCGTTGGTAGTAGCGTTGGTAGTAACGTTGGCTGTAGCGAGGGCAGCAGCATAGGCAGTTCATAAACTTCATCAGGCCATTCTGCCCGGTTGAGCAGATTCTCAGCTTCTTCAGGCAGAGCATGTAGCCAGTGTTAATCATATTTAATTTATAGGTTCTCTTTCGTATTATGTGGTATCTTTTGTTTACCTTTGCATTTGTTTTGGAAGGTTGGCAGAGTGACCGAATGCGCTAGACTCGAAATCTGGTATACCCATTACGTGGTATCGGGGGTTTGAATCCCTCACCTTCCGCTGAAAGCATTATAAGGGAAGTCCGACAGGGCTTCCCTTTTTTTGTTGTATGTCAACAAATTAAGAAGAATCTTTCTCCGTAACTTACTGATAATGTGGCTTATATAGGGATAAGGGTAAAATTACCAAATGGTGCTAAAAAGGGTCGAAAGGTGCTATCATGGTAATATAATGCTATACAAAATGTTGTACACTCCCTCTTTGGCATGTTTTACACTTAGGAAATTATAAAAAATATCAGTAAGATGCAGACATCTTTAGCAATGAGAATTCTTGCCGTTTGATCTGTGTTCAATCTTTTAGGAAGAACATCATGGAAATCTTATTATGGCATGGTTTTTGTTTGGTAGTATTTATCTTGGTATAATTTGTTCCGACTCATATATGATTTTAGCTTTAGGCGATACGAATACTGGTGAGCGGGACGCAACATAAATATTATGACATTAGAAGGAATTCTCGAACATCGCCGTGCTGTGCGTAAGTATGCGGCCGACAAAGAGTTAGATAGCGAAAAGGTAAAGGAATGCATTCGTCTCGCTACGCTTGCACCAACAAGTTCCAACATGCAGTTGTGGGAGGCTTATCATGTCACTGATTCAGCCACCTTACAGAAACTGTCAGAGGCATGTCTCGGACAAGGCAGTGCCAAGAGCTGTAAGCAGATGGTGGTGTTTGTCACCCGTCAGGACAAGTGGAAAGCGCATGCCAAGGCTGTTCTTGAAGCCAATATCAAGGACATTGAGCAGAACAGCCCCGAGGACCGGAAAGCTCACAGGATAGCTCTGCAAAATAAATATTATGGTGTTCTGATGCCTTTTAGCTACAAACGCTGTTTTGGGCTTTTGGGTATGTTACGTAAGGTGTTAGTGCAGATTATTGGCATCTTCCGTCCTATCGTGCGTCAAGTTACTGAGGCTGACGAGCGAACTGTTGTCCATAAAAGTTGTGCATTGGCAGTACAGACTTTCATGTTGGCCATGAGTGAGCAAGGGTATGACACCTGTCCGCTCGAAGGTTTTGACAGTCTGTTGGTGAAACGAGCCTTGGGGCTACCGCATGATTGTGGCATCAACATGATTATCACGTGTGGCATCCGTACAGAGGGAGGTGTGAGAGGTGAGCGTTTCCGTCTGCCTCTCAGCGAATTCTATCATCACGTATAAAGACGGCTCAGTATCGTCTTTCCTTGCAGAAGGGTAGTGAGGTTACTTTTGCCGTTTCAAACAATAAAGGCCGGAGCATTCGTCTGAATGTCTCCGGCCTTGGCGATATTGGCATTTCATAATGCCTGATAAAATATTAATCCATCTTGTCGTCGAGCATCTCGAAACCGCAGTAAGGTACGAGGACCTTCGGCACACGGATACCCTCTGGTGTCTGATTATTTTCCAAGATGGTAGCTACGATACGCGGCAGAGCCAATGCTGAGCCGTTGAGGGTATGGCAGAGCTCAATCTTCTTGCCATCGCTGCGGCGGAAGCGGCAGTGCAGGCGGTTAGCCTGATAGCTCTCGAAGTTAGATACCGAGCTCACTTCCAACCAGCGCTTCTGAGCAGCCGACCATGTCTCAAAGTCGACACAGATGCTTGACGTGAAGCTCATATCGCCACCACAGAGCAGCAGCAGATGATAAGGCAACTCCAGTTTCTTGAGCAAGCCCTCAACGTGGTCGAGCATCTCATGCCAAGAAGCGTAAGAATGCTCAGGAGTATCAATACGAACGATTTCTACCTTATCGAACTGGTGCAGACGGTTCAGACCACGGACATCCTTACCATAGGAACCAGCCTCGCGACGGAAACAAGCAGAGTAAGCGCAACGCTTTACGGGCAGATCTTTCTCATCGAGAATCTCATCACGGAATATATTGGTAACAGGAACCTCTGCTGTTGGAATCAGGTAGAGGTCATCGAGATTGGCGTGGTACATCTGTCCTTCCTTGTCAGGGAGCTGACCGGTACCGTAACCAGAAGCAGCATTGACGACATACGGTGGCTGAATCTCCACATATCCAGCCTTACGGGCCTCATCAAGGAAGAAAGCTTCCAAAGCGCGCTGGAAGCGTGCCATCTTACCTATATATACAGGGAATCCTGCACCGGTAATCTTGACACCGAGGTCAAAGTCCACAAGGTTGAACTTCTTCAGCAGGTCCCAATGGCAGAGGGCGTCTTCAGGAAGGTTAGGGATTACACCGCCCTCCTTAATGACTACATTGCTTGAAGCATCCTTACCCTCAGGAACCTTGTCATTTGGGATGTTAGGTATGTCAAGAAGCTCATGGGTCATATCCTCCTGAGCCTTGTTGTAGACCTCCTGGAGAGCCTTGTCGGCAGCCTTGAGCTCAGCCACCTTAGTCTTGACCTCTTCAGCCTCGTCTTTCTTGCCCTGCTTCATCAGTCCGCCAATCTGCTTGGAGAGCTGGTTCTGCTGCTGCTTATTGCTGTCGAGTTTCTGTTGGGCCTCACGGCGCAGCTTGTCATATTCCAATACTTTCTCTACGGCCTCGCGCGCATTTGGGAAGTGTTTCTTCTCCAAACCTTTTACAACGCGTTCCGTCTCCTCACTGATGAGTTTTAATGTAAGCATAACGCTGAAAAATTATATTTTTATTGTCTGGATGCAAAGTTACAAAGAGTTTTTGAGTTAGCGGTCGTTGTATAAAGATTATTTTCTCTCTTTCCTGCCAGAAGGTAGTGGTCTTTAGCATTGTCGATTGCACACGCTTTTGACATGTGCGCAAAAAAGAAAGAGAAAACGTGCGGTTCGTCATGCAAAATCTACATTTCAGTATCTTCAGCCGTTTTTTCACGACGTAAGCCGTCTTATATCTTTACTTTTGCTGTCGTGTTGAACGTAAAATTGGCAACTCTTGCCAATGAGTAAAAGATTGAAAGAATATTATGAGTATTTTTAAGGGCGCCGTAGTAATAGACGATGAACGCTGTAAAGGCTGCCAGCTCTGTGTGGTAGCCTGTCCCAAAGATGTTCTTGCATTGGCGTATAAGAAGGTCAATGAGCATGGCTATCCTTATGTGGAGGCTTCGCAGCCGGATAAGTGTGTAGGATGTGCATCTTGTGCCATCGTCTGCCCGGATGCCTGCATTACCGTTTATCGAAAGAAGGAGGCAAAGTAAAAAATGGCAGAACAGGAAATACAACTTTTAAAAGGCAACGAGGCTATCGCCTTAGCTGCTATTCGCGGGGGTGTAGACGCTTATTTCGGCTACCCCATTACTCCGCAGAGTGAGATTATAGAGACATTGACCCTACTTCGCCCTTGGGAGACGACGGGCATGGCTGTTGTTCAGGTGGAATCTGAAGTGGCAGCTATCAACATGGTCTATGGTGGCGCAGGCGCTGGGAAGCGCGTCTTCACGTCATCGTCATCAGTAGGTATAGCGCTTATGCAGGAAGGCATCAGCTATATGGCTGGCGCGGAAATTCCCGGCGTTTTCGTTAATGTACAGCGTGGAGGTCCTGGACTTGGCACTATCCAACCATCCCAGAGTGATTACTTTCAGGCTACGCGTGGCGGAGGTAATGGTGACTACAACGTCATAGTATTGGCACCGAACTCGGTCCAGGAAATGGCCGACTTCATAGATGTGGCTTTTGAATTGGCCTTCAAATATCGGAATCCGGCGATGATACTCTCTGATGGTGTTATTGGTCAGATGATGGAGAAGGTCGTCTTACCTCCTGTCAAACCTCGTCGTACGGAAGAGCAGATTCGCAAAGAATGTCCATGGGCAACGATTGGTCGCACTGCTGACCGCAAACCCAATATCCTTACGTCGTTGGAGCTTCAGCCGGAGGCCATGGAAGCAAAAAATCTCGCTCTTCAGGCAAAATATCAGAAGATAAAGGATACGGAAGTCCGTTACGAGACAATGTTCTGCGACGATGCCGATTATATCATTGTCAGTTTTGGCAGTGCAGCACGTATCAGTGAAGAAGCCGTGAGTATAGCCCGCAAACAAGGCATTAAGGTCGGACTCTTCCGTCCTATTACTCTTTGGCCTTTCCCTGAGCGGCAGATAAGTGAAACTGCTGAAGGCAAGAAAGGCATTCTCGTCAGTGAGATCAATGCTGGTCAGATGATAGAAGACGTACGGCTTGCTGTCAACGGAGCCCTTCCTGTAGAGCATTTCGGCCGGTTGGGAGGTATTGTCCCAGAGCCGGAGGAGATAGTGGAGGCCCTCAAGGAGAAATTAATAGAAAGATAAGAAATCATGGAAAACGATATAATTTCACCGGAAAATCTTGTATATAAGAAGCCTTCCTTGATGAATGACACCCCGATGCACTATTGCCCGGGATGCTCTCATGGCGTTGTACACAAGCTTGTGGCAGAAATCATTGAGGAGATGGGAATGGCTGAGAAGACCGTAGGCGTCTGCCCGGTAGGCTGTGCTGTCTTTGCTTACCGATACTTGGATATCGACTGGCAGGAAGCAGCTCATGGCCGTGCGCCAGCTGTTGCTACGGGTATCAAGCGTGTATTCCCCGACCGGCTTGTCTTTACCTATCAAGGTGATGGTGACCTGGCCTGCATAGGTACTTGCGAAACTATTCACACCCTGAATCGTGGCGAGAATATTCCAATCATATTCATTAATAACGCTATCTACGGCATGACAGGTGGTCAGATGGCTCCGACCACACTCATCGGTCAGAAAACGAGTACATGTCCTTATGGCCGTGACCCGAAAGTGAACGGTTATCCGCTCAATATTACAGAACTCGCCAGCCACCTGCAGGGCACTTGCTATGTCACCCGCCAGAGTGTCGATACGGTTGCTTCTATCCGTCAGGCTAAGAAAGCTATCAAAAAAGCTTTTGAGTCGAGCATGATGGGTTTGGGCTCTTCTCTCGTCGAGATTGTCTCAACCTGTAACAGTGGCTGGAAACTCTCACCGGTCAAAGCCAATGAGTGGATGCGCGAACATATGTTTAAAGAATACGTCAAAGGTGATCTCAAGGACACTACTGGCATAAAATAATAACGAGAAGTTATGAAAACAGAAATAATCATCAGTGGCTTTGGTGGTCAGGGTGTGCTGTCAATGGGCAAGATACTGGCCTACTCAGGACTGATGGAAGGAAAGAATGTGACATGGATGCCCGCTTATGGGCCTGAGCAGCGTGGTGGTACGGCCAATGTGACCGTCATCGTCAGTGATGGGCGCATATCGTCACCAATTTTAAGCCGATATGATATCGCCATTGTCCTCAACCAGCCTTCTCTTGATAAGTTTGAGCCGAAAGTGAAGGCAGGGGGCATACTCATCTATGACGGCTATGGAGTCATCAATCCGCCTAAACGGAAAGATATTACCATCTACCGCATTGATGCCATGGATAAGGCCGCAGAGATGAAAAACTCAAAGGTCTTCAATATGATAGTCCTTGGCGGATTGTTGAAGGTATGCCCGGTGGTCTCTACAGACGGTCTGCGTAAGGCACTGTTTAAAACACTGCCAGAGCGACATCACGATATGATACCGCTGAATATGCAGGCTGTTAAAGAAGGAATGGAGATAATCTCGGCATAGTTATCATTTCCGCTCGTTTTAATGTTAAAATAGGAGAAAACGCCCGATGTTCCGGCTTTTTCTCCTATTTTTGCATTTAAATAAACAGCCTTATGATGGAAATGATAACGATTCTTGGACCTACCGCTTGTGGCAAGACAACGATAGCCACTCATCTCGCAGCCGCTCTTGGCGGTGAGATTATTTCTGCTGACTCCAGACAGGTTTACCGGGGTATGGACATCGGTACGGGTAAAGACTTGGACGACTATATCGTAGCCGGTAAAAAGATTCCTTACCATCTCATAGATATTGCAGATCCTGGCACTAAATACAATCTATACCAATATCAACGAGACTTCCATACAGCATATGATGATATTCAGGGTAGGGGAGTGGTCCCTATCTTATGTGGTGGAACAGGACTCTATATCGAAGCAGTATTGAAAGGCTATGCGCTGTCTCCTGTCCCCCAGAATCAGCAGCTCCGCGATGAGCTGGATGGCAAGAATCTACAGGAACTGACAGAGATTCTTGTCAACTTAAAGGCCCAAACAGGGTCTAATATGCACAACAAAACGGATGTTGACACGCCACAACGTGCTATCCGTGCTATCGAAATAGAAACTTACAATCTCGAACATCCCACCGCGCTTCGCACGATGCGTCCTGTCCCTTCTCTTGTGGTGGGCATTCATATAGACCGTGAGGAGCGCCGTAGGAAGATTACCACCCGCCTGAAACAACGACTTGACAATGGTATGGTGGACGAGATTAAAGGTCTTCTCGCCCGGGGCATTTCAGCCGACAATCTTATATATTATGGTTTGGAGTACAAGTTTGTTACAGAGTATGCTATTGGCAAACTTACGTACGAGGAAATGTTCCGGCAGTTGGAGATCGCCATCCACCAATTTGCCAAACGCCAGATGACGTGGTTCCGGGGAATGGAGCGGCGGGGCATACCTATTACCTGGATTGATGCAGCTCTCCCCTTGGAGGAAAAAGTGGGGAAGATAGCTCTATTGTGGAAAGAGCGACAAAAGTAGTCTTTTTGTTTATATCTTCCGTTTACAGTCCTTTCTTGGTGCGTATAAGATTAAAAAAATATAAAAACGTCTATGTCTTTGCACAAAATTTTGCACGCTAAATAATTTTTACTAAATTTGAAGTCGGAAGTGAGTAAGAGCTTGCTTTAACTGATGTAGAACCTATTAAAAGCCTTATAGATTATGAGCTATCTCAAATTTGAAAGGGCACTGATGATTAATTTGCAAGAGTCTTTGCAGAAAGAGCTCCTGCGAACCAATCGCTCCGGCGCCTACTCCTGCTCAACCATTGTAGACTGTAACACGAGAAAATATCATGGGCTGCTTGTTGTTCCCGTTCCGGAGCTTGACAATGACAACCATGTTCTTCTGTCTTCTCTCGACTGCTCAGTTATACAGCATGGAGCAGCTTTCAACCTTGGCCTGCATAAATACCAAGGCGACACATTTAGTCCAAACGGACATAAATACATCCGGGATTTTGACTGTGACACGATTCCTACTACTTTCTACAGAGTTGGAGGTGTAGAACTCAAGAAAGAGGTACTCTTCCAACATTATGAAGACAGAGTCTTGATTCGCTACACTCTTGTTGATGCCCATTCCGCTACGACATTGCAATTCCAGCCTTTCCTCGCGTTCCGTAGTGTGAGACAGTTCACGCATGAGAATTCAAGAGCCAGCAGAGATTATGAAGAGGTGGAGAATGGTATCCGCACACGTCTGTATGATGGCTACCCCTTCCTCTACATGCAGTTCTCCAAGAAGCCGAAGTTCGTTTTTGACCCCGACTGGTATCGCGGGATAGAATACCCCAAAGAGCAGGAGCGTGGCTATTCCTCTACTGAAGACCTCTATGTCCCTGGCTATTTCTCTCTGCCTATAGAAAAAGGTGAAAGCATCGTCTTTGCCGCTTCCACTACTGAATGTAAACCGCGCAGCCTAAAAACACTCTTCCAAAAAGAAGCTGATGAGCGCACACCGCGTGATAATTTTATTCATTGTCTTACCAATGCCGCTCATCAATTTCATGTTCACAACAAGGCCGGTGAAAGATATATCTTAGCAGGTTATCCTTGGTTCAAGTGCCGTGCCAGAGATACTTTTATTGCTCTCCCAGGTCTAACGCTCGCCATTGACGAAGTAGACTATTTCGAAGACGCCATGAAGACAGCCGTAAGACAATTGCGACAGTTTATGGAGGGCAAGGAGCAGGATGGTATGATTACAGAGATGGAACAGCCTGACGTCCCTCTGTGGGCCATATGGGCTGTACAGCAGTATGCCAAAAAGATAGGTATGAAGCTTGCTGCTCAAAAGTTTGGCAAACTCATCTACGACATCATGAGTTTTATCTCTTCAGGTAAACATCCCAACCTACGTCTTGACGAGAGAGGACTTCTGAGTACTGAAGGCAAGAAGAAAGCTGTAACATGGATGAACTCTACCGTTAACGGGCATCCTGTTGTTCCGCGTACAGGCTATATCGTGGAATTTAATGCCTTATGGTACAACGCTCTTCTTTTTGCTGCTGCTATTGCTGACGAGCTCAACGCTCCCGATGATGCCCAGAAGCTGCGTGCCTCCTCTGAGGTGACAAAGAAGTCGTTTGTAGAGACTTTCGTCAATGAGTATGGTTATCTCTACGATTTTGTAGATGGCGATACACCGAGCTGGAGTGTGCGTCCAAATATGATTTTCGCCGTGGCTTTAGACTATTCCCCACTTACTCCTGCGCAGCAGAAGAGCATTGTGGATTTCTGCACGCGCGAGCTCTTGACTCCAAAGGGACTGCGCTCGCTGTCACCCAAGAGTACAGGCTACAACCCTATGTATGTTGGACCACAATCACAGCGCGACTATGCTTATCACCAGGGCACAGCCTGGCCATGGCTTGAAGGCTTCTACTTGGAAGCCTGTATGAAGATTTTCAAACGCTCGCGCCTGAGCTTTATACGTCGTCAGATGGTGGGTTACGAAGATGAAATGTTCAATCATTGCATCGGCACCCTGCCAGAGCTTTTCGATGGCAATCCGCCTTTCTCTGGCCGCGGAGCGATTTCCTTTGCTGTCAATGTTGCTGAGATTCTTAGGGCTACAGCTATTCTTGAAAAATATAAAAATTAAATAAGGAGGACCAACAGATGAAGGTATTAATGTTTGGATGGGAGTATCCTCCTCATGTGTATGGTGGTCTTGCCACAGCCAACTTCGGTATCTCTGAGGGACTGCACGCGCAAGGTGATATCGACATCACCCTCTGCCTGCCCAGACCTTGGGGCGATGAGGATCATACCTTTGCCCATATTGTGGCAATGAACTGTGTGCCTATTGTCTACAGAGATGTTGACTATGGGTATGTGAAACAACGTATTGGTAATCTCATGGACCCCAATGAGTACTACCATTTCCGGGACAATATCTATGCTGACTTCAGCTATATGCATGTCAATGACCTTGGTTGTATGGAGTTTGCAGGTGGTTATCCGTCAAACCTCAACGAGGAAATCAATAACTATAGCATCATTGCTGGTGTTGTGGCCCGAGCTGAGAATTTTGATATCATCCACGCTCACGACTGGCTGACTTATCCTGCTGGCATCTTTGCCAAACAAGTCAGCGGCAAGCCACTTTGCATCCATGTCCATGCTACCGACTGGGATCGCTCACGCGGTCATGTCAATCCCACTGTCTATGGCATAGAGAAGGACGGCATGGACCATGCTGACTGCATCATGTGTGTCTCGGAGTTGACACGTCAGACTGTCATCAATCATTATCATCAGGATCCACGTAAAGTCTTCACCGTTCACAATGCCGTCTATCCCCTCAGTGCTGAGAACCAGGCTATTCCACGGCCTGACCACCACGGTAAAGAGAAAATTGTTACCTTCCTGGGGCGCATCACTATGCAGAAGGGACCAGAATACTTTGTTGAGGCTGCTAATATGGTGTTGCATCGTACCAACAACATCCGCTTCTGTATGGCGGGATCGGGCGATATGATGGACCAGATGATCTACCTTGCTGCTGAGCGTGATATTGCCGACAGATTCCACTTCCCCGGTTTCATGCGTGGCAAGCAGGTCTATGAGTGTCTGAAGAACTCCGATGTCTATGTCATGCCATCCGTCAGCGAGCCTTTTGGCATATCGCCGTTGGAAGCCATGCAGTGTGGCACACCTACCATCATTTCTAAGTCGAGTGGTTGCGGTGAGATTCTCACCAACTGTATCAAGATAGACTATTGGGATATCAATGCCATGGCTGATGCCATCTACAGTATCTGCCACAATGAAAGCCTCTTCGACTATCTCTCGCAAAAGGGACAAGAGGAGGTCGCACAGATAACGTGGGAGAAGGTAGGACGCTGGATACGCGAACTATATCTGAGAACATTACATTGGATATAATTTCTCCAAAAATGATTCTCTTCGCGAGTAAATAACAAAGGATAAAGAGTTCACCAAAAACAGAAAAACAATGAAAACAATTTGCTTATATTTCGAGATACACCAGATTGTCCATTTGAAGCGCTATCGCTTCTTCGATATTGGTTCCGACCACTACTATTACGACGATTATGAGAACGAACGCTGCATTACTGATATTGCCGAGCGTTCTTACATGCCTGCGCTCACCACATTAGAGGACATGATTAAAGAGAACGGAAAATATTTCCGTGTAGCTTTCTCTATCTCTGGTGTGGGCATGGAAATGTTAGAGCAGTATGCCCCACAAGTTCTTGACAAGCTCAGCGATCTGAACAGAACGGGCTGCGTGGAGTTCCTTGCCGAGCCTTATTCTCATGGTCTTTCAGCCTTGAAAGACAAGTCTGTCTTCGCCAGCAATGTCAAGCACCAGTGTGACAAGATGGAGGAGTATTTCGGCAAACGTCCTACGGTTCTTCGCAACTCGTCTCTTATCTACAGCGATGACATCGGCCTTACTGCAGCAGAGCTCGGATTCAAGGGAATGCTTACAGAAGGTGCCAAGCACGTGCTGGGCTGGAAGTCGCCCCATTATGTCTACAACTGCGCTTTAGCTCCTAACCTCAAGCTGTTGCTTCGCGACATCAACCTTAGCGATGACATCAGTCTGCGCTTCAACAACAGCGACTGGGAGGGTTATCCCCTCTTTGCTGACCAGTATATCAGTCGCATTGCCAACTTCCCGGAGAAGGAGAAGGTCATCAATATCTTCATGGAGCTTTCGGCTTTAGGTATAGCTCAGCCCTTGTCTTCTCATATTCTCGATTTCATTCATGCTCTGCCGCGTTTTGCTAAGCAACAGAATATCACGTTCTCCACACCTTCTGAGATCTGTGACAACTTTGAGAGTGTCGGCGACCTCAATGTTCCCGACACACTGTCATGGGTTGATGAGGAGCGTGATGTGAGCAGCTGGCTCGGCAACCCCATGCAGCGTGAGGCTTTTAACAAGCTCTACAGTGTGGCCGATAGAGTACGTATTGCCAACGACCCGAAGATCAATCAGGACTGGAACTATTTGCAGGCAAGTAACAACTTCCGGTTCATGTCTACCAAACCCTCACATGTCGGTCTCGACCGCGGTATCTACAGTAGTGCTTTTGATGCCTTCACCAACTATATGAATATACTCGGTGATTTTATCAATCGTGTCAATGAGCTCTATCCTTCCGACATCGACAACGATCAGCTTAATTCTCTGCTCACCACTATCAAGAACGAGGGCGATGAGATAGAACTTAAGGATAAGGAGATAGCGCGCCTGCAGGCACGTCTTGAGAAGGCTGAGGCTTCTGAGGCTAAGCTTCGTGAGAAATACGAGGCGAAGAAAACGCCTAAAACTAAGGCAAAGACAACCAAAACTCCCAAATCTGATGTGAAGACAGAAAAAGCTGATCCAAAAGATGCGGCTGAGTCAGAAACAGTAAAAGAGAAGTAAGGATTATGATGCGCGGCATATGTCAACGTTATGTGTGGCATATGCCGTTGATATTCATGGCATATGCCGCAGAATTGCGTGGCATATGCCGTTGTACGGGAATAGAGTGCTTTGAAATTAGTTAATAGAGTCTCTCGAAGACCTCGCGAAGCTTCTTCTTGTCGGCAATGATGCTCTGTATAATTCTCAGGTTCTTCTCGTTAGGAGAGTTGGGAATCCAGAGATGAATATACCCGTGTATGCTATATTTTTCCTCCATGTGGTTGTCGAAACGCCGCCATTGTCCTTCTTTGTCAAGCTCGGGATAATGTTCGCGTCCGAAGTCTATGGCTCTTGTGAAAACCGTCTCAGGGTCAAGGTCTCTGTCTGCCTCAGCAACAATCTTGCCATAGACAGACCTGGGTGCATGGGATGCAGAAGCTCTATGGTCTTCCACAGCTTCCTTCATTACTTTTATCTGATCATCGGTAAACCACTTCCTCAGCCTTGCATCAGCCGCAAGAATTTTTCCACCGGTAATGTGATGGATGGCTCTGGGGCCAGACATGCCTAAGTCGTGGTAAGCCGCGATGACATAAGCCATGTTGATGTCGGCTCCCAACATTCGGGCCAGTTCTATAGAGTTCTTGATCACACGTTGGACATGCGTCAGTCCGTGTGATTTTCCAAACTCATTGTATCGGGGCAGTATATTCTGCTCTACAAAAGCCATAATGTCGAGATTTACAATGTTTTCCATCCTTATATCTCCGTTATTATTACTGCTACTACGGTCATAATGCCGTAGATAAACATATCCCTTGCTGTCATACCCAATACGCGGTTCAACTCTTTCCCCTTCCAAATCTTCTTGAGCATGGCATAGCTCTGTGAGTGTTTGTATGCATAGAAAAGGAAAGGAAAAATCACTACCGCCGACATCTGCGGGTGCTTAGTGCTGAGCATCAGCGTCACCATAGTGATGACGGCCCCTAAGGAGCCGACAATATTGTACAGCCTAGCGCCGTTCTGTTCGCCAAGTCTTACGATGAGAGTTATCTTTCCGTCCCGTTTGTCGTTATGTCGGTCGCGGAAATTATTGATACATAGTAATGTATCAATGACGAGTCCGCAGCCCAGCGAGACGGCCAGCACCCGCCACGTTATCGTTTGCAAATTGTCCGGCATGATGACATAATAGGTGAAGCATACTGGGACAATGCCAAAGAAGACAAGCACTAAAATGTCTCCAAGACCTTTGTAGGAGAAAAAAGTCGTGTAGAGAAACGCAAAGATAACGCACACGGCTCCAACGATTATCATTTCCCATCCGCCAAAGTATATGAGTGGCAATCCCACGAGGCAAGCCAAGGTCGATGTGACAAAGAGCCCCTTTCTCATAGCTGTCAGCGTTATCCATCCCTCAGCGCAGGCTCGTTTCGGCCCAAGTCGTGTAGCTGTGTCGTCGTTACCTTTGACACAGTCGAAATAGTCGTTGATGAAATTGGAGTCTATCTGCATCAGAAAAGCAAAGAGAAAACACAGTACAGCAGGTATATGCCTGAAGTGGCTCCAGCCTGTTGTCTTGAGTGCCAAGGCCACTGCAATCATCACCGGTACAGCGGCTCCGGCAAGGGTTTTAGGCCTGGCTGCAAGAAGCCAGGCCTCAATAGAATTTGTCCGAATATTATCGTTTTCGTTAATCATCTTAGTTAGCAAAATTCCAACTTATACCAAACCGGAAGATGCGTTCGTTGAGTGGATAGTGAGGAGTGAAGAAATATTCTTTGTTGCCACTGCCACTGTTGATATGGCTCATCATGACGAAGAAGCGCGCCTTGCTGAGTTTGAAGTTAAGATATACGTTGGCAATGGGGTATCCGCCTATCTTGGTTGTGTTGTCACCGTTCTGAATGACAAACTGCCCAAGTGGTGCGAAATAGTCGGGAGCCGCATATTTGGTGAAATACCTTACGTCGGCACCAAAGTCGCAATTAAGCACGCGGGCGATCTTGAACCTTAGATAGAGGTTTGTGTAGATATTCAGCGCAGGAACAGGCAATACAGACTGTTTCGTCGACTTCTGATAGGTAACCACACTCTCCCAATTAAGTGGTCCCAAGGTAAAATCTTGGGCTATCTCTGCCGTCAGCAGCGTGATGGCGTCATTGTCTTGCTTGGGGGATACGGTATTGTACAGTCTCCCATTCTCAGAAGTGGTATAAGACCCGGAAAAGTAAGTCAGGTTTCTAATCTCATCGAAAGCAAAGCGTAAACGAGTGCGTGTCTTTTGATAATTTAGAACTCCCTGCGCATGGAAATGGTCGAGCATGGACAGGTCGTCATTCCACCACAGATGTCTGCTTTGGTAATGGCGATAGTAGAACGATGGCTTTTCATGGTGAAAGAATCCTGAGGCAGCCAGGGTCATGGTGTCTCTGAACAAGGGGAAGTTCAGATCTACGCCACCGTTGATTCTTATTTCTCCCATGTTGTATCCTGCAACAGCCACTTCACCCGTCACATTGAAGTGCAGCGTCTTGCCCTGCGTCTTGCTGAGCTGTCCGCCGACGGTAAAGCTGTTCTCATTCCATGTTGTTGTGCCGATAGAGTCGGGTAGAGTGTAATGGTTGAGTGTATGCGAGGCAAAGAGCTTCGCCCCCGCCTTGACCCATTTATTAAAGCCTTCGAGCAGTGAGATGGCAAAGGTGTTTCTCAGACTCCAGTGGCTCGTTTTGTCATAGATGGAGTCATTGCCTAACTTCTCAATGACATTATATGTATTGAGATAATAGTTCTCGGGCGTCTCGTAAGCCTCGTAGATACGTCTGTAGTTATTGAAATCCAGCGTATGGATGAAGCTTGTAACAGGCACATATTCCGTTTTCATCCAAGAGGTATCTTCCTTCGCTTTGTTGGCAGCTGCTATGAGGCTGTCGGCAGCAGCTTTTCCGGCAACGGTTACTCGTTGTCCATTACCTTTGTCATTCTGCGGGGCTGCCGTTGTTGCTATTTTCGCACCGTCGGGTCGTCCTGTAAAGGTCTGCGGCACCTTGACTTTGTCTTCATCGACATTCCTACCCTGAGCCTTGGCGTCTTTCAGTGCCTTCTCTTTTGCCTGTCGCTCGTCTTTCTCTTTTTGAGAGGCAATGGCGAATTTGCGGGCTTTGATCTCCTCGTCTGTCATACGCACTTTGCGGTTGAACCCGAGGCTATAGCGATGTGTGAAGAAAATATGCTGGTTGTCATTTCTGTTCCAGTTTTGCTCCAACATCGTGGGAATCTCTGTCGTGGCATAGCTCTCATTGTAGGATTCCGGATGAGTGATATAGTTATCATCCGTGACGCCTCCGTTTTCCGCTACCTTTTGGTGCAAGGTTCGGAAGAGGAGGTGGGCTTGATAGCGGTCACCAATGTAGCTGCCGTAAAGGGAGAAATTCAAGTGTGACGTAGACTGACTGTTGTAGTATCCACGTCCATAGAGGTAGTCGAAAAGAAAGCCTGCTCCAATCTTTTTCCCGGCATTAACGGCAAATTTTGTTTTCAGATGGTCTTCTCCGTCTGTGCGGTTTCCACAATTATTGTATGAGATATTGGTAAGTGGCGACAAGGTGTTGGTGAAAAGAAAGTCCTCCACGGGCGTGAGAACAAAGTCATAGGGGTCCGTGAAGATAAAGTCACTTTCTTCCCTTCTGTCAATATAGATACGCGCCTGCCTGGGTGAGCCTAAATTGCCCAGGCTATTGTATTCACTCCTCAAACCTGTTGTGAAGATGCTGTTCATGAACATATGAGGAATGGTATCCGGCTGTGCCATCACCCGGTCACCAAACTTAGGGTCAACCTTCCACACGTAGATACCCTCAGGAATCTCCTTGTCGGTGCCGAGAGAGTCAGCGATGTTCTTTCTGCTTCTACCGTTTGTGATATTTCCGTCGGCGTCAATCGAGTTCATGGTATCATCGTATTGTGCAAGAGCCGGCAAGACGGGAACCAATAAAAGTATAAGAGCTATTATCTTCTTCATTTAATGAATCGTAAAGCGCACTCAATGATTTTGAAAACCATGGCTGCGAGGATAACGATAATGCCTAAAGTCTGTGGTGTGTGGACAAGATAGAGTACGACACCTATTACTGCCCCTATCATAAAAATAATGTTCAGCCATTGCCGTGCGGACCGGAAACGATCACTGTTCTCAGGCAACTCGTGACTGTGCCGTCTGTCCATATATTGCTGTTTTGTCTCCATTTCTTTGAATTCTTAGTGTCAAACGCTCTTTATACTATATATAAGGTATTTCTATATTATTCTGCTTTAATATTAAGGGCCGTCTCTATTCTTCCGAATATGTTATCCTTGCGGTCTATAGTCTTCCTTCTGAACTTCCCGCTTCCTTTATAAAGCTTAGTGCCCTTCTTGTTTAAAGCATTGCTGTCAGAAATCCAGTCATCAGCGCTGATTTTCATTCCGGTAGGTCTGTCCATCTCGTAAGCATAGCTGATGCGTTGCATGGTCACGTTGACATGCCCGTCGGTAGCCTTGGCGATGAGCGTATATTTGAACTGCGTTCTGTCAAGGGCGATGAAACTGCTTGAGAACACCAGCCATTCGTTGATGATAGCAACGATGGTATGCTCACCTTTGTTGACAGCAGCAATACGGCTTTGGGGTTGTAGGTCATTAGATTTTCCCTCATTGACAACGGAGTCTATGACAGCGTATACCTTTTGGTAGATATCTTCAGCACTCATCCCCGGAACATCCTTATCGAGTGTGAATACCACCCGTCCGTCGACTGTAGGCACAGCGCCAGTCAGATATTTTGCATCTTCTTTTTTTATGACCTTTTCTTTCTTTTCCTTAACTGTTTTCTCTGTATTCTCTTTAGCGTTGTCTGGAATTTCCCAGACATTGGTTTGTGCCAATGCAGCCAATGGAAGGCATGCGAGGACGATGATAATAATCTTTTTCATGCGCATGTAATTATTTAAAGCAAAATTAATAAGAAAAGATGTGAAACAAGGTGTTGACTTGCTTTTTAACTTTTATTTTGCGGAATTGTTATGCTTGCAGGGCATCAGTTTTTCAACTCAAGTTGTTTCTGCAACCTGACAATCTCGTCTCTGTATTGAGCCGCCTGTATGAAGTCAAGCTTCTTGGCCGCCTCTTCCATCAGCTTCTTGGTATTGGCGATGCTCTTTTCGAGCTCCGGTCTTGTCATCCGGTTGATGATAGGATCGGCCGCAAAGGCAGCATTCGTCTCTGGCTCTATATACGCTGTCTGGGCTGGCTTTCTCGGAGTCTCATAGTCCTCACCGTCAGACAATGGTAATGAACCTTTGATGTCTTTGACAATCTGCTTCGGGGTGATGTGGTGGTCCTCATTATATTTTAGCTGTATACTTCTTCGCCTTGCTGTCTCGTCAATAGTCTTCTGCATGCTCTCTGTGATGGTGTCGGCATACATAATCACTTTTCCGTTCACGTTTCTTGCAGCACGGCCCGCCGTCTGCGTGAGGCTCCGATGGCTGCGCAAGAATCCTTCTTTATCGGCATCGAGTATAGCAACAAGAGATACCTCTGGCAAGTCAAGACCTTCTCTAAGGAGATTGACGCCGACGAGAACGTCGTAGACACCAGCCCGAAGGTCGTTCATGATCTTCACGCGGTCGAGGGTGGCCACGTCGCTATGAATGTAGTTAGCCTTAATGTTATGGTTTAGCAGATATTCTGTAAGTTCCTCAGCCATACGCTTTGTCAGAGTTGTCACGAGCACCCTTTCACTGCGGTTACTGCGTGTGAGAATTTCATCGAGAAGATCGTCAATCTGATTCTCAGAAGGTCTGACTTCTATTTCGGGGTCCAGAAGACCGGTAGGACGAATCAGCTGTTCTACAACGACCCCTTCGGCTTCCTGAAGTTCATAGTTTGCAGGTGTAGCCGAGACATAGATGACCTGATGAATCATCTCGTGGAACTCTTCGAATCGTAAGGGACGGTTATCGAAAGCCGCCGGAAGACGGAATCCATACTCCACGAGGTTCTGCTTCCTGGCCCTGTCACCACCATACATGGCATTGATTTGCGGCACAGTGACATGGCTTTCGTCGATGACCATCAGATAGTCTTTGGGGAAGAAATCCAACAGACAGTAAGGACGCTCGCCTGGCTGGCGCCCGTCAAAATATCGGGAGTAGTTTTCTATTCCAGAACAATGTCCTAATTCCTTAATCATTTCAAGGTCATATTCCACTCGCTCTTTAATGCGCTGTGCTTTGATGTCATCCCCGATGGAATGGAAGTATTCTACCTGCTTGACCATGTCGTCTTGAATCAGTCTGACAGCATTCTCTGTCTGTTCTTTGGAAGTGACGAAAAGGTTGGCAGGATAAATGGAGTAATCTGCAAAACTTTGAGCCGAACGCATTGTTACGGGGTCAACCTCCTCAATGCTGTCAATCTCATCGTCCCACCATGTTACCCGAAGGATATAGTCGGAATATGCCATGGCAATATTGACGGTATCGCCTTTGACGGAGAAGCAACCGCGCTGCAGATCGATGTCATTTCTGACATAGAGCGCATTGACCAGTTTACGCAGGAAGTCATTCCGGTCTATCTTTTGTCCCGTTTTAATCTTCACCACATTCTCCTGCATGGCAATGGGTGCTCCCATACCATAGATACACGAAACAGATGAAACGATGATGACATCCTTACGGCCCGAGAGAAGGTCGCTGACAGCGGCAAGTCGCAGTTTGTCGATCTCGTCATTGATAGCAAGATCTTTCTCTATATAAGTGTCAGTGGATGGCATGTAGGCCTCCGGCTGATAGTAATCATAGTAGCTGACATAGTAGTCTACGGCATTGTTGGGGAAGAACCCTTTCATTTCTTCGTAGAGCTGCGCTGCAAGTGTTTTGTTGTGGCTCAGGACAAGGGTAGGCTTGTTGACGTTGGCAATGACATTGGCGACAGTAAAGGTCTTACCAGATCCGGTAACACCAAGCAGTACCTGTGCGGGGTCACCTTCCTCCACACCCTGTGTCAATTTTGCTATAGCCTCAGGCTGGTCGCCGGTAGGCTTGAATTTTGATGATATCTTAAAATCCATAATTGGCAAAGTTACTAATTTTTCTACTACTACACTAAGAAATATGTAAATTTACGCAAAAAAAACAATGAGATTTGCCCTATGTTATATTTTATATGTAAATTTGCAAATCATTAATGAGCAATATGAAGAAAATAGCGTTAGTTGCTGTTTCCACAGTGCTACTGTTTGGAAGTTGCGCAAAGGAGTTTAACAGCGTTTACAAGTCATCCGACTACCGTTATAAGTATGAGTATGCCAAAGAGAGTTTTGCTCTTGGTCGGTATCAGCGTGCTTCCACACTTCTCCAGGAACTTATCATTCCGGAGAAAGGAAGCCAGGACGCTCAGGAGTGTCTCTACATGCTTGGTATGGCGGAATATCTGAGTCGTGACTATGAGACGGCGAGTGAGACTTTCAAAAAATATGTTAAGTCTTACCCGCGTGGCCAATATGCAGAGGAGGCAGAATACTATGTTGGTCAGAGCCTGTTTATGAGTACTCCCGAGCCTCGTTTGGACCAGACGCAGACCGTTGCTGCTATCTCTGCTTTTCAGGAGTATCTGGATTTGTATCCTGACGCCAGGTACAAGGATCAAGCTCAGAACAAGTTGTTTCAGCTTCAGGATAAATTGGTGGACAAGGAACTCTATTCAGCAGAGCTCTACTACAATTTAGGATCCTATTTTGGCAATTGCACGAATGGGGGCAACAACTACGAGGCCTGTATCGTAACCTCTCAGAATGCTATTAAGGATTATCCTTACACCAAGAAACGTGAGCAGTTTGCCACACTTATCATGAAAAGCAAGTATCACCTTGCCGAGCAGAGTGTGGAGTCGAAGAAGCTGGAACGTTATCAGGATGCAGAAGAAGAATGCTATGGCTTCATCAATGAATATCCTGATTCCAAAGAGCGAAAGACTGCTGAGGAGTTTATACAGAAATGTAAGAAGATAACTGCCAACGCGCAAGATTGAAAATTATAAGTCAACAAAATATAGCTGTAAATATTAATTTAGATATGGATTACAAGAAGTCTAAGGCGCCGGTAACGACTGTTACGCGCAACATCATGGATTTGAGCAAGGAAACTGGCAATGTCTACGAAAGTGTGGTCATTATCGGCAAGCGTGCCAATCAGATCTCTGTTGAGATAAAGTCAGATTTAAACAAGAAACTGGCAGAATTCGCTTCCTACAATGACTCTCTGGAGGAGGTCTTTGAGAACCGCGAGCAGATAGAGATAAGCCGTTATTACGAAAAGCTGCCTAAACCTACACTCTTGGCTACTCAGGAGTTCATCGAGGGCAATATCTACTGGCGCGACCCTTCAAAGGACAATACTAATAAGGATCAGGATACGTTATGATACAACGCAAGCAGACCATATTCTTACTTCTTGCCTTGGCAGCAATGGTAGTATGCCTCTGTCTGCCAATAGGCAGCACGGCATCTCATGGACTTGCCGCACACAGCGAATGGTACAACCTTGGCGTGTATGCCCCCAATGGTCTCAATGCGCAGCCTCTATTATTTATCGACCTTGTTGTTGCAGGTTCTCTGACACTGATAGACATCTTCCTTTATACCCGACGCCGTTTACAGATGAAAATCTGTGTGGCGAGTATTATCCTCTGCCTTGTTTGGTATGGATATTATGTCTTCCGTGCTGTGAGTGAGTTTGCACCACAAGGAGGTTTCCATGTTGGCTTTGCCGTATGCCTGCCTTTTGTAGCCATCGTTTTTCTGATTTTGGCACGGCGCGGCATTAAGGCTGATGAGGACTTGATAAAGTCTATGGACCGAATAAGATAATATTCAAGATGATGGCAACATCGTCTTGCCAGAAGCCGTACCATATTTACCGATGGTGCGGCTTTTAGGTAAACACTCATTAGGATATTTGAATCTATGAAACGAATAGTTTTCCTCTTTATTGCTGCATTGTTTGTTACATGTGGCTTTGCTCAAGCGCAACAGTATCGAGACAGATATAAGGTTAAGAAGAAAGACACACTTTACGGCATAGCGAAGAAATATGACATCTCTGTTGATGCCTTGATAGAGGCCAATCCGGAGATGAAGGTGGACGGCTATGAGATGAAGAAGGGTGACTATGTTCTGATTCCTTTTGCCACAAAGAAAACAGGGAGTGCCAAAGCGTCTCCAGTCTCTTCAGCACCTTTCGCTGGAAAGACGGTGAACGTGGGTGTGATGTTGCCCTTGCATGATGTCGATGGCGACGGCAGACGCATGGTAGAATACTATCGTGGACTGCTGATGGCATGTGATTCCTTGCGTGCTCAGGGGATGAATGTTAATGTCAATGCTTGGAATGTCAATATTGATGCCGACATCACCAAGTTTATGCCTCAGGCTGCTGTAGCAAAATGCAATATTATCTTTGGCCCCTTATATTCTAGGCAGGTTCATGCTTTGGCAGAATTCTGTAAAGCACGAAACATTAAGATGGTTATTCCGTTTTCCATCTCAGGAGATGACGTGTCGCTTTATCCTCAGATTTTTCAGGTTTATCAGACGGATGACCGCCTCACGAATAGCTCGATAGAGAGTTTTCTTAAACTCTTTGCCAACGCTCATCCTGTCTTTATAGACTGTAATGACAAATCTTCAAAGAAGGCCAGTTTCACCTTTGGACTCCGCACACGTCTTGAGAGCAATGGTGTCAGATATGGCATTACAAACTTGAATAGCTCTGACGATGCCTTTGCCAAACAGTTCAGCACGACACAGACCAATGTTGTCATTCTGAATACAGGCCGCTCGCCGGAATTGACGCAAGTGCTTAATAAGTTGTCCACATTGAAGTCGCTAAAGCCAGGTTTGCGGATCAGCCTCTATGGCTACACGGAGTGGTTGATGTATCTTGGCATTGACGAAGCCAAATTTCATGAGTTTGACACTTATATACCATCTACTTTCTTCTACAATCCTTACGACAGCCGTACGCGTGGATTTGAACAGAATTATAGGAAGTGGTTCAAGGGCGATATGCAATCAGCTCTTCCGCGTTTCGCTTTGACAGGCTACGATCATGGTCAGTTCTTTCTGCGTGGTATCGCCTCAATGGGTAAAAGCTTTAATGGAACGGCAAAGCAGAATGCCTATAAGGCAATACAGACGCCTCTGTCTTTCAAACAGATAAGTACAGCGGGCATGCAGAACTGCTTTTTTGAACTGTTACATTATAAGACTGACGGTGGTATAGATGCAGTGTCATTTTAAGAATCAGAGATTATGCTCAATTATAAGATTTTTATGCCAACGTCTCTCTCTGTAAGAGTCCGTCATGTTGCGTGTGTCCGCATATTCTTTGTTGCTATGGCTCTTCTCATGCCATTGTCAACAAAGGCACAGATAGGAGAGCACCGCAACACTTTCTCTGTGGGTGTCAATGGCGGATATAACCTCACCAACATTCGGTTCACGCCAAAGGTTGTACAGAGTATGAAAGGTGGAATCAATGGCGGTGTCACCGCAAGGTATACGGTGGAGAAATATTTCTCGATGATAGCCTCTATCCAGGCTGAGATTAATTACAGTCAGTTGGGATGGAAGGAAGATATTAAAGATGTCAATAATTCGGCTGTCATCAATTCTGTGACAGGACAGCCAGAGACCTATGAGCGTACTATTAACTACATTCAAATACCTTTCTTTGCCCATTTAGCTTGGGGACGTGAGAATAAGGGAATCAACTTCTTTGTCAACGCAGGTCCACAGTTGGGTATCTATCTTAGTGAGAGCACTAAAAGCTCTTTCAATTGGGCAGACCGCAATATGACAGACCGCTCAAATACCATTGTAGCCCAGGACACGATGAGTGTTGAGAATAAGTTTGACTATGGCATAGCTGCCGGATTGGGTGTGGAATGGGCCACAGCCAAGGCTGGGCGCTTCACCCTTGAAGCCCGTTACTACTACGGTTTGGGCAATATCTATGGTGATTCCAAACGTGACTATTTCGGATCAAGCAACTTTGGCACTATCACCATCAAGCTTGGTTGGCTCTTTGATATTACACGATAACTAATAATAACACTAAAAATAATACTATGTTTGAAAACCAACCCAAAGGTCTTTATGCTCTTGCACTCGCCAACACCGGCGAGCGTTTTGGCTATTACACCATGTTGGCTATCTTCGTTCTTTTTCTCCAATCCAACTTTGGATGGGGCGAAGGTCTTGCTGGAACCGTGTATGCCACATTTCTTATGCTTGTCTATTTCCTGCCTATAGCAGGTGGTGCTGTTGCTGATAAGATAGGATTTGGCCGTTGTGTCACCTTCGGTATTTTAGTGATGTTTATCGGCTATCTGCTCCTTGCCATTCCGGCAGGTGCAGGAACATTGGCTGTAGTGGCCATGTCGGTAGCTTTGCTGCTTATCAGTGTGGGAACTTCACTATTCAAAGGCAACCTTCAGGTGATGGTGGGCAAGCTTTATGATGCCCCGGAGTATGCAAGTCAGCGTGATGCTGGTTTCTCTATCTTCTACATGGCAATAAATATTGGAGCTTTGTTTGCACCTACTGCCGCCACTAAGCTTCATGCATGGGCCATGCACACCTTGGGAGCATCGGAGGCTTCGGCCTATCACTATGCTTTCGGTGTAGCCTGCCTGTCTTTGGTTGTGTCCATCGCTATCTATTATGGATTCAGATGGACCTTCGCAAATGTAGATAAAAGTGCTAAAAAGAAAGAAGAGACGTTGAAGGCTACTGTAGCAGGTAAGCATGTGGAGACTCCTGAGGAGAAGGCTGATACTCACAGTCGTCTGGTGGCCCTCTTCCTCGTCTTTGCTGTTGTCATCTTCTTCTGGATGGCTTTCCACCAGAACGGCCTGACATTAACCTATTTTGCACGAGACTTCACACAGACAACAGCGACAGGCCTTGTGGCAATGCTTTTTGATGTCACGAATTTGTTGGGTGTTATCGTGCTTGTCTATGCACTTTTTGCTCTGTTCCAGAGTAAGACCACAAAGGGTAAGACTATTGCTGGGCTCGTCATCATAGCCTGCGCCGTCTTCCTCGGATACAAATATGGCGATGCAATGGAGGAGACCATCAACGTTGACGTACCTCTCTTTCAGCAGTTCAACCCCTGCTTTGTCGTCATGCTTACTCCTGTTAGTATGGCGCTCTTTGGCTGGCTTGCCTCTAAGGGAAAGGAGCCTTCCGCTCCTCGCAAGATAGGTTTTGGTATGCTCGTTGCTGGTATCGGGTATGTCATCATGATGATTGCTTCTATTGGCCTTAGCTATCATCTCTCCGGATACCCCGCTGATGATCCTCAGCGCGTGAGTCCTTTGTGGCTCGTCTCTACTTACCTTGTGTTGACCTTTGCTGAGCTGCTGCTTTCGCCGATGGGCATTAGTTTTGTCAGCAAGGTGGCCCCACAGAAATATCAAGGTGTGATGATGGGATGTTGGTTTGGTGCCACTGCTATTGGAAACTTCCTTGTGCAGATACCGGCTTACCTTTGGAATCATGTGCCTTTGACGGGTGTGTGGGCGGTTTTCGTCGTTCTCTGTCTGGCAAGTTTCATATTTATCTTCTCTGTAATGAAGAAGCTGGAAAAAGTGTCTTAATGTCATCATAAAAGAAAAAGCCCAGCGAGATATTCCCGCAGGGCTTTTTTTATATGTGATTGTTTGAGAGAACTAATCCTCGTATTCTGTAGTATCCTCGATGCCAGCTTCGCGAAGTGCCTCCCGACGCTCGCGGCATGTGCCGCATTTGCCACAGTGTTTTTCTCCCCCCTTATAACAGCTCCATGTCTCGCTGTAGTCAATACCAAGCGCTTTGCCGTGTCTTGCAATGTCGGCTTTGGTGATATTGGTGTAGGGCGCCAAAATCTCAACGTCAGCAAAGGTGCCGGCTTGGGCGGCTGAGGACATTGCCTTTACAAATTCAGGACGGCAGTCGGGATAGATAGTATGATCACCGGCATGATTGGCCATCATGACGTATTTCAGTTTGTTGCTCTCCGCTATACCAATAGCGATAGAAAGCATGATTCCATTGCGGAAGGGAACCACCGTTGATTTCATGTTTTCCTCATCGTAGTTGCCTTCCGGTATAGCAGCGGCTCCTTCTAATAAACTTGACTTAAAATACTTAGGCATGAAACCGAGGTCAATAGTGATATGTGGGATGCCGAGTCGCTTGCAGTGCATCTCGGCAAAGGGCAGCTCGCGTGCATTGTGGTTGCTACCATAGTTGAAGGATACACCTAAAGCGATGCGATCCTGATACTCGTAGAGCATGGTGATGGAATCCATGCCACCAGAGACGATGATTACTGAATCTTTCATTATTTTCTGTCTTTCTATTTTTTACCCGAATAATGCCCTTAGTGCTTCTTCTACCTTTCTGACGGGGTGAAGCTGAATGGCATATTTTTTTGTATCTATGCCACGAAGATTATATGAGGGTATGATGATATGATTGAATCCTAACTTTTCGGCTTCGGCTATACGTTGCTCTACTCTGCTCACGGGTCTGACCTCACCGCTCAGCCCCACCTCTCCACACATACACCAGCCGGCTTCTATTGGCGTATCGACATTACTTGACAATACAGCGGCTATGACACTGAGGTCCATGGCCATATCTGTCACCCTTAACCCGCCGGCGATGTTCAAGAAGACGTCCTTCTGCATGAGCTTGAATCCGACTCTTTTCTCTAATACCGCGAGGAGCATATTTAGACGTCTCTGGTCGAAACCTGTGGCGGAACGTTGTGGCGTGCCGTAAGCTGCTGTAGAGACAAGGGCTTGAGTTTCTACAAGGAAAGGTCTGACACCCTCTATAGTAGAGCTTATGGCAACGCCTGAGAGACCATCGTGGTCCTCGGTGAGCAACAGCTCTGAAGGATTTGAAACTTGCCGGAGTCCATCTTGTCGCATTTCATAAATGCCCAGTTCAGAGGTGCTGCCGAAGCGGTTTTTTATGCTTCGTAGGATACGATAAACATAATGTTGGTCACCTTCAAACTGAACCACAGTGTCCACGATGTGTTCCAGAATTTTCGGTCCGGCGAGTGTTCCCTCTTTATTAATATGTCCTATGAGGATGACAGGGACGCTACTGCTCTTAGCAAAATGCAATAGAGATGCGGCGCACTCCCTGACCTGCGAGATGCTACCGGGAGAGGAGTCAACCTGCTCTGTAGCAATGGTCTGTATGGAGTCTATGATAACAAGCTTAGGCTGTACTTCTTGTATATTGGCATAAATCTTTTCAAGAGAGGTCTCGGATAATATATAGACATTGTCACTGACATTGTCTTTTAACCTTTCTGCACGCATTTTAATTTGATGAGCACTCTCTTCTCCGCTGACATAAAGAATGGTCATATCAGGCATGTTGAGAATGGTCTGAAGTGTCAGCGTTGACTTTCCTATTCCGGGCTCTCCTCCTAATAGAATGATACTTCCCGGTACGATACCACCCCCAAGAACTCGATTCAGCTCGTCGTCATGTGTGTCTATGCGGGGCTCATCATGGACGGAAATCTCATTGAGCCTTTGTGGGCGGCTGTCATGAAGTCCACGACTCTTGCCTGTTCCACTTTTTAATGTCGAAGCGGTGTTCTTGGCATTGTAGGAGCCATAGTCTGAGGCGACCTTTATCTCCTTAAAGCTATCCCATTCGCCACAGGAAGGACATCGCCCCAACCACTTCGTGGACTCATATCCACAGTTCCCACACACGTACATTGTCCTGTCCTTTGCCATATTATGAAGCTGCTTAACACATTTTCGTTGATGATAATTGCAAAAGTAGTAAACTTTTCCGTGTTTGCAAAATAAAATCATTAACTTTGCAATGAAATGAAGTTTATATGCGATGAGAACAACGTTCTTTTATCTTACCTCTCTGATACTGCTATTGTCCTTAGTAGGTTGTCGTAATACTTACAAAGAGAAACAGCAGCAGGAACGACAGTCAAGAGCTGAAGCATTACGAAAGGACAGCTTGGCTCTGAAGATAGCTACTGTACCAACTCTTGACTGCCTGCCTATTTTCATAGGTGTTGAAGACAGTTTGTTTGTGCGCAATGGAGTTGATGTGCACATTAAGCAGCGTAACGCTCAGATAGATTGCGACACTCTTGTTGAGGGCAAGTATGTCGAGGGGGTCGTCAGTGACCTCATACGCACAGAGAGGCTTCAGCGAAAGGGTATTGCCCTCTCGTATTTTTCTGCCACTAATGCATACTGGAAACTTATCTCTAACCGTACGGCCCGTATTAAAGAGATAAAGCAACTATCTGATAAGATGATAGCTATTACAAGATATTCGGCAACGGACTATCTTGCAGATGTTGCTATAGACAGTGTAAAACCGCAATATGATGTCTATCGTATTCAGATTAATGATCCTTCAATACGGCTGAAGATGATCCTTAATAACGAGATGGATGCAGCTCTGCTTACTGAGCCGCAGGCTACGACAGCGATCCTCTATAAAAATCCTGTGCTGATGGATAGTCGTGACAAGAATATTCGATTGGGTGTCATCGCTTTCCGTGATGCGGCTATCAGGGATCATCGTCGAAGAGAGCAGCTTAAACTGTTTACGAAGGTATACAATATGATTTGTGACTCTATAAATCATTATGGATTAGTACACTATTCTCCTATTATAAAGAAATACATGAATACCGATGACAAAACCATCAAGGCGTTGCCAAGGTTGAAGTTTGAGCATGCAGCAGCTCCCCGTGGCCGGGATATTGCTATAGCAAGACGACGTTGGAGGTAAGACGTATAGTAAAGTATCTAAACGAATTGACATTATCTTATGAGTGACAATATAGTCAAGTTAGATGTTTCGAACTGGAAAGATTATACAGGTTCTTTGGCAAAGTTGCAAAGAGGATTGGTATTAGGTGCCCCATTGGGCAAAGCTATTACGGCTTTTGATAGGTTGACTAAGCATTACTCTGTGGTCAGCAATGATCGCTATACTGAGATAGCCGACAGCTACCAGCTGATGTTCGACTATATGGTTAAAGGCTACGAAGACAGTCAGCGTGCCATTCTCTACAGTCAACTTACCAAGCGCTTCTATCGCCTTTTATCAGACATGTCTTTAGAAGCGAAGCTTAAATTTGATTCAGCAGCTGCCTATTTGTCAGCCAAGGAAGAATCCAGAGAACTTGATATTAATGACCTACGTGATCATCTTGAATCTTTTGTTTCTGACATGGCGCTGCTCTCTCTTGAACCTTCGGGTGGAGAAGTGTCGCCACACGCCAAGGCTTTGTATAAAGAGCGTCAAAACATTATCTCGAAAGCTTTTGTAGATGTATTGAGGTCTGGGCAATGGAGTAGGGAAGAGGCACAGGATATGGCGGCTTTGATTCTGTCACCTACCATCGACAGAATTGATGCCTTGGTGTTATGTTCTTCTGTATTGATGGCAGCTCTAATAAGCCCGGATCCATTTAAACTTTTAGCTCTTATCAAAATATATCAGGAGGCTGAAGACGAGGCTCTGAGACAGCGTGCTCTGGTAGGCTGGGTCTTTGCCCTTGACACTACTGACATTAGGCTTTTCAAGGAAGTGCAAGATGCAATTAATCGTCTCCTTGACGACGAACACGTGCGTGAGGAGATCGTAGAACTGCAGATGCAGACTATATACTGCATGAATGCTGAGCAGGATACTGAGGAGATCCGAAAGAATTTCATGCCAACCCTTCTCAAGAACCAAAATCTTGAAATCACTCGCTATGGTATAAAAGAAAAAGAAGAAGATCCAATGGATGATATTCTTCATGGTGACGAGACTGACAAGCGCATGGAGGAGATGGAAGAAAGGGTCAGGCAGATGGCTGATATGCAGAAACGTGGAGTTGATATCTATTTTGGTGGCTTCTCAAAGATGAAGCGCTTCGGCTTTTTCTATACACTCTGTAATTGGTTCATGCCTTTCTACAGCCATCATCCAGGTTTGGAACATCTTTCTCCAGAGGTATTGAACTCCGGTTTTCTGAAGTCTTTGCTTAGTGTGGGCCCCTTTTGTGATTCCGATAAATATAGCTTTTCTTTAGGATTAGCGTCTATATTCGATAAACTTCCTGGCAATATCAAGGAACTTTTGGATAATACAGAGTCGGCTAAAGTCCTCGGTGACAGTGGTATTGATGTCACTACGCCGGCATATCTTCGGCGCCAGTACTTACAGGATCTTTATCGTTTCTTCCGCATTAATGATAGTCGTGGGCTATTTTATGATCCTTTTTCTGGAAAAGAAGGTCATCTCTTTATGGACAATGATATCTATTCTCCTAAACTCCATACTGTGGCACGGCGTCTTATGCGTTTTCTCTTCAAACGCAGACAATATAAATCTGCCGAACTGATTTTGGATCGCTATTTTGATGCGTATGATAATGCCGATCTGCTTTTTAGGGCGCGTTTGATGATGAATAGTCAGCAATATGATCTTGCTGAAGAACTTTTCACTAAGGTTTTGGATAGTGATGCAGAGAATAAGACAGCCTTGCGGGGAGCGGCATTAGCTTCTTTCTATAATAGTCACTATTCTAAGGCTGAAAATCTGTATCGTTCTCTTGTGGACATCTACCCGGATAAAATACAGTTTAAACTCAATCTTGCCATCTCCCTAATAAATGGTGATAAATATGAAGATGGTGTGAGCACATTATATAAACTTTATTATGAAAATCCTGACGATGTTGACATTCAGCGTGCCTTAGCATGGGGATTGTTATGCAGCAAGCGCATTGAACAAGCTGAGAAGTTTTATAAGTTAATTCTTGGCTCTGAGTCTTGCACGGCTGCGGATAGATTAAACGGAGGGTATTGTGCTTGGTTTGGTGGGGATATTCGTCGGGCTGTCAATCTCTTCAAGGACTACCTTAAGTCCTCTGACAGCAAGACAGGCGAAACCCTGATGAGAAAGTTTCGGGAAGACAAGGAGATTCTTGATAGATATAAGGTTTCGGACGTAGACCGTATGATTATGGCCGGTCTGGCATAAGCCAATAAGAATAAACATGAAAGGCCATGCACATGTGCATGGCCTTTCTCATATCTTTCAGGCACTTTTATCCATTCATAGATGCTAAGAACTCGATGTTGTCCTTAGTACGTTCCATGCGATCATGGATGGTGTTCATGGCCTCTATTGGATTCATGTCTGCGATGTACTTACGCAGAATCCACATGCGGTCAAGAGTTGTCTTATCCTGAAGCAGGTCATCACGACGCGTACTTGATGCAACGAGGTTGACAGCAGGGAATATACGTTTGTTGGAAAGAGAACGGTCAAGTTGAAGCTCCATATTTCCGGTACCTTTGAACTCCTCAAAGATAACTTCATCCATCTTTGAGCCAGTATCTATAAGGGCTGTTGCGATGATAGTCAGAGAGCCGCCCCCTTCAATATTTCTGGCAGCGCCGAAGAAACGTTTTGGTTTCTGCAAAGCGTTAGCGTCAACACCACCTGTGAGGACCTTGCCTGATGCAGGTGATACTGTATTGTAGGCTCTGGCCAGTCGTGTGATGGAATCAAGGAAGATAACGACATCGTGCCCGCATTCTACCATGCGTTTTGCTTTCTCCAGAACGATGCCTGCAATCTTTACGTGTCTTTCTGCCGGTTCGTCGAAGGTGGAGGCAATGACCTCGGCGTTGACGGTACGGGCCATGTCGGTAACCTCTTCAGGACGCTCATCAATGAGGAGCATCATCAGATAGGCCTCAGGATGATTGGCTGCAATGGCATTGGCAATATTCTTCATAAGAATAGTCTTACCAGTCTTTGGCTGTGCCACAATCAGTGCACGCTGACCTTTACCAATGGGTGAGAAAAGGTCTACAATGCGAGTCGAGAGGTTTGTCGTTGCAGGGTCGCCTGTGAGATTAAACTTCTCATCAGGGAAAAGTGGAGTGAGGTTTTCGAAAGGAGTCCTGTCGCGGACTTCGTTTGGCGTGCGTCCATTGATTGTTGACACACTGGTAAGAGGAAAGTATTTTTCACCTTCCTTTGGTGGGCGTACGCGGCCCTCAATAACATCACCAGTCTTAAGACCAAAGCGTCTAATTTGGTTGGCAGGGATGTATACATCATCAGGAGACGACAGGTAGTTGTAGTCGCTGGAGCGGAGAAAACCATAGCCATCAGGCATGATCTCTAAAACACCATTAATTTCGATGATGTCATCAAAGTTGTATTCTTCTTTTTGAGGAAGAGCTTCTGGCTTGTCTTCTTCCGAAGCATTGTCGTATCTGGGACCTGTCGTAGGATTGTCAAGCATGTCGAAGTTGGGAACTACCCCCTGATCTTCTACAGGGATATCAACAACAGTGATGAAGTCGGTACCATCGCCTGGGTCACCTTCCCACACTTTCTCAGTTGGATTTTCTGTTTGCTCTTGGTCGTCTCCTTCATTGTTGCTAACGTTCTCCTCGTTATCAGAAGGAACCTCAGCGTTATTTTTTTCGTTGTGCTCCTGAACTTTAGCCTGCAGTTGTGCTATTTGGGTGTTATCGGGAAGGACTGTGTCAGTGCTGTTTTCCGTTGAGTTATTAATGTTTTCAGCGGAAGAGTTTACAGTTTCTTCTTTCCCAGTCTGAGCTTCAGTTGTTTCAATCTCAGAATTCTCCATAGTATTGGTGGGTTGTGAGTCCAATTGTTCTTTGAGTTTTTCTATTTGAGCGATAATCTCGCGTTCTTTCTTTGTTTTAGGCCCGCGATGCTTTGGCATATTATTAAGTTGTGCCTCCAAATCAGCAATTTCTTTAACGGGGTCAGAGGGAAAATTGATAAGGTTCTCTTTTTCCTTATCTTTCTTTGCAATGCGATTTCTGCGCCTTTTAGGGGCGTCGGTCATAGGATTCTTACTTCCTTCAACTTCTGCCTGACGGTCCAGAATAGCATATACCAGGTCTTCTTGCTTTTCATACTGACTGGCATCAAGTTGTAACCCGACGGCTATGTCGGCAAGCTCGTTCCTGCTTTTTGCAGATAATTCGTCTTTGCTATACATAAAGGTATAAATGATTTATCGAAATAGAAGATGGTGTTTCAAAAGAAGAAACGCCCCATTCTTTAATATTATGGTGCAAAGTTAATGAATTTCTTATTTAAATGCATGCTTATAAAGAAAAAAATCTTATCTTTGCAGAATAAATTTATAAAAAAGGCATTCTTGAAAGTTTCCAGATACATAATTTCGTTGGTATTTATAGCTGCTGTTTTGGCTGGCTGTAGCAGTTCGAGGAACCTCCCTGAGGCAAAATACCTTCTTGAGCGAGTGGAGTTGAAATCAGACATAAAAGGTGTCGACATATCAACTTTGGAGCCTTATGTCCGCCAGAAAGCCAATTCGAACTGGACTTCTTTCTTAAAAATCGGGAAAACAGCCGTTATCTACGATAGTATCCAAGCAGAAAGGTCTAAGGACGATCTTGTCCAAGCCTTGCGGAATCAAGGCTATATGCATGCATCGGTAGATATGGTAACTCATACTAGAAGGAAGAAATTGATTCTAGTTTACAATCTTCATCCTGGCGTACCATTTCATATTAATGCTATTAAATATGACATTCAGGATTCTATAATAGCAGGTATCCTTGCGAGGTATGCAGAGAAGCACAAAACAGATAAAGAGCGCCTTTTGCAGCCTGGTGACAGATTTACCGTGTCAGGACTTGATGCGGAGCGAAGTCGTATCACAAAGATACTCTTAGATTCAGGATACTATAAATTTCACAAGGACTTTATCCAGTATGCCGCTGATTCTGCCAAAAATGATAATGGGGTGACCCTCACGATGCAGCTGCTTAAATATCGAGCAAATAATGATGCTCCAGAGATATTACATCCAAGATATTCAATAAGGAAAATCAACTTTATTGGTAATGATGATGGGATGCCTCATCTTCGTCGCAGAGTTATGAATAACGCAACGTCTCTTGAGGAAGGTAAGTATTTTAGCGACACGGATTTAAAAACGACATACGGTAACTTCGGCCGTATGTCAGCGGTTAGATATACTAACATCAAATTCAAGGAAGTGCCAGACACTTCTCAGCTTGATTGCGATATTCAGCTTGACACCAGTCGTCCTTCAACGATAGCCTTTCAGCCGGAGGGAACCAATACAGCTGGTGACCTTGGGGCTGCAGCATCTATAACATACCAGAACCGTAATCTTCTACGCGGTTCCGAACTCTTCAGCCTACAGCTGCGTGGTGCCTTTGAGGCTATAACAGGGCTGGAGGGTTATCGTGACGAGAATTTTGTAGAATGGAGTGTGGAGTCTAAACTGCAATTTCCGAGATTTATTGCCCCATTCCTATCAAGAAACTTCATTAGGAGAAGTACGGCAAGTACAGAGCTTTCAGTATCTTATGATATGCAGAACCGTCCTGAATTTCATAGACGAGTATTCTCTGCTGCTTGGCGATATCGATGGTCTAGTCCCGATAAGAAACTGACGTATCGGATTGATGTCCCTGACATTAACTATGTGTATATGCCTTGGATTAGTGAGACCTTTAAGCATGATTATCTTGATAGTGTGAGCAACAGAAATGCTATCCTACGATATAACTATGAGGATCTCTTCATCCTCAGACTTGGCTTTGCCTTGACCTATAACAATGGTATAGATGCCATGAGAGTGAACGTGGAGACAGCAGGCAACGTCCTGGATGCCTTAGCTTCCACCATGAATTTCCATACGAACAACAGCAATCAGCATACATTGTTCGGCATAGCGTATGCACAATATTTCAAGTTCGATTTTGACTATACGCGTTTGTTAAGGTTTGACTCCCGCAACACCTTGGCCTTACATGGGGATTTCGGCATAGCATATCCATATGGGAACAGTAGTATTCTGCCTTTCGAGAAAAGATACTTTTCTGGTGGAGCAAATAGTGTCAGGGGGTGGAGCGTCAGAGAGCTTGGGCCTGGCTCATATCGTGGTCAGGACGGGCGTATTGACTTTATAAATCAGACGGGCGACTTAAAACTGGATCTAAATGCAGAATATAGAGCATCACTTTTTTGGAAGTTTGATGGTGCTGTCTTTATTGACGCTGGCAACATCTGGACGCTTCGCAATTATCAGGAACAGCCTGGCGGACAGTTTAAGTTCTCGGAGTTCTATAAGCAGATAGCTGTGGCTTATGGATTGGGGCTTCGTTTGAATTTTAGCTACTTCATCTTGCGATTCGATTTTGGTATGAAGGCCATCAATCCAGCCTATACCAACAGTCATGAGCATTATGCCATCTTCCATCCTGATTTCAGTCGTGACTTCACGTTCCATTTTGCTGTGGGCCTGCCGTTCTAAAAAATGATAGCTTTTTATCTTTTTCTGCTCTACATCTTTTATATATCCCCTTATTTTCGTATCTTTGCCACGAATTTCTACAAATATGTCTGGAAGAATTAGAATTAAGGATATTGCTGAGAAAGCAGGTGTCTCAGTAGGCACAGTGGACAGGGTCCTTCACAACCGTCCCAATGTGTCGGCAAAAGCGAGGGAGAGGGTTGAAAAAGCATTGAAGGAACAAAACTATAAGCCCAATGTCTATGCTTCTGCTTTGGCGTACAATAAGTCTTATCATTTTAGTATGCTCCTGCCCAAGCATGAACAGGTGGCTTATTGGGAGGAGATTGAGCAGGGAGCGAGAATGTCAGCGGAAACAAGACGAGTTTTTGGAGTGAGTTTGTCCATACTCTATTATGATCGTTTTGACGACGCCTCTTTCCTTGAGCAAGCCGAAATCTGTATTAAGGAAAAGCCTGATGGCGTGGTCATCGTTCCTGTCGAGTTAGATGTAACACGGCAGATTACGGAGAAACTCCATGAATTGAATATTCCTTTTATTCTCCTTGATTCTTATATGCCTGACCTAAAGCCTTTATCTTTCTTTGGACAGGATTCTTTCTCCAGTGGTCGTTTTGCCGCCAGAATGCTTATGCTTCTTGCAAGTCAGGAGACGGAGGTGGCGTTGATGAAGATTACAAGGAATGGGCGAGTCGTTAGCAAACAGCAGAGCAATCGAGAGGTGGGCTTCAGGCATTATATGCAAGACCATTTCCCTGCTGTTAAGATTGTAGATTTGGAACTTCCTTTTAATGGTACGCGACAGCAGTATGATGATATGTTAGAGAAGTTTTTTATAGATCATCCTAATATTCACCACTGCATTACGCTTGGTTCTAAAGCTCACGTCATGGGCGACTATCTCTTACGTGCGAACAGGCGTGAGACACAGATTATGGGATATGATATGGTAAAGAAAAATGCTGAGTGTATGAGGTTAGGAAGTGTATCTTTCCTTATTGCTCAGCATGCTTATCAGCAAGGTTATGGTTGTATTGATGCGCTCTTTAAGGCGATTGCTTTGAAAACCAAGATTCAGCCAGTCAATTATATGCCCATTGAACTTCTTACTCAGGAAAATGTTGATTTCTACAGAAGAACCCAACTGTAGGGAAATTAGCACGTTAAACGCATGGCCGGTATCGTAGCCAACACAAGGAGATTTTTGATAAATATGGATAACGAAAAGGAAAATAGCAGCAACCCTAAGTTGGTAAAGAACTCTTGTCAGCAGGACCTGTATGCAAGCGATAAGGTGTCCGATAAGGAAGCCATCAAGGAGAGAGTATCTTTAGGTTCCCACAGCAACCACAACTCAGAATCTGTTTCGACGAAGTCTGAGAATGGTGTTGGTGGCCTTCTTGCTCTCTCTCCTTTAATCGTCTTCGTAGGTCTTTACCTGTTATTGAGTATCATTGCAAGGGATTTCAGTCGGGTGCCCATGTCTGTAATATTTCTCTTCGCAAGCGTCTATGCCATCTTTATTTCTAAGAATTTTTCTCTTCGTCAGCGCATAGATATCTACAGTAGAGGAGCGTCAACGCCCAACCTTCTTCTCATGTTGTGGATTTATGTCCTTGCCGGAGCCTTCGCTCAATCAGCAAAGGATATGGGAGCCATTGATGCCACAGTAAACTTTACCCTACATGCAGTCCCATCGGGCCTGCTTCTTCCGGGACTCTTTGTGGCAGCATGTTTCATATCCATCTCCATAGGAACAAGTGTCGGTACCGTTGTCGCTCTTGTGCCCATAGCTGCAGGCGTGGCACAATCCACAGGGAGCAATGTCGCTTTGATGACAGCTGTCATAGTGGGCGGTGCTTATTTCGGTGATAATCTTTCCTTTATCTCTGATACCACTGTCGTTGCCACGCAAAGTTTAGGCGTGAAGATGAGTGACAAATTTAAAGTCAATTCCATAATCGTAGCTCCAGCTGTTGTCGTCGTTTTGGCTATCTACACTTTTCTTGGCTGGGGCATGGCGGAACCGCCACATGTCGGGCACGTAGAGATTATTAAGGTGTTGCCTTATCTTGCGGTTTTGGTAACTGCTGTTTGTGGTTTAAATGTCATGGCCGTTCTTGTCACGGGAATTGTCCTCTGCGGAATTATAGGAATGGCTTTTGGCGACTATAATTTTTATGGCTGGCTTGATGCTATGGGTAAGGGCATTGTGAGCATGGGAGAGCTTATTATTATCGCAATGATGGCCGGTGGCATGCTTGAGATAATTCGTACCAATGGGGGAATTGATTTCATTATCCATAAGTTGACGGCTAAGGTCAACGGCAAGCGAGGTGCTGAGGCATCTATAGCCGCTCTCGTCAGTCTTGTCAACCTTTGTACAGCCAATAACACGGTGGCCATTCTCACTGTCGGCAACATTGCCAAGAGAATCAGTGAGAGATATGGTGTCGACCCTCGAAAGGCTGCAAGCATCCTTGACACTTTCTCATGTATGGTGCAGGGCATCATTCCTTATGGAGTGCAGATGTTGTTGGCAGCAGGACTCGCTAAGTTGCAGCCAGTAGAGATAATTCCATATCTCTATTACCCTTTCGCTATCGGTGTGACTGCAATATTGTCCATCCTTCTGCGTTATCCAAAGAAATACTCATGACTTATGGATATCATAGCTCGTAATTTTTTTCGCGTCCTTCGTTGTGGTGCGCTGGACGATAATGAGGTGATGGAGCCTATGTCATATTTTAAATGGCGCAGGCTTTCGCAGATGGCCATAGCACAGCATGTGGAGGAAATTACTGAAAAGGGACTAAAGTCCCAGCCACATGATGTTTGGTTGAATATCCCGGAAGGTCTAGTCTGTCATAAAGAAAATGATTCACAAATAAAGTCCTTCACTCTTAGTGATAGATTGTTGGACAGACGTTTCAGGAAAATCAAGCAAAAGGAGCTTCATGCCATTGATACTAATGTTGGAGCTTTAGATGTCCTGGAGATAATCGTATCCACGGTATCTTCCATGTTGAACCATGGTATCATGATTCGTGGTATCTTGGAATTGGGCATGTACTTGCGCACAAAGGGGGATAAGGTTGATTTTCTCAAGTTGGACAAGTGGTTGGGCAAACTGCAACTCCGACGGATGGCACAGCTACAGGGTAGCATGCTTATAGCTGTGTTCAATTTTGATAAGGAAGAATTGCCTTTTGTCAATAGGGTAGAGCCCTCTGCCTACAACCTTGTTATTCGCTCTGTTCTGCACACGGCTAATGATACTGCTGAAGAGTGGCATTTCCGACAGAACAGGTCAGGATTCGTTACTAACAACTCCTCCCTTCTACGCCGAAACCTTCGGCGTAGTCTGCGGTATCTTGTCTATGCACCTATAGAGACGGTTAGCAACTTCTTCAGTAACTTTGCAAAGTCTCTACAGGAGATAGAGGAATGAGGATACCGGATGTGGAATAGTTGATAGCTGCTGATAATATTTGAAAATATAGTAAACAAAAAAGCGAAATCCGTAAGGATTTCGCTTCTAAGAGGTGCGTGGCGGAGTCGAACCGCCTTAAGTGGTTTTGCAGACCAGTACCTGACCGTTCGGACAACGCACCATTTTTTGTTTGCGAGTGCAAAGGTAGGAACAAATCTGCTAACCACCAAATTTTTCTCTGACTTTTTTCTTATTTCTTACATTCCAACCACTATTTCTTACGCTCCATGGAACATGTAAGCTTTCATCGTGTCTGCTGTAAGCCGTGTGAAGAGTTCTAAGGTCAGTTGATCTGCGACTTCGAGGGCCTTGTTCAAAATTTCATCACTGAAATCTTGAAGCATATCCTGTGCCTCCATCGGTTTCTCCTTGTAGATAGCGAGATATCGGGCCTCAAACTCCTTTTGACGCTCATCATTCTCAGCTTCAAGCTTCGCATACGTCTCTTTGACAAGAGGGGCATAGGCATTATAGTTTGTCATGGCAAGCGTCATCACCTTGCGGAACTTCCAGTAGGCGGAGTCATCAGAGCAGTGATTGTCACCAATGCTGTATGCCTTAGGGAAGCTCTTTATTCCTTGGTAGATGGGGAGGAAGACACCGAGATCAGCCATTCCATTAGCTACGTAGGTGATATGACCGATAGCTTCCGGCAGCCATGGACGCACTTGTAGCAGATGCGTTTGGGTTGTACGGAAGATAGAGACAGGGCGCCAGGGCTCCTTACCGTTATTATGGAGATATGGGTCGTGGTCAGTGCCGTCATAGTGGAAGCGGAAGGCTTTGCGCAATTCTGCAATTCCTATGTGGCCACTGTCCGGAACTGCATAGACAGGGAAGTTGTTGATGTCTACATTCTGCTTCATCGATGGTGTGAAGAGACCTTGCAAGCCCCATACGCGTGTATAGTTATAGGTATGGTCGGCGATGTCATCTTTCGAGTAAGCCTTGTGGAAGTCAAACTTCTCGCTTGGATCCCAAAGTCCGTTTTCCTCTGCATAGGAGAGCAGTCTACTGTCAGCGAGGAAGTTCTCCTTATCGTTAGGGTCATAGTCACGGAACCGGCTCTGATTGCCTGTAACAAAATATTTGTCGTTAGGGATACGGCAGGCGAGCCAATGGTGTCCGCAGGCATTCTCGAGATACCATGTCTCTTTATTGTCGATAAAGCCAATACCGAAGCCCTCGGCAGATCCATATTTCTCGATCATCGCTCCGAGCCTCTCAACGCCTTCGCGGGCTGTGCTGACATATGGCAGAACCGTATTGTAGGTACAGTTCTCTGCCAGTCCATTCGCAACGTATGGGTCGTTTTTCAAAGCTTCAGGGCTTGAGAATATTGTCTCTGTCGAACTCTCGCCTACTCCGGCAGTGTTGAAGCCAGCGCTTCCCCACTCATGATGGTATTGATAGTCGGGTAGGGCAGTATACCCGAAGCGCTTCTTGGGCAGTGGACAGCGGAAGGCGCTGTCGTCAGCTACAAACTCCTCCGGACCATTCTCGGTCTCGGGAAATACCAACCAGTTCTTACAACGCATAGCATCGAAGTCTTCGCTGCGTGCATAGATGCGTGAACCGTCACCTGTGAGGTCTCCACCTACGATAATGGTGGTGCACTCAGACAAGTTCATCTTCTTTTGTTTTTCCATGGTATATATTTTTCTCGGCAATGCCGAAATGTAACTTTCCTTGACTCTGCTCCTCTAAGGCTTAATGCTTTCCAAGTGAGCGGATCCAACGTATTGGATGTTTGAGGATATTTGAGATACCAGACTTTTGGGCAGAATCGGCTGGCTGCGCCTTCACCGACTTGTTCTGTTGAGTATTGGTCTGCGACTGTTGTCCGCGCTGCTTGTCGGCAAACTTATGGCGGCTACGTTGGCGACGGGCTTTCTCCTGGGGCACAGCATTCTCGTTACGACTATTGTTTTTACGTGTGTTTCGCTCCTTGTTGCCTTGCTCTTCATGCTTATGAGCGTTTTGAGCATCACGTGCCTCATTGCCCTGCCTGTTCTGCCGTTTAGCTCCATTTGGCTGGTTGTCATTGCGCCGCTGGCGTGGCTTGGCATTGTCTCGCTGACCATTGCTGTGATTCTCACTGGCAGTGGCCTGCTGTTCAGCCCTCTTGGTCGTTTTGTCTTGAGCGCTGCTCTCAGGACGGCGCGAGCGATTACGCTGCTTGTTATCGCGGTGAGAAGTGTTGTCACGGTCTTTACGGCGGCGGCTTTTTGCCGAGGTCTTGCCAGGACGACGCGACGTGACATATTCCGGACCTTCTCCGCATCCTTCAGGAAGCGGATTCTTCGTGATGTCTTTCTCTAAGAACTTCTCTATCTCGTGAAAAGCATACATGTCGTCCTCGTTGACCAATGTAATAGCAACTCCGTCTCTGTCGGCTCGTGCAGTGCGGCCTATGCGGTGAACATAGTCTTCAGCATCGTGAGGTACGTCGTAGTTGATGACCATGGCGATGTCGTCGATGTCTATGCCGCGCGATAAGATGTCTGTAGCCACGAGAACATCAATCTGCCCACTCTTGAACTTGAACATTATCTCGTCACGTTGAGCCTGATCCAGATCAGAGTGCATCTCACCGCTGTTTATCTTCATGTGCTGCAAGGCCTGGTTGATTTGTTTCACCTTCATCTTACTGCCAGAGAAGATGATAACCCGCTTCAGGTCTCCAGCTTTAAAAATATCTTGGATAATAGAAAGCTTCTGCGTCTCATAGCACAGATAAGCACTCTGCTGTATTTTTTCTGCTGGCTTGCTGACTGCCAGTTTAATCTCTACAGGATTCTTAAGCAGTGTCTGGGCAAGCTTCTCAATGTCTTTAGGCATCGTAGCCGAGAACATTATCGTCTGACAAGTCTTGGGCAGTTTTGAGGCTATCTTCATAATATCGTCAGAAAAGCCCATGTCAAGCATACGGTCAGCCTCATCAAGGACAAAGAAGCTCACCTTCGACAAGTCGATGTTCCCCATAGAGATATGTGAGATAAGTCTTCCGGGTGTAGCGATGATGACGTCGGCACCCAGTCGCATACTCTTCATTTCTTGGTCATATCGATTGCCATCATTGCCACCATATACTGCAACACTGGAAACATCCGGCAGATAGTAGGCAAAGCCCTGCATGGCCTGGTCTATCTGCTGTGCCAGCTCGCGCGTTGGAGACATCACGATGCAATTGACGGCATCCTTGGGGTAGCCGCCGTCGTCAAGTTTGGAGAGTATGGGAAGCAGATAAGCTGCTGTCTTTCCTGTACCGGTTTGGGCGACACCTAACACATCACGGCCGTCCAGTATTTGTGGTATGCACTGTTCCTGAATAGGGGTACAATCCTCGAAATGCATGTCATAGAGTGCATCAAGGATGTTGTCATTAAGATCTGTTTCTTCAAATTTCATTTTTCTTTCTTTAAAATAGGGATGGATACTATCTGTTCTGCTTCATTAGTTGGGAGCCTGTCTGTAGCAGAAAAAAGCAATTATTGCGAAGACGATGTTCGGCATCCACGCTGCCAACATTGGGGGGAAACCAGCGTTGATGGCCAGCGTTGACGAAATCGTCTGGAACATGATATAGGCAAATGACAGAGCCAAACCGATGCCTAAATACATTCCCATGCCTCCTTTGCGCTTTCGTGCTGACAGAGAGGCACCGATAATGGTGAGAATGAAGGAGGCAAAGGACGAAGCGATGCGTTTATAGTATTCTACCTGATATTGCACCACATTACCTGAACCTCTGTTTATCTGTTTGGAGATATAGTCTTTCAGTTCGGGTGAGGTGAACGTCTCCTGCTGGCCTTTCGAGTAGACCAGGTCGGTAGGCTCCATCTGTATCAGTGAGTCTTTCATGGCTCCTGTGGTAATATGCTCCCGGAGGCCTTTAAGCTGTCGTACCTTCCAGTTCGTCAGCTTCCAGTGATATTTAGAGTCTGAGATGGTATCATACTGCACCTCCATAGCTGTGAGATGAGACACCAATTTCTTATTCTCAAACTTGTCAAGACAGAAGCCGTAGCCGTGCTTACTATTGTTGTCGTAGTGCTGAATATATGCGATAACGCCAGGTGCAACTTGAAGCTGAACATTCTCGGCTGCCGTATTCTTTTTCTTATTCTTATACATCGTCTCAAAGTTTTGTCTGATGACGGTGCCGTGTGGAATGACATAGGCTGAGAGATAATAGGATAGCCCCGAGAGCAAGACGCAGGTAAACATGTATGGACGCAGCAGGCGCTTGAATGATATACCGGTGGCCAGAATCGCTATTATCTCTGAATTGCCAGCAAGCTTCGAGGTAAAGAATATGACGGCAATAAAGACGAATAGCGCACTGAAGAGATTGGCAAAGTACGGAATGAAGTTGGCATAGTAGTCAAAGACTATAGCGCTCAGTGGGGCATGGTATTGCGTAAACTTAGCCAAGTTCTCGTTGATGTCAAAGACGATAGAAATAGAGATGATGAGTGCAATAGAGAAAAAGTAAGTCCCTATAAACTTTTTGATGATATACCAGTCTATTCTCTTTATATACCGGAACGGGTTCAGAAACTTCAGAAACTTCAGTCTCCTGCCTGTCCAGCCGATCATGCGCTGTAGTGTCTTCGTATGCGCCGCTATCCATCGGAAGAATCTGTGCAGCCATGCCGGGTGCTGCGCCAGATATCGCCCTACCTTATAGAGTCGCCGGTGCTTTCTGATGTTGCTGAAGCTCTTCTTGCGCTTAGACCGTGATATGTGAGCTTTTGTTTCGCTATCCATCATTTTTTCAGCTTAATACGTTAGTCTGCCTAAATCCTTACTCCCAACTGGTCAATGATGCCACTCTTCCATTTGGTAAAGTCGCCATCTATAATATGTTGGCGGGCATCAGTGACCAGACGTAGATAGAAGGCCAGGTTATGGATGCTTGCTATCTGTAGGGCCAGATATTCGCCAGCCTTGAAGAGGTGGTGAAGATAAGCTTTCGTAGTCACTCTGTCTATGTCGCAGCCGTCAGGGTCGAGGGGCGTAAAGTCCATCTCCCATTTCTTATTACGCATATTCATCGTGCCGTTATAGGTGAAAAGCATGGCGTTGCGGCCATTACGGGTAGGCATGACACAATCGAACATGTCAACCCCTCGCTCTATGCCTTCCAGAATATTCTGTGGAGTACCTACCCCCATGAGATAACGGGGTTTGTCCTTGGGCAGAATGTCATTGACAACTTCTATCATCTCATACATCACCTCGGTAGGCTCACCAACAGCCAGACCACCGATAGCGTTGCCATCAGCTCCTTTATCAGCGACAAACTTGGCAGCCTCTCGGCGTAAATCCTTGAAAGTGCAGCCTTGTACAATGGGGAAAAGGCTTTGGTTATATCCATAGAGCGGTTCTGTCTCCTTAAAGCGTTTGATGCATCTGTCAAGCCAACGCTGCGTCATCCCAAGGCTTTTCTTGGCATAAGCATAATCGCTCATGCCGGGAGGACACTCGTCAAGTGCCATCATGATGTCGGCACCGATGATACGCTCTGTGTCCATTACATTCTCAGGGGTGAAGAAGTGTTTTGAACCATCGATATGCGAGCGGAACTCACATCCCTCCTCACTAAGTTTTCTGATGCCTGTCAGTGAGAAGACCTGGAAGCCGCCGCTGTCTGTCAGAATAGGACGCTCCCAACCATTGAAACCATGCAGCCCTCCGGCGGCGCGGAGCACCTCGAGCCCTGGTCGGAGATAAAGATGGTAGGTGTTGCCAAGGATAATCTGGGCTTTCACCTGCTCACGTAGCTCACTGAAGTGCACAGCCTTGACGGTTCCAGCAGTGCCCACTGGCATGAAGATAGGCGTACGTATCTCGCCATGGTCTGTAGTGATAAGTCCTGCACGTGCGTCAGAAGCAGAATCGGTATATTGAAGTGTAAAATTCATCTTTATTATTTCTTTTCGGCACTGTTGTCCTCTGGTATTGTGAAGTCGACGGGAGAGTCTACTTTCTCGTTGGTGAGTGCAAACGCCCATACCTCACTGACATTCTCAACATAGTGGAATGTAACGCCCTTGCGGTATTTCTCGGGAATCTCTTCCACATCTTTCTTGTTCTCCCGGCAGATGACGATATCTGTGATGCCGGCGCGTTTGGCTGCAAGAATTTTCTCTTTGATGCCACCCACGGGAAGAACCTTACCGCGAAGGGTTATCTCACCCGTCATAGCCGTCTTTATTCTCACCTTCCGTTGTGTGAGGGCTGAAGCGATGGACGTGGCCATTGTGATTCCGGCAGAAGGGCCATCCTTTGGGGTAGCACCCTCAGGAACGTGGATATGGATGTTCCAGTTGTCGAAGACCCTGTAGTCTACGCCGAGCTCGTCACAGTGCGCCTTGACATATTGCAGAGCAATGATAGCACTCTCTTTCATCACATCTCCGAGGTTACCGGTCAGGGTGAGTTTGCCGCCTTTGCCCTTGGAGAGCGAGGTCTCAATAAAGAGAATTTCACCTCCTACGCTTGTCCAGGCCAGTCCTGTCACAACACCGGCATAATCATTGCCCTGATAGATATCACGATAGAAAGGTGGCTTACCAAGAAGCCCTTCAATATCTGTATCTGTAATAGGCTTCTGTGGAAGTATGTCTTCCATAGCCTTGCGGAAGGCTATCTTGCGGAATACCTTGTTGATCTGCTTTTCCAGCTGTCTTACGCCACTCTCGCGGGTATACTGGTCGATGATTTTTTCCAGCCCTTGCTTGGTGAAGCGAATCTTGGGAGTGACCGTGTCAAGTCCTGTGTTCTTCAACTCCTTAGGCACAAGATGCCGCTTGGCTATCTCCACCTTCTCCTCTGAGATATAGCCGGAGACTTCTATAATCTCCATGCGGTCGAGTAGGGGGCGTGGAATAGTTGACAGGTCGTTGGCCGTTGCTATAAAAAGAACTTTGGACAGATCATAGTCCACATCAAGATAGTTGTCGTGGAATGCATTGTTCTGCTCCGGATCAAGGACTTCCAGCAGCGCTGAAGCCGGATCCCCATTATAGTTCGCCTGCGAGACCTTGTCAATCTCGTCGAGAATGAACACGGGGTTGGATGAGCCGGCTTTCTGTATGCTCTTTATGATACGGCCTGGCATAGCCCCAACGTAGGTGCGTCGGTGACCGCGTATCTCACTCTCATCGTGTAGACCACCTAATGATACCCTCACGTACTTCCGCTGCATGGCAGAGGCGATGCTTTTACCGAGCGAGGTCTTACCCACTCCTGGAGGGCCATAGAGGCAGAGGATGGGGGACTTCAAATCGCCACGAAGCTGCAGGACAGCAAGATACTCCAGAATACGCTCCTTCACTTTCTCCATACCATAATGGTTGTGGTCCAGAATGGTGCGCGCACGCTTGAGGTTGAGGTCGTCTTTCGTACAGTAGTTCCAGGGCAAAGCAACGAGCTGGTCGAGATAGTTCAACTGCAAACTGTATTCTGGACTTTGCGGGTTGAAAGTCTCAAGCTTATCCAGCTCCTTGGCAAAGGTCTTGGCAATGTTCTCAGGCCAGTCTTTGCCTTTCGCCTTCTCCTCCAACTCCTTACGGGCTGAGGACTCATCATTGTCGCCAAGCTCTTCCTTGATGTTCTTCATCTGTTGGTGGAGGAAGTATTCTTTCTGCTGCTCGTTCAGGTCAACGCGTGTCTTCCGCTTGATATCTCCTTTGAGATTTTCAAACTGTATCTCACGGTTTTCCACCTTCAGCAACTCCAAAGCGCGCTCGCGGATGTCGTCAATCTCAAGTAGCTTAATCTTGTCCTTGACGGGGAAGGGGAGATTGGTACACGAGACATTGATGAGCAGAATATTGTCTTTGATATTTCTTATGGTCAGTGAGCTCTCATCGGGGATGTCCTCGCTGACAGTTATCAACTCATTTGTCGATGACCTCACGTTGTCGACAATTGTCTTGAATTCTGTACTTCCTTTTTCTGGGTAGCTCTCTGGAAGCGGACTGACTTGCCCTTTTAAGTATGAACGGTGAGAGGTGATGCTGTCGAGATGGCAACGCCCGGTAGCCTGGAAAATGGCAGTGATACTGTCTGTGCCTGGCATCTCTATAAAACGCACCAGCTTGGCGTAGACACCATGGTCATACAGGTCGTTCTTACCTGGGTCGTCCAGCTCAGGATTCTTCTGGCAGAAGATAGCGCACAGACGTTTGCTGGGATTCTTGGCAAGATAGTGGGTAAGGTTCAGACTCGATTTTCTACCCATCATGATTGGTACGAGAACGCCCGGGAAAACTACCATATTGCGTGTAGGCAATATGGGAAGCAATCCCTCGTAGGATTCTGATATCAAATTAGTGACATCGCCCTCAAAGTCGGCAAACATCTGTATCGTAGTATTTCCTTTTGATTTGTCCATATTTTATAAAATGCTTTGCAAAGTTACTAAGAATATAATAAATATGTGCATAATAACGTTGTAAAAGTATGAATGACGTCTTTAATTTCAAGTGTTTTTCGGTATCCCAAAGACTTAGCGCGATGAAAGTTGGTACAGATGGGGTTCTCTTAGGTGCATGGGCCAAAGGCGGCGACCATATCCTGGATATTGGTTGTGGCACAGGCGTTATCGCTCTGATGATGGCACAAAGGTATCCTCATAGTATTGTCCAGGGAGTAGATATTGATGCTGATGCTGCAGCGGAAGCCAGAGAGAACGTAAAGGCTTCCCCTTTTGCGGAACGTGTCAGTATTTTTCATACACCCTTGCAATCCTTTATGCCGACGAAAAAGTTTGATGCCATCGTCTCCAATCCTCCCTTTTTTAATCATGGATTTACTACGCCCGATAAGGCGCGCCGTTTGGCCCGGCAGGCCACCTCTCTGTCTTTTGCCGACATCACAGAATTTGCTGCTAAGTGGTTGACGACAGAGGGAGAATTGTCTGTGGTATTACCTGTGGAGGAGCTATCGGAATTTTCTTTTCAGGCATCCCTGCGTGGACTTTTCTTAGCACGCGAATACAGCGTCAAAACAGTAGCGAATAAAGCACCCAAACGTTGCCTTGTATCATACACGTTGTCGAGGCCTAAAACCTTTGATAAACAGATAGTAGTATTAATGGATGGTCAGGGTGAGAGAACGGCTTGGTACCATGCTCTCACACAAGATTTCTATATTTCCTAACTTAGCGACGTTGTCTTTTTTGACTCTGCTTGACGTTATAATCTTTTGCAGAGAGATGCTTGCTGTAAAGAATGTTGCCTGTCTTATTCGAGCGGAATACATAATTGAAGTTATAGGACGCTTCTTTGTAGACTTTCATCGTCGTGTTCTCTCGCAAGCCTTCTGTGAGCTCTTTGTCCAATAATTTTTTGGACTTGTTGATGGTCTCTATATTATCCGCTTTGTCAGTAAATCTGTAGTAATAATTGAAAGTCTTGGTATCTCTGTCGAAGGTTACGCTGTCGGTGACAACATAATTCTCCGGTGGAGTGGGGCAGTAGCGCTCTGTATAGTCTGCCGCCATATTCGCGGCACGGTCTTCAAGTGTGGCATGATGGCACGATGTGATCATTATTGTAGCCATTATAATCCAAATAAATCTTCTCATTCTTTGCAAATGCGTTATTTTTTACGCAAAGTTAGGAAAAATATACGGTGAGACGATGTTTTTTCCGTATTATTTTTGTAACTTTGCCATAAGGAATTGAGAAGAAAGCATGGAAAATATCCGTAATTTTTGCATTATAGCACATATTGATCATGGAAAGTCTACATTGGCTGACCGTATGCTCGAATACACCAAGACCATAAAAATCACCGAGAATCAGATGCTCGATGATATGGACTTGGAGCGGGAGCGTGGCATTACCATCAAGAGTCATGCCATACAGATGGAGTATGCGCTGAATGGGAAAAACTATCTTCTTAATCTTATTGATACTCCGGGACATGTGGACTTCAGCTATGAAGTTTCACGTAGTATTGCTGCTTGCGAGGGTGCTCTGCTTGTCGTTGATGCCACCCAAGGCGTGCAGGCACAGACTATCTCTAATCTTTATATGGCTATTGACCATGATCTGGAAATCATACCTGTCATCAACAAGATAGATATGCCTAACGCTATGCCTGATGAGGTTGAGGACGAGATAGTAGACCTGATAGGCTGTGATCCGAGCGATATCATCCGTGCCAGTGGCAAGACAGGAGAGGGCGTTCCCGATATCCTTAAAGCCGTCGTAGAGCGGATACCTGCTCCAAAAGGTGACACTCAGGCACCTTTGCAGATGCTAATCTTTGACTCTATCTTTAATTCTTTCCGGGGAATCATCGTGCTCGGGAAGGTCGTCAATGGTAAAGTCCGACAGGGCGAGAAGGTGAAGTTCGTGCAGACAGGCATGGAATACACTGCTGATGAGGTTGGCGTATTGAAGATGGACTTGGAGCCTCGGAAAGAACTCTCCACGGGAGAGGTGGGATACATTATCTCCGGAATAAAGGATGCGACAGAGGTAAAGGTCGGCGACACCATAACGTCTGTGGAGAACCCCTGCCAGAAGGCTATTGAGGGCTTCCAGGAGGTGAAACCGATGGTCTTCGCCGGTGTCTATCCTATTGATCCTGCGGAATATGAGAATCTGAGAAGCTCATTGGAGAAGCTGCAGCTCAATGACGCCAGCCTCACGTTCCTGCCCGAGTCTTCGCAGGCTTTAGGCTTTGGATTCCGTTGTGGATTCCTGGGTCTCTTGCATATGGAGATCGTACAGGAGAGACTGGACAGAGAGTTCAATATGGAAGTGATTACCACAGTTCCTAACGTCTCCTATAAAGTATATACCAAGCAGGGACAGGAGCTGGAGGTTCATAACCCCAGTGGTCTCCCGGATCCTACCGAGATAGACCATATAGAGGAACCTTACATCAAGGCAAGCATCATCACTTCGTCTGATTATATAGGCCCCATCATTAAGTTGTGTCTTGACAAGCGGGGTGAACTCCTTGACCAGCAGTATATCTCCGGCAATCGTGTAGAACTTCACTTTATGTTGCCTTTGGGAGAGATTGTGATTGATTTCTATGATAAGTTGAAGTCTATTTCTAAGGGATATGCGTCTTTCGACTATCATATTGACAGTTTCCGACCTTCCAAACTTGCCAAGCTCGATATTCTGCTCAACGGAGAGCCTGTTGATGCACTCTCAACGCTCACGCATCAGGACAACGCTGTGACAATGGGTCGGCAGATGTGCCAAAAGTTGAAAGAGCTCATTCCGCGACAGCAGTTCGATATTGCCATACAGGCAGCTATAGGCGCAAAGATTGTTGCTCGTGAGACAGTGAAGCAGGTCAGAAAAGATGTGCTGGCTAAGTGCTACGGAGGCGATGTGAGCCGAAAGCGCAAACTGCTCGAGAAGCAGAAGAAAGGTAAGAAGCGCATGAAGCAGATTGGCAACGTACAGGTGCCGCAGAAGGCGTTCTTGGCCGTTCTAAAGCTTGACTGACATGTAGATAAAAATGATACCTAAACTGATAATATAGAGATGAAAGATTTGCAAAACACAACGCGAGATATCGCACGTGAGCTTGCACGCAAGTACAGTACGATGACCCATGAGGAGCTCGATACCTTAGAGAGCATCCTTGTGCCAAAGAAATTTGCAAAGGGCGAAATGATCCTCAAAGAAGGGGATGTTTGCGAGAGCATATACTATATCGACAAGGGACTCATACGACAGTTCTACTATAAGAATGAAAAGGAGCTTACCGAGCATATCGGTGCTGAAGGGGAGATTTTCATGTGTATAGAAAGCCTCTTCCGTGAGGAACCGACCAAATTGCAGGTAGAGGCGCTGGAGCCTTGCCAGCTCTACCTCATCCCGAAGCACAGATTGGAGCAGGTGGCACTTCACAATGTCAACATTCAGATACTCTATCGTAAGATTTTGGAAGAGAGCCTTATCGTGTCACAGGTTCATGCTGATCTGTTGCGCTTCGAGACGGCTCAGAACCGCTATCTGCGGCTCTGCAAGCTGAAGCCGCAGGTGGTGTTGCGTGCACCGCTGGTGTATATTGCCAGTTATTTGCAGATGACGCCAGAGACCCTCAGCCGCGTCAGATCAGCTACGGTATGAAGCCGCTATGACCCTATATACAAAAAGGTGAGCCAGAAGTTTTTGGCTCACCTTTCTTCTTTATGTGGCATTTTGTTAGATGCGCAGATCTTTCAGGATGTCTGCCATCTTTTGTTTTGTCTCTATGTTTGTTGGAACGAGCGGCAAGCGGAGCACATTCTCTATGAGTCCCATGTCGTTAAGCAAAGCTTTGACACCGGCAGGATTGCCGTCTACAAACAATAGCTTGTAAAGCTCTGTGAACTTATGGTGTATCTTTCTGGCAGCCTCGTACTCACCGTTGAACTCCAGGCGTATCATCCTTGAAAATTCTTTTGGCAGGGCATTGCCGATAACGGAGATAACGCCAACAGCGCCACTGGCTATCATGGAGAAGGTAAGCGCGTCGTCACCACTGATGACTTCAAAGTTGTTGGGCTTATTCTTCAGTATCTCATCAATCTGCTCCAGACTGCCGGAGGCTTCCTTGATAGCCACAATATTTGGGCAGTCCTTGGCAAGCCGCACGGTGGTAGGTGCCTTCATGTTGACACCTGTACGTCCCGGAACATTGTATAGCACGAGGGGTAGGGGAGCCTCCTTGGCGATGGCTTTAAAGTGCTGGTACAAGCCTTCCTGCGAGGGCTTGTTGTAGAAGGGGCAGATACTCAGAATACCATCAATGCCATTCCAGTCGGTGCTCTTCATCTCTTCTATGACGGCACGCGTGTTGTTGCCTCCACAATATTTTAGAAGAGGAATACGGCCTTTATTGACGGACTTGATGACTTCCGTGATTTTGTCCTTCTCCTCGCGTGTAAGGCAAGGGGCCTCAGCTGTAGTTGCCAGTATGCAGAGAAAGTCGGCATTATTGTCTATCTGGTATTCCACAAGCCGCTCAAGAGCCTTGTAGTCTACTTCTCCTGTCTCTGTAAAAGGCGTTATAAGCGCAATACCCAAGCCTTTGAATATGTTCTGTGCCATAAATGATTACTTTAATACGCTTTGGTGCGTCAATTCTCTCTGCAAAGGTAGTTGTTTTGTTTCTAACTGCAAAGGATTTTGCCTATTTACTTCCAATAAATAATAATACCATACTGATTAATACCAAACAGAGGTCAATCGCCTTGGCTTTGAGGTTATTTTCATGGAAGATGGCGGCTCCAAAGAGAAAACTGACAATGACACTGCCACGACGAATCATGGAGACGATAGAAATCATAGCACCGGGGATGCTCAGCGCATAGAAATACATGAAGTCTGCAATCGAGAGGAAAACGCTGATGCCCAAGATGCACCAGTCCCAGTGGAACTTGTCTTTCTGCCGGCGCGGCCACCAAATGACGATAAGCATGATAAGCATCATGGCAGACTGGTAGATATTGTACCAGGATTGCACGGCCATACGATTGATGCCTACACCTCCGTCGGCTGGCGAGGCCATCAGAAATTTGTCATATAAGCCACTGACAGCTCCGAGGACGGCTGCTGCGACGATGCAGGCTATCCATCTGTTATGTGAGAAATTGATGCCTTCCCGTTTGCCAGAGCGGCTGAGCATAAAAAAAGATGTGATGGCTACAGCCACACCGGCCCATTGCCATCCATTGAGCTGCTCACCAAAGACGAGCAGAGCACCTATAAGCACCATGACAGGGCGCGTTGCATTGATGGGACCTACGATTGTCAAGGGCAGATGCTTCATTCCGATATATCCGAAAAACCAACTGGAGAGGACGATGACGCTTTTAAGAAGTATATATTTGTGCATCTCCCAACCGCCACCTGCGACAAAGAAGATGGAGCCATCAAGCAAATGTGTTGAGGAGGACAACACGATGAGTGGCAGAAAAATGAGTGAGCAGAAAATGGTGTTTAACAATAATACCGGAATCACTGCATTGCCTTGGAGAGACTTTTTCTTGAAGACATCATAAAAACCGAGCAAGGCTGCTGAGACGAATGCAAATATTAGCCACATAATAGTATATTATCCTTCAAAACTTCTTGAAAAGTAAAATTCTATGCAAAGGTAACAAAATTATAGCTCTGTAACAAATGATATTTCAGTCTTTTTCGCATTAATTCCATTCTTCGTTATGATCGGTGGCATATGCCGCAGATATCGTTGGCATTTGCCACGGACTTCTTTGGCATATGCCACAGATATCGTTGGCATTTGCCGTGCATCGTGATGGCCCATAGGGAGAGATTTTGCAGCAAAGCTGCGCTTCCCTCTCGTTATATAGCTTCATGTGTATTAGCGCACTTATGATAAATAGGATAGATCGCGAAATATGGCTCAGAAGTTACGGAAGTACGGAAGTCACGGAAGTTTCAGTCAAATGGTTGCCATTATAAAAAATAAAAAGGAGCAGCCACAAGGCTGCCCCTTCAGGTATTTTGCAAACTTGAATTTACTTGTTGTTCTTGACCTTGTCAACGTAAGCATCAATGACAGCAACGGCTGTCACGTTGATGACATCGCTGACACTGGCCTCAAAGTCGGTGAAATGTATCGGCTTGTTAAGACCCATCTGGACAGGACCGATGACCTCACAATCAGGATCCAGTGCCTTGATCATCATATAGCTGATATTGGCAGAGTTCATGTTCGGGAATACGAGTGTGTTGACATTCTTGTCCTTCAGTCTGGTAAATGGATACTTATCGTCGCGAAGTTCACGGTTCAGTGCGAAGTTTACCTGCATCTCACCATCGACAAGCATGTCAGGATATTCCTTCTGCAAGCGAGCCACAGCTTCATGAGCAGCTACCGGTGAGCCAATTGTATCTGTACCAAAGTTAGAATAGCTTACCAATGCCATCACGGGCTCCTGGTTGAAGAATCTGACGGTATGGGCAGCCAGCTTGGCTACGTCGTACAGCACATTCTTGTCGGGATGGCGGTTGATAAGGGTGTCGGCAAGGTAGTAGACGCCCTTCTTGGTGTTAAGGATGTGCATGGTAGCGAAGGTGTTATACTCCGGTTTCACACCGATGACCTCTTTGGCTACCTTGATGGTGTTGCTATATTTGGTGTAAAGTCCTGTAATAAAGGCATCTGCATCTCCCTGCTCCACCATGGACATACCAAAGTAGTTGCGCTCGTACATCTTGTCGTAGGCTTCTTCGAAGGTGACGCCCTCGCGAGCTCGTTTCTCAGCGAGGTGCTTAGCGTAGGTAGCGCGATGTCCCTGCTCCTTGTCAGCGCGCATATCGACAATCTGCACGCCCGTCAGATCGAGTTTGAGGCGCTTCGCCAGGCGATTCAGGCGGTCGGGGTTGCCAAGGAGGATAGGCTTACAGATTCCTTCTGCCAGTGCCTGCACGGCAGCCTTCATCATTGTTGGGTGACCACCCTCAGCGAAGACGACGCGCTGCGGATGCAAGGCGGCGGTGGCATGGAGGGTACGCGTATACTGTGTCTCCTGACCGAGCAGCTGACGGAGATGGTCTTTATAGGCATCCCAGTCGCTGATGGTACGGCGGGCGACGCCACTGTCGATAGCGGCCTTGGCAACGGCAGCCGACACCTCTGTGATAAGGCGTGGGTCTACGGGCTTCGGAATGAAGTACTTGGGACCGAAGGTCAGGTCGTTGACATGATAGACCTCATTGACAATGTCGGGTACGGGTTGCTTGGCAAGGTCAGCAATCGCCTTGACAGCAGCAAGTTTCATCTCCTCATTGATAGCTTTGGCATGAACGTCGAGAGCACCACGGAAGATATACGGGAATCCGATGACATTGTTTATCTGGTTGGGATAGTCAGAGCGGCCGGTAGACATCAGCACGTCGGGACGTGCTGCCGTGGCATCCTCGTAAGAAATCTCCGGAACGGGATTTGCCAAAGCAAAGACGATAGGATTATCAGCCATTGAGCGAATCATATCCTGAGAAAGAATATTGCCTTTGGAGAGTCCTACAAAAACATCAGCACCCTTGATGGCTTCCTCAAGCGTGTGGATGTCGGTACGTGATGTGGCAAACTCGGCCTTCTGCTCATTGACATGGTCGCGGCCTTTGTAGATAACGCCACGAGAGTCCAACATCAGGATATTTTCATGTTTGGCACCCAGAGAGCAATAGAGCTTTGTGCAGCTGATGGCAGCAGCACCAGCACCGTTGATAACGAACTTGGCATCCTCAATTTTCTTTCCTGCTACTTCCAAGGCATTGAGGAGGCCGGCGGCGGAGATGATGGCAGTACCATGCTGGTCATCATGCATCACAGGGATGTCGAGCGTCTTTTTCAGTCGATTCTCGATATAGAAGCACTCTGGCGCCTTAATATCCTCAAGGTTGATACCACCGAAAGTCGGCGCAATCTTCTCTACGGCCTCACAGAACTTCTCTGGATCTTTCTCGTTGACTTCGATATCGAAGACGTCGATGCCACCATAGATCTTGAACAGCAGACCTTTACCTTCCATGACAGGCTTTCCGCTCATGGCTCCGATGTCACCAAGACCAAGGACAGCAGTGCCATTGGAGATAACGGCTACCAAGTTACCTTTGTCGGTGTATTTGTAGACATCGTCTGGATTCTTCTGGATTTCAAGACAAGGATAAGCCACACCAGGTGAATAAGCAAGGCTTAAATCAGTCTGGGTGCGGTATGGCTTTGTGGGCTTAACCTCAATTTTTCCTGGGCGGCCTTCATGATGATAAGCAAGAGCTGCCTCTTTAGTGATCTTTACCATACTAACAAGATTAAATTATTATTAGTTCTCTACTTTCACATGCAAAATTAATAAAAACTATTAAAAGGAGAATAGTTTTTCCTCTTTTTTGTAATTTTGCATGCAAAAAAGACAAAAGGGCATATGTACGGAGCTGATATTTCTATAGAACACCATCGGGAGTTAACAGAGAAAGTCCTGAAGACTGCAATGGCAGAGTTTCAGGACAAGGGCATCAAGGCTGTGAAAATGGACGACATTGCCGGGGCGCTGTCAATGTCGAAGCGCACGTTGTATGAACTCTTTGGCACGAAGGAGCAGCTTCTTTTGGAATGCGTCAGGCAATGGCAGAAGGACAAGGAAGCTCACATGGACCGCTTTATCAAAGAGAGGAAACCTAACGTGATAGCCATTATCGTAGAGTTCTACCGCTATCAGATGAAATGTCTCAGCTATGTTTCATCAAGCTACTTCTATGACCTTCATAAGTATCCTGCTGTTATTAAGTGGCTTGAGGCAGACCATGGTAATAAGCAGAAAGGTGCCATGCGCTTCTTCAAGAAAGGTGTGGAAGAAGGCTACTTTCGTAGTGATGTCGATTTTGGGCTCATTCAGGCCGTCAACTCAGAGTCTATGACATATATTGTCCAAAGCAAATTGATGGAGCACTATACGCCCCAACAAATCTTCAAGGATGTCACCATGTTGTATATCAGGGGCTTTTGTACTATGAAGGGTATACAAACGTTAGAGGAGATGCTTTAAGGCATCTCCTCCTATAATGATGTTCTTCCCTACCCTACTCTACATAAAGTACGAGTCCCTTGAGATACTCGCCTTCCGGGTGGTAGATATTGATGGGGTGGTCAGCGGGTTGATGTAGCTGATGCAGAATGCGCACTTGCCTGTTGGCCTGTGCAGCAGCAGTGAATACAGCCGTACGGAACTGCTCTTTGGATACGGCCTGTGAACAGCTGAAAGTAAACAGGATGCCGCCATGCTTAATGCGTTTCAGACCTAAGACATTGAGTCTGATATAACCTTTGAGGGCATTGTGCAAGGCCGACCGGTGCTTGGCAAAGGCAGGCGGGTCGAGAATGATGAGGTCGTACTTGTCATTGTGGCTGTCGAGATATTTGAATGCATCGTCGCAGATGGCCTCATGTCTGTTATCTCCCGGAAAGTTCATGGCGATGTTGGCTTTGGTGAGCTCTATGGCCTTGGCGCTACTGTCCACAGAGTGAACGAGTTTGGCCCCACCACGCATGGCATAGACAGAGAAACCGCCGGTATAGCAAAACATATTGAGGACGCTTCTGTCTTTGGCATAACTCTCCAAGAGACTTCTGTTCTCTCGCTGGTCGACAAAGAATCCGGTCTTCTGGCCTTTAAGCCAGTCAATATGGAACTTCAGCCCATTTTCTACAGCCGTATTGTCGTCAGTGTTGCCATAGAGAAATCCATCTTCCTGTCCGAGGTCAGCTTTGTACGGCAATGTTGTCTCACTCTTATAGAATACATTTTCTATCCTGTCACCCATCACTTTGAGCAGAGCCTGGCAGACGGCCTGACGGCTGTAGTGCATTCCTACGCTATGCGCTTGGACCACGGCAGTGGGGCCATAACAGTCGATGACGAGTCCTGGCAGATAGTCACCCTCGCCATGGACAAGGCGGTAGGTGTTGTTGGCCGGATTGTCGGCAATGCCTATGCTCTTACGCATGTTGAACGCAGAGGCGATGCGTGTCTCCCAAAAAGCGTCATCAATGGCTATGTCATCAAACGACAGTACACGAACGGCGATGGTGCCTTTCTGATAATGGCCTACAGCCATGAAGTCTCCTTTCTGCGAGAACACCTTAACGATGTCACCCTCCGCGATACCTTCATCCATCTTGTTGATGGCCCCGGAGAAGATCCAAGGATGGAAACGCTTTAGCGACTCGTCTTTGCCACGTTTAAGATATATATTCTTATACATAAATAACAGCTATCAATGTTTTTCTACGCTCTCTGTAGGATTGTTCTCAACAGGAGTGGTGTCAATAAGTTCGTAATCGCCATTCTCTTTCAGTCTCATGATTTCATCATAGAGCTGTATGCATGCCCATGCATCAATGGCGGCATATTGTTTCTGCTTGTCGGAGAGTACGGGAGCCTCCCAGTTGCTCAGACGCTGGCGTTTGGAGATTTTCTTATGGAAGATATTGGCGTAAATCTTCTGAAGACTTAAATCCATGATGCCAATCTTTCCTACAATATCTTGGAGGTCTATGAACCATCCGGGTGTGAACTTTTCTCTTGCTTCCAAACCATGGATATCGTCATGCCAGGAAAGCCCTATCTTTTTTACCGTAGCGTCTTCCAGTAGTCTTTTTATTGCGGGTGTTATCCCTGTCATGTTCAGACGGAACAGAAAGCAAGTATCACGGTTTGCAACTTGTAGCAGTGCAACCTTGTGCTGTTCGTTTTTGTGAAACGATGGCTTTGTCTCAGTGTCGACACCCATAATATCTCCGGAGAGCAGGAAGTTAACGGCTTTCTCTGCTTCACCGGGAGTCATGATGGTGATGATACGGCCAGGGAAGACCACCACGGGAAGGTCGGTGATGGCTTTCTTATCAAAGCGGCTGTAAATGGTCTTATTCATTGTTATTCCTTTTCAGTGTGCAAAAGTATAAAAAAGAAATGAGACACAACTTATATCTCATTCTTGTTTTTTGAATAATATCAAAAAAGTTAGCGATAGATAAAAAAGAAGACGTTTAACCTTTGTTTTTACGATGAAATGGATTACTTTTGCAGCGCAAAAAATATTTTTATGGCAAAAAAGAAATCCACCCGCAAATCTAAGTCTTTTAGTGAGGCGGTTGGCATACAAAATAGATTTCACAGTGACACCACCGATTTCTTCCTTGGCGTCATTCTTTTGGCAGTGTCGGTGTATGCCGTCATTGCTATGGTGAGTTATCTCACTACGGGCAGTGCTGACCAGAGCATCTTGGAAAATCTTAAGCCCATGGAGGTGTTCAACACCAATCATGAGTTTACCAATCGTTGTGCCTCTTTTGGTGCCATACTGTCCTATTTCCTCATCACGGTTAATTTTGGCTTTCCAGCCTTTCTCATACCGGTCTTTTTCATATTGGTGGCCCTGCGTCTGATGCAGGTCTATAAAGTCAATCTTTGGAAGTGGTTCTTCTGCTTGGCTTTTGTTATGGTATGGACGTCAGTGGCTTTTGCCAAGTTTATCTCTCCCTATATGGGTGAGGCCGTGTTCAATCCCGGTGGCCAGCATGGGCTTTTCATAGTCCAGCGCATCGAGGATATGGTGGGCGCTCCAGGCCTCTTGGCAATTCTTATCGTCACAGCTATAGCATTCCTAACCTATCTGAGCAGAGAGACGATAGAAGTGGTGCGGAAGATTCTGAACCCGACTAAATACATCCACAGTAAGATAAAACTTACTGTTAATGGTCAAGTTGAGGAGCCGATAGAGGAGGATATTGAGGCCGGAGCCGATGATTCTGAGCCTTCTGCTGATGATGACAGTGCTGCCGTCGTCGACCTTACTGATATGTCACAAGGTCAAAGCCCAGCGCCAAAAACTGAGAAAAGGACAGAACCGGATGCTAATGAGAAACCCTCTCCTACCAGTGAGCTAACTGTGGCAGAGCAGAAGAAGGAGGAAGAAGCCACAAGTGCGGTTGTGGGCAGCAGCAATCTCGACACTCCCATCAATCCTTGGGAGCCATTTACCAACTATCGCTTCCCGTCCTGTGACCTGCTGAAAAAATATGACAACAAGCTGGCCATAGACATGAATGAGGTTAAGGCCAACAATGCGCGTATTGTCGAGGTCTTGAAAAGCTTTGGTGTGGGTATCAGCAAAATCAATGCTACCGTTGGTCCTACCGTTACGCTGTATGAGATAACTCCCGCTGAGGGTGTGCGTATCAGTCGCATCCGCGGTCTTGAAGCTGACATCGCATTGAGTTTGTCGGCACTCGGTATTCGTATCATTGCACCTATACCGGGAAAGGGTACCATTGGTATTGAGGTACCTAACAAGAAGCCGAAGATTGTGTCTATGGAGAGCGTGCTCAACACCAAGAAGTTCCAAGAGACAAAGATGGCGCTGCCGATGGCCTTGGGAAAGACCATCACCAACGAGGTGTTCATGGTAGACCTTGCTAAGCTTCCTCACCTACTCGTTGCCGGTGCTACAGGACAAGGTAAATCTGTGGGCTTGAACGCTATTATCACATCTTTATTATATAAGAAGCATCCTAACGAGTTGAAGTTTGTGCTTGTCGACCCTAAGAAGGTGGAGTTTAGCATCTATAACAAGATAGCTCCACACTATATGGCTTCACTGCCAGAGAATGAGGATGAGCCTATCATTACCGACGTTCAGAAAGTAGTGAGAACGCTTAACTCTCTCTGTAAACTCATGGATCACCGTTACGACCTTCTGAAAAAGGCTCAGGTGAAGAAGATAGACGAATACAACGATAAGTTTATCCATCACAAGCTTCGGCTCACTGATGGGCATGAGTATATGCCGTATATCGTTGTCGTCATCGATGAGTTTGGTGACCTGATTATGACAGCTGGCAAAGAGATAGAGCTCCCTATTGCTCGTATCGCCCAGCTGGCACGTGCCGTGGGCATTCACATGATTATTGCCACGCAGCGTCCTACGACAAAGATTATCACTGGTAACATCAAGGCCAACTTCCCGGGTCGAATGGCTTTCCGTGTGGCCTCACAGATAGACTCCCGTACTATCTTGGACCGTACGGGTGCTGATCAACTGGTGGGACGTGGTGACATGCTCTTCCTCGGGGGTGGTGAGCCGGTACGTGTACAGTGTGCCTTCATTGACACGCCAGAGATAGAGGCTGTCAACGATTATATTGCAGCCCAGCCCGGACCTGTAGATCCGTTGGAACTTCCCGAGCCCGATGATCCTAATAGCAATGACAACGGAGGCTTTGGAGAATCTGAAGTGCAGAGTCTGGATCCTTACTTTGATGAGGCTGCTCATGCCATCGTCATCTCACAGCAGGGGTCTACAAGTATGATACAGCGTAGGTTCTCGATAGGCTACAACCGCGCCGGTCGACTGATGGACCAGTTGGAAAAGGCGGGGGTCGTCGGACCGGCACAGGGCTCTAAACCGCGTGAGGTGTTGCTGCAAGATGAGGTCAGTCTCAATGCGCTCTTGGCAAGAGTGCATGGGGCTGCTTAAACCACAGTTAGGAAACAAAGAGAATTGTAAATCAAAAATATAAGCCAAATGATTAGTTTTAAAAAGAATATCCTTTTAGGACTTTTATTACTCGTCAGTGTCTGTGTATCGGCCCAAAGCTCGGCACAGGCCATGAAGGTTCTCAACAAGACAGCTTCTGTAGTAGGGCGCAAAGGCGGTGCGCAGGCTAACTTCAATATCTCAGGTAAGAAGATAGGTGCACAGTCTGGGACGATAGCCATAAAAGGTAATAAGTTTCAGGCTCGTACCAGTAAGGCTATCGTATGGTATAATGGTAAGACCCAGTGGAGCTACCTGAAGATGACCAATGAGGTGAATGTCTCCAACCCTAACGAAGCTAAGCGCATGAGTATGAATCCGTATACTTTTATTTCTATGTATAAGAACGGATATAATCTCTCCATGACAAAGAGCGGAAGCAGTTATGTGGTGCATATGGTGGCACAGAACAAGAAACGGAGCGTGCAGGAAGCTTACATCACCATCAACAAGCGCACCTATACCCCTTCACTTGTCAAGATGCGTCAAGGCAACGACTGGACCTACATCTCTGTCAATAACTTTAGGGCTGTGAACCAACCTGACAGTAAGTTTACCTTCAACGCCAAGGACTTCCCGAAAGCTGACATCATAGACTTGAGATAGAATCATTTATTATTATAGCCATCGTTAAGAGGCCGAAAAAGGGCGTGCAGTGATGATTGCACGCCCTTTTTCTATGGTTTAGTTTTGTATTATTTCAGTGGATTCCAGCCTTGTGCCGTGATGTCGAATTCCTTAGCATCGCCTCTTGATATCAGCCGGCATCCTAACTCTTCCTTGGTAATGTAACCAATCTGGTGAATACCTTGGCTTTCCAAAGAGTCGAGTTTGTCGTGGTCACCGATGGGGCACGTAAAGAGCAACTCATAATCTTCACCGCCATTCATAGCACAGGTGGTGACATTCATGTTGAACTCCTCGGCGGCTACAGCAGTCTGATAGTCAATAGGGATGTTCTTCTCGTAGATTCTGCAACCGCAGTGGCTCTGGTGACAGATATGCAGCAACTCTGAACTCAGACCGTCGGAGATATCCATCATAGCTGTGGGGCGGATGTTGTTCTCTTTAAGCAACTTGATGATGTCACCTCTGGCTTCCGGCCGCAATTGCCGTTGTAACAGATATTCTTTACCGGCAAAGTCAGGCTGGAAGTCGATGTATTTCATCCCCTCCTCCTGCAAGTGCTTTACGAGTCCTTCGTTGCCTTCTTTCTGAGCTTTCCGAATCTTGGCGTTGATACTGTCTATCTGTTGGTAGTAGACGCTCTTCTCCCGCTCCAAGAGTTGTAGGCCCATGTAAGACGCGCCGAGGTCTCCGCTGACACAGACAAGGTCCGTCTCATTGGCCCCGCTGCGGTACACGATATCTTCCTTGGCAGCCTCTCCTATGCAGGTGATGCTGATGGCCAGTCCTGTCATTGACGAACAAGTGTCGCCACCAACGATATCTACGTTCCATTTGTCACAAGCCTGTCGCAGACCGTTGTAGAAGTCATCAAGGTCTTCAACCTTGAAGCGCTTGCCCAATGCAATGCTGACAAGCATCTGGCGTGGTGTGCCGTTCATGGCAAAGATGTCACTGATGTTCACCATTGCACTCTTATAGCCTAACTGGGCCATGTCGTTATAGGTGAGATCGAAATGTACGCCTTCCATGAGCATATCTGTGGTGACCAAGACTTCCTTGTCAGGGTAGGACAATACCGTGCAGTCGTCGCCAACACCTTTCAGCGTAGACTCGTTTTTAGGCTTGATATCGTTAGTGAGCCGGCGAATGAGTCCAAATTCTCCTAATTCTTTTATTTCCATTCTTTTGTTTTACTTCGACCTGAGTATCATTTCCCGGAATATCTCTGTCATCAGCGGCTGTGAGGCGTTGGCAGCCTTCTGAACTTCCTCATGGCTGACCTTCACGGGCACATCAAAGCCTCCTAAGTCAGTGATAACGCTGATACCAAAGACTTTCATTCCGCAGTGGCGAGCGACAATCACCTCAGGCACCGTGCTCATTCCCACTGCACTGCCGCCGAGAATGCGGTACATGCGATATTCAGCAGGCGTCTCAAAGGTGGGTCCTTGCACACCCACATAGACGCCATGAACAACTTTGATACCCTTCTCTTTGGCTATCTCGTCAGCGAGGTCGCGCAGACCTTTGTCATAGGCCTCGTGCATATCCGGGAAACGAGGACCGGTGGGGAAATTCTTGCCATGGAGAGGGTGCTCGGGGAAGAAATTGATATGGTCATCGATAATCATCAGGTCACCAATCTTGAAGCTGGGGTTCATTCCGCCAGAGGCATTGCTGACAAAGAGTGTCTTGATGCCTAATTCGTACATGACACGGATGGGGAAGGTCACTTCTTTCATGGTATAGCCCTCATAATAATGGAAGCGGCCGTCCATAGCCATGATGTCCTTTCCACCGAGCTTGCCGAAGATGAGCTTACCGGCGTGCCCCTCCACGGTAGAGACCGGGAAGTTGGGGATATCTTTGTAAGGAAACTCTGTAGTGTCAGTTATCTCTGAAGCTAATTGTCCCAGGCCTGTGCCCAGAATGATGGCCGTCGTGGGATGAGCGGGCATCCTTGACCTTAGCCAGGATGCTGTTTCTTGAATTTTTTCGTACATAGCTTAATATCTTATTATTGAAAATTTCTTCTTGTTCCTGCATGAATCTCACCTTTATAGGCAGTACGTAGAGGTTGTCACGGACCTCTTGGCTCAGCCCTTCGAGTTGCAGCAATCTTGTAGAGTCTTTCTCGGTAGTCAGGATAATCTTTGGTGAGGCTACTTCAGCAAAAGTCTCGTTTATCCTTGCGACATCTTTTGCCAGGAAATTATGATGGTCGCTGAAGGTCAGTGGTGTCAAAGAACGGCACTTGCCTTTGAGGTCATTAGCCATCTCTTCCGGCGACGCAATGCCGGTGAGGAGAAGGACATTCTTCGATTTGAGCTCTGCTGTTTGTAGCTTGAGACTTCTGTCCTTGAACAACGGGTATGGAAAGTCATAGTCCATTGTGGTGAAGTAGAGCATCTGATAAGGATAAAGGTTCATGGCCTTTGTCAGTACGCGAATGTCCATTGGCTTCATGTCGTGTGGACATTTAGTGATGATGACAAAGTCAGCGCGGTTCTTTCCGCTCAGAGGCTCGCGAAGTCGGCCGGCAGGCAGGAGCTTGTCGTAGATAATGAGCCGATGATAATCGACGAGCAGAATGTTGATGCCGGGTTTGACATAACGATGCTGGAAGGCATCGTCGAGCAGGATAACCTCCACATCTTTGGAGGCCTCGTCATGGGTAAGCCGGTCAATACCCTCACGGCGGTCAGCGTCGACAGCGACATAGATGTTGGGAAACTTCTTCTTTATCTGGTAGGGTTCATCGCCTATCTCCTTCGCTGTGGCAGTGTCGTCAGCAAGGATATATCCCTTCGTCTTCCGTTTATAGCCACGTGATAGGACAGCCACCTTGGCTGTATTGCTAAGCAGTCTGACGAGGTATTCCACATGTGGTGTTTTCCCTGTCCCGCCTACGGTAATGTTTCCTACCGAGATGACAGGAATGTCGTAAGCCTGCTGAGGCAGCAAGCCCATATCAAAGAGCCTGTTGCGAAAGCAGACGCCAAAGCCATAGAGCCAGCTCAGTGGCAGAAGACTTTCGTGTATCTTTATCAGATCTCCCTCCATCTACTTATTATATATGATATTAAAAGGCATGAGAGCCTGGACGTGGTCCATGCTGTTGATGATTCGCATCGTCATGAATGGAACATAATACTGTCCAAGTGTCAGCCGTAGTTGGTCGTTGAGGTATTTATCTTTGTTGGTCGTGTCCATGAGTAGTTGCTCTATGAAACTTTTCTCTTCAGGATACGCCACTGTATGATATTCTGAGAGTTTTGCAAGACTTGCAGCCTTCGCTACAGCCTCGTCGGTGCCGCCGAGCGCATCAACCAATTTCAGCTTCAGCGCATCTTCTCCCGTGAAGACATACCCTTGGGCACGCTCCTCGACGGCTTGCATAGAGAGATGACGGCCCTGCGCCACGCGTGACTTGAAGAGGGTATATCCATTGTTGATATACGCCTGTATCTTGTTGGACTGCTCCGGGGTTATCGGAGCCGTTAGCAGTCCAAAGTAGTTAGACATCATCGTAGCGTTGCGGTTTGTCTTTACCTCGTCAAACTTCACACCAAGTTTCTCAGCCAGTCCGGTACCATCAGGGAAGGCACCATAGATTCCGATAGATCCGGTGATAGTGGCTGGCTCAGCGTAGATATAGTTAGCCCCGCTGCTGATGTAGTAGCCACCCGAAGCAGCATAACCACTCATAGAGACGACAACGGGCTTGACCTTTTTGAGATTCTCTATGGCATGCCAGATCTGCTCGGAAGCATAGGCTGAGCCGCCGGGAGAGTTGACACGCAAAACAACAGCCTTGACATCATCGTCGTCGGCAAGGTCGGCAAGGTCCTTACAGACTTCGTCGCTGGCAATGAACTTCATCCCTTGCATGGCATTCTGAGGAGGAACCTCGCTCACAATGACACCAGAAGCATAGTAGACGGCTATGGCATCGCCTGAGTCGTCGGTATCAACGTCCTTCATGTCCTCAACGGTAGCTTGGGGAATATCGTCATCTTCTTTTAAGCCCAATTTCTTCTTGATAACTTTCTGTATTTCATCGTTATAGAGGACACCATCTATCATCTTGTATTTCGCAAGATTTTTAGTGCTTTCTAAAGAGATGACGCGATCAGCGTAGGCATTGAGCGAATCTTTGCTGATGTTGCGACTTTTAGCCACCGCATCCGTGATGGTGTTCCACCATTGCCCAAGATACCGCTCGGCCTGTTGACGACTGGGCTCGCTCATATGCTCCTCCGTCAGCATCTCTGTAGCACTTTTATATTTGCCGCATTTGAAGCTATAGTATTTTATCCCCACTTTTGCCAACATGTCTTTGACAAAATAGAGCTGGGCGCCCAAACCTTGCCAGTTGATGGAACCCTGTGGGTTTAAATATAATTTGTCGGCTACAGAAGCAATATAGTAGCAACCGGTGCTGTAACCTTCACCATATGCGATAACCCACTTCCCAGACTTCTTGAAGTCTGTCAGCGCTCTGCGCATCTCCTGCAACTGTGCCAGATCGCCGTCAATGCCACCTCCTTCGATGAGAATACCTCTTATCTTATCAGACTTCTTCGCTTTCTGAATAGCAGACAGCGTCTCGGCAAGGCCGAGATGATTGCCTTCCTGCCCTTGCAGCATCTCTAAAGGAGAAGCAGATGAGGCTTGCTCCTCTAATATCCCATCAAGGTTTAATACGAGGACACTGCCATCCTTGACTTCTGTGGTAGAACTTGCAGAGATGGCCATTCCTAAAATACCAATCAAACTGATGATGCCGGCTGCGATGCAGAAAAGGACCATGCCCACAAAAGTTGCAAAGACGTTGCTCTGGAAATTTTTCATTGTCGTTGTTATTTAGCGGTTATCTTAGATGTCTTATTGGTGATGGAAAATCCTATTCGTAGTCGTCGATGACGCTATTGACGAAATCCATCATGGGCTTAGCAACTTTGAGAATATCAGCAGCCTTCTCTGCCCAGTCTTGCTGTGAGAAGAAGTCTTCGTCAAGACAGTGCCAAGCGCAGTAATCCTTCATCTTCAGATAGTTTAGGAACTCATAGTCTTTAGGAAAGTCCTTAGGAGCTTTCTTCAGACAGCCTAAGCCAAAACCTTTAGGGTCTACATTCTCCTCATCTTCCCATCTCGATTCGTTGGGTCGGCCAAAGAGGTTGATAAAAGCTTTATTCTCCACACATGGGCGCCAGTCATCGATATTCCCCATGATCTCGTTGCGTGTTGAGGTGAGGATGTTCGTTGGCAGCCAATAGCTTCCAACGGCGATGAGGCAATGTCCGGGTTGCAGGTGCAGATAGTATCCGCCGCGCAGTGCTTTCTTGCCATGGGCACATACGTATGCTCCGAAGTGGCGTTTGTATGGTGATTTGTCGGGACTGAAACGTATGTCCCGATAAAATCGGTAGCAGCAGTCTTTGGGCGTGAGATGGGCTATCTCGGGATCGAACTTTGATAATGCAGCGATGAACTCCCCTACCCCGCTCTCGAAATCTGACTTTGCGGCTTGGTATTCATCTTTATGCTCTTGAAACCATGGCCGGTTGTTGTTGGCTGCCACGGCCGTAAGAAAATCTTTTATCAACTGGTAGTTCATAGAAAATGTCTTGGGTTATTGTCTACTTAGACAGTTTGCTGTTGTCCAAAAGTTTTGGACAAATTTTATCGAATGGGCAGCTCTCGCATTTTGGCTTTGCACTCAGGCAGACGTAGCGTCCGTGGAGAAGCAGCCAATGATGGGCTCTCGGTATATCTTCCTTGGGTATGCTCTTCTCTAAATATTCTTCCACCTTCTGTGGTGTGTTGGCAGCGGCAGGGACGAGCCCGAGGCGATGTGAGACGCGATAGACATGTGTGTCAACAGCCATGACTGCCTTCCCGAACCATACTGCCTGTAAGACGTTAGCGGTCTTACGTCCTACGCCTGGGAGCTTGACAAGGTCGTTGGTGGTAGAAGGTACCTCACCACCAAAATCGTTGACTATCATCTTGGACATCTCCAATAGGTGGCGGGCCTTACTATTGGGATAGCTGACACTGTGGATGAACTCTAAAATATCATCGACCTCAGCAGTAGCCATCGTTTGTGCGGTGGGATAACGCTGGAAGAGAGCCGGTGTGACCTCATTGATACGCTTGTCTGTGCATTGCGCCGACAACAAAGTGGCACACAGCAACTGAAAAGCAGAACCAAAATCCAGTTGGGTGGTAACCTCTGGCTGATTCTTCTTGAAATAGTCGATGATGTATGTATATCGTTCTTTTCGGTTCATAATCTAAAACTTTACTGCAAACTTACGAATTTATTTTCACATTCGTAAGAATAATCCGAAAAGATTGCAATAAAAAGTAGTTTCCAAGAAAAATAAAAAGAGGGACGCACCTCACGGCCGTCCCTCCAAGAATGCTTATTAGATAAGCTGAACTAAAAATGCATAGGTATGAACTACATTTTTGTTATGATTCCTATTTTCGTGGAGTTCAGGAATTTCACCACATTCTGAATCTCCTTGCTGTCAGGCACCTGCTGTTCTATCTGCAGGGCAGCGTCAAAGACACTGTTCTGACCATTGAAGACCAGACGGTACGCATTGGCGATATGCTTCTGAACTTTCTCTTCGATACCGGCAATGCTCATCATGGTGCTATTGACGCCGATGTATTTGTTTGGATCGCAGCCAACGATGACATAGGGCGGTACATCTTTTGAGAAAGTGGTACCAGCCTGAATCATTGCTAAATCTCCAACGCGAACATGTGGGTTGGCAACCACTGACGTTGAGAAGATAGCCCCCATGCCTATCTCGCATGAGCCGGCAATCTTAGTGCCATAGCCAAACACATTTTTGTCGCCAATGTGTGTGTCGTGGCTGATATGCACACCTTCCATGAAGAAGTTGTCGTTGCCAATGATGGTAGCGTCGCCTTCGTGAGTAGCGCGGTTGACGACAACATTCTCTCGGAAGATATTGTTGTTGCCGATGATAAGCTCTGAGCGCTCACCATGGAAATTGAAATCCTGGGGCAGTGCTCCCAACACAGTACCTTGGTGCACCATGTTGGTATTGCCCATCTTCACACCATTAAGGATGCTCACGAAGGGGTTGATGACGCAGTTGTCGCCAATCTCTACGTAATCCTCAATATAGACGAAAGGATATATCTTTACGTTGTTGCCAATCTTCGCCTTGGGCGAGATGACAGCTTGCGGACTGATTTGATTTGCCATTTCTCTTCGATTTAATAAGTTCCACCACCTAAAGCTTCGTAGAGGCTTACAACAGCCTGCATCTTGGCGAGGTCGTCGCTGACCTTGGAGAGCTGCACATTGAGCAGGTTGCTCTCTGCTGTGATGACCTCAAGATATGTGCTGCCGGCACTCGCCATCAAAGCGCGTGTGTCTTCAACATTCTTCTTCAGCACCTCTATCTGCTTAGCTTCTATCTGGCTCTTCTCTTCAGAGCTGTTGTACTGCACCAGGGCGTTGCTCACCTCAGACCCAGCCTGGAGGATGCTCTGTTGCCAGGTGTTATAGGCCTGCTGGTAGGTATCTTGTGCCACTTTGAGGTTGGCCGTGAGCTGACCATTCATGAAGATAGGCTGTGTCAGTGCACCGACAGCGGAGGCCAGCCATTTACCGGGGTTTACCATGCCCGAGCCATTGCTGAAGCCGCCTGTGCCGCTGATCGTGATGCTTGGATAGAACTTGCTGCGCGCATTCTCCACCTGATAGAAGCAACTGGCGAGATTCATCTCGTTAGCGTGGACATCAGGACGGTTGGCCAACAGATTCATGGGCACACCGACAGCAAGATTGGTGGGGAGCACCTGGCTGTCCATATCTCCGCGAGCTATGGAGTGTACTGGCTCACTGAGGAGAAGGCTCAGAGAGTTCTCGGCCTCACGGATGCCACGCTCCAGCTCCTTCTTCTGTGTCAGTACGCTGTAGTAGTTGCTCTCAGCACTCTGTACGGCTGTGGACCGCACACCGGCAATCTCCTGATGCTGGACCTTCATGATGTCCCAAGTCTCCTTGGTGAGTTTCTCCATGTCGTTGACAATCTGCATCTGCTTGTCAAGTGACAGCAGCGTGTAGTAGAGATTGGCAACATTGGCCACGAGCGATGTCTGCACCGAGCGCTTGTAATCCTGGCTCCGGAGCAGGACCATTTGCTGGGCACGCTTGGCAGAAGTGAGCCCGCCGAAGAGGGAGAGGTTCCAAGAAGCGTTGACAGGGATGCTATAGCTCTTGGTTGTCGTGTTATTGAACCGTGTAATAGTTCCCTGTGGTGTGAACGTAAACTGCGGAACGAAAGCTAACTTGGCAGCCTTGAGCTGCGCCTCAGCCATGTCTACATTGAGGGCAGCATTGAGCATGTTGGTGTTGTTGTCGATGGCCTTTTGTATGAGCACCTGCAACTGTGGGTCTGTGAAGACCTCACGCCACGGCATGCTGCCCAATGACGTCGTATCGGTTACGGCAAGAGTGTCGATAGCCGAGACAGGGTCGCGGACAAGGCCCTGTGTGTTGACGGCTGGACGCTCGTACTTGCCGTAAAGGCTCTTGCAGCCTGTCAGTGACAGGGCTGCAAGACCAACTAATATGATGTTACTGTATATTTTCATCTTTACTGTTTATTATCGTCTTCAAACTGATCCTTGTAGACAACCATCTTGTGATTGTGGGCATACTGTTTGAGCTGTGAAGCACCTTCAACGTCTAGCTCGTCCTCAAACTTCAGCGGCGAGATGCGCTCCTGGAGCCACTGGAAGATGCAGAACAATGCCGGCACGATGAAAAGCTGGCAGATGGTACCTATCAACATACCTCCTACAGCGGCAGCTCCCAAGGTCTGGTTACCATTCTTGCCTACACCGGAAGCGAACATCAGAGGCAGCAGACCGATAATCATGGCCAGAGAGGTCATCAGGATAGGACGCAGACGGGCTGCAGAACCTAAGATGGCGGCCCACTTGATGGCCATACCAATCTGTCGGCGCTCAAGGGCGTACTGCACGATAAGGATGGCATTCTTAGACAACAGACCGATCAGCATGATAAGCGAAATCTGCATGTAGATATCGTTGTTGTGGCCGAAGAGGTTGGTGAAGGCGAAGGCACCTGCCAAACCGAACGGCACTGACAGCAACACAGACAGTGGCAAGATGTAGCTCTCATACTGTGCACTCAGAATGAGGTAGACGAATACCAGACAGAGTATGAAGATGAGGCCTGTAGAGTTGCTCGACTCAGCCTCAGAGCGGCTCAGACCGGAATACTCATATCCGTAACCATCAGGAAGGTTGTCCTTGGCAACTTCCTCGATAGCTTTCATCACCTGACCGGAAGAATAGCCGGTGTTGGCGTTGACACTGACGTTGATGGCCGTGAAGAGGTTGAAGCGGTTGATATTAGAAGGACCGTAGACCTTGTGCAAATTGATGAACTCGGTTACTGGTGCCATTTCACCACTGGATGTGCGTACGTAGATGCGGTTCAGACCGTCAGGCGTCATACGGCTGGCTACATCGCCCTGCACCATGACACGGAAGAGCTTACCGTAGGCATTGAAGTTGGAGGCGTAGAGACCACCATAATAACCCTGCAGCACAGACAGCACAACGTAAGGAGAAATGCCTACCTGCTTGGTCTTGGCTACATCGACATCAACCATATACTGCGGATAGTTCGGGTTGTAGGATGTCATAGCCTGCTGTACCTCGGGACGCTTGTTCAGCTCGGCGATGAAATTCTTCGTAACATTGAAGAACTTGTTCAAGTCGCCACCGGTCTTATCCTGCATGGTCATCGTGACACCGTTCTGTACAGAGAAACCAGGAATCATAGGAGGACCGAAAGCAAGAATCTGTGCATCCTTGATAGATGCCGTCTGCTTGTATATCATGCCCAGCACAGAGTTCTGCTCATAAGGGTTGACGACAAGCGCCATAGGATCTTTATCCTTGATGGCACGCTTGATACGGTCGGTGAAACCTCCGGCACGCTCCTCAAAAGGTTTCAACTTGATGATGAAGGTGGCCTGGTCGGAACCTGAACTTGCGATGAAGTTATAACCTATGATGGCATTACGGTGCATTATAGCAGGGTTGTTAGCCAACATCTTGTCAACCTCGTCTACGATTTTCAGTGTTCGCTCCTGGGAAGTACCCGGATCGGCTGAAATGGTCAAGAAGATAGTACCTGTGTCCTCATCAGGCACAAGACCGGTCTTGGTGGTGTTCATCAGAATAGCTAAAACTGCGATTCCGACAGCGACTAAGGAACCCGTGATGACCTTATGGTTGATGACGTACTCTACACCTTTCTTGTATTTATTCGTCGTCTTTTCGAATACGCGGTTGAAGCCAGCATGGAAGCGTGCTACGAAAGTCTTATTCTTCTCGGTCTCATCAGCCTTGTGAGGTTTGAGGAATACGGCACAGAGGGCAGGTGACAGTGTCAACGCATTGATAGCCGAGATGACGATACTCACAGCCATGGTGATACCGAACTCACGGTAGAAGGTACCACTTGTACCGCTCATGAAGCTCACCGGAACGAACACGGCAGCCATGACAAGAGTAATAGAGATGATAGCTCCCGAAATTTCGTTCATGGCATCAATAGCAGCAGTGAGTGAACTGTCATAGCCTTGATCGAGCTTGGCATGTACTGCCTCTACGACCACAATGGCATCATCCACCACAATGGCAATGGCCAGCAACAAGGCCGAGAGCGTCAGCAGGTTGATGGAAAATCCGAATATCCAAAGGAACAGGAAGGTTCCTATCAAGGCTACCGGCACGGCAATCATAGGGATCAGCGTAGAACGGAAGTCCTGAAGGAAGACATACACTACAAGGAACACCAGCAAGAGGGTGATGAACAGTGTGACGAGCACCTCATGAATGGAGGCAAAGAGGAAGTCCGTCACATCGTACATGATGACGGTCTTCATGCCTGGAGGCATCGACTTCTGTTGCTCTGCCAAAGCAGCCTTTACATCGGTAGCGATCTGTGTAGCGTTAGAACCGGCAATCTGCTGGACCATACCCATACATGCAGGCTGGCCGTCGTTAGAAAGGCTTACATTGTACATCAACGAGCCAAGTTCTATTCTGGCTACATCTTTCAACTTCAGTGTCTCGCCCGTTGTATTGCTCTTCAGAATGATATTCTCATATTCCAAGGGAGTGGAGAGACGTCCTTTATAGCGCAGAGTATACTCATAGCTGACGTTGGAGTTCTCACCAAACTTACCTGGTGCGGCCTCGATATTCTGTTCTGACAGCGCACCTATGATGTCAGAAGGAATCAGACCATATTGCTTCATCTTGTCAGGCTGCAGCCAAATACGCATTGAATAGTTGGCTGGAGAAGGGCTGCTGACGTCACCAACACCGTTGATACGCTTGAGGAGAGGAACGATATTGATGTTGTTGTAGTTGGTCACAAACTGGTCATCGTAACGTCCGTCAGAGGTGATGGCATACATGATGACGTTGGAGGTCTGGCGCTTGGTAGTGGTCACACCGATTTTAGTAACCTCGGCAGGAAGTAAGGCTTGCGCCTGTGAGACACGGTTCTGCACGTTCACGGCAGCCATATCCGGGTCTGAACCCTGCTTGAAGTAGACGGTAATCATACACGAACCGTCGTTGCTGCTCTGAGAGGTCATGTAGGTCATGTTCTCCACACCATTGATGCTTTCCTCCAATGGTACGGCAACAGACTTCATCACCGTCTCAGCATCAGCACCGGTATAGCTGGCCCGCACCTCGATGGTTGGTGGGGCAATGTCCGGATATTGCTCAATAGGCAGTGACACCAGTCCAATGGTACCCAGCAAGACAAGCAAGATTGACACCACGGTGGAGAGCACCGGACGCTTGATAAAATTGGTAAATGTCATATTTTCTAAATGTTGAATGATGAATATTGAATGATGAGTGATGTTGAATGGCTATTCAACACTCAGAATTCAACATTACTTTCCTGTCATAGCTTTGACGAATCCTTTTGCCGTACCCTGCTCCTTAGATAGGTTGGCGGCATCGGCTATCTTCTTGGCATACTGCGCCTCGGTGATAGGCTTGATGGCTTCGCCGTCGGTAAGCTTAGAAATACCTTTGCTGACATAACGGTCACCCATGTTCAGCCCGGAGGTCACTATGAAATTCTGACCATCGTTCTGCGGGTCTACCTTTATTTCAGTATATCTCACTTTATTATCCTTATCCACCTTATAGACAAAGTACTTGTTCTGGACTTGTGATGTAGCCTCCTGTGGGATGACGACAGCATTGTTTCTCACGTGTGGGACGACAATCTGGCCAGCGCCACCACTCTTGAGCAGGTGGTTAGGATTGGGGAAGTGGGCAATCAGGCTGTAGGCACCCGTGTTCTCGTCGATAACGCCACTCATCTTTACTAAGCGACCGGGCTGGTTGTAGATGGTACCGTCAGCAAGCTGAAGCTTGAGGACAGGCATCTCGCGAATGACGCCAGCTATGCTGCCTGCTGTCTTCGACATGCTCAGTATTTCGCTCTCACTCATGGAGAAGAATACCTCCATGACGCTGATGTTTGACACTGTTGTCAGGGCGTTTGATGAGCTTACGAGGGCTCCCTTCTTGAACGGCAGGTCACCCACAACACCGGAAGCAGGTGCATGGACAGTGCAGAACGACAGCGTCTCCTCAGCAGAAGCCAAAGAAGCCATGGCCTGTGCTACAGAAGCCTCGGCGGTCTTGTAGCTGTTAAGGGCTGTTTCCAGCTCATACTGACCGATGATATGCTGTGCATAGAGCTTCTTATTGTTCTGGTAGGTCAAACGTGCTGTGTTGGCCTGTGCACGGGCTGTACCTACAGCGGCACGTGCCTGGCGGACGGCAGCCTGATAGGTCTCGCTGTCAATGGTAAACATCACCTGACCAGCCTTCACGGTCTGACCCTCCTTCACATACACATTAGTGATAAAACCAGAGATCTTCGGGCGTACTTCAACGTCCTGAAGACCTTTGATGGTAGCAGGGTAAGTTGTCTGCATATTGGCGCTTGACTCGCCTACGGTGCAGACAGGAAACTCATTGTCTTGAAGGTCAGCCAAACTGCCACCACTCTTCTTGCCGCAAGAGGCAAGAGCAAGTGCAGCTAAGGCCACAAACATACAATTCTTAATTTTCATACCTATTTATATATATATTAACGAAATACTTATCTAATAACCTCTTACAACGAATAACAACAGCTTCTCCACTGAGAAACTGTTGCAAAAGTAATAATAAAAAAGGAGAAAACTCTATGTGTTGTTTGAGTTTTAACAACAATTAGATACGTTTTCTCTTTCTTTTATAGATTGTAAATAAATAAAAATTAATCAAAATGTCAAGCCCATTTCAGAAGCTTTCTGCTTCAGAAGTTTCATCAGCGGTTCGCGCTCGTTAGGGACGGTGTTGTCGAGGACTGCATCCTTGAGATATTGCTTGAGTGTGCCGACCTCGCGTGAGGGTTTGAGGTGGAACATCTCCATGATCTCGTTACCGTCGATGACAGGCTGTAACAGGCGCTTGTAGTCACGCTCTTTCAAGTCGGCTATCTTCTCCCGCACCATTCGGAAGTTTTCGCGGAAACGTGCTTTCCTTGCCTCGTTCTTACTGGTGATATCAGCCTCGCAGAGAGTCATCAGATCATCGATGTCGTCACCGGCATCATTGATGAGTCGGCGCACGGCAGAGTCGGTGACCTCCTCGTCGGCGATGACGATAGGGCGCATATGCAGGTCTACTAACTTCTGAACATACTTCATCTTGGCGTCCATGGGCTGCTTGAGGCGTCTGAAGATGCTCGGAATCATCTTGGCACCCACATAGTTATGGTTGTGGAAGGTCCAGCCCTGTACAGCATCCCACCGCTTCGTCTTTGCCTTGCCAATGTCATGCAGCAGGGCAGCCCAACGCAGCCACAGGTTGTCGGAGTGTTGGCACAGATTGTCCAGAACCTCCAAACTATGATAGAAGTTGTTCTTATGTGCCCGGCCGTTTTTGGTCTCTACGATGTCAAGGACGGAGAGCTCGGGGAGAATGAGGCTGAGAAGACCGCAACGGTGCAGGTCCACAAAGCCACGGCTTGGCTGATGCGTCATCATGATTTTGTTGAGCTCCTCAGAGATACGCTCCCCGCTGATAATCTTTATCCGCTCGGCATTGCGCTCCAAAGCCGCAAAGGTCTCGTCGTCGATATAGAACTTAAGCTGTGTGGCAAACCTGATACAACGCAACATCCGCAGCGGGTCGTCGCTGAAAGTGATGTCGGGGTCAAGCGGTGTGCGGATGATGCCGTCTTCCAAATCATAGATGCCGTCAAAGGGGTCGACAAGCTCGCCAAAGCGGTCTTTGTTCAGGCAGACGGCAAGGGCGTTGATGGTGAAGTCCCGACGGTTCTGGTCGTCCTCCAATGTACCGTCTTCCACATGCGGCTTACGGGAGTCGTGGCTATAGCTTTCCTTGCGAGCACCGACAAACTCCACTTCCTGATTGTGCCACTTCACCTGCGCTGTACCAAAGTTCTTAAATACAGATAGATACGCACCTTTGCCTAATAAGTTCTTGAAGGCTTTGGCCACTTCTATACCACTGCCTACGACCACGACATCAATATCGTTGCTGGGTCGTTCCAAGAACAAGTCGCGCACGTATCCACCGACCACATAGGTCTCCAGATGCAGGCTGTCGGCAGCCTCCGAAATCTTATGAAATATATCTTTATCAAGTAATTGCGCCAGATCGGCATCGCTGAGCATTCGCATGTTATTTCAGTTATTTGGTATGCAAAGGTAATGCAAAAGCGTGACATGGCAAAATTTGCATTCACTTATTCAATATAATAATGTGTTTGCTATTGGATAAAGAAAAAAATATATTAATTTTGTATGCGAAACAATAATGTTGACAGTTTGCAAGTTAAATAAAAAGGGTACAAACTCCGTCGTCAATAATAAAAATGAAAAAAATAGCCATATTCCTCATCGCCGCACTTCTGCCTCTGTCTTCATTGGCGCAGTCGTCGATGACAGACTCCCAAGTTGCTGCCTATGTGCAGAAAGAGATGAAGCGGGGCACCTCGCAGGCTCAGATTGTGACGCATCTGATGCAGAGTGGTGTTGACATATCCCAGATTCGGCGCGTACGCCGCAGCTACGAGCAGCAGATGCGCGAGAGCAGTACGGGTTCTGTATCAGGGCAGAGCACGAGCCGCCTGAGGCAGAACAATAGTGTCAGCAACCGCACAGGCAAGGGCAATGCGCAAGAGCGTTATGCCACAGAGAGTGCTGACAGACGCCGCGATGCCACCTCTACACAGCGGCTGCAAGGGGTTCCACAATGGCAGGAGCAGTATAATGAGGATGATGCCGACTTCCGCAACTTCCAGAATGAGGTTGGGGCCATGGTGCCTGACACCCTTGCCATGGTGGGACGCTATAAAGGTCATAAGGTCTTTGGACGGGACATCTTCTCTAATAAAAACTTGAGCTTCGACCCGGTCATGAACATTGCCACACCGCAGAACTATGTCCTTGGTGCGGGCGATGAGGTGACGGTAGACATCTATGGCGCTTCGCAGAAATCGGTGAGCAGCACGATAACGCCGGATGGTGATATCGTCATTGAGGGTTATGGACCGATACATATCGGTGGCCTCACTGTTGCAGCTGCCAAGTCGCGGCTGCGCGCTACCCTCGGCTCGCGCTATCAGTCGAGTAATATCAAACTTTCGTTGGGTCAGACCCGTACGGTATCCATCAATGTGATGGGTGAGGTCAATGTACCGGGCACCTACACGCTGTCGGCTTTTGCCACGGTATTCAATGCACTTTATATGGCAGGAGGCACGAATGACATTGGTACACTTCGCAACATCAAGATTTACCGCAACAATCGTCTTGTAAGTGTCTGTGATATATACGATTATATCTTGAATGGCAAGATGACGGGCAATGTCCGCTTGCGTGATGGCGACGTCATCATCGTAGGACCTTACGACTGCTTGGTGAATATCACCGGTAAGGTCAAGCGCCCGATGTATTATGAGATGAAGAAGAATGAGAGCGTGGAGACTCTTCTCAGATATGCCGGTGGCTTCACGGGCGATGCTTACAAGAAAGCGGTGCGTGTGAGCCGGAAGACAGGTAAGGAGTATGCTGTCTATAATGTGGAAGAGTTTGACATGAGCTCTTTCCGGATTGCTGACGGCGATTCCGTCAGCGTGGACAGCATTCTGGCCCGGTATGCCAACACCGTGGAGATAAAAGGTGCCGTTTTCCGTCCTGGCCTCTATCAGCTTGGCGATGGCATCAACAGTGTACGCACCCTGGTGCAGCATGCGGAGGGTCTCACCGAGGATGCCTTTACAGCCAGAGCAGTCATGCACCGCATGAAGGCAGACCGCACGCTGAAGGTCATACCCGTGGACATCAGGGGCATCATGGACGGCAGTGTCGCTGACATACCTTTAAAGGAGAATGATGTGCTCTTCATTCCTACCAAGCAGACGGTGATGAACGATCAGACCATCACTATCCAGGGCGAGGTTATGAACCCTGGCGTCTATAAATATGCCGACAACGAGACGCTCGAAGACTTTGTGCTTCAAGCTGGTGGTCTTACCGACAGGGCTTCAACGGTAAAGGTGGATGTTTCGCGCCGTGTTGGTAATCCGAAGGCTCTGACAACGGACAGCATCATTGCTAAGACTTATACCTTTGCACTCAAGGATGGCTTTGTCGTTGATGGCGAGCCTGGCTTTATCCTTCATCCATTCGATGAGGTGTACGTCCGCCGGGATCCCTCCTACTCTTCCCAGCAGAATGTCTCTGTTAGTGGCGAGGTGATGTTCCCGGGCGCTTATACGCTCTCGCGTCGTAACATGCGCCTGACTGACCTGCTGAAGGCTGCCGGTGGCACTACGGACTTGGCTTACATCAAAGGTGCGCGCTTGGAGCGTGTGGCCAACGAGGCTGAGAAAGCACGTATGGAGGCTGTCTACAAGATGCAGCAGGAGCAGCTGCAGCAGGAGTTGATGTCCTTGGCAGCAAGCTCATCCAATAACAGCTCGTCCATTCAGCAGATGGGCCAGCAGACGCAACAGCAGCAGCTTCAGAAGTTCCAGGTGCCGAACACCTACCCCGTCGGCATACAGCTTGACAAGGCCCTTGCCGACCCGAACAGCGATGCCAATATCGTGTTGCGGGCGGGCGATCGCCTCATCCTGCCGCAGTACACAGCTACGGTGAAGGTCAACGGCGCTGTGATGTATCCTAACACCATCAGCTTCCAAAGTGGTAAGCGTGCCGGCTACTATATCAATGCTGCCGGTGGCTTCGCGCAGAATGCACGAAAGAGCAGGGCTTATGTCATCTACATGAACGGTATGGTGGCGAAGGTCTCTACGGGTGCAAAGATAGAGCCCGGTTGCGAGATTGTCGTCCCCAGCAAGATCTCTCGCAAGACAAGCCCTGCTGAGATGCTGAGCATTGGCTCCAGCATGTCCTCGATAGCCGCTATGATTGCGACCATCGCCAATATGACGAAATAACTCCTCACGGCGCGCCTGTATGGTGCGCCAAAAAATATGCAGTTCTACTGCATTTTCTTCTTTAGATACTTATAACTCGCTATATATAAGTACGTTGTGCTTTTAGCGAGGAAGATATGGAGTAGAATAATAAAAAGATTAAGTATGACAAGATCTGAATTGAATGCAGAGATTTACAATAATCACGTAGAAGACAATAGGTAGCGCATTCCAACTCTATACGATGAGTGATATATTCAAACATAATAATGTTATTATGGGGTGAAAGATGACCAGAAATAAGAATCCGTACGTTCGATATAAATAGTACTTTAATAATTGAGTTAGAACATTTTGCAAAATAAAGCGATGGAAAATAAGCAAGTTCATACTCCGATTGATGAAAGCAACACATCTTTTGACAATCGTGTGGCTACAATAGATATGAGATACATTAACAGAAAGTTATTTCATCATTGGATTTGGTTTGTAACCATATTGCCATTGGTTCTCATTATTTCTTACCTGATTATTTGTTCCGTACCGAGATACTACACCACCTCCACGAAACTTGCACCGGAAATAGAATCACCGAAAGGTACAGGTGGAGCGATGAGTTCTATTGCCTCCAGTTTGGGAATAGACATCTCAAACATGCAATCGACTGATGCTATCACACCTTTGCTTTATCCAGAATTGATGGAGGATAATAAATTTATTACAAACCTCTTCAAAATAAAAATTATTACAATAGATAATAAGACCAAATGTGATTACTTCACGTACCTGTCGAAATTTCAGAAGAAGCCTTGGTGGAGTCGGTATAAGAAAGACAAAATGGTAAGCGAAAATACCCCCAATCCATACCTTCTAACCAAAGAGCAAGATGGAATCGTAAAAGAGATAAGATCGAATATCAAGATTAGTGTCAACTCAAAGAATGGTGTCATTACCATCACCACAAGCGATCAAGACCCTTTAGTTTGCAAAACGGTAACAGACTCCCTCAGAACCATACTTAAGGGATATATTGTCAAATACAGAACAGACAAGGCAAAGGCTGATTATGCATACTATAATAAACTTACAGAAAAGGCTAAAGCAAAATATGAGCAAGCACGACGTAAATATGGCCAATTTGGAGATGCCAACCAAGATATACAGTTAGAGAGCTATCATCTGCAACAGGAAGAATTGGAAAATGATATGCAACTCAAATATAATGAGTACACAGCCATGAACACGCAATTGCAGCAGGCTGCTGCAAAAATTCAAGAAAAGACACCCGTATTTACACTTATAAAAGGTGCCGAAGTACCCATTAAGCCAGCAGGTCCAAAGAGAATGATATTCTCGCTTGCCATGACAGTTCTGGCTGCATTTATTCTTTCTATCATCATTTTGAGAAAAGACATTATAAAGGTCTTTGCATAGATATAATGGAGTATAGCATTTATACGCAATGCGGTTTAGTTTTTAAAAGGCTATTTGGAATAGAAGATGTTTCTCTATTAAGAAAGGAGCTAAAGAAAAAAGTTGGAAAACTTATATATCATCAATCTTATCATGCAGATGACATAATAAATATTATGATCGGCATGGGCATGAAACGAGGTTCTGTCGTTTGTATTCATGCTTCGATGAAAGAGTTTTATAACTACAAAGGTACCACAAAAGAACTGATAGACGGCATTATCGATGTGCTCACGCCGGAGGGAACTCTCATGATGCCAGCTTTTCCTGACCAGACCCATGTACATGACAAAGACTACGTCTTTGACCCCATCCACGACAAGACAAAGGCAGGAGCACTGGCAGAAGCTTTTAGACTATATCCAGGAGTCGTCAGAAGCATCAACGCACAACATTCTGTATGTGCGTGGGGAAAGTATGCTCAATGGCTTACAGAAGATCATCAATCTTGCAGAAATTGTTGGGATGAGTCCTCACCATGGTTCAGAATGACAAGACTGGACGCTCTTAATTTTACGTTAGGTTTATCCTCGCATTATATTGGCACCTTCGACCATTGCGTGGAAGCGATCCTCTATAAAGAATATCCCTATTGGGCACAATTCTTCAATAAGCAATGGACCTATCACTACTATGATGACAATAGAAGAATACGAAGCTACTGCTGTATAGAAGGGGATTTAGAAAGAAGAACAAGAGAAAGGCGACTTATTAGGTATTTTAACAATGATGAATATCAAAAGAAAAAAATCTCCAATTTGCTGATTCAAAGATATATGACAAGGCCTTGTTTAGACAAAATGATTGCTTTAGGAAGAAAAGGCATAACTATGTACTACGTACCATCAACAAAAGGCTTCTCTTTCAATGGATAGGCTAAAAACAATCATGGAATTGCCGCTTGTTAGGAATACGTTAAAGATTTCGGCAAGCAACATGGTAATGTACCTATTGCCTCTTATTGTCACTCCTATCCTCTCCAGGCTATATAGTCCATCGCAGTATGGGGAATGGGGCATTTTCTCATCTCTTATTTCTATCATATGCTTAGCTCAGTTCGCAGGATTTGACAACACATTAGTAAAATGCGAGGAAGATGAGACCGAACCGCTTACTGCCCTTTGTGCTATCTTGGGATTTCTTTTTACCTTTATTGTTGCTTTCGCCTTTTATATTGGCACAAAACTGGATCTTAGTTTTTTCGTATACTTCCCTAACAAGACTTTACTTGTCGTCTATTTGTTGATTTATATTTTTTATACCATAGGGTTCAACCTTTGTAATCGCCAAGAAAAATATAATACGCTTTCTATAGCCAATGTTGTTCAAGGTGGCTCACAAGCTTTGTTCCGCATTGCTTTCGGGATAATAGGCATTCTTGTCTTTAATGGATTGATACTGGGTACGACCATTGCATTATTTAATGTTTCGGTCTTTCTATTCATCCGTTTGAAAGCCACCAAATTTTCTATTTGCCGAAAGAACTGGTGGGCACAAGTCAGAAAACTCATTGTTAAATACAGAAAATTTCCGCTTTACGACGCCCCCTCCTCCATATTGTCTTTTGCTGCTTTTAATTTACCAACTCTGATATTAGCATATTACTTTGGGAAACAGGACATTGGTTGCTTCTCTATGGTCATGCAGTTATTACTTATACCGATGAGCCTTGTCGGATCTGCGATGGGAAGAGTCTTCTATCAGGAAATTTGCAAAGAGAATACACAGCAGTTTACACATCATACTACTGAGAGAATGATAAAAACGTTAGGATTTATTTCTGTATTACCTCTTCTCTTCCTTGTTTGCGGCGGTGACAAGATTCTTGTTTGGTTTCTTGGCGCAAAATGGGGAAACGCTGGTATGATAGCCTTGAGCCTCGCTTTATGGTCATTTCCTACCATTCTGACTCAGCCTTTGCTGCCTTTATTTAGGTATAAAAACAAACAGAATATCATGCTTCTATATGATGTGTTGTATTTTATCTTCGGCATAGGAAGCATCTTTGTCTGCTGCACTTTAAAACTTAGTCTCATTCCGATTTTAATGATATTTTCCATTTCATGCTTTTTGGTGAAGATGTTCCTCTTCATCCAACTCGTCTTAATCGGAGAGGTTAGATGGAGACTTGTAGTTAGGTATATACCTGTATGGACCATTGCCATTATAGGATTAGTAGTGCGATTCATGTTGGCATGAAAAAATACATTCATATAATTTTTGACGCAGATAGCTTTTGGAGCAAGATGATTCTTACAATCATCTATCTCTTTGTCTACGACTATCTATTCCATGACTTTATATTTGAACAGTTTGGATATTTCGGTGTCGAGTACCAGCCCATGAGCATTCTGACAATGATTACGTGGGTAACGATCTCCATCATCCCGGTGTCATTTTATCATGGAGTTGTAAATATCTCGTCATATATTACCTTCTTCCTATACCTATTCGTCTACATTCCTTTCATTCATGCCATATTTGTCATCCCTGACATTTCTTTTCTGCAGAAAGACATCGTGTCCATAGTAGTCTGTGCGCTGTTTATCTTATATATGAACATAGGAAAGCATATAAAGTTGCTAAAGGATATCAACATCACCCCCAAAATACCATTCAAATATATAGAGGTGCTTACCATCCTTTTATCCGTTATATATGTCGCAGCAAACATCAACAGAATGCACTTCGTCAACATCTTCACACAACAAGATGTTCTTTATGATCTGAGAGCACAGAATTCTGAAGAAATTGGAGAAGGGAACATCTTTACTTATTTAAGGGGATGGCTGTTCGGCGCTTTCTATCCTTTCTTGCTGGTTGACTATCTGAAGAATAAGAAATGGGTGTCTACTCTGTGTATTCTTTTCGGATACATTATATTATTTATGGTTGACATGCAAAAACTAACCTTTTTGATGCCATTCGCGCTTACAGCCCTTTATTTCCTGATCAAGTTAAATATACATACCATCTGTAACAGACTCCATTCTTTTATCATTGGATTCCTTATTCTTCTTTCGCTGGTGCTCATGAATCTACAAGAAAACAAAATTGTATTCACGGTTGCATCCATCTTGATATTAAGAACCATTTGCGTGACTGGCTGGTTGACGCAAACATATTTCCTTTTCTTTAATAACGGGAATCCGTTTACCCATTACTCACATATCAACATCGTTAATATGTTGACCAATAACTATCCATACGATGTTCCATTAGGAGTGGCTGTCTCATATCATTCTCAGAATGCAAATGCCACTTTCCTTCTCACTGACGGTTATGCAGCATGGGGCATATTTGGTATAGTCATTATTGGCATTATCTTTTATTTGTTTTTGGAATTCGCTAATTCTATTTCTTATAATTATAAGTTGGAAGATTTGCTTGTCCTTTTCTTGCCTACAGTGTCATATCTGTTAAATGTCTCATTCTTCACAACTCTTCTCTCCAACGGATTACTTTTTTTACTGATTCTGATTGCTTGTACAGACACAACAAAAAAAGAGAATAATAAAGAATGTCTATGAATACACTCTGCTTGATAACAAATATTGCACCTCACTATCGCCGGCCAATCTTTGAACAGATAGACAAGAAAATAGGATGTGATTTCTATATAGGTGACCACATTGAGTCTGAGCTCAAAACATTTAATTATCATGTCTTATCCGGCTATAGAAAGACGGTGCATAACATATTTTTCCATCACTGGTATTGGCAGAGAAAGACGGTAAGACTCATATTCAAACCCTATAAATACTATATCCTTGACGGAGAACCATACTGTCTTTCTTCGTGGGCCATATTGTTGTTGGCGAAGTTGCTCGGAAAACAGACCATAGCCTGGACCCATGGATGGTACGGCAGAGAAAGAGGGATGAAGAAGCATGTAAAGAAAGTCTTCTACGCTCTCTTTAGCAAGCTGATGCTCTACAACGAGTATGCAATCGACTTAATGGTAAAGGAGGAATTTGACAAAAACAAAATCTATTGCATCGCCAATTCTTTAGACAGTGATCAGGAATTGGCGATTCGCAAGCAATTACGACCTTCTGACATTTATCAGTTGCACTTTGGCAATGCTTATCCAACAATCATATATTGTGGAAGGATACAAAAAAGAAAGAAAATAGAGCAGATATTTGAGAGTCTCTATATATTAAGAAGTCAAGGCGACATCGTCAATTTAGTGATCGTGGGCAAAGATGTTGACGGGGCTTATTTAGCGAATGATATAAGAAGACTGAAGTTAGAGAAACAGATATGGATGTATGGTCCATGCTATGATGACTATCAATTGGGAGAACTATTCTATAACGCTACTGTATGCGTATCGCCAGGCAACGTTGGACTCTCTGCCATCCATTCACTGACATTTGGTTGTCCTGTGATCACTCACGATCATTTTCCAGATCAAATGCCGGAGTTTGAGGCGATTCAACCCAATGTGACGGGAGATTTCTTCAAACAAAATGATGTAAAAGACTTAGCCCGTGTGATCAAAAAATGGATAGAAAAATCACGAGATAACAAAAGTGCTATCCAACAAGCAGCTTTTAAGGAAATAGACAGGAAATGGAATATACATTATCAAATAAAAACGATGAAGGAGGTGATGAATGCCGACTAATACAGATTCTTCATATTTTAAAGTGAGATCTTTCTTCCGTGCGCAAGTTCTCAACCTCCTTGGAATGCACTCGAAGCCCGCTCCTGGTATTCACATCCTGAATGGCCATCGTATTGAGAATGAAGAGGAACCGGAAACATTTAGGAATTTACTAACCGCACTCTCTAAGAAGGTAAGGTTTGTAAAGTTTGAAGATGCTGTTGAAAGGATCGAGAGACACGAGCAACCCAAAGAGCCTTTGGTCGCCTTCTCGTTCGATGACGGTTTCATGGAGTGCTATGATGTCTTTGCACCAATACTTGAGGAGTTCGGTACCAATGCGATGTTCTTCATCAACCCTAATTATGTAGACGGAGACGACGCGTATATTAATAACTTCAACGAAAATATTGTGCTGACTCATAACAAACGTCCCATGCGATGGCACCATTTAAAAGAGCTTCGTGACAGAGGATTCTTGATAGGAGCACATACCATGGATCACTTTATGATCAACAGCACGGACAAAGAAAAGTTGGAGTACGAAATCATCAACTGTAAAACGACGATCGAACAACATCTCGATATGCCATGCGATTACTTCGCATTTCCTTACGGCAAACTTTCTGAGGCCAATGAGATGTCTATTGACCTGGCGCTCTCAGCATATCGCCACGTCTTCGCACAATCTGAATGGAAAAGATATTATAGTTTTAACGGAAAAGTGATCAACCGGCGTCAGTTTGAAGTGTTTTGGCCTGTCAGTCATGTCAACTATTTCTTAAGCTATAAGAAGCAATATTAGACCTATGCCACGGTTGCTACAAATCAACATTACCGCTAATTGGGGCTCTCACGGCAAAATTGCAGAGATGCTCGGACAAACCGTCATAAAAGAAGGTTGGGAAAGTTATATCGCCTATGGAAGATGGTATAGAGAAAGCAAGTCCCACCTCTTTCACATCGGAAATCAAGCCGACGAGTATATACATGGCCTCGCCTCCCGACTGCTTGACAACCAAGGACTGATGTCCCATGCCGCTACCAAGAGATTAGTGAAATATATAGAGACGATAAAGCCAGATATTATCCATCTGCATAATATTCACGGATATTATCTCAATTACCCGATATTATTTGATTATCTTGCTTCTTCCAACATTCCCGTAGTATGGACATTTCACGACTGCTGGCCATTTACCGGTCACTGTGCACATTACATGTCTGTCAATTGCAAAAAATGGATGACCCACTGCAGCAACTGTCCTCTAAAACATACCTATCCTGAAAGTTGGTTGAGGGACAGGTCGTTTCAAAACTTTGAAGACAAGCAGAGAGCATTCCTGTCGGTTAAACGTCTTACCATCGTACCCGTCAGCAAGTGGTTGGAAAAAGATCTCAAGAGATCCTTCTTCAAGAACTGCCATATACATCAAATCTACAATGGCATTGATACGACCCAGTTCTTTCCGGAAAAGAAGAGGGACGATACGCTAAGAAAATACAATGTTCCAAATGACAAAAAGGTAATTCTTGGGGTTGCTTCTAATTGGTACCAAAAAGGATTGGGGGACTTCATCAGATTAAGTCGCTTATTGGATGACCATTACATCATCGTGCTTGTAGGACTGAACGATCGGGAGTTGTCTGATTTACCACAAAATATCATAGGTATAAAGCGTACAGATTCTCAAGCGGAACTCAGATCCTTATATTCATCTTCCGATGTATATTTCAATCCAACGTGGGTTGACAACTTCCCTACAACCAACATTGAGGCTCTGGCTTGTGGAACACCTATTGTCGTATACGACACGGGTGGGTGCGCAGAAGCGGTAAGCCCAATGACAGGCTATGTTGTCCAACAAGGGAACATCAAAGATGCAGTAGAAAAAATAAAAGAAATCTGTAGACACCCTAAGGTTCAATATATAGAAGCCTGTAGAAGCCAAACGCTGCAAAAGTATAATTCTGAACAACAATACAAAAAATATTATGACCTATATGCCTCATTTCTATAGGAGATGTGTCCTTTACAAACAAAACAATAGTTTACCGCAATACAACTTATAATAGAAAAGAGAGATAGAGGATCACTTATTATCATAGACAACAATGAAGGTTTCAATCATTACTGTTACCTATAACAGTGCGGAGACGTTGGCTATGGCCATCGAGTCTGTTCTGCGACAGTCCTACCCCGACATAGAATATATCGTTAAAGACGGAGGGTCTACGGACAGGACAATAGACGTATTGAAGGAATACGAACCGAAGTTTCATGGTCGGATGAAGTGGGTATCGGAAAAAGACAAAGGCATCTATGATGCTATGAATAAAGGCATCGAGATGGCAGCAGGAGAAGTCGTCGGCATATTAAACTCTGATGATTTCTTCACCGCCAATGATGTCATCTCAAAGGTTGTTGAAGCGATAACGCAGAACAAGGTAGATGCGATTTATGGTGATATTCATTTTGTCAGACACTCCAATCTGCATAAATGCGTCAGATACTATTCTTCCAAACCATTCAGCCCCTTTTGGCTGAGATTCGGCTTCATGCCGGCTCATCCTTCCTTCTACATTAGACGGGAAGTTCTTATGAAAGCAGGACTGTATAAAACCGATTATAAGATAGGAGCCGACTTCGAGATGATGGTCAGATTGTTTCATAAACATCACATCTCTTATTACTATCTGCAAAAGGACTTTGTTACAATGAGAACAGGAGGTGCCAGTACACGTAATATCAATAGTCGGCGAATACTCCTCAAAGAGGATGCTCGAGCATGTAGAGAAAACGGAATTCGGACAAATATGTTTTTTATTTCTCTTAAGTATCTCTACAAAATATTCGAATATAGATTATCTTTCTGAATGGGCTAGTTTTATAACTAGAAAAAGGGCTAATTGTAAGATATAGTTTTGGATTCGTCCTTCCTCTGCACAATAACATTAAGGAAAAAGCGTTAAATAGTAAAACTAATGTTTATGCCGAGCCTGTTACTATATTTGGGTGCATTATTATTGAGCATGGTGAGTGGATTCATCTTCATTCCCATCATTACGAAGTATTGTTTGAAAAAACATTTCTTTGATATTCCCGATTCCAGGAAAATTCACAAGAATCCAATACCGCGCTTGGGGGGCATAGCTTTTGTGCCAAGTATGTTGCAAGCAAGTGTATTGGTACTTTTCTTTATGAATAGTCAGTCAAAAACTGGGTTAAGTTTCAGTCTTTGGTCACTTTTTTTCTGTATAAGCCTCTTCATTATTTACTTTATGGGCATCATTGATGATCTTATAGGCCTCAGGGCAGGAGTAAAGTTCATCATTGAAATAGCAGCGACGCTTATTATGCCATTATCAGGGCTGTATATCAACAATCTCTATGGTCTCTTCGGTATTTATGCCATACCTTTTTGGATAGGAGCTCCGATTACAATTCTTGTCATGGTTTTCATTTGTAATGCCATGAATCTCATTGACGGTATTGACGGGCTGTCTGCCACGCTTGCCATGATAGCTTTGATGGGCTTCTTGCTTGCCTTTCACAATGAACATCTTATCTTCTACTGCATACTTATCGCTTCACTCATGGGCGTTCTCATCTCCTATCTATATTATAATATGTTTGGAAGCATAGAGAAGAAGCAGAAGATTTTCATGGGAGATTCTGGTAGTCTTAGCTTAGGCTTCATTCTCGGATTCTTGGCTGTTAAGTATAGTATGGATGCTCCTATCATTCCTTACAGCTCGAAGCGTATCATGTGGTCGTGGACACTCCTTGCTATCCCCTGCTTCGATGTCATACGCGTGTTCTTCTACAGGATATGCCATCATCACTCCCCCTTCCATCCCGATAAGAATCATATCCATCACAAACTCATGGCTTGTGGACTGAGTCAGCATAAGGCTCTTGCTGCAATTGTCGTTTTGCAGCTTGGCATCATTGCTGCCAATGTGCTGTTATATGATCTACTGACACTGACAATCATTCTGCTCCTTGACGTAGCAATATATCTCGTATTTATCATTCTGACCGATTGGATAACCTCAAGGCGAGTGTCTTTCCCGGCAAAAAACAGCCAGATAGCATGAGACGTTTTCTCGATATTGTTCTCTCGGCTATCTCCCTGATAGTTTTCTCGCCGCTTATGCTTCTCTGTGCTGTTGCCATCCGCATGGAAGATGGCTTGCCGGTTATCTATAGTCAGGAACGAATTGGCCTACATGGCATGCCTTTCTTGATATATAAATTTCGCACAATGCGGATAGATGCCGAGGAAGGGGGAATGCCAAAACTCTTGGAGAAGCCCAATGACCCTAGACTTACCAAAGTCGGTAGGATATTACGTCGTCATCATCTCGACGAGCTCCCGCAGCTTTACAATGTTCTGAGGGGTGACATGGCGTTTATCGGGCCACGACCGGAGCGGAAGTATTATATTGACCAGATTATGCAGCATGACCCACGCTATGTCTATCTGTATCAGATTCGACCGGGGGTGACTTCCTACGCTACTTTATATAATGGTTATACAGACACGATGGAGAAGATGCTCAAGCGGTTGGAGCTGGACCTCTACTACCTCGAACACCGCTCCTGGTGGTTCGATGCCAAGATACTCTTCAAGACCTTCACCAATATCGTCTTCGGCAAGGTTTTCTGAAGGTGCAGCGTTTTTTTCCGTAGGCTTAGGTGAGAGATAATAATCTGTATGCAGTTAGATACGAATGAGGGACAGAAAATGTCGACAACCTTAATGTGATTTGTGATTTGTGATTTGTGATATTTCCTGCCCACGCTAAAGATCTGATATTTGCTCTTCGCTCAGGCCAGTGTATTTAGCTATTAAAGGCGCAGGCATACCGTCTGCCTTCATGGCCTTAGCGCTGGCAATAGCTTTTTTGCGCGCACCTTCAGTCAATCCTTCAGCCTTGCCTTGCGCCAACCCTTCAGCTTTGCCTTGCGCCAACCCTTCAGCCTTGCCTTGAGCTAACCCTTCGGCCTTGCCTTTCTCCCGCTCTCTCCTGACAGAGGAATGAAGCGTGCGTTCAACACTCACCATATCCCAGAAATGGTCGTAGTAGGCTATCTGAGCATCGCTATAGGCCGACTCCTCCACGATGTCAAGCGCCTTTCGGGTCTCCGGATTCTCCATCAGTTCTTTGGGTGCTACCTTCGTGTCCTCGTCTATCTCCGTGAGGAAGCGAAGCCAAAGAACCATCATCTTCTTGTCCTGATAAGAATGAGGCTTAAACTTCGGGAGCTCAATGAAGATGACATGCATATCCTCAATGACATGGTCAGGGAAATTAAACTCAACCAAGCCATAGTCATGGTACCACTCATCGGTATCATTCAAGAAAGCCTCATTGATAAGATTCAAAGAATAGACCGGCTGAAGGTCTTCATAATCTTCTCCCTTCTTGAGCTGTTTTACGTAGGCTTTGGAGGAATTGAACAGCACTCGCTTGAAGAAGTCGGCCGTCCAGATCATCTGCATCTCCACGATAAACTGCCGTTTCTGCTGGTCTTCACAACGCACGTCGACAATAGTGTCTTTCTTCAGCGGCATGCTGGGGATAAGCTCAAAAGGAAGGTACTCAATGTCTGTCACCTGTCCGTCGTCAGGCAGTGGCAACAAGGCATTAAGGAAACTAATCATTAAGTCTTTATGGTCTACAAAGACCTTCTTGAAGGTCAAATCGGCCCGAGGGTTAAGATACTTTCCCATAATCGTAGCTTTTTCTGCAAAGTTAAGATATTTCTCGTTATCTGCAAATGATTGCGGACTTTTTTGGAAGAAAAATGTAATATGTAACATTCTTCTTGTGTGTCCTTCGCATCCTTCGTGTCCTTCATGTCTTTCATGTCCTTCGTGTCTTTCGTGGACTGGACGAAGATGTATGTATGTGATTTCTCCGTCTGTTTCACGATTCCATAAATAATCTCTGGCATGGTAAAAGCGGTTGTTTTACCTTGGCATAAATTATTAGAGCGATGGTAAAACCTACGTGTTAACAAACAAAATAGCTTGCCTGCAATTGACAGACAAGCTATTTCTCATTGTTCAGAGCCTCCTTGTTGTACGTTGGCTGTACAGGATGCCGATTTACTGACCTTTTCCTTCACTCCATGGTGAGTCTGCTGACCAGTTTGATGGTTTGGCAAGCTGTGTGGCGCTCTCGTCATAGCCTTTCAACTCAAAGGACTTTTGTGGGCCATCACCGCTACCTGCTAACATACATTCTGTGTCAAATATGTGCTTCTTAATAGCGGGTTTCATGTAGTTGTGCTTTTTCTTCATTTCCCTGGGTGTTTATTATTCAATAAGGTGTGGTTTTGGTATTTGCAAAATTAGGGAAAATATCAATGCGAAAAGTGAAGAGAATGCAAAACTAATCTAAAATTTGTGAATCCGAGGCGCGAATACCAAGATTTTCTTGGTTTTGTAACAAGTTATTGCTCCAAATAGTCAACGGAAGCCTGACGTCGCCACCGCTATGTTATAAATATAGAAAAAATTTACGAATTGAGGGATAAATTATAATTTGTCAGATTTTAGGGGTTGTTTGTGGATATAATACCATTATTTTATATGTTTAGGCTTACGAATTGTTATATAAATGTTAAAAGTGCAAGTTATTTAGAATAAACTTCCGGAAAGTCTTTACAATCTGTAAGATATTGTGTACTTTTGCAAACGAATTGATAGGTAAAAAACAAAAACATTAGCAAATGCAACAAAACGGATTGTACAGCAGTGCCAACGAACACGATGCGTGCGGTGTGGGCATGGTAGTGAACATCCATGGCGGAAAGAGTCACCAACTCGTCGATGACGCCCTCAAGGTTCTTGAGAATTTGCGTCACCGCGGTGCTGAAGGCGCCGATGGCAAGACTGGTGATGGAGCCGGCATCCTGCTCCAGATTCCCCATGAGTTTATTCTTCTTCAGGGTATCCCTGTACCAGAGAAGGGAAAGTATGGTACAGGTCTCATCTTCCTGCCTAAGGACGAGAAGCGCCAGCAGGAAATCCTATCCATCATGATTGAGGAGATAGAGCGTGAGGGCTTGCAGCTCATGCACCTGCGCACTGTCCCGACGAATCCCGATTGCTTAGGTGAGGCCGCCTTAGAGTCTGAGCCTGCCATCAAGCAGGTCTTCGTCACAGGCGTCTCCGATGATAAGGTCCCCGTCTTCGAGCGCACTTTATACCTTATCAGAAAGCGCATAGAGCGCCGTGTCCAGGATAAGGACTTCTACATCTGCTCACTGTCATCGAAGAACATCGTCTATAAGGGTATGCTCTCCTCGTTGCAGTTGCGTCAGTACTATCCTGACCTTACCAATAGCTATTTCACGAGCGGCCTGGCTCTTGTCCACAGCCGTTTCTCCACCAATACCTTCCCCACATGGTCGTTGGCACAGCCTTTCCGCTTGCTGGCCCACAATGGTGAGATCAACACCATCCGTGGCAACCGTGCGTGGATGAAAGCCCGCGAGGCCGTCCTCTCCTCTGATGCTTTAGGCGATATTCACGACATCTCGCCGATTATCCAGCCTAACATGAGTGACTCTGCCTCTTTGGACAACGTCTTTGAGTTCTTTGTCATGAACGGTATGTCGCTGCCGAAGGCGCTGAGCATCATGGTGCCGGAGAGCTTTAACGACAAGAACCCTATCACCGAGGACATCAAAGCCTTCTACGAGTACCACTCCATCCTGATGGAGCCGTGGGACGGTCCTGCCGCCCTGCTCTTCTCCGATGGCCGCTATGCAGGCGGTATGCTCGACCGTAATGGTCTGCGCCCGGCACGTTATACCATCACTAAGAATGGTACCATGGTAGTGGCCTCTGAGGTGGGTGTTATGGACTTCGACCCCACTGTCATCGCCGAGAAAGGACGCTTGCAGCCAGGTAAGATTCTGCTCATCGATACCCAGGAGGGTAAGATTTACTACGATGGTGAGATTAAGGACCGTCTGGCTCATGAACATCCCTATCGTCAGTGGCTGAACACCAACCGTATCCAGCTTGAGAAGATCCACACGGGCCGTAAGGTCTCCAATGCCGTTGATCACCTCGAAGCCAAAGAGGTAGAATTCGGTTTTGGTGAGGAAGACATCGCCGACACACTGATTCCTATGGCTACCAAGGGTCAAGAGCCTACTGCGTCGATGGGTAATGACACCCCGCTCGCAGTCCTCTCCGACAAGCCACAGATCTTCTTCAACTATTTCCGTCAGCAGTTTGCGCAGGTCACCAACCCCGCCATCGACTCCATCCGTGAGTCTTTGGTGATGAGTCTGACAGAGTATATCGGACGTGTGGGTACCGGTATCCTCAACCCCAACGAGACCAACTGCAAGATGGTGCGCCTCCCCCACCCTATCCTGACCAACGGACAGCTTGACATCCTTCAGAATATCAGATATAAGGGCTTCAACACCAAGAAGCTGAGCATCACCTTCACACCTGCTCCTCAGGGTGCAGAACATCCGGGCGATGCGCTGCGTGAGGCCATCGACAAGTTGTGCCACGATGCTGAGCAGAGCGTTGATGATGGCTTCAACTATATCATCCTCTCCGACCGTGATGTCGACAAGGATCATGTCGCCATACCTTCCCTGCTCGCTGTGAGCGCCGTCCACCACTACCTCATCAATGTCGGTAAGCGTGTGCAGACCGCCCTGATTGTCGAGAGCGGTGAGATTCGCGAGGTGATGCACGCTGCCCTGCTCCTGGGCTATGGTGCTTCTGCCCTCTGCCCGTATATGACCTACGCCATCCTTGACGACCTCGTCAAGAAGGGTAAGATTCAGGAAGACTATGCCACTGCCGAGGCTAACTACATCAAGGCCGTGAAGAAAGGCTTGCTGAAGATTATGGCCAAGATGGGTATCTCTACCATCCGCTCTTACCGCGGTGCTCAGATTTTCGAGTCCATCGGTCTTTCTGAGGGTTTGCTGAGAGCTTACTTCGGCACGGAGTCGAGCACAGTAGGCGGTATCGGTCTCGACACCATCGCCCGCGACGCTGTGGCCTACCACGACAAGGCCCTGCAGGAGGAGAACAGCGATGTGGAGCATCCGCTGCCCAACCTCGGACAGTTCCATTGGCGTCAGGATGGTATCAAGCACGCATGGAATCCTGAGACCATCGCTACCCTGCAGCTTGCCACGCGTACTGGCAACTATGATACCTTCAAGAAGTTTGAGTCGCTCGTCGATGATAAGCCGGAGCCTATGTTCCTCCGCGACTTCCTCGACTTCAAGCGCAACCCCATAGACATCGACAAGGTAGAGCCTGTCGAGAAGATTGTCAAGCACTTCGTCACAGGTGCCATGTCCTTCGGTGCCCTCTCTGCTGAGGCCCACGAGGCACTGTGCTTGGCTATGAACGCCTTAGGCACCCGCTCCAACACTGGTGAGGGTGGCGAGGACAACAGCCGCTACCACAGTGAGGTTGACGGTATCAGCCTCTCGTCAAAGACCAAGCAGGTGGCGTCCGGCCGTTTCGGTGTCACAACAGAATACCTCGTCAATGCCGAGGAGATTCAGATTAAGGTCGCCCAGGGTGCCAAGCCTGGTGAGGGCGGTCAGTTGCCGGGCTTCAAAGTCAACGAGATCATCGCCAAGACACGTAACTCTATTCCCGGCATCTCTCTGATTTCTCCACCGCCTCACCACGACATCTACTCCATCGAGGATCTGAAGCAGCTCATCTTCGACTTGAAGAATGTCAATCCTAAGGCAGCCATCAGCGTCAAGCTCGTTGCTGAGAGCGGTGTCGGTACCATTGCCGCCGGCGTTGTCAAGGCTAAAGCCGACCTCGTGGTCATCTCTGGTGCTGAGGGTGGCACGGGCGCATCTCCTGCCTCCAGCATGCGTTTCGCCGGTATCTCTCCTGAGATTGGCATCGCTGAGACGCAGCAGACGCTCGTCAAGAACGGTCTCCGCTCGCTGGCCCGCCTGCAGGTCGACGGTCAGATGAAGTCAGCCCGCGACGTTATCATCATGGCTCTGCTCGGTGCTGAGGAGTTCGGCTTCGGTACAGCTCCGCTCATCACCCTCGGCTGCGTGATGATGCGTAAGTGCTCGGCCAACACCTGCCCCATGGGCGTGGCCACACAGGACAAGCGCCTGCGCGCGCACTTCCGCGGCGACTACCACTATGTCATCAACTACTTCACATTCTTAGCTCAGCACGTTCGCGAATATCTTGCTGAGATGGGCTTCACAAGTCTCAACGACATCGTAGGCCATACGGAGCTACTGACTAAGCGTGATACTTCTAAGATATGGAAGCCCGTTCTGCCCGTCGTTCAGGCGAAGTGGAACAGTCTCGACTTCTCGCGTATGGAGAAAAAGGAGACGGGTGATGTCAGCCTCTACTGCACCAAGACGCAGGATCACGAGATGAATAATCTCCTCGACGAGCAGATCATCGCCGGTGCACAGAAGTCTATCCAGGACAAGGAGGAAGTCAACCTCGATTTCGCCATCCACAACACCAACCGTGCTGTCGGCACCATGCTCTCCGGCATCATTGCCAAGAAATATGGTGAGGCAGGTCTGCCCGACGATACCATCAACGTGCGCTTCAAGGGTTCTGCCGGACAGAGCTTCGGTGCCTTCCTCGTTCACGGTGTCAACTTCAAGCTTGAGGGCGAGACCAACGACTACTTTGGTAAGGGTCTCTCCGGTGGCCGCATCAGTATCCTGCCGCCGATACGCTCCAACTTCAACGCTGAGGACAACATCATCGCCGGTAACACCGGTCTGTATGGTGCCACTACTGGTGAGCTGTATGTCAATGGTCAGGTTGGTGAGCGCTTCGCCGTTCGTAACTCTGGTGCCATTGCCGTTGTCGAGGGAGCCGGTGACCACTGCTGTGAGTATATGACTGGTGGCCGCGTCGTCGTCCTCGGTAAGACGGGCCGCAACTTTGCCGCCGGTATGTCGGGTGGTGTTGCCTACGTCTGGGATAAGGACCACAACTTCGACTACTACTGTAACATGGGTATGGTGGAGATCAACCTCGTTGAGGAGACTACTTACCGCAAGGAGCTCCACGAGCTGATTCGTCAGCACTACCTCTACACCGGTTCGAAGCTTGCCCGCACCATGCTTGACGACTGGAGTCGCTATGTTGAGGACTTCATCCAGGTGGTGCCTATCGAGTACAAACGTGTGCTGCAGGAGGAGCAGGTTAAGAAGCTCCAGCAGAAGATTGCAGACATGCAGAGAGACTATTAAAAAGGTTAAAAGTAAAGACAATGGGAAATCCAAAAGGTTTTTTGGAGGTAGAGCGCAAGGAGGCCGGCTACCGTCCAATACATGATAGAATACACGATTTCGGTGAAGTAGAGCAGACGCTCAACAGCAATGACCGTCGGCTCCAGGCCAGCCGCTGCATGGACTGTGGCGTGCCTTTCTGCCACTGGGCTTGTCCCCTTCACAACAAGACCCCGGAGTGGAACGATGCCTTGTATAAAGGTGATTGGAAGCTTGCTTATGAGCTTCTGAGCGAGACCAATGACTTCCCCGAGTTCACGGGCCGTGTCTGTCCGGCGCTCTGTGAGAAGGCCTGCGTGCTGAACCTCATGGAGCATGAGCCTACCACCAACCGTGAGAACGAGGCCGCCATCATAGAGTATGCTTACAATGAGGACTTTGTCAAGCCACATATCCCACAGCGCAATGGCAAGAAGGTTGCTGTCGTGGGTGCCGGTCCTTCCGGACTGAGTGTTGCCACACAGCTCAACCAGCGCGGTTATGAGGTCACGGTCTATGACGCCCGTGAGGATGCCGGTGGACTGCTGCGCTTCGGTATTCCTAACTTCAAGCTCAACAAGGCCATTATTGCCCGTAAGATTGATGTCCTTAAGGCTGAGGGTATCAAGTTCGTCTACAACACGATGCTCGTACCTGATGGTAGCGACAAGGCTGATCTGAATATTCAGAACGATCCGACGCTGGCCAAAGACAAGACGGTGACCGCCACACAGCTGTCGCAGGACTTCGATGCCGTCGTCATCTGCACCGGCACGCCGCAGGCCCGTGATCTGAAGATTCCAGGCCGCGACCTCAAGGGCGTCTACTTCGCCTTAGAGATGCTGTCTCAGCAGAACCGCGTCCTCGAAGGTGAGGAGTTCAGCAAGGACGAGCTCGTCAACGCCAAAGGAAAGGATGTCCTCGTCATCGGTGGCGGTGATACCGGTTCTGACTGTATCGGTACGGCCCATCGTCAAGGTTCGAAGAGCGTGACACAGATAGAGATTATGCCCAAGCCCGTCGACGGTCCTGATGACCCGAAGAATCCGTGGCCGAATTGGCCCCGCACACTGAAGACGACCTTCGCCCACGAGGAAGGCTGCATCCGTCGCTGGAATATCAACTCGTTGGAGTTCCTCGGCAAAAACGGCAAACTCACGGGTGTGAAGGTGCAGGAGATAACCTGGGAGCCTAATCCCGAAGGCGGCAGACCTATCATGAAGCCTGCCAAGGATCCCGAGATTATCAAAGCTGACATGGTGCTCTTAGCCATGGGATTCCTCAGACCGCAACAGCCTGAGTATCCTGAGAATGTCTTCGTGGCTGGTGATGCTGCCAATGGCGCAAGCCTGGTGGTCAGAGCACTGGCAAGCGGTAGAGACATGGCTGCTGAAGTTGACGGTTACTTGAGAAAGTAATCCATCCTATCAATTTATATTTTTTGATTTAGCAGTTTGGCGGGGCATCGGCGGATGCCCCGCTTTTTTAGCCTATGAGAAGAATAAAGAATGCGCCTGTGGTGGTCATGAACTTCTCAGGTGCGTACAATTTAGAGAGTTTTGACAAAGATCCGGAGATTATCCGCATGGACTTCCGTGAGCTGTCAGGTACTGATGGCTATTGCTCAAAGGAAGCTGCAAAGGTTATCAAGGAGCAGATACAGCCTTTCGGTCCACATGGCATCCACTTCCTTGACTCCGGTGACTACCATTATGTATCAAAGTTCTGGACCGACATGATTACGGAGCCTTTCTCGCTCGTCCTTATCGATCACCATACCGATATGCAGGACTCGCGGGTCGACGACATGCTGTCGTGTGGTGACTGGGTGAAAGCCGTCATTCTCCAGAATCGTTTCCTGAAGCATGTCTTCGTGTTGGGATGCCTCAAAGAGTCTGCGCTTAAGGTAGACGGAAGTCTGCTGGACAAGGTCACTTTTGTTTCCGAGCAGCAATTCAAGGACTTCCTTAGCGGAAAGCTGGAACCTGCTGACGGAGAGACTATCTACATCTCCATCGATAAGGATGCACTCTCGCCTGCTGACGCTGTCACCAACTGGGATCAGGGTGAGATGCGTGAGGCTGATCTCAGACGGTTCCTTTATCATCAGGTAGAGCGTGAGAAGGTCATAGGTGTCGATGTCTGTGGGGAATATCAGGTTGTCAGCGACTATTTTGCAGATGCCTTGCCTGCCAAGATTGACAGTGCTGCCAACCAGGACATCCTTATGACGATTATTGCTGCCGTCCAGAAGAAGAAACAGCAGGACCGGTAATAGGGAAAGTCTGTCCTCGGAAAGCATCATCAACAGTCTTGCTGCTGAAGGCCTATTGAGGAAATTGTTCGGAGAATCGTCACTAAGGCGGCTTCTTTTGTGATTTTTCCTTAAAAGGGACTGGTAAAGGAGACTTGCCGTTTGTAGCGAGGGGATTTTTTATTAACTTTGCCTTCATTATGCAATTGAATCTTTTAACGGCATCTGATGCCACAAAATTAGAGAATGAGATACAGCAGGGCAACAACATGGTCCTCATCGGTCATTCCCAGCCCGACGGTGATGCAGTAGGCTCCTGTCTGGCATGGGCGACCTATCTGAGAGAGCATTTCGGCAAGCAGTGTTCTATTGTCGTCCCCAATGCTTTCCCCGACTTCCTGCGTTGGCTTCCCGAGGCTGACAAGATAGTCAGATATGATAAGCATCCTGATGCGGTCAAGGCGATGATAGAGAAGGCGGATACCATCTTCTGCATGGACTTCAACGACCTGGCGCGGACCGATGATATCGCACCGATCGTGGAGAGCTGCCAGGCCTCTATAATCGTTATTGACCACCACATGGAACCTACCATTCCTGCCAAGCAGACCATTTCCTTCCCTGACTTGAGCTCTACTTGTGAGATAGTCTTCCGTTTGGTGTGGCAGTTGGGTGGTTTCGAAACATTGTCAAAAAAGTTTGCTGTCTACGATTATTGCGGCATGATGACGGATACGGGTGGATTCACCTATAACTCTTCCTGTCCGGAGATTTATTTCATCATCTGCCAGCTCCTTACCAAGGGCATCGACAAAGACAAGATCTATCGTAATGTCTTCAACAACTATTCTTCCTGGGCCATCCGTTTGCGGGGCTATCTGATGTCGCAGAAGCTCAATGTCATCGAGGACCTGCATGCCAGCTACTATGCGCTGACAAGTCAGGAGATGAAAGATTTTCACTTCATCCGTGGCGACGTGGAGGGATTGGTCAATGTGCCCCTGCGGATAAAAGGTCTGAAGGTCAGCATCTCGCTGCGTGAGGATGACAGGGTGAAGAACCGGATATGGGTCAGCCTGCGCTCGGTAGACGACTTCTCTGTGCAGGATATGGCTACCCGATTCTTCAATGGCGGCGGACACCTGAATGCCAGCGGAGGCAGGCTGAACTGCTCCATTGAAGAAGCCGTAGAGATAACGAAGAAAGCTATCGCCTTCTATGCCGATAAATTGACGGGGAAGAAGAGTTAATCACATAAAAGTAAGGATTTAGTACGCTATATTGACTTATTTTCCTTAACTTTGCATCGCAAAATCAAAAATAAAGAGATATGAACAGAACAGAACTTATAGCAAGTGTAGCCGAACGTGCAGAAGTCTCCAAGAATGATGCTGCCAAATATGTCAACGCTGTTCTCGGCGTCATCGCTGATAACCTGACCAAAGGTGACAAGGAACTGGCTCTGCCTGACTTTGGTCGTTTCTTTGTCAAGCAGGTTCCTGAGCGCCAGGGCATCAACCCGCAGACCAAGGAGAAGATTACCATCGAGGCCCACGACAAGATTGTGTTTAAGCCCTCTGATAACATGGACCTCTACACGCGCAAGCATTGTTAAGATTTTTACGATCTTTAATAGATTCTGCCGTCACGACTGTTGTTGTGGCGGTTTTTTTATGAAAGTTGCACAGCTATAAAAAACAACAATTTTTCGGTCAATGTAAAGAGAAGGCAAAAGTTTTTTATAACTTTGCATGATAATAAATAAGTACTTATGCGCAAGTCAGTAATACTGTTCGTCGTCATTTTCATATTGCAATGCCTTCCCTCTCATGCTGTTCTGAAAGAGCGCGACCTGGAGGGCACCCTCACTATGCTCCGTATAGAACTCACCGAAAACCATAACAAGTTGGAGCGGGAGTCCGGAGCTCAGAAAGAGCAGCGTGCCAACATTATGCGTCAGCTCATGACCACTATGAACAGAAGTCAGCAGAACGCTATTATGCTCTATTCACAGAAGAATGGCTATGTCTTTGACCTTACTTATGCCTGCCATGAGGCTACTGAGCAGTATAAGAGTTTTCGTGAATCGGTGGCGCCTTTCCGTAACTATGTGGAGAATGCCAATGTGGAGATAGCCCGCTACGACTCGCTTATCACGGATCTCAGCTCGATGTATACGGAAGGACTGTCGGAAAAGGCTAAAATAGACCGCAATGTGTGTCTGACCCTCGCTGTGAGTATCCGACGCATCCTCAATGAGAACCGTACGGAGAGTCAGCAGTATATTAATATCTACCGGCGCACAGAGAACAGACTGAAAGGGCTCAACGACTATGCTATCAAACGGTATTCAGAGATTCAGACCAGTATCTTCACCAATGGCGGTCAGAGCTTCTTCACGATTCTGAAGAATTTTGAGTCGGAATTCAAGGAGACCTCAGAGACGGTAGTGGACAAATATAAGCCCACAAAGCATTTCAATTCCGACTGGGACAGCCGCATCATACTATTCTTGCTCGGCATAATTGTCTTCTATGGATTTTTGGCAGGCGGACTGAGCTACCTTGTCATTGGATTTATCGTCACTCGTCTTATCAGAAAGAATAAGGCTGGCTTTCTGCTCAAATGGCTCTTTGGTGGTGAGGAAGGTACTGATGCAAAAGACAACTTCAAGGCGAAGCGCCTCTGCATCATCCTGGCTGCTACTGTCGTCACCTTTGCCGCTGTTCTTGGTGTCGTCAACGCCACTGTGGCTCAGAACTTCCTCATTATGGCCTCTGGCCTTCTTGTGGAATACGCATGGCTCATGGGTGTCATCTTACTGTCTCTGCTGATAAGGCTCAACGGTAAGCAGATAAGATTTGGCTTCCGCATCTACTCCCCTATCATGGCTATATGCTTTATTGTTATCTCTTTCCGTATCATTCTGATTCCGAACATTCTCTCTAGCATGATCCTGCCACCGATACTGCTGCTTTGCACTATCTGGCAGTGGGTGATATTGCGTAAGAGCTCCAACAAGCTGCCAGCTTCCGACCTTTTCTATGCCTGGGTGTCGCTCTTTGTATTCCTGGCAAGTGATATTGCCTCCTTGTTGGGGTATACTCTCTTCTCTGTCGAGATATTGATTTGGTGGACCATGCAGCTCACCTGTATCCTCACTATCACCTGCATGTCGTCTTTGCTCAAGAACTATGGCAATAATCCCAAGCGCAAGTACTTTGACGACAACACGCCTGTGAGCAAGACCTGGTTCTTCCGGCTCATCTACACGGCGCTGCTGCCTATTTTAGGCACTCTGTCTATCTTGCTTAGCATCTATTGGGCAGCCGATGTCTTCAATCTCAGTGATACCTCATTGATAGTCTTCAACAAGCAGCTCATCGCTACCGACAAGTTCTCCTTCAGTATTATGAGGACTGTTCAGGCCATAGTATTGTTCTTCATAGCCAAATATGTCAACCGCGTATCTCTGCACTTCCTTTACTACCAACTGCTGAGCCGTGAGGAGCGGAAAGCCAAGGAGGAGAAGCGAAAGGCCAGCACACAGAGCGTACAGAGCCATATTACAATGTGGAGAAATGTGATTCAGGTCATTGTCTGGGGGGGATGGCTGCTCATCACCATGACCATCTTCCATATTGACAACTCCTGGATTGTCGCCATCTCGGCTGGCCTGTCTACTGGTATCGGTTTCGCTATGAAGGATATCCTTGAAAACTTATACTATGGCATCTCGCTGATGGCCGGACGCATCAAGGTCGGTGACTATATCTCCATTGATGGTATCAGGGGCACAGTGACTAACATCTCTTATACCTCCACGACGGTTGAGGGTCTTGATGGTTCTGTGATAGCTTATCAGAACTCGCAGCTATTCTCCAAAAACTATAAGAACCTCACACGCAACCATGGCCATGTGCTCTCCATCATTCCGGTCGGCGTGGCTTATGGCACCAAGGTCCCCGATGTCAAGCAGACAATTACCGATGCCGTCGTCAAGCTCGACAAGCCGGGTTATCTGAAGTTTCTCAAGGTTGTATTCTCCGGGTTCGGAGACAATAGCATTGACTTTAAAATCTTGGCTTGGGTCGACTCCCGTAAGCAGACCTTTGCCGAGAGTGACATCATGGAGGCAGTCTACAATGCCCTCAATGATAAGAATATAGAGATACCTTATCCACAACGCGATATTCATATCGTCTCTGATACTGCACATCTCGTCGCTCCTGAACCGTCGAAGATTCAGCATGCCGACTCAGAGAGTGAGGCCGAGGCGATGATAAACAACCAATAAAGAATAAGTTTCGATGAACAATATCACACTGATTGCCGGTCCCTGCGTCATAGAGTCTGCCGAGTTGCTCGATACGGTAGCCCGTGAGCTCACACGTATCAATGCAAGGTTAGGGACAGACATTATCTTCAAGGCCTCTTTTGACAAGGCCAACCGTACCTCCATCCACTCCTTTCGTGGCCCTGGCCTTGACAAGGGATTGGAGATGCTGTCAGATATCAAGTCCAAATATGGGCTGCGCCTGACAACTGACATCCACGAGTCTTGGCAGGCGGCTCCTGTCGGTGAGGTTGTTGATGTCATTCAGATTCCCGCTTTTCTCTGCCGTCAGACCGACCTGCTTGTGGCGGCTGCCAAGACAGGGAAGACGGTGAACATCAAGAAGGCTCAGTTCCTCTCGGGTCGTGACATGCGCTATCCGGTGGAGAAAGCCAAGGATAGCGGCGCTACGGAGGTTTGGCTCACGGAGCGTGGCAACAGTTTCGGATACAACAACCTCGTCGTTGACTTCCGCAATATCCCCGACATGAAGGAGATTGTGCCCAACGTCATCATGGATTGCACCCATAGCGTGCAACGGCCTTCAGCCGGGGATGGCAAGACCGTCGGCGACCGCAAGTTTGTGCCATCCATGGCATTGGCTGCGAAAGCCTTCGGAGCTACCGGCTATTTCTTCGAGGTCCATCCTGATCCCGATAAGGCGCTCTCCGATGCCGCTAACATGCTGGAGCTGGATAAGCTGGAGCCGCTGATAGAAGAGCTCATCAAATAAGTGTTTGTATTCATCAAAGTCTGTCTTAGTTTTTAAGTAATCATAGATATGTCAACGCCAGAGGAAAGATTGGAGTCTTCTAAAAAATATGGTGAGAAATGCCTTCGTGAGGAGGCGCAGGCCATCCTCGATTTAATTCCGCAACTTGATGACAACTTCGAGAAAGCTGTGGATATGATTTACCATTGTCATGGCAAGGTGATTGTCACGGGTGTGGGAAAGAGTGGTAATATAGGTGCAAAGATTGCTGCCACCTTAGCCTCTACGGGCACACCGGCTTTCTTTATCAATCCCCTTGACGCTTATCATGGCGACTTGGGTGCCATGACCTCCGACGATGTCGTCCTTGCCATCAGTAATTCCGGTCAGACCGATGAGCTGCTGCGATTCATCCCCATCTTGCTCCATATGCATGTGCCCATCATTGGCATGAGCCGCAACCCGCAGTCGCTGCTCGGCAAATACTCAACCGTACACATCAAAGTGTGGGTCGACCATGAGGCTTGTCCGCTCAACCTGGCTCCGACAAGCTCTACGACGGCAGCGCTGGCCATGGGCGATGCTTTGGCAGTGGCCTTAATGCAGGTCCGTGACTTCCGTCCTCGTGACTTCGCTCAGTTCCACCCCGGTGGCGAGCTCGGCAGGCGCCTGCTGACGACGGCGGAGGATGTCATGCGCACCGATGACCTGCCTGTCATTCCACAGGACATGCACCTTGGTAAGGCCATCATAGAGGTCTCACGTGGCAAGTTGGGCCTCGGCGTCTCTCTCAACGACGACAAGACCATTGCGGGCATCATTACCGATGGTGACATCCGCCGCGCCATGGAGCGCTGGCAGGCTATGTTCTTCGACCATACCGTTGGCGACATCATGACACGGGAGCCGAAGACGGTATCGCCTGAGACGAAAGTGTCGGATATTCAGCGCATCATGCACAACTACAAAATCCATTCCGTACTGGTCTGCGATCAGGACAGACATCTGCTCGGCATTGTCGACAGCTATGCTTCGTCGTTGATGTAACGGCATCGCATCTGCAGGCAAGGAGACTGCACATATAATAACGATTATCAGAATGAATTTCTTGAAAAGGGATAACAGATATACTATTTTCTTTCAGAGCCTGGTAGCCATTGCCATGGCTCTCTTTTTGTCATTGCCAACCTCTCTCTCTGCGCAGGAGTTGAATTCGACTACGGAGAGCGCTGACTCGCTCATTGTCCATCATCTTGAGAAGTTCGGCGTAAAATTCTCTCACGACAATAGTGTCACGTTGCTGATGAATGGTCAGGAGAAGTTCGACGACCTGTTCAAAGCTATTGACCAGGCTCGGAGCTCTATCCACATGGAGTATTTCAACTTTCGCAATGACTCCATCAACCGCGTGCTCATCAGCCATCTCGTGCCCAAGGTCAAGGAGGGAGTTGAGGTCAGGCTACTCTTCGACGGCTTTGGCAATGTCTCCAACAACCAGCCTATGCGGAAGCGGGACATTGACAGCATCCGTGCGCGTGGGATAGAAATCTATGAGTTCAACCCTGTACGGTTCCCGTGGCTTGATGACATTTGGAGTCGTGACCACCGCAAGATTGTTGTCATCGACGGCAAGATAGCCTATACCGGGGGCATGAATGTGGCCGACTACTATATCAAAGGCACTGAGCAGGTGGGCTCGTGGCACGACATGCATTGTCGCATACAGGGTAAGGAGGTTAATACGCTGCAAACCATCTTCCTGAAGATGTGGAATAAGGTGTCGGGCCAGAATATCCATGGCGCTAAATACTATCGTGGTTTGGGACTGGATGGATACTTCAAAGGGTTGAAACCGGACACCTGTCAGTCGGCAGGTCATAAAATGGTGGGTATTATCAATCGGGAACCGCATACGTCCAACGAAATCATCCGCGAGTTCTATACCAATGCCATCCGCTATGCCCATGATAGCATTAAGATTATCAACCCCTATTTCACGCTGAACCACGCGCTGAAGAAGGCATTGCGCGATGCTGCGAAGCGTGGGGTGAAGGTAGAGATTATGCTCTCTGTGAAGAGTGACATCCCTTTGACTCCGGATTGTGGATTCTATAATGCCCATAAGCTGATGGAGCATGGCTGCAACATCTATCTTTACAAGCCTGGCTTCCACCATACTAAGATTATCATGGTTGACGGAAAGTTCTGTACGGTCGGTTCCGCCAACCTCAACTCGCGCAGCCTTTCGTGGGATTATGAGGCAAACGCTGTTATCATCGACCCTTGCACGACGCGTGAGCTCAATGACCTCTTCGACAGCGAGAAGAAGGACTCCTTCGTCCTCACGGAAGAGACTTGGAAGAAATGGCGGTCTAAAGGCGATCGTTTCAAGGGCTGGTTTGCTTCTGTCTTCCTCACGCCTTTCCTTTAAGTGCTTTTGGTGCGCTGGATTTTCTCAAACTCAGCGAGAGCTGTTCCCATGCTGTGTAAAGTTAAATGATGCCCTTTGCTGCCACTTCCACTATTCGCTTGTTGACGTGCTGCGCATGAACGGCTTCTCCTTAGCGGTGCAGGTAGCCAAATAATTTGTAGACATCGCAAACAATGCCTATATTTGTAGCAAAAGTTCTAATGAGCCTATGCCAGAGATATTTAGATTTTTCGGATTTTCTTTCTTCTTCGTAAAGAGCATGACCCTATACACGTGCATGTAGAGGGCAAAGATGGCTTTGCAAAGTTCGAGTATGATGGTGAGAGATTTAATCTCCGCGAAAGTCATGGTATTAAGGCTGGTGACATGAAGAAGATTCAGTTTGTAATTGACGACAATGCTGATATTATTGTCGCTAGATGGAACGAGCATTTTAATAGATAAACAAAGGAGGACGCACTATGACAATCAAGAAGATTTGGTTTGATAAGGACCATATATATGGAGAGGATGAGAACGGAAAATCTTATAACCAATCTCTCCTTTGGTATCCTAAGCTATTGAACGCGACGGATGACGAACGTAATCAATACCGCTTTGGCTTCGTCGGCATACATTGGCGTAACCTTGACGAGGACATCGTTTTGAGAGCTTTGGCTATGAAGATGCTGAGCCCAGTCAGCTTCAGAAGTTTTTTTGACGCATAAGGAATTGGATATTGACGAGTTTGCCAAGCGCGCAGGATTAGACGCTACACAATTGAAAAATTATAACAATGGTTTCAAGCGTCCTTCTGAGGAAAGTGAACAGCAAATAGTAAATTCCATTCATGCCATAGGTAGAGAATATATTACCGCAACTATATAGGATATGAACGAGACCGAAGCCCTTATCCTGCAAGTGATGAATAAGAAGCTGCGTGCCATCGTGTGGCTCGGTGCCTTGGTCGTAATGCTCATGGGATGCGTGAATATCTTCCTGTAAAAAGCTACGAGCTCTACGTCAGTCCCACGCGCGACTTCGAGCAGGAGTTGTTGTGGCACGGACGGAAAGTCATCGTGCTCAGCCCCGATGACTTCCGCCAGGAGATGACAAGCATTCTCAAGGACATGGCGAGAAGTTATGAGACCGGTGAGAACACAGTGGAGGAATAATAAAGCGATAACGGCAGTGCCCAAAATGAGTTGGGTACACTACAACTTCACACTACTGATGTCCACTAAATTGTTGACGATGGCATAGATGGTGAGGCCGGCAGCAGAGTGGATCTGTAGCTTTCGGGCGATGTTGCGGCGATGGGTGATGACCGTATTGATGCTGATACACAGGTCATCGGCTATCTCCTTGTTGGTCATTCCCTGTACCAATGAGATGATGACATCTTTCTCCCGCTCGCTGAGCGTCTCTGAGGAGGAAGGTGTGCGACTGATCATATTACTAATCTTCACACTGACGTCGTTCTGCTTCGATTTACGCTCTAAACGACGCACGGCAGGGATAAAGATCTGATCTTCCACAGCTGCATGCACGGTCAGCCATTCCTCACAGTTGTAGATATCGTAGAGGGTGGCTGTGAGCTGATTGTTGTGCAACCCGTCGGAAGGCAAATATTTGATGATGATATTTTTCAATTCCTTCAGCTTAGTCTCAGTCTGTTGATGATGTTTTGAGAAGGTATGAATGTCGAAGTCTGACGGTGTCTCTCCCCGCTCCAAGGCTTCTACATAGGGGAACACCGTTTTTTCCTCAAAGGTCATGTGGTTGCGGATAGAGTGCGCATACTCATCATAGAGTTTCATGATGAGCCTGGCCAGGTTGTCGCTGTCATCGAGGGCTTCGGCCAACTCTCGGCGGATGAAAGGCAACTGAAAATCAAGATAATAAGAGTGACTGGCCTTGAGATAGTGTATCAGCGTAGAGATAGACAGATGGCCGTCGTCGTTGGGATTGCGATAGCGGTTAATCGTGAAATTGACGACGGCAAGGAAAGTATAGGTATCAACTTTCTCGTCCTCGCAAACCTCACGCACCGTCTTGTCTCCAAAACCTAAGTTGATGCCGAAAGCACCAAGGCTTTGCAGCACCGTATAGTTGTCACTGATAATATTGATGAGCTTATCGTCAGGCTCATACATCTTCATATTTTTCATCTTGCCTTATAATTGTTTATAAGTATTTGCAAAATAACAAAAAAAAAGTGAGCGTTCAAAATTAGTGATGTTCTTTTTGACGTTAATACCTACATTTTGTGATAGTTTTACATGCTAATAACGATTCAGTATGTGTTTCGGAACGTTTCCAGATTGCCCCAATCTGTTTTCATTACGTTGAGATGATGATGTGTGGCAAATGCCGCAGATATCTGTGGCATTTGCCACGGATGTCGCTGGCATATGCCGCGGATGTCGCTGGCAAATGCCGCGGATATTGACGGCATGTTGCAGATTATCATGTCGTTGCGGCAAGGCACACCTTTGGCTATCTTTCCATATACCTATCATGATGGCACCACTCAATGGTTTTTCTGCATTTATAGATGCCATTTGTAGCTTCTACGTGCGCGCTGTGGCGTAGTGACAAATCCACCGAAGGACCCGCCAAAGGATCCACCGCCTGCAACACCGCGATACTGCGCCCATCGTGCCCTGATACGGTTGACATAGTCCACGGTCTCTGCACCCCGCATGTAGCCGCTTCTTACAACAGGGTCGGTGTAGAACTGTGGGCTGCTCAACCGCTGGACAAACTCTGACACGTCATCCCAGCGACGAGGGTTGCGTCCATATTTTCGGGCCAATGCCATAGCATCGCGCACATGGTTGGTACCGCCATTGTAGCTGGCAAGCTGGAACCAGACTCGCTCTGATAGTGGTACATCAGCAAAATGCTGGCCCAACTCCTGCATGTATTTGGCCGAGGCGGCTATATTCTCCGCCGGATTGAAAAGTGACTCGCGAGACAGCCCGAGGTGGTCGGCAGTACTTGGCATAATCTGCATCAGTCCGCAGGCTCCAGCCCAGGACCTGGCGTTGGGGTCGAAGGTTGACTCCTGATAGCACTGAGCTGCCATGAGTCGCCAGTCGAGGCGTGCTAAAGGTGCGAACTGCTGGAAGTAGCTGTCGTAGCGGGAGATGATACCTTTCGACCGGTTCAGCATCGGGGAATAGACATGTCGCTGGACACTGCGTGTGGAGAGCAGAAACGACTCTTCGCGCCGCATCTTGGACACCATATCTTTTGTGAACCAGGCATCTATACTCTCTGCCAGCTCCTTATTGTCGGCATTCACGGCCCAGCCATGCTTCAAGGAGTCGACCTTTACATCCGTGTAGTCTACTCCCTTTACGGAATCAGGCAGTTGCATGGCCGCGATGTCAGCATCTCCTGCCTTTATCTTCCTCACGACCTCGGCGGTGTCTTTGCAGACGTCCACCCGCAACGACACGCCAAGCTTCTGTGCATACTTTTCACAGAGCAGATATTGCAAGCCCATGCCGTGACCATGATAGTCATAATAGGTGTCGGGGCCTGAGACGGTGACCATGATCATCTCACCATTGTTGATGATGTCGTTGAGTCCAAAGTTGTCACTGGAAGGTATGGAGTCGCTGCCCATAGGAGTGCCCCATGGTGTCAGCTCCGGCTTTTTCTGCTCGCTGCATGAACCTGCAAAAAGCGAGGAAAAGAGTAATAATATGCCAATAATATGTAACTTCATATATTAATTTGATACAAAATTACTAACTTTATTGGATATATCGGCAAAAGTAGGTAAATTTGCAAAGAATATTTGTACATAAGAGAAGACAAGTAACAAAAGATTAGATATGTTAAGAATAGCCGTCCAGTCCAAAGGCCGTCTGTATGACGACACCATGAGCCTCCTTGAGGAGGCCGACATCAAGGTGAATCCCAGCAAGCGTACGCTCCTTGTCCAGAGCACCAACTTCCCCTTGGAAGTCCTCTTCCTGCGTGATGATGACATTCCTCAGAGCGTAGCCAGCGGTGTTGCTGACATTGGCATTGTCGGTGAGAACGAGTTTGAGGAGCGTCAGGAAGATGCACAGGTCATCGACCGCCTTGGCTTCTCTAAGTGCCGTCTCTCCCTTGCTATCCCTAAGGGTATCAACTATCCCGGCCTTGAGTGGTTCAACGGTAAAAAGATAGCCACCAGCTATCCTGGTATCCTGCGTCGCTTTATGACAAAGAACAACATCAAAGCTGACATACATGTTATCACGGGCAGCGTGGAGATTAGTCCGGGCATTGGTTTGGCTGATGCCATCTTCGACATTGTCAGCAGCGGCTCTACCCTTGTGCACAACAATCTGAAAGAGGTGGAAGTGGTCATGCACAGCGAGGCTCTGCTCATTGGCAACTGGCGTATGGACGAGGAGAAACATGACATCCTCAACGAGATGCTCTTCCGTTTTGAGGCTGTGCGTTCTGCCCAGGATAAGAAATATGTCATGATGAACGCGCCCAAGGATAAGCTCAAAGAAATCACTGAGGTGTTGCCAGGTATCAAGAGCCCGACCATCATTCCGCTTTCCGATCCTAACTGGTGTGCTATTCATACTGTTCTCGACGAGAAGCATTTCTGGGAGATTGTGAACAAATTGAAGGAGCTCGGCGCGCAGGGTATCCTTGTCTCGCCGATTGAAAAGATGATACTGTAAGAGATGAATATTATTAAATATCCTGCCAAGGAGGGATGGGACGCTCTGGTAGAGCGCCCGCATCTCGACCTTACACAGCTCAATGCCACTGTGACTTCAGTTCTTGAAGATGTCAAGGCCAATGGTGACGCAGCTGTGAAACGCTATGAAGAGAAATTTGACCATGTGAGTCTTGAGAGTCTTGCTGTGACAGAGGCAGAGATTGCTGAGGCTATGGACAATATCTCTCAGGAGCTTAAAGAATCACTTGAACTCGCGCACCATAATATAGCTGTCTTCCATGAGGCTCAGAAGTTTGAAGGGCAGCGTATTGAGACAGCGCCTGGAGTGACTTGCTGGCAGAAAAGCATCCCTATCGAGAAGGTAGGTCTCTACATTCCCGGTGGCACGGCTCCCCTCTTCTCTACCGTGCTCATGCTTGCCACTCCTGCCAAGATAGCCGGTTGCAAAGAGATTATTCTCTGCACTCCTCCCAATCGTGAGGGAAAGGTCAATCCAGCTATCTTAGCAGCTGCCAAGATAGCCGGTGTGAGCAAGATTTACAAGGCCGGTGGTGTGCAGGCTATCGGTACCATGGCTTATGGTACAGAGACAGTGCCTAAAGTATTCAAGATTTTTGGTCCCGGCAACCAATTTGTCATGGCTGCCAAGCAGCAGGTCAGCTTGCACGAAGTGGCCATCGACATGCCAGCGGGTCCCAGTGAGGTATGTGTTGTCGCTGACGATACGAGCAATCCTGTGTATGTCGCCGCCGATCTCCTCTCTCAGGCTGAGCATGGTATAGACTCCCAGGTGTTCCTCATCACTACTTCCGAGAACCTGCTTGCAAAGGTGAAAGACGAGGTTGCCCGTCAGTTGGCAGCCCTACCCCGTTGCGAGATTGCTGCCAAGTCGCTTGATAACTCCAAGCTTGTCCTCGTTCATGATGATGACGAGGCGATGGAACTCGCCAACTATTATGCACCGGAGCATCTTATCATAGCTACTAAGAACTATGATGAGCTTGCAGGGAAGGTGGTCAATGCAGGCAGCGTGTTCTTAGGTCAGTGGGCATGCGAGAGTGCTGGTGACTATGCCAGTGGCACCAATCACACCCTGCCTACCCATCAGTATGCCTTAGCGTATAATGGTGTGAATCTGGACAGCTACAATAGAAAAGTCACCTTCCAGCATCTGACAGAAGACGGTATCCGCAGTATAGGCTCTGCCGTGGTGTGCATGGCCGAGAATGAGCAGTTGGAAGCACATGCCAATGCTATGCGACTGCGTATCGAATCATTAAAAAAGTAAACAATTATGAAGCAACTCCGAGATTTAGTCCGCCCCAATATCTGGCGCTTGGCACCATACAGTTCAGCACGTAACGAGTATAGCGGTCATGAGGCTCATGTCTTTCTCGATGCCAACGAGAATCCGTACAACGCCCCTTTCAACCGTTATCCTGATCCGTTGCAGGCGAAAGTCAAGGAGGAGCTGTCGAAGATAAAAGGAGTCCCGGCGGACTGTATTTTCCTTGGGAATGGCTCTGATGAGGCCATCGACCTTGTCTATCGGGTCTTCTGCCGACCGCAGGTGGATAATGTGGTGGCCATAGAGCCAACATACGGTATGTATAAGGTGTGTGCCGACATCAATGATGTGGACTATCGTCCTGTTCTCCTTGACGAGAATTACGAGATGAGTGCCGACAAGCTTCTCGCTGCGTGCGACAAGCATACCAAAGCAATATGGATATGCTCTCCCAATAACCCCACGGGCAACAATATGTCTGTTGAGGAGATAGAAAAGGTGCTGAAGAACTTTGATGGTGTTGTTGTTGTTGACGAGGCCTATAGTGACTTCTCTACGATCCCCGTCTTCCGCACGCGTATCAAGGAATTCCCGAATATCATCGTGCTGAACACAATGAGTAAGGCCTGGGGCTGTGCTGCCATTCGCTTAGGTATGGCCTTTGCGAGCAAAGAGATTGTTGACCTTTTCAATAAGGTGAAATATCCCTATAATGTCAATCTGCTCACACAGCAGCAAGCTCTTAAGGCTCTTGACAGCCGCGAGGATGTGGAGAAATGGGTTAGTCTGTTGCTGCAGGAGCGCAGTAAGATGTTGGTGTCTTTTGCCGCTCTGCCTGTCACGCAAAAGGTGTATCCCACCAATGCCAATTTCTTCCTTGCCAAGATGACAGACGCCCAGGGCATCTACGACTATCTGGTGGCAAAGGGTATCATTGTGCGCAATCGCACACGCGTGAAACTCTGTAAGGACTGCCTGCGTGTTACCATAGGTACTAAGGCTGAGAATACGGAGTTGCTCAGTGCGCTCAGGGAACTGAAATAAGGAATCTTGGAAAAGAGACTATAATATTAACGACTTACTGAAGTCGAAGCCATTCCACTCATAATCTCTGTGGAAGACGTAGCCTAACTGGTTGCTCGTAACGAGTGTACCACCAAGATTGACACCAAAATTCAAATGTGAGTGCCCATAGATCCAATAGTCTATGGGCACTGACTTTATGTAGTCAGTGAGGTCGATGGTGAAAGCATCAACGAGTGTGCCGTCCCTAATCACTTTCAGCTTATGTGGTGTGCAATGATGTGTAGGAAGATGGTGGGTCACCACTACTCTATGAGCGGCCTTGCTGCTATTAATGGACTTCCTGATGAAGTCGAGGCATAGCTCGTGCTCAGCATTGTAGTCATCGGTGGTGAATTTCCGGCCATGATATTTTATTCGATGGAAGTCGGTGAGGAAATAGCCTACCGATTTTTTGTGTTGCGGAGTGATATGTGACCAGAGTGTGGAAAGAATGAAGTCTGTATCACCAATGGTTACCACCTTATTATAATAATAGCAGACATTGGACATGAGCTTCCATTCCCATTCAGTTCCCATCTGCTTGATGTCGCAACCTCCATAATATTCATGGTTGCCAGGAATCATCAGTACTTGCTCATAGTTGTCGGCTGCCCATTTAAGAAAATCTGATTTTATGATGTCATCATCGCCCAAATAGAAGCTGTCACCGGCGATAAGAAGGATGTCACCGGTGACTTTCGGATGAAGCCGTTGCATGAACAGTCTGTTCTCCGTAAATTCCAGATGGAGATCGGACAGGTACTGAATGGTCATAGCTTAGACACCATAGAGAGCGGTGCGAGCTTTAGCTTGTAATAATAGAACCAGTAAGTCTTGCCGTAGCTGTCTTTGAGCAGCGCATATTGCATTTGGGGATTTTTGGTACCATAGTAAATCTTACGGTAGTCGGCATAGTCGGCATCCATGACGGAGCTATGGTATGCAATACGTGGATGCTCATGAATGTGGGTGTAGAGCACAAGAGCCTCGCGATAGCTTTGTGGCAGATGAGCGTTGAGATTATAGTATTTAGGAAGCGTGTTGACGAAACTGTCGAGGTCGCCATCAAGCAGATAGGCGCACAACAGGTAGTCGGCTGACATCTTGGTAGCGAAACGACTCTTGCAGAGGGTCTCTAAATATACTTTTGGTGTCATCTTATCCACGAAATAGACACCAAGGTCTTTGTAGAACCATACCTCCGGCACCATCATCATTTTCACGGACTTGCCGTTGGGTATCATGGCGTCAGAGCCGCCTATGAGGGGATACTCGAAGAGCGCCTCGCCTAACCGGTGCTCTTTTGCCAGTGCATAGATACGCAGGCATGTCAGACTGCTGTCAGTCTTCTCCTCGTTGCTGCCTGTCTGTAATGCGTCGGCATATTTGCCTTCCAATATTTTGTGCTCTATGCTCATACGATAATGGAAAACTTCATCATTGCAGCCTATAGCACAAACTATCAGTGACATAGCTGTCATCTGCAACATGTTGATCCATGTCATACGAGAAAAGAATCCTAAAGACGTTGCGGGTAACTCGATGGGTTCCAGTTGCCTCACGATCCACACGACTCCGGCATAGACAATCATCAGCAATGGAAAAATCCACAACCAGTTGCCAATATAATTATTGGGCGCTATATCGCGTGAGATATCTGTGATGATACCTAACAGAAGCAGAGAGGGAACATATGTCAGAGCGTGACCACGCCGGCAGAGACCTGTAAACTTATAAATTCCGAATTGGATAAGCCACAGCACAAGGGTGATGATAAAAGTACCTATCACCGGGTTGTAATGTGTCGCACCATGAGAGAGCACATGTTGGGCTACGGCAAGAATGTCGGCCTGATAGCAGTACAGGTAGACAATCGTGAAAAGTAAGAAGAAAATGGCACAGGTTACACGCATTATCCCTGTGCCGCCTTTATTCATATCTGACATCATACAAAAAACGGTCAGGAGGACAAGCCTCCTGACTTCAATATATTATTTCTTTCTCAGAACGACAGCCGACCGGGCTGGTATGTAGAGTTTGAGCCAGCCTTTGCCGTCCTTGGCATAGAGGGCATCGTAGTTGGTGAAATGCGCTACAGAGTCATCGGCGAGTCCATTGCCGCCAAAGGCCTTAGCATCGGTATTCAATACCACATTGTATTCGCCTTCCTTCACCAGGAAGCCATAATCTGCAAAGGAACGTGTCGGTGAGAAGTTGAAGACAAAAACGAGATTGCCACGCTCGAAGGCGAGAATCTGGTCGCTGTCGTTATGCCATATCTCCTGGACAGGCGTGGTGTTGAACTTCGGCTCACTCTTGACAACCTCCAACATTGCCTTGTCGAAGTCACCAAGGAAATGATAGTCGAGGTCAGGATTGTCGACAAGATTCCACTGGCGGCGTGCGTACTTGTAGCTCCATCCGTTGCCTTCGCGTGGGAAGTCTATCCACTCAGGATGTCCGAATTCGTTGCCCATGAAGTTGAGGTATCCACCGTTCATGGCAGCGCAGGTTACGAGTCGTATCATCTTGTGCAAGGCTATACCCCGCCATACGGTGTCGTTTTCGTCTCCGTGCTTGAAATGCCAGTACATGTCAGCATCGATGAGTCGGAAGATGATAGTCTTGTCGCCTACGAGCGCCTGGTCGTGACTCTCACAGTAGGAGATGGTCTCTTCATCGGAACGGCGGTTTTTCACTTCCCAGAAGATGCTGCTGGGCTTCCAGTCCTCATCTTTTCGCTCCTTGATGGTCTTTATCCAATAGTCGGGGATGTTCATAGCCAGTCGATAGTCGAAGCCATAGCCGCCATCCTCGAACTTAGCTGCCAGGCCCGGCATGCCACTCACCTCTTCAGCGATGGTGATGGCATGAGGATTGACTTCATGAATCAGCTTGTTGGCGATGGTGAGGTAGGTGATGGCGTTGTCATCTTCGTGGCCATTGAAATAATCACCATAATTGGTGAAGGCCTCGCCTAAACCATGGCTGTAATAGAGCATGGAAGTAACACCATCAAAACGGAAACCATCGAAATGAAATTCTTCAAGCCAATATTTGCAGTTGGACAGCAGGAAGTGAATAACATCATCTTTACCATAGTCGAAGCACAGGCTGTCCCAGGCTGGATGCTCATGGCGATCGCCGGGATAGAAATACTGGTTGGGGTCGCCGGCTAAGTTGCCAAGACCTTCTACCTCATTCTTTACAGCATGGGAGTGAACAATGTCCATAATGACAGCAATACCCTGCTTATGGGCAGCGTCGATGAGCGCTTTCAACTCCTCGGGAGTACCAAAACGGCTTGACGGTGCGAAGAAAGAGCTGACATGATAGCCAAAGGAACCATAATAAGGATGTTCCTGGATGGCCATCACCTGGATGGCATTATATCCGTCTTTGACGATACGTGGCAGAACATTATCTTTAAACTCTGTATAAGTACCCACCTTCTCAGCATCCTGAGCCATGCCGATATGACATTCATAGATAAGCAGTGGATCACGAGAAGGTATGAACTTGTCTTCTTTCCAATGGTATTTCTTAGGAGCCCATACCTGTGCAGAGAAGATCTTGGTCTGGTCATCCTGTACTACCCGCGTAGCCCACGCTGGGATGCGCTCTCCTTCGCCTCCATTCCATTTGACGTGCATCTTGAACAAGTCTCCATGCTTCATGGCCTTGGCGGGAAGTTTCAGCTCCCAGTTGCCTGTGCCCTTGACACGTTTGCAGCGGTAGTCTTCCAATTCTTTCCAATCATTAAAATCACCGACCAGATAGATGTCTGTAGCATTAGGTGCCCACTCTCTGAAGACCCATCTGCCTCGCACTTTGTGCAAGCCATAGTAGTCGTAACCACTGGCGAAGTCGGAGAGACTCTGCTTGCCATTTTGAGTTAGTTGCCCGATTTTCCACACTGCATGATCGTGACGGCCACGGATGGCACCCTCGTAGGGCTCAAGATAGTTATCATGAGCCACAATACCAATGTGTTTTTCTTGTTCTGACATATCTATTCTATGTTATTAGTTATCATTGAATCTTCTTCCGCTCTCGTAGTGTCCGGTAGATATAATGTTGCCATTTGCATCTTTCTCTACAAAGCGCCCGTCCCTGATATCATCAAGGTAGTTGCCCTCGAACCTTTTTCCGTCTTTTGTCTCTTCTATGCACTTGCCATTCCGCTTCCCATTTTTGTAAGTACCTTTAAACCGGGTGCCGTTGGAGTAATGGATGATGACTTCACCGTCTATCTTTCCGTTAATGAAGTTACCTTCGAAGATATCGCCGTCTTTCTTTGTCAGTTTGCCATGACCATTGGGCTGGTCGTCTTTCCACATACCGTCATATCTGTCACCATTGGCCCAGAGGAATGACCCCTGACCGTCCCTGTCACCCTGGTTGAAGTGTCCGGTATATCGGTCACCATTCGCATATTTGAAGATGCCTTCTCCGGTGCGCTCGCCTTGGTCGTAGTCTCCCTCATATTGGTCACCATTCTGGAAGATATAGATGCCGCGCCCTTGTTGGATGTCGTTGGCCCATTGGCCTTTGTAGATGTCACCATCTGCATATTTATTTATTCCATAGCCAGAACGCTGGTTGTCGGCCCACTCTCCCTGATAGGTGGTGCCGTCGTTCCAGTCGAAGAAGCCTTTGCCTTCTTTCTTATCGTTCTTCCATTGCCCGTCATAATAGGCCCCACTGGAGTAGGTGTACTTTCCTTTTCCCTGCCGCATGTCGTGATACCAGTCGCCATCATAGACATCGCCATTGAAATAGTACATCACGCCATGCCCCTGCTGATAGTCGCGGAACCATAGCCCCACGTATTTATTGTTGTTGCTGAAATAATAGGTTCCTCTTCCGTGCTGCTGATTGAGTACCCATTGCCCGTCGTATTTCTCACCGTCGGCAAAGGTGTACACTCCCCTACCCTGTCGCTTTCCTTTGACGAACTCGCCCTCGTAGGTGTTTCCATTCTCATACAGCACCGTGCCTTTGCCTTGCGGCTTACCAGAGGCCATCTCTCCTTTGTAGGTGCCCTTAATGCCCATCTCCTCTATGATGCATGTACCAAGCGAGATCTTCTGTGCAGGTACTGAGGAGACAGACAGAGCCAAGAGTATTGTAAATATATATTTTTTCACTATTTTTAGCTTATGTCCTATTATTTGGGTCAAAGATAGTAATAAAAAATGAAAGTGGAGCGTTATATCGATTTTTTTAACTATTTTTGCCGACAGAAATATCAACCAATCGTTGCGTCATGTCACACAGCGAGCTAAAAGTGAATAGATAATGAAATTTATTGCAGTTATTCCTGCGCGTTATTCTTCATCGCGTTTTCCCGGCAAGCCGTTAGCTGTCTTAGTCGGTAAGCCTGTCATTCAGAGGGTCTATGAGCAGGTCACGAAAGTGTTGTCTGAGGCTTGGGTAGCCACTGACGACGAGCGTATTTATAATACAGTGTTGGATTTTGGCGGTAAGGCCGTCATGACCCGTCAGGACCATAAGAGTGGGACCGACCGCATCGAGGAGGCGGTGGAGAAGATAAAGACAGATGCTGATGTTATCGTAAACATTCAGGGGGACGAGCCGTTTATTCAACCCTCGCAGATAGAGACGGTATGCAAGCAGTTTGATAACCCATCAACACAGATTGCTACTATCGGTAAGCCCTTCACGTCTATGGAAGCTGTGGAAAATCCCAACTCTCCTAAGATTGTAACTGATGTCAACGGCTTTGCCCTTTATTTTTCCCGTTCCGTGATACCTTATGTCCGGGGAGTGGAGGAAAAAGAATGGCTTTCCCATTTTCCCTTTCTTAAGCACTTAGGCATCTACGCCTATCGTCGCGAGGTTCTTCGTGAGATAACGCGTCTACCCCAATCACCTTTGGAAAAGGCAGAGAGTCTGGAACAACTTCGCTGGCTACAAAATGGCTATCGCATTCGTGTGGGAATTACCAATGTTGAGACGGTCGGTATCGATTCGCCGGATGATTTGAGAAGGGCGGAAGAATTTCTGAAAAAATAACCGATAAAGGGCGAGAGTCATCCTCCCGCCCTTTGTATTTCTGTGAAAAATTACTCGAAATAGTATAAGAATTGCGCTTCACCTTTCAGAGCAGGCTTGCGTTGGCCTTCTATCTCAATTGTGAAATCAATATAAGCCTTTGTGATACCGCGCAGGTTCTCAAGATTAGCCAGAGAGGCCTTCATCCGGATTCTGCTGCCAGTGATGACAGGGATGCCAAAGCGCATCTTATCCATACCGTAGTTGACCATCATTTTCAGATTGTTCACCTCCACAATCTGATTCCACAGATGTGGCAGTAGAGAGAGCGTCAAGTATCCGTGGGCAATGGTGCTCTTATAAGGACTCTCTTTCTTTGCGCGCTCTACATCAACATGTATCCACTGATGATCGAGGGTGGCATCTGCAAAAGCATTGATGCGGTTTTGGTCTACCTCTATCCAGTCAGAAGTACCTAAAGGCTTACCTATGTAAGTGGCAAACTCATCATAGGAATTGATAACTGTCTTCTCCATAAATTAGATATTAAAAGTTTTGGCTGCAAAATTACTCATAATTTGCACAATACGTTAAGCTTTGTGCTAAAAAAAGTATTTTGAACGAACTTTTGAGTCTATATAAATAATGTGTACGTTTGCGTTTTGATGTTTTCGGCCTATGAATATGATAAAAAGCAATTATTCCGTCGATTTTTCTGTCATATTTATAGTTTTATTGAAAATTATGATTATCTTTGCAGCGTAAAAGAGATATCAACCAATAAAAGAAAAGATTACTTATGAAAGCTACAGAAGTTGTTGCAGAGCTTCAGCAGAAGTTTCCCAACCAGCCGGAGTACATTCAGGCCGTGAGCCAGGTGCTTGGTACTATTGAGGATGAATACAACAAGCATCCCGAGTTTGAGAAGGCCAACCTTATTGAGCGTCTTTGTATTCCAGACAGAGTCATTCAGTTCCGTGTCAACTGGGTGGATGACAAGGGCAGGGTGCAGACAAACATGGGTTATCGTGTTCAGCACAATAACGCCATCGGCCCTTATAAGGGTGGTATTCGTTTCCATGCTTCTGTCAATGTCTCGATTCTGAAATTCTTAGCCTTTGAGCAAGTCTTCAAGAATTCATTGACGACTCTCCCGATGGGTGGTGCTAAAGGTGGTTCGGACTTTTCTCCCCGTGGTAAGTCAAATGGTGAGGTGATGCGCTTCTGTCAAGCTTTCATGCGTGAGTTGTGGAACTATATCGGTCCTGACACAGATGTCCCAGCCGGAGATATTGGTGTCGGTGGACGCGAGGTAGGATACATGTTTGGTCAGTACAAGGCTCTGACCCACCAGTTCGTAGGAATCCTCACTGGTAAGGGTCAGGAGTTTGGCGGATCTTTGATTCGCCCTGAGGCTACTGGTTATGGCAATGTCTACTTCTTGGAGAACATGCTTAAGACCCGCGGCATTGACATTAAGGGCAAGACGGTTCTTGTCTCTGGTGCTGGCAATGTGGCTCAATATACTATTGAGAAACTTATTCAGTTGGGTGCAAAACCGCTGACATGTTCTGACTCTGATGGTTTCGTCTATGACCCTGATGGTATCGACGCGGACAAGCTCGCCTATATCATGGAGCTGAAGAATGTGGACCGTGGCCGAATCAAAGAGTATGCTGAGGAATATCCCAACGCTCAGTACTTCCCTGGAGAGAAGCCCTGGGGCATCAAGGCAGATATTGCTACGCCTTGTGCTACTCAGAACGAGATTAATGGAGAGGCAGCTCAGAAACTTATTGATAATGGTGTTATCGCTGTCAGTGAGGGTGCAAACATGCCTTCTACTCCTGAAGCCGTTAAGATTTTCCAAGACAACAAGATTCTATATTGCCCGGGTAAGGCCAGCAATGCAGGAGGTGTGGCTGTCTCAGGACTGGAGATGAGTCAGAATTCAGAGCGTCTGAAGTGGACGCGTGAGGAGGTTGACAACTACCTGCACCGTATTATGAATGACATTCATGAAAATTGTGTCAAATACGGAACGCAACCAGATGGTTATATCAACTATGTCAAAGGAGCCAATGTTGCAGGATTCCTTAAGGTAGCCAAGGCCATGATGGCTCAGGGCGTCCTTTAAGCAAAACTACCAATACGATGATATGCGATGTTTACGCATATCATCGTATTTTCATTTTCTGTAGTTAGAATTGAATTAACTCTTGGGGGATAATGTCCTTTTCTGTTATCTCTCTTATCAATCGGGCAGGAACACCTGCTACAACACTGTTTGCAGGAATGTCTTTTAGTACGACAGCTCCGGCTCCGACCACAACATTGTTGCCAATGTGCACACCACCGCAGATAGTAGCATTGGCGCCTATCCAAACGCCATTGCCGATAGTTATAGGCTTAGAGATCTCTACCCCATCATCCCGTTGGGCTGAGTCGATAGGGTGTGAGGCACAGGAGAGAACAACACCTGGCGCAATGAAGCAATGGTCGCCAATGATTATAGGGCTTGTATCGAGGATGGTGACGTTGAAGTTGACGAAAGCCATGCCGAGAAAGTGGGTGTTGAATCCAAAGTCGAAATGGATGCCATTCTGAATAAAGACTTTGTCGTTATACGTGCCCAGAATCTTTCTTAGCAGTTCGCGTCGATGGTCAATATCGGTAGGTCTTGTCTGATTGTAATCCCATACCAAGGCCTGAGCCTGGCGTTGCCAGTCGGAGGGAATATTCCTTGCATTGCCGACGAATCCGTCACGGCCAATAACAAGCTGCATGATTTCTTTTTGGGTCATCTTATAACAATATTAAGTTCTTGCTCCAATCGCTTGCCCCAAAGTTCGCCATTTTGCGGAAGAAAGGTGTGTAACCCCAAAGCCTGTGCGCCTTTTAGGTTGATTTCTCCATCATCAATAAACAGCGTCTCGTCGGCGTTGAAGCCCTCATGCGCTAACACCATTTCAAAGATTTCCTTTCGAGGTTTCATGTTCTTGAGTTCAAAGCTCAGGTATTGGTGCTCACGTGGGATATAATAATCAAGGCTGTTGCCGAGCCCATCGAAGTCGGTGCTGCGGAACCACGATGCCATGAAAGGGTTGATGTTGGAGAGCATCGCAATCTGATAGCCTTGGGATCGAAGACGTTGTATCTCTATGAGGTTTTCATGTTCTACCCCAATAATTATCTTCAGCCAAGCTCGCTGACAGTCATCCCACGTGACCTCATGTCCGCAATGTTCGGAAACGGCCTTTCGGAAATCTTCATCATTTATGATACCTCCCTCCAGTTTGCCAAAAAAGCCCTTCTGAACATACGGGTCCAATTCTTTATCTACTTCTGTGAAGCCTAAAGCTTTAAAAGCCTCTATAGCTTTGAATACGTCAATTTTGACCAGCACGCCGCCAAAGTCGAAAAGCAGATTCTTTATCTTTGCCATAGTGTTGCGCTAATATTATGGTCACATTAATAATTACCTTCGTCAACAATAGGATAGAGTTCTATGAACTCGCCATTGTGAACTTTGCCGTCATCGATGATTTGTTCAATCTTCTCACCGATAACTTCTGGCTGATGAGCCCCCGGACCATTATAATGGTTATTGAGGTCTGTAGAGGTAGCTCCAGGATGGATGTCAAAGATTTCCAAAGGCTTCTTATAGTGGTCAAACTCCCATGCCATTGTGCTTGTCATCGTATTTTGTCCCGCTTTGCTGGCAACGTAAGCCATAGGATGCCAGAACGGACTGAACACTGAAGGCACTGTGATATTGACGATGCGTCCATTGTTTCTTTCAAGCAGAGGGATGAGCAGCTTGGTGAGGTAGAAGGTTCCGATGTAGTTTACCTGAACAGTGTCCATTACATCCTCAAGGCTCTGTTCATAGCTGGGGACAGTCATATCTCCAGGAATGCCAGCATTGTTGACAAGTAGTGAAAGGTCAGGATACTTCTCAGCTATCTCTTTAGCGGAAGTTTCTATCTCTTTGTTATCAGACAGGCAGACATACTGCCAACCGATAACATCAGCACCATCAGCTTGTAGTGTTTTTACAGCTTTTACAGCACGCACTTCGTTACGCGCTCCTATGACGACCTGCCATCCGGCTTTGCCGAGATGGCGCGCAATCTCATAGCCTATGCCTTTATTGGCACCTGTCACCAAAACTTTCTTCATAACAATTACTGTTTAATCTGTTATATTTATCACGTCAGCAAAATGATCTATCATGTAGTCGGCTCCAGCTTGGCGCAGCTCCTCTGGCTTGCCATTTCCATAGGTGACAGCGCAAGTCTTTGTTCCAGCATTCTTGCCCATCATGATGTCGTAAGGTGCATCGCCAATGACAATGGCTTCTTGGGGACTAAAACCGAGGCGTGTCAGAATCTTATTTACGGGTTCCGGATTAGGCTTGGCATTGATGACATCGTCGGCACCAATGATACATGAGAACAAGTCAGTAATACCAAAATCGGCGATAAGCAGATCTAAAGACTCATGACGCCTACTGCTGGCCACCGCAAGGGTCTTGCCCTGTCGGAAGAGGTCCTTGAGGGTTGGTATGACGCCATCGAAAGGTTTAACAGCTCCTTTGATGTTATTCCGCTTGAATATTCCCCGATAGGTCTCGGCACATCTTTCGCCCTGTTCACGGCTCAGGTTCGCAGAGACAATGAAGCAGTCAGCAAGTGGCAATCCAATGGTATTGATGCATGCTTCAACGGAAGGTTTGTCGATTCTCATTGCTTTAAAGGTGTCCATCATTGTGCGTACTATCAAACCACGGGAATCACCTAAAGTGCCGTCGAAGTCAAAGATATATAATTCCATAGTGATTAACGAGATACTTTACTTCATATTTCTTCCTGCAAAGTTAGCCGTTTCCAATGAAATCAGCAAGTTTTTCCCAAATATAAAATCTTTACGTTGTTTAGTTCCTTCCTTCGAGCGAGAATCAAGAGTGGTTTTTAGTGCCCTTTCTATCTAATATTCTGTCTGTTTGCAATGAACACACCTGTCAAGATAAAGAAAGAACCTGCTATCGCCATTGGTGCCATAGGCTCCTTTAGGAATATAGCGCTAATGATGACGGTTGAAATAGGGTTGATATAGACATAGTTCGCTGTCTTCAAAGCGCCTATCTTTTTCGTCACCCAGCTCCAAAGGAAAAAGCACAGGAAGGAAGCCACGAATCCTAAAAAGAGCAGGTTTCCATAAACAGCAGGTTCGGTGAACTTTGTCAATGAGAAAGCCCATGGCTTTACGACAAAAAACGGGAACATTGTGACCAACCCGTAGAAGAATACCTTCCTGGTGATGAATACCGCGCCATATCGGTTGCTGACACCGCGAAGTAGTAGGCTGTAGACAGCCCAGCACAAACAAGCGCAAAGAGCGAGAAAGTCGCCCAAAGGACTCAGGTGCAAGACGAAATGCCCATTGAAGATGACTAAGGCAACTCCCAGCAAAGACAGCAGTGAAGCAGAGATTATCTTCCAAGTGGCATGCACATCCTTGAAAATGGCAATAGCCAACAACGTGGTAGCGAGCGGCGCTGAGCAGACGATAAAAGAAACGTTATTCACATAGGTCAGACCTATAGCTGTATTTTCTGAGACAAAATAAAGAGAACCACCTGTCAGCCCTAATAACAGCATCCGCATCTCATCTGCGAGACTGTCTGAAAACAGCTTGCGAGGCGAGATGAACCAAATGCAAAGGTAGGCGATGATGAATCGGACGGTAAAGATCTCCTCCGGTGTCATGCCGTGAAGGATGAGAATCTTACTGCTTACGAATGTGCCGCCCCAGATGAGGACGACGATGATGGCGATAATATGGTAAATGGTATCTTTCACTGTGTTGACGCGAAGAAATAGCTTGCAAATTTAGTTGTTTCCTGCGAGATAGACAAGAAATCGTACAAATATTTATTTTAACCTGCTTTTAAGAAGATAATTTTCGTTTTATCATGTTGAAGATGGAATATTATTACTACATTTGCATCAAAATCAGACAACAAATGAAAAAGCGTATATCTAATATTCACATAATGAAGAACGTAACTTTTCTTTTCATGCTTGGCATAGCAATGCTCGGCACATCCTGTGGTGGCAAGAAGACTCAGGGTGTCACTATTGAGGACTCTACGAGAATAGAGAAGCAGGACACACTATCCAACGATACCACGTATTGCGGTACGTACAAAGGAACACTGCCCGCTGCCGATTGCCCGGGCGTAAAGACCGTGCTTACACTGAGGACAGACAGCACTTACGATCTTTCCAGTGATTATATTGATAAAAAGGACGGCCAGTTTATGACAAGTGGCATCTACCATAAGCGTGGTCAAGTCATTGAGCTTGTAACACCATCGTCGGGTGATAAAACGTATTATAAGATTAAGGACAGCAAGTCGGTTATTATGACGGATTCTATCGGCAATGAGCCGGAGGGAGAGATGGCTAAACTCTATGTCCTCACCAAGAATGGTAAATAAGTTATCTGTAAAGGGCTGAATATCATGGGAAACATGTATGGCAAACGACTGACTCGCTCAACTTCTGACAGGTGGCTTGCTGGTGTTTGTGCCGGTATCGCCAACTACTTTGGTTGGGATATCGCTATTGTCAGACTGATATATCTCGGCCTGACGGTATGCACAGCTTTTAGCGGTATCATCATCTATATCATTCTCGCAATCTGCATGCCTGAAGATCATAACTCGTAATTTGAAGGACGATGAATAAAATGTTGCTTATTGTCGACCCTCAAGTTGACTTTATCACTGGCACCCTCCCTGTCAAAGGGGCTGTAGAGGCAATGGATGCTTTAGCAGAATACGTGAAAAGCCATGGTGATGACTATAGTGTTAAAATCGTCACCTCTGACTGGCATCCATATCATCACTGTTCCTTTAACCGTGAAGGGGGGCAGTGGCCACCTCACTGTATCCAGCATTCCGTAGGAGCTGCCATTTGGCAACCGCTGTTGGTAGCACTGAATGAGTCGCGAGGTGGCTACACATTATTATATAAAGGCGATAGCATTGACAAAGAGGAATATTCTATCATTGACAATGAGAAGTCGTCAGCGGTGTTGCTGCGTCTCATCTTTGCATTGCAGATAGATAAAATCGATATTTGTGGGCTGGCAGGAGATGTCTGCGTTCGCAATACCGCTAAGGATTTGCAGACGATTCTGGGTGAAGGAAAAGTCAATGTGATGGAAGAGTTCTCGCCTTCGATAGCATAGTCTTATCGGTAGCTTTTCCTGTCCAACTTGCCGTTATAGGAATGGCGCAGGAAAGGAACTTGTTGAAAGACTCTTGGAAGTTTATACCCCTCTAATTGCCCCGCCATAAACCTTGCCAATTCTTTCTTGCTTATTTTCTCCCAATCTTTCGGTGAATAGACGAGTTTTATCGTGTCACCAAAGATAGGAGAATGTGTAAGACAGCAGATGCTCTCGGCAATAGCAGGAAAAGCGTTGGCAATATTTTCAACTTCTAAAGGGGCCACCTTATATATGATTGAGGGGACCACAAATAATGAACACAGTGTCTTTAGTGAATCCTTGTGCTTTAATCAGATTGTCGCTATTGGCGTTGATAGCGCGATAGCTCTCCATGACCCCTTTCTGTTTTCCTGTAGAGCCTGTGGTAAATAGAACATCAGCAATGTTTTCCAAAGGCTCCTCCGCTTGAGGCAAATGCTTATGCCCAAAGTTTTCTTTGATGAGCTCAATGGTGTCTTTAGGACAGTCCCTTTCCAAAGGCACAGCCACTGCTCCTATGATGTGAACAGCCATATAAGTTATTAGGAAATCGGGCGACTGTGACGATCGGAAGGATGTCTTCCAGCATTTTCTTAATATCTTCTTTCATTTTCGTTTTTTCTTGAATGGGTAGTTATAGTTACTATTTGAATAATCTTTTTAGGAAATCCACAAGGTATTTTCTCCAATTATCCCATGAATGTCCGTTATCAGAAACGTTTAAGACATAGTTGTATCCCTTATCGTCTAATTTCTGCTGAAAGTCTTCATTGAGTTTCTTTACGAAATCGTCCTTGCCATATGCAATGTAGTATAATTTTGGCGGGATGGCAAACTGCTTCTCCAGTTTATAGTCCAAACTGTCATAGACAGAGAGCTTCCCCTCGTTGATGATACCAGCATAGTTGTCGAGTTTCTTTCCTTTGCCAAGAAAAGGCAATAGGTCAGTCAATTTATCAAAGGTTGTGGCCAGACTTTCCAGACTTCCAATCTTGTGGCTCGACGTTAAGGTGTTGGTGGTCTGCGCTGAAAACAATCCTACGTAGTCAAACATATCGGGATGGTTTGCCGAGATGAAGATCGTGTGGAGTCCGCCAAGCGATAGTCCGGCGATGGCTCGTCCTTTCTTTTGTGATAGTACGGAATAGTGAGCCTCAATGTAGGAAACGATGTCTGTCACGAAAGTGCTTTCCATTAGTCCCATCATCGACTCGACGGCATTAGCGGTTGCTGGCTTTGCATTATATGGATCAGCTCCGGGTGTTGCGGCCCTGTCAGCGATGCCATTAGGCATGACGACAACCATGGGCTTGCATTGCCCTTTGGCAATGAGGTTGTCAAAGATCTGTTCTGCCCTGCCCAGTTCAAGCCATGACTTTTCATCACCGCCTGTACCGTGAAGAAGATAGAGTACGGGGTATTTTCTGCTCCTCGAATATCCCGCTGGGGGATATCTTTTACACAAATATGAATCAGACTTAATGACGTTCGACCACAAAGGTATCCCATTATGTAAATAAGCATAAAGAAAATCATATATTATCTTGTCCGCGTTGTGTATATTGTTTATCTTTGCCTCAGATTTTTGTGATGTTACTTTTTGTACCTAAAAATTGTGTGAATGAAAAACAGCGTCTTGATGTTTTGCCCTTTTACAAAGGCATTGCTTATAGCTTCATCACTATTGGGTTCTGTTCTTGCTTCTGCACAGAGCAAGGATCAGAACTATGTCATGTCAAGCCATCTCCTTGACGACAAGGGGGCAGCCATCGCTACCGTTACCTACTATAACGGACTGGAGGACACCTACTATATATATAACAACCTTGGTCAGCTGCGCTATGTGCTCACTCCCGAATACCAGAAACATCCGGATTTCTCGGCTTTTGCCTATCAGTACGAATATGATGCCCATGACAATCTTGTCAGAATTCAGTTTGCCAATGGCAACGTGACAAAATATGTCTATTCTGCAGAAGGCGTAAAGCTGAAGATCATACACTATACTGCCATGCCTAATATCAGTGTTGCTGACGGCGATACACACGAGCTGACCAAGGCTGAGACACAGGCAGTAGACTCTGTGGACTTTCTACTCGGCGGAAATCTTGTAGTGAAAAACGGACGCATTGACAAATATCTGTTTTGGGAAGGATATTGCCTGGCACAAATCCCATCTATCACTTGGACGAAGCCACATTTCTTCTTCTTCTCATTAGACGACAAGCCGATAACGAAAGAGCAGGAGGAAAAGAACAAAGAAATGTTGGAGGCCTGGAACGCTTTATACAACGCCAGGAATGTTGCTGATGATTCTAGCTTCTACTATTATAACAAGGATCACTTAGGTAACAACCGTGAGGTGATTGACTGCTATGGAGGCATCAGCCAGGTCGTCAACTATTATCCTTTTGGTACGCCCTATTGCGATGCTATTTTTTCATTGAATGTCGGCCAACAGCCTTACAAGTATAATAGTAAGGAGTTTGATTAATAACCCTTTGTTTAGGAAAACGACGCAAGGATATCAGAAACATATTTTAGACAGAATAAAATTAGAAGATCGATGAAAAAGTTGTTATTAGTAATTATCACCATCACATTATTGTTCTTACCGTTATCCTGCGAGAATAAGAAACCAGACATCATCGTCGCGAAGTTAACAATGGTACTGGATGATTTAGATGATGTGCAGAGGGGAGATACTTACCCGTTTGGTCGTGTAATGCTCTTAAAATATAAGCTAATTAACAATACATGCAATAGGTATTTCCTACCCATGAATGATTATTACGGCTATAAGTCAAAGGTGCAAGTCAGCCTTCTCAATAACATGAAATTGCATTATTACGAAATCGCCGATGAGCGTATGACGTATAATGTTGTAGATAAAAAAACGGGTAACAAGATGATCATGGGTGGTTACTATATACAACCAAACGATACAGGATTCCTTTATTTCAGGATTCGGCGCATCAGATTAAGAAATGGAGAAGATTGTCTAATGCCAACCAAAAAGTTGCTTAAAGCTTTATCCATGCATTACGAGTTAGATTCTGCAGACATCAGTCCCGATTCTCTCCCTGTGCCAAAGGTGGTTTTTGTTAATGACACGAATGATATCATTGTCTATTACAAAATGCCGCCATTAAAGTTGGAGAAGAAATAAGAACAAGATATTATACAATAATAAAACTATAAAACGATGAATGAAAGAATTTTAATTATCTTTTTTTTCTTTATTTGCCTCCCCGCTTGGGGGCAAACTGAGCTGACGACACGTGCAAATCTTATGAGAGGTTCTGATACGGTAAGATACCAAGTCTGCGGATTTTTATGTTCCCGTTTTATCAGAAGACGGAATTTGGGACTTACGCCCTATAAAAGCCTATCATTCGGATCACTTAGTTTATTTCAGCTCTGACTCGTTGTCCTATTTACACAAATATGAGGATCGTAGCAGGACTTCTTATCTTCTTGATAATATACTACAGGAATCTTATCAATACAATTATCGGAAATAAAATGAGAGTACTGCTAATTTCTCTTGCAATAGCCATCTCCTTTCTTGCATCGGCACAGAGCAAGGATCAGAACTATGTCATGTCAAGACATCTCCTTGACGACAAGGGGGCTGCCATCGCTACTGTTGCCTACTATAACGACCTGGGGGACACCTATTATATATATAACAACCTTGGTCAGCTGCGCTATGTGCTCACTCCCGAATACCAGAAACATCCGGACCTCTCGGCTTTTGCCTATCAGTACGAATATGATGTCCATGACAATCTTGTCAAGAGAATTCTCCCAGGGGCGCAATACACCCAGTACTGGTACGACAAAGACGGCCGGTGCGTGTTCAGTCAGGATGCCGGACTGCGTAGCAAGGGCTTATTCCATTTCTACTTCTACGACCGCATCGGACGATTGGCTGTCTTAGGCGTCTGCCGACACTGCAAGACCAATATCGGCAATATAGACGTGACGGTCACTGCATCACAATCCGGCGACCTCCTCCACTCCGTATACAAATGCAATGAAGCCGACATCATCGATTCAGACGGGGCCATCGTTGAAAATATAAACGATTACGATTCCTATGATTTTCTTTCAGGCAGCCATAAAGCAGAGTTCGATTCCATAGCTCCCAAGGCAGAAATACAAGCAGTAGATTCCATAGACTATCTACTCGGTGGAAATCTTGTGATGAAAAACGGACGTATTGACAAATATCTGTTTGGGGAAGGATTTTGCCAGGCACAAATCCCATCTATCACTTGGACGAAGCCACATTTCTTCTTCTCGTTAGACGACAAGCCGATAACGAAAGAGCAGGAGGAGAAGAACAAAGAAATGTTGGAGACCTGGAACGCTTTATACAACACCAGGGATGTAGCTGATGAATTTAGCTTCTACTATTATAACAAGGACCACTTAGGTAACAACCGTGAGGTGATTGACTGCTATGGAGGCATCAGCCAGGTCGTCAACTTCTATCCTTTCGGCACGCCCTACTGTGATGTTGCTTCATCATTGTATGCCGGACAACAGCCTTACAAGTATAATAGTAAAGAGTTTGATACAACACACGGTTTAAACACCTACGACTATGGTGCCCGTCAGTACAACTCCATCTTACCATCATGGGACAGAATTGATCCGCTGTGCGAGAAATACTACAGCGTCAGTCCGTATGCATACTGTCACGACAATCCCGTCAATACTACGGACCCGGATGGCATGGATGACTATTATGACATCAATGGAAATTTTCTCGGTACAAACAACAACCAGACAGATTACATATATATTGCCAATAAGTTCAAACCTCTTGGCATATGGAATGGAGAAAAACATTTCGGCATTTATAGCCGAACAGCTTTGAGCAAGGCTGAGTTGTCCGCTAAGACTTGGTCTAAAATCCTGACAAGAATTGCAGTGGGCACAGGTGTTAAAGCGGAAGATTTGCACAATGGAGCGATTTCTGTAGGGGTGCTGAAACGCTCTAATGATAATATCGGGTACGATTTCTCTGATAGTTATAATGATAATGACGCATTTATTAGTGATGGAGTCAATTTACATACAGCAAGTGTGATGGGACGGAAAAACAAAAATGAGAGCGCCTTTATAACAGCCTTTATTTATCCATCTGATAATAAGCTTAGACGGTACTATTCAACGGTTTCAAACATACAACATCTTCTCTATAGCCATGAATATTTAGGACATTATATTAAAGATATGCAAGATGGGATCACACTTGACAAGAGTTTAATTAATAACCCTTTGTTTAGGAAGACAACTCAAGGATATCAGAAACATATTTTCGACAGAATAAAATTGGAAGAACAATGAGAAAAGTAATAACTATTATTTTGACCATTACATTCTTTGTAATGTCTATGTCTTGTGAAAACAAGAGTGATAATGTCGTCGTTGCAAAATTAACAATGGCATTGGATGATTTAGAAGATCTACTGCAAGGCAATGCTTATCCCAATTTTCGAAGCATACTCTTAAAATATGAGTTAATTAACAACACAAGTAATAGATATTTCCTGCCAATGAATGAATACTATGGATATAAATCTAAAATAATCGTCAATCTTCGCAATAGTAGAGATTTATATTCTTATGAAGTTGCAGATGAAAGAATGACATATAATATAATAAACAAAAAGACAGGCAAGCCGGAAATTAAAGAGGGCTTTTTTATAGAGCCTAACGATACCGGACGGCTATTTTTCTTTCTCCGAGGTATCAGAATTAAGAAAAGGGAAAAGTGCCTTATGCCAACCAAAAAGTTGCTTAAAGCATTGTCCATGCATTACGAGTTAGATTCTGCAGACATCACCCCAGATTCTCTCCCTGTGCCAAAGGTGGTTTTTGTTAATGACACGAATGATATCACTGTCTATTACAAAATGCCGCCAATAAAGTTGGAGAAGAAGTAGGTGTGAGAAGAGTTTTTTGTCTCTATTGACTTATAATTGGTAGAATTTATCTAATTTTGTGCCACGATATGTAAGAGAACAAAGCAGAAGTATTCAAAAAAACAATATTATGAAAGTTTTATTAGTTAGCGCAAGCCCCCGCCGTGGTGGCAACACGTTCACAGCCCTTAGCGAGGTACAGCAGACGTTAGAGAAAGATGGCATAGAGACGGAGTTGGTGGAAATCGGTGCCAAACCTATTCGTGGTTGCATCGCTTGTGGATGGTGTAAGGCGCATCCCGAGGAGCACAGATGCACTTTCGACGATGACATCACCAATAAGATAGCCGCTAAGGCTATGGACGCTGATGCCTTCGTCTTCGGAGCTCCTGTCTACTATGGTGTTCCCAATGCCACAGCCATGGCTCTCATCCAACGTCTCCTCTACAGCAATGGTGACGCTTTCAGATACAAGCCTGTGGCCAATGTCTGTGTTTGCCGACGTGGCGGAGCTGATGTTGCCTACCAGACGATGAACATGATGTTTGAGATGTGCAATATGCCCATTGTCACCTCTCAGTATTGGAACATCGCCTATGGCCGTGAGAAAGGAGAGGCCGCTCAAGACGTAGAGGGCATGCAGACCATGCGCACCTTGGCACACAACATGTCATGGATGCTGAAGAAGTTCCATGGCGTTGAAACTACAGACAAACCGGAGTCAGAGCCGTGGACACCAATGCATTTCATCAGATAAACGATATGAAAGCATCACACCAAAACGCTGTGGCGCAGCTCATGCGCCTCGCCGTGGAATACGATCATGGCGATGCCAAGCGCATACAGCATTTCTTAAAGGTCCACGACTTCTCGGCATTGATAGGCCGTTTAGAGAACATCGACGAAGAGACGCTCTTCCTTCTTGAGTCCGCAGCCGTTGTCCATGACATCGGTATCCATAACGCGGAAAAGAAATGGGGAAACAGCCACGGACACTATCAGGAGATAGAAGGTCCGGCCGTTGCCAAGGAATTACTGCTCCAGACAGGAGCCTATTCCGAAGAGGAGATAGAGCGTATCTGCTTCCTTGTTGGTCACCACCATACCTACACCCATGTGGAAGGAATGGACTATCAGATTCTTCTGGAAGCAGACTTTCTTGTCAATGCTTACGAGGACGAACTGTCAGAGAAGGCGCGGAAGACGTTTGCAGAGAAGGTATTCCGCACTGAATCAGGCAAGAAGCTGCTTACGCTCGAGTTTGACTGAAATATCATTATAAGGCTTTTCTTAATGCACGGCATTTGCCACGGATATCGTTGGCAAATGTCGTGCATTTCGTTGGCATATGCCACAGATATCGCTGGCAAATGCCGTGCATCAGCCCGATAGATGTCAAGAGGCATGCATGCACTTGCTTTTATCATCTTTGTTAATGAGTAGAAAGGCCTATAGAACTGTTAAATTCCGCGAACTAACCTTAAAGATTCTACCACGAAATAAACTTTTCCGTGTTTCATCCATCAAAATAATAGCGGCTCTGGTAGGAACCGATGCTCTTGAGGCATGAAGAAGCTCCAAACACATATTTGTATTCATCAACTTTATATTCAATAACAAACAAGAAAGAAAGTAATGAAAAAGATTGTATCAGTGATGTGTTTGTTACTTGCATGCCTTTCCTTGTCAGCGGCAAGTCATGTGAAAAGTGTAACGGCCATAGGTGAAGTGCTTGGCGATGGCGCCAAGACGACAGCTATAGCTATAGAGTATGATACTCCTATCAATGGTAGCAGCCTCTCGACATCCACCTACACTGTCAACGGCAGAACAGTGAAAAGCGTCTATACCAACTCGCGTGCCATGAAAGCTCGGCATGCCGAAGGAGGACGCTTCGTCATTATAGAACTGAAGACGACGGTATCTCTTGTTGCTGACTTCGGTCCCGATAAGAAACCTTCTGGCGACGATAAAAAAGAGGATGTCAAGGATACGCCAGCTGGTGGCCCTGCCGGTGGCATTACCTCCGGCAACCGCCCCACACGTGAGGCTGATCCCTTCCACATCACTGCTACTGTGAAGCAGGTCAAGGACATCAAGACGTTGTCAGGAAAGACTTACAAGGCCGGTGAAACACTGACAAGTTCCAAAAGTCGTATCCTCATCGCTGAGGACTTCAAACAGCTTACTTTCCAAGACAGCAAGACGGGCGTGACACTACGTTACAACCTCTTCGTACCGAAGAACTACGATGCTTCGAAGAAATATCCGCTTGTCCTTTTTATGCATGATGCCAGCGGTGCCAATCAGAATGACAACTACACTCTTCTCCAGGGTAATGGTGCCACGGTATGGGCTTCACCACGCGATCAAGCCAAGCATCCGTGCTTTGTCCTTGCGCCGCAGTATGATGAGATTGTCGTAGACGATAATTTCAAAGCTACGTCCAGCGCTGAGACGACCATCGACCTCCTCGACTATATCAAAACACAATATAGTGTAGACTCCGACCGTGTCTATACGACCGGTCAGTCTATGGGCTGCATGCTCAGCTATCTGCTGATGTCGACCCATCCCAATGAGTTTGCCGCCGGATATCTTGTAGCCGGTCAGTGGGATCCTGCTGTCATCGCTCCGATGGCAAAGAAGCCGTTGTGGCTGGTTTCCTGCACGGGTGATGCCAAGAGCTCTGCCGGTGCAGCTACGGCCTTGAAACTTTGGAGTTCATTAGGTGCCAAGACTGACTCTGCACAATGGCCGCTTGACACTACCGAGGTGGCGCGTGCTCAGGAAATCAATGACCTGCGCAGCAAGCCCGTGACCATCCGCTTCAGCCATCTGCAGGGTGGCTGGCACAATGGTACTTGGCGCGTAGCCTATACTTTTGCAGGAATCAGAGACTGGTTGTTCGAACAACGTAAAGAGAGATAACGATGAAGAAACGCATTTTGTTTCTACTGGCAATGGTGGCTCTGGCCGCCACTGCCAGCCTTTCTATGGCACAAAAGCCACAGAAGATGACCGACAAGAACCATCAGGTGGATTTCACCATCAACTACGATGTCGAGAGCAATTACAATACTACCGAGCTCCGTCGACAACTCTTCGACCAGATTGATACAAACATCTTTATCATTTCACATCGTGGCGACTGGCATGGCACAGCCGAGAACTCGCTTCATTCCATACAGAAAGCCATAGAGAAAGGTTGCCAAGCCGTCATGGTTGATGTGAAGAAGACGAAAGACGGCTCTCTGATCATTTTCTCTGATGACACATTAGGACGCATGACCAACGGCACGGGAGCTGTTAAAGACAGAACGTTGGCTGAGCTTAAAGCCTTCAGTATGAAAGAGTACCATGGCAACATGACTCCCCTGAAGATACCGACACTCTCTGAAGCGCTGAACTTCTGCAGGGGTAAGATTCTTATTGGCGTCACCAACTATAAGGCTTATAAAAAAGAAATTGATGCTTTGGTCAAGGCTACTGGTACTGAGACGGAATACTTTGAGCTTGACAAGGTCAAACGTAAGAAGGCTGAAACATGGAAGCTGCCCATAGAAAGTCAGGAGAGGCGTGATGGCAAGCAGAAGGCTGTCTACGATCAGCTGATGGAAAAGGGAGTGACAGCTTTCATCACCGACGCCCCCAAGGCCTTCAATACGATGTTGGGTATCAGTCATGTTATAGCCTCGCAGACGGTGAGTCGTGTCTATGGTGACGGTCAGAAGATAGCATATATTGTGGTACGCTATGACGATGCCATTGATGGTGCCTCTGTTAGCAAAAACACCTATCAGGTGAATGGTTATGAGGTAGCAGACGCTTTTACTTCCGCTGATGAGATGCCAGAAGACAGTGCGGCAAGTGATTTCACCGCACCATCCCGTTTCCTCTTGTGGTAGAGCAGAACTATACTTCGGCAATGCACTCAATCTCTACCTTGGCATTCTTCGGCAGCGTCTTGATGGCTACAGCAGAGCGTGCAGGGAAGGGTGCGGTGAAGAAGGTGGCATAGACCTCGTTCATAGCGGCGAAGTCGGCCATGTCGGCAAGAAATACCGTTGTCTTGACGACATGTGCCATGTCTGTGCCAGCCTCTTTCAGGATGTTGCTGATGTTGGTCAAGCTTTGCCGAGTGAGATCCTTGATATCGTCACCAGCAAAGTTACCCGTTGCGGGGTCGATGGGCAGCTGACCGCTGACAAAGATAAGATTGCCTGTGCGGATGGCCTGACTGTAGGGACCAATGGCAGCAGGAGCGTTCTGAGTGTTAATCTGATTCATAATTAATACGTTCTTTAGAATGATATTTATTAGTTGCGAGCAAAGATAGCTAAAAAAATGAAAAGGCCCCATTGTCTAGCGGAATATTTTTACGGAAATGTATAACTTTGCAGAAAATTCATTATCGTGATGACAGAAACGCTCAGCAACCTTCGCCTTGTCGCTTTCGATGCCGACGACACCCTCTGGGACTGCCAGGGGCATTTTGATGCCGTGGAGGAGGCATATTGCCAAATTCTCTCTCCCTACGGCGAAGCTTCTGCTATCTCCAAGTCGCTCTATGACGAAGAGACCTCCAACATGCCGATTCTGGGCTTTGGCAGCAAGGCTTTCACTATCTCCTTGGTAGAGAATGCCATCAAGGTGTCAAAGGGCACTGTCAGCAATCAGACCTTAGGCGACATCATCAAGTTGGGTAAGTCATTGCTGCAACTTCCGGCCACTCCCCTGCCGGGAGTCAGCGAGACGTTGGCCGAACTGAGGAATAACCGGAATTACGATATGGTGGTGTTTACCAAAGGTGATAATCTCGACCAGGAGAACAAATTCCATAAGTCGGGCTTAGACAAATATTTTGATGACATCATCGTCGTCTCTGACAAGAATGAGACGGCCTACGAGCGCCTATGTCAGCGATTTGGCATAGGTATTAACGAGCTCTGCATGGTGGGCAACTCGTATAAGTCGGATATCAAACCTGTCTTGGACTTAGGAGGCAATGCCGTTCATATCCCCTACTCTATCTCTTGGGAGTATGAGCATATTGATGAAAAACCTGATGAGGAGAACGCCCGCCTGAGTATCATCAACAACTTCTCTGAGCTAACCAATATTCTGTAGGATGCGGCTGAGCACTACAGCATTGTTGTGGTTCTCATCCTTAGCGCCGAAGAGCAGGGTGACTACATCATGCGTCCGAATTTCCTTGAGGAGTGTCCCGGCTTCTGCGTTGGCGGACAATTCTTCTTCATAGCGACGCGCAAACTCCTCAAAACGCTCAGGATCATGACCAAACCATTTTCGTAGTTCTGTAGAGGGTGCCAAGGCCTTTGCCCACATGTCAACGTGAGCATTCTCTTTCTTGATGCCGCGGGGCCAGAGCCTGTCAACCAATACCCGGAAACCGTCAGTATCACTGGCGGGGAGATAAACTCTTTTACAATATACTTGTGTCATAATTGTGCTGTTTTATCCTTTTATCTGCAAAAGTAGGCACTTTTTTAAAATATTGGCTACTTCTCTCCTTCTTTTTTGCTAACTTTGTACACAATTTATATTTAAGTATTATTTCGACATTGACAGGCATGAATATCACGAATATATTGACAGATAAAAGTCAGGGCCACGGGTTCTCCATAGAAGTGCTGCCTCCGCTGAAAGGCAATGGCACTGATGTGCTGTTTCGGAATATTGATAAGATAAAGGACTTTGGTCCGCACTATATCAATATCACGACCCATCACTCTGAATATGTCTACCGCGAGGTCGCCGATGGACAGTATGAGCGTCTCAGCGTACGCCGTCGTCCTGGCACCATCGCCATTGCTGCCGCCATCCAGCGGAGATATGATATTCCTGTCATTCCTCACGTCATCTGTTCGGGAGCTACAAAAGAAGATATAGAATACGAGCTCATCGACTTGCAGTTTCTTGGCATCAGCAACATCCTGCTCCTTCGGGGCGACAAAGCCAAGGAAGACCGTATGTTCACGGCTACTCCCGGAGGGTGGAGTCATACCACGGAGCTTATCGGTCAGGTGAACCGTTTCAATGAGGGCTTCTTTGCTGATGGCAGTCCGATGAAGCATCCTGGCGCCAAATTCCATTATGGCGTGGCTGCCTATCCCGAGAAGCATGAGGAAGCGCCAAACATAGAGATGGACATGCAGTATCTCAAGGAGAAACAAGACCTTGGGGCTGAATATGCTGTCACACAACTCTTCTACGACAACAGCAAATATTTTGCTTTTGTGAAACGCGCGCGGGAGATGGGTATCACTATTCCTATCGTGCCGGGTATCAAGCCGTTTTGCAAACTCTCGCAGATAACACAGGTCCCTAAGACTTTCCATTGCGATATGCCGCAGGAGCTGGCTCAGGAGGCGGTGAAATGTAAGAACGATGACGAAGCCAGACAGCTCGGCATAGAATGGACCACCCAACAATGTAAGGAGCTCTATGCCGCTGGCATCAACGATATTCACTTCTACACCGTATCGGCTTTCAACGCGATGGCACCGATACTGGAGAACATTCTTTAAGCGAGAGAATGCGGGATTATATAGTACGCTCTGAAAGTTATGCAATTCTCAAAAGTCATAGGTCAGGAAGAGGCTAAGCAACGCTTGCGCCAGCTCTACGATGAGCACCGTATTCCTCATGCACTCATGTTTACCGGACCTGAGGGTAGTGGGAAGATGGCGTTGGCGCTGGCTTTTGCGTCATTTCTGCTTGGCGAGCGATGGGACGGCATGTCGGTCCTTGAAAATAAGGCGGCCATAGCCAATGCCGAAGCCATGCTGTCTAACTGGCAACATCCTGACCTGCATTTCTCTTATCCTGTGATTAAGCCTAAGGGTGCGGGCAGCGACAGGAAGATTACGAGCGAGGACTTTGCCACGGAATGGAGGCAGCTGTTAGGCAATGGCCCCTATTTCAACATGGAGCAGTGGATGTCGCTGATGAATGCGGAAAACCAGCAGGCCTATATCTTTGAGGCCGAGAGCGACAGACTCATCAGAAAGCTTAACATCAAGTCGAGTCAGGGTGGATACAAGGTCAGCCTAATCTGGTTGCCTGAGCGCATGAACCTTACCAGTGCCAATAAGCTGCTGAAGCTGCTTGAGGAGCCCCCACAGCTGACCGTCTTCCTCCTTGTCAGCGAGCATCCGGAACAACTCCTGGAGACGATACGGAGTCGAGTGCAGCTATTCGATATCCATCGTATCAGCGATGACGACATACAGCAAGCGCTCGAAGAGAAGCGTGGCGTAGCTCCTGAAGACGCGAAGCGAGTGGCGAGGACAGCAGCCGGCAACTGGCAGATTGCCTTGCAGGAGCTCGATGCCAGCGATGAGAACAAACTTTTCCTCGACCTTTTCATCATGCTCATGCGTAAAGCATATGTCAGAGATGTCAAAGGTCTGAAGGCTTGGACGGAGACCATAGCGGCTTTCGGACGAGAGCAGCAGAAGAGATTCATCTCTTATATGCTCAGAATGGTTCGTGAGAACTTCATGTACAACTTCCAGCAGCCTGAGCTCTGCTATATGACAAGGGAGGAGGAAAACTTTGCCACCCATTTTGCACGCTTCATCAATGAGCGCAATGTCTTGCTGCTGCAAGCACGCCTGCAACGTATGATGCGCGAGATATCACAAAACGCCAATGGCAAGATACAATTCTTTGACTTCGCCTTGGAGGTGGTCATTTATTTGAGACAATAATAAAGGGAAGCCGACAGATATCGGTTGCCCATGATAATAAGATATATTAAATACATGAGAGACTATAAAATATGTACCGGCTGCAGCCGTGGCCTTTCCCACAGCGGTGTAGGACGCCAGAACAAGCAGCTCAACACCTATGACTGGCTTGCCGATGTCCCCGGCAATGCTGAGTCGACGGACCTTGTCGAGGTACAGTTTAAGAATACCCGTAAGGGATATTACCACAACGTCAACAACATCGACTTGCAGAAAGGCGACATTGTGGCTGTGGAGGCAAGTCCCGGCCATGATATTGGCGTGGTGACGTTGACAGGACGACTCGTAGGACTTCAAATCAAGAAAGCTAATATCAAGTCGCCGGACGACATCAAGCGCATCTACCGCATTGCCAAGCCCGTGGACATGGAGAAATACAACGAGGCAAAGAGCCGTGAATATGATACCATGATTCAAAGCCGGCAGATTGCCAAGAGTTTGGGCTTACAGATGAAGATTGGCGATGTGGAATATCAGGGTGACGGCAATAAGGCTATCTTCTATTATATCGCCGATGAGCGTGTGGACTTCCGAAAGCTTATCAAGGTCCTTGCTGAGACCTTCCATGTGAGGATTGAGATGAAGCAGATTGGTGCCCGCCAGGAGGCTGGTCGTATTGGAGGTACCGGCCCTTGCGGTCGTGAGCTCTGTTGTGCTACCTGGATGAAGAACTTCTCCAGCGTATCCACCAATGCGGCCAGAATCCAGGACATCTCGCTGAATCCTCAGAAGCTCGCCGGTATGTGTGCCAAGCTCAAGTGCTGTCTCAACTACGAGGTTGACGACTATATAGAGGCAGGACGTAAACTTCCGCCCAAGGACGCAATCCTGATAACGCAAGACGGGGAATATCATTTCTTCAAAGCTGATATCCTGGCCGGACTCTGCACCTACTCCACCGACAAGAATCTTGGCGCCAATATGGAGGTGATAACAGCCAAGCGGGCTTTAGACATCATCGCGATGAATAAGCGTGGCGAGAAACCGCTGTCCCTACAGCAGGATGACAAGCCTAAGGAGACAAAGAAGCCGAATGACCTTTTGGCTGATGCCGACGTGAGCAGATTCGATAAAGCCAAGAAGAAGAAAAAGAAGAAGGCGAAGAATGGCAATAAGGCGAAAGACACTAAGCCCAAGCCAGAGACTGCTCCAAAGGAAGACACTGGGGCAAAGACAAATGAGTAAAACATCAGAAAGATGAAACGTCTGATATTCATTCTACCGATGGCATTGTCTATCCTTATGGGATGTAAAGACAATAAAGTCTATGACAGCTATGACCATACGCTGCTGACTGGTTGGGACCGGGCTGACGAACTCAGCTATGACGTCCCGCCAGTGAGAACGGCGGGAAGGTATGTGACAACGCTTGGCGTGCGTATCACGGATGACTATCCTTTCCAGTCGCTGACGCTTATCGTGGAGCAGAAAGTCTATCACAGACTAAACCCGGTTGTGAGTAAAAACAAGTTTGTGAAGCCCAAGGCGGTGAAGGCAAAGTTCAAGACAGACAGCTATACGGATACCATCAACTGCGTGCTTTTCGATACCAAGGGAAAGATAAAGGGACACGGTATCAATCACTACCAATACAGGTATCGCGTATCTGAACTGCCGCTCAGCGCCAACGACTCCTTGCATATCACCATACGCCACGACATGAGACGGGAAATCATGCCCGGTGTCTCTGACATCGGTATCTCGCTGGCAAGACAATAAGATCTTTGGGGGGCAGATAGAGATTTAGTTCTTTAGTGGTATGGTCACAGTCTTGCTGTCTTCGGCGTAACATCCGAGGATGCCTATACCGCCTTCCACATTGCTGAAGGCGGCCATAGGTTCAGCGACTCCTAAGTCAATCATTGCGCTGTGGAGTGTACTGCTTCCTGTCAGGCAGATGACTGAGACAAGGTAACGGTAATAGGCCTGCGAGATGGCGAAGAGTTGGAACTTGCGATGAAGCGAGGTTTGTCCAAGTTGTCGTAGAGGCTGTTGCTGCACAATCTCCTGTACGACGAGCGTATGTGTTTCTCCGTCAATGCCCTCATCAGAGAATGGCAGACCATAAGGCGAATAGGGCTCCCATTGTGGCAGATACTTGTTGACCGTGTTGGCAAGTTTTTGAAACACATACTCTTGCGTAAACCTGCGCTCTCCCATGAACGGCTCTTCCATCTTGTTAGGAGTATCATATTGCAGGAAGTAATAGTTCTTTTCGTTAGCTGGGTCCGTGAATGTCAGATGATAAGTGTAGACAAGATCATCGTCGTTATAGACATGCATAGGCCCCTGTACCGTATAGGACCAATCTTCTATCTTTGGCTGTTGCGGCATGGTGTCGGTTGTACTGACCACCTTACCATTATATTGAGCGGCGATGTTGATGATGTCTCCTCTCTGTGGCCGTACCTTGCTGAAATAGAGATGCCTCGAAGCATCATAGCTCATTCGCCCGCATTCTTGTCCGTTCACGTGGAGCATAGGGGCAAGTGTGTCAACATAGCTTTGCTCTAAATGCTTGTCGGAGAAGAAATAGGTGGCGGTAGCCATCACTGCGATGTCAGAGTCAGGGCACTCAATGGCGTTGAGTGTCAACAGGTTTCTGCCCTCGTCGTCGCGATAGTCGTCGAGATCAAGACTATGGTAGCACGCGCTCTGTAATAGTGAGATGGCAATGAGACAGATGAGCGGAGTATAGAAAAAGTGATGATTAGAAGTCATAAGTGTAGGATACTGATGGGATAATAGGGATAAGACTCAGAGTCTTAAAATCTCTGTGCCAATCCTCTTTATTGGTGAAGAGCACACCGTTGTCGTCGTCTTTCTTGATGGCAATGGCATTGTGGTGCCAGTAAGCGTTGTAGAGCGAGAAGTTCCATTCCGATTTCTTGCCACTACGTCGCATCTTTCTAAGCGTCATACCAATGTTCAGGCGTTGGAAGGCTGGAATGCGGTAGTTGTTGCGTGCTGAAATATAGCCAATACCGGTTTCCTCAAGGAAAGGCTTGGTCGGCTGCGGTGCATCGGGGTAGGCAGTTGAGCCATACAGGTCGTAATTGTATATGGCGAGTGTTACACGGTTGCCCGTCATGTAAGTCCACGATGCGATGAAGTCGATGTCCTTATTGTAGTGATAAGTGAGGGCAAGGTCTATCTTATGTCTGTTGTCGAACTTTGCTGGGAAGACACGTCCCCGATTGAGTTGTGCGAACTTCCTATAGTTCCATAACAGGCTATAGCCGATGCTTGCTTCATAGTGTTTGCCCTGATGTCGCACGCTGGTGTCTACGCCGTAGCACCATCCTTTACCCTCTGTGGTTTTCTCGCTCCATGTCATGTCGGGATTGAGCACGGTGGTACCTTCTTTGTACTCCATCAGATGCTGAAGATCTTTGTACCAGCCCTCCACAGAAGCCCATGTGTTGTGAGGGAGATTAGCAAAGAGACCAGCAGCTATTTGATCACATGATAAGGGCTTGGTGATAGCTACAGTGGGCAGCCACAGGTCGGTGGGCAGACTGACATAGTTGGTAGATAACTGCTGGGCAGCCTGATGCATACGGGTGTAGCTCAGTTTGATGCTTATATCTGATGTCATCAATATGCGGGATGCTATCCTGGGTTCAAAGACGAGGTAGGACTTGTTCTTACCTATATAGTCGCAGAGACGCGCACCGATGTTGACGGCCAACCATTGGGTTGGTGAGAGGTTGTTATCCGCAAAGGCACTCAACTCACCAATATTGATGGTCTCCTTGCTATTGTTTTGCTCGTTGATAGGTTGCGATCCTTGCCGAGCGCTCTTTTCAATATCTTCAGGCAGAAAGTGATGCTCCACGGCAGAGAGTCCCGTCTCCAAATGATAAAAAGAGGTGACAGGAGCGTTGAACGTCAGTTTGGCGGTGAGGTCGGTAATGGCGTTGCGTGTACCACTGAGGTTATAGGTGTAGGTGTCGCCGTCGTTAAGATCGCTCTGTGCTTCGTGACGCTGAGTATAGTGCGATGCATAGTGAGTGACACTGGTGAGGAGAGAAAGTTGCGAGTCACCGATATAGAGCGAGGTGTTAAGTGCCGCTCCCAAGTTTCCCCAGGAGAGGCGGTTGGTCGTCTCGTCGAAATAAGACGTAACATTTTCTGGATTATCAGGCACCAGTTTCCCATTGATGAGCGTGTAAGCCTCGCTTTGCGCGTTGAAGTCACGTTCTCCGATTTTGAAGCGATCGTGTCCTTCATATCCTACCAGCGAGATACGCAAGGTAGGAGAAGCCTTCCAGTCGATTCTTACGTTGGCATCCTCGAAAGAATAGTTGTCGAGATATTTTTCACCGTCTTTCTTCTTGCTATGGTTGATAATGGCCAATACGGGCATGGCAAAGAGATCGACTAAGGATCGCCTGACGGCAACGAAGATGCCAACTTTATCCTTGACGACAGGACAGGTGAACGACAACTGGCTCGTAAGCAAGCCCACAGACAGGGAGCCGTAGGCCTTTTCAAAGTCAGGCTGTTTCATTCGGATGTCTACCACGCTTGATGCAAAGCCCCCGTAACGTGCAGGAAAGGCAGCTTTGTAGAAATCTACATTGTCAATGGTGTTAGCATTGAAGGCAGAGAAAATGCCGCCTAAGTGCCCGACATGGTACAGCGGCATTCCTTGGTAAAGAAAGATATTCTCATCGCCTTCTCCCCCATGGACATAGAGTCCTGAGAAGCCCTCCACACCTTGCGTCACGCCAGGCAGCGTCTGTAGCGCCTTGACGATGTCGGCTTCTCCGAAGAGGCTTGGCAAATGTATGATAGCCTCACCTGAGAGATTAACATGGCCCATCTCCGTGCTTTTTACATTTCGCAGTGCCATTGCCGATACATTAACTTGACGCAGCATTTGGACGCTGTCGTTCACTGTTTGGGCGGAAAGGACTGAGTGAGAAATCATCAAAAGAAACCACAAGGTCAGCAAATGCTGCTTAACCTTGTGGTAACGAGAATTGTATGTTGGTGAACCATTTTGGCGAGTACCGCCAGATTCTCCTTGTTGCATGCGTGCTGTGCTATTTGCTTGTGAACTGAATGACAAGTCCTTGTTTACTGTAACTATCCATTGGATTGCCGGTAAATTCGCCGTGATAAATGTAAGTTTTATGATTGACAGTAGTCTCTCCATCAAACTCCTTGTTATCGTACATGAGCGTCTCAAGCGTCGTTGTCATTTTCGCGGAAGGAAAACCATTGAGGGTGACAACGGACTTATAGACTATATGACTATAGTTGATGATTATACTGGGATCCGGTTCTCCTTTCTCTGTACGGTAGAGCGTCGACTTGACTACAGCAGACTTGACGTTAGAGAGGCTCTGACCGTCAAGTGTCACTGACAGCCGACTACCATCATAGGTATAGTCTCGTAAACTGCCGTAATTAGTTGCTTCATCATCTGTGTCTTCGTTTGAGCAGGATGAAAAAGCTAAAAGAAACAGACTGAAAAGCAATAGTGGAGTCAGAAATGCTCCACTTTGCTGTCTAATCATTTTCATAATGATATGTCTTTAAAAGTGATCTGTATATTGTCCCTTTTGAGCATACAGAAACTTGAAAGAACTCAATTTGTCATTAAAGCCAGGAAGACAACTATATTCTTTAAATGTTCCTGCCCCAGTGGAGCAAACAATAGTTCTATCAAGACATTGTACATTTTGTGATAAAAAAAATTAAATCTACGTTGATAATGCAAAATTACACAAAAAAAACATTCCTATATGTTAAGCAATTTGCTTTAACATTGCTTTAACACTCCATTAACACCATTTCCGTTGTTATTTTAGACACTAATTCTTCTTGTGATGAATCAATAATCACACAAATTGTGACGGATTTACACTCTCTGAAATTATTTATGCTGAGTCAATCCCGATGGTTTTATATTACCTAAGATAATTGATGCCAATGAGTTATGAACGCTTTTAGAAACACTCTCATGTGTGTTTGCATGCCCATAATGTGATTTGTTATGTTTTCCGGGCTGTCCGTCTTAGCTTCTCACCAAGTTTCTGCCAGCATCTATCCTTAGGAAGATGAAGAGCAAGATGGTGAAGCCCCATAGCGAGGAGCCGCCATAGCTAAAGAAAGGTAGCGGGATACCGATCACAGGCGTCAATCCCAGTACCATGCCTACGTTGATGAAGACATGGAAGAGGAAGATGCTTGCAACACTATATCCATAGACGCGCCCAAACTTGAATGGTTGTCGCTCAGCGAGGTGAATCAGGCGTAATATCAATGCTAAGAAAAGCAGCAGCACACCTGCCGAGCCGACAAATCCTTCCTCCTCTCCAACCGTGCAGAAGATGAAGTCAGTATCCTGCTCCGGGACGAACTTTAACTTTGTCTGCGTACCGTTCAGAAAGCCTTTACCTCCCAAACCGCCTGAACCGATGGCTATCTCACTCTGATGGACATTGTATCCGGCACCGGCAAGGTCGTCGTCAAGGCCGAGTAGGACGTTGATGCGGACGCGCTGGTGCGGCTCAAGGACATCATTCAGCACATAGTCGGCGCTATAGAAGAAGATGATACTTCCTATAGAGAAAAGAGCGATGAGCAGATAGTGGATGATACGGGTCGACAAGCCTTCATAGACAAGGAAGCCAATGAGTACGGCGCAAACGATGAGCTGAACCCAAACGATATCGAAGGGAATCACAAACTCCGAGAAAAGCAGTATCAGCAACGTCACGCCCACACAGAAGGCAGACAGACGCAGCGCTTGCAACCGGTTGCGCGCATAGACATAGACCATGCCTGAGGCAAACAGCTGCACGAGCAATAGGACAATGAATTTACCCACTGATGTCGGTGTATCCCATAAGAACACCTGTTCATATTTGATGCCCACGACGAAGTATACGACCATAGCAGCTCCCGTAAAGAGAACGCCCCCCGGCATACCCTCGCGATAAAACATCAGGAAGAAAGCTAAGTAGACCAATGCCGACCCCGTCTCACGCTGACAGACAATGAAGACCATTGGCGTGAGAATGACGGCAGCGGCGGCGGCAAAATGCTTGGGTTGGCGCAAGTCAAAGCCGTAGGTGCTCATCAGCTTCGATACCGCCAAGGCTGTGGCAAACTTTGCGAACTCAGCCGGCTGTAAGCGTAAGGGGCCCAGTACGAGCCATGAGCGAGAGCCCTTAATCTCGTGAGGATTGAATATCGTCAGGAATAGCAATAGCAACAGCACTGCATAGATGACATAAGCAAAGGTGTCGTAGAATCTGTCGTCAAGCATGATCAGCACGAAGCCCAAGACGAGCGACGTACCAATCCAGACGATCTGCATACCTGAACGAGTGGAGAGACTGAAGATGTCGGTCTCACCATAGGTATAGCTGGCTCCACAAACACTCATCCAGCCTAATACCAACAGTGCCATGTAGATGCCTATTGTCCACCAGTCCAGACTTTTGAGCACGCTGGGCTGTCTCTGACTATCTTTCTGCGTCTCCATAGGAAATTCTGCGTTTCTGCATCTCAGCGGCAAGATTCTGTCCTGCCTTGCTAAGCTTGCCTGTTATATATTGTTCCATCAGCACCTTGCCGATAGGTACACCATAGTCGGCGCCCCATCCACCATTCTCCACATAGACCGCAATGGCTATTTTGGGATGGTCCATCGGTGCAAAGCCCATAAATACGGAGTGGTCATGCCCACGGTTCTGTGCTGTACCCGTCTTACCGCAAGCGGCGAAAGGCAGAGAACCTAACATGCGGCAAGTGCCGCGCATAGCCGAAGAGCGCATACCAGCGACGATATAGTCGTAGGCACGGCGTGAGGCCTTGGTATAATGCCGACGAGTGAACATCGTATCAAGAGGGACACCTTGAATCTTCTTCACTACATGGGGAACATAGTAGTAGCCTCTGTTGGCAATGGTAGCACCGAGGTTGGCAATCTGTAGCGGAGTGAGGTTGACCTCACCCTGGCCGATGCTGATACTTATAATCGTCAGTCCATTCCAAGAGCCATGGTAAGCCTTGTCGTAGAACTTGGCATTAGGAATCAGTCCTCGTTTCTCACCAGGCAGGTCAATGCCAAGTTTATATCCGAAGCCCATAGAGACCATATAGTCGCGCCATGTATTCATCGCATCTTGCACAGTAGGATACTTCTGGCGGTTGCTCATCATATAGAAGAGACCCCAGCAGAAGAAGGCGTTGCACGATGTACTGATAGCCGGCACAAGGGTCAATGGTGACGGATGGCTGTGGCAACCCACATGTAAGCCCTTGTAATAGAAGCCTCTGTGACATGGGAATGGCGTCTGTGGCGTTATGATGCCCTCGGTGAGGAAGGTAAGACCCTGGGACGTCTTAAAGGTAGAGCCAGGAGGATACTGTCCCATGATGGCACGGTTGAGCAACGGCTTCCGGTTGTCGTGGGTCAGGAACTTATGGTATTTGCTGCGGTTCTTGCCTTCCAGAAGTCGCGGGTCATAGCTTGGAGATGACACCATACAGAGAATCTGTCCTGTAGAAGGCTCGATGGCCACGATGGCGCCTATCTTGCCTTCCAACATCCGCTCACCAAGAGCCTGAAGCCGAACGTCAAGGCCCAAGGTCAGCTCCCGGCCTGGAACAGGCCGACGGTCGTATTTGCCATTCATATATCTGCCTTGCACACGGCCATGAGCATCGCGCAGAAGAATCTGCACGCCCTTCTCACCGCGGAGATATTTCTCATAGCTGCGCTCAACGCCCAATTTGCCAATATAGTCGCCGGGCTGGTAGTAATCGTCCTCGTCAATATCCGACTGTGAAACCTCGGCCACCTCGCCCAAGACATGTGCACCATAAGGATACTGATATTGCCGGACCGTACGCTTCTGGATGTAGAATCCTGGGAAGCGGAACATCTTCTCGCGGAAGACGGAGAAGTTCTTGTCATCAATCTGGCTCATGAAGAGCTGCTGCGTGAATCGGGAATAACCAGGATTCTTCGAACGGTCCTTGATGTCATTCATTCGCTTGATAAACCAGTCTTTGGTGATACCCAAAGTCTGGCAGAAGTCAAGGGTATCAAGATGTCCGTGCTCCTCGTTCATGACAACCATGATATCATAAGAAGGCTGGTTGAAGACGAGAAGGCGCCCGTTACGGTCGCGGATGATACCACGGCTGGGGAACTCCACCTTCTTCAGGAAAGCGTTGGAGTCGGCACTCTTTCGATAGTCATCGCTCATCACCTGAAGAGCAAAAAGGCGGATTATATACAGGGTTACGATAACGACTGCTATACCGCTGATGACAAATCGTCTGTTATCAAGATTGAAATTCTTCATGAACCTTTATGCTCTGATTGAACAAATCACAAAATCACAATATCACACTATTGGTATTCAGTCTTTACGCAAATTGTCGATAACAACCACCATGAAGAGTGTAAGGGTTGTACTTCCTACCACTGACAAGAACCACTTTCCGAAGTTGAAGAAAGTAAATGTCTCCATGGTGAAGAACGTCAGGCAATAAACGAAGATGAGTATCAGTGCATACAGTGTGTATTTGTTGATTCCGAGGGCAAAGATGCTTGGCTGTATGTTGTCGTCGTTGTCGCGCTGGATAAACAGTCTGAGGACATAAGGCTGAATGACAGCAACCAATGTCATGGAGAAAGCTGCTACTCCAGGCGTGTTAGAAAAGATGTCTATAAAGAGTCCTAACAAGAAACTCCACACCAGCGCCCCGTTACGGGAATAGTCGCGGGGGAAGCTAAGGACAAAATATACATATAATAAAGGTATTGCCACGCCAAAGAGATGGACATGGTTCAGTACAAGCACCTGTGCCAACAGAAGCCCAAAGAAAAGTAACAACCGTTTTAGAAAATCAATGCTCATTCACCAATACCTATTAACTTGTTATTATCCATCATCTCTACTCTCCATTATCCTGCTGATTCTTATCTGCTTTCAGCGAATCCTGGGCTGCGCGCAGTAAGTCAAGCCGTTCCTGGACAGGCGCATTGTCGACGACACAGACATCACGAAGCCGCGAGAAGTCAGTAGACAACTTTATCTGCAAGCGATAAGAAATACCGTCAACGGAATTGTACACATGGAGAATCTTTCCCACAAGGATGCCCGGGGGGAAGACAGACGAATAGCCACTTGTCTCCACCTCATCATATAGACGGAAGCGGGCATGGCGGGGCACATCCTCAACATAGGCTTTCTGGGAGTCGCCGCCAGTCCAGTGCAAATAGCCGAAATAGCCGCGGCCACGTATCTGACAGCTGATATTAGACTGTGCGTTGAGTACGGGGATGACGACAGAATAGTGGCTGGCTGCCAGATAGACAATGCCCACGACACCATTGCCGCAGACTACACCCATATCTTTCCTCACACCGTCGCTCGTACCACGATTGATGGTGATGAGATTGTCCGTGCGGGAGATAGAGTTGCTGACAACTTTTGCAGGGATGAGATGATAGTCCTTTAGCAAAGCGAGTTCATTACGATGCACCCATCCTGTGTCCTTGGTGGCATCCGTGAGTTGACCAGACAGTTTGCTCACCTGCTGCTCAAGATACAGATTCCGCTGTGTGAGCTCCTGGTTGACTTTTCCCAACGAGAAGAAACTCTCTATCTCAGCCTCTACGCTCAGGACCTTGCCCGCTACATAATTGGCTGAAGAAAACCACACGCTGCCCTGGTAGCTGTTGTATTGGAACAGCAATACCAGGCTGATAACCTCCAGAAGGACGAAGAGAAACCAGTGGTTGTAATTTCGTATAAACTCTACTAAGTTGTGCATTGTCAGAAAGAAGTCCGGCACTCCGCTAAGATGCTTATGCACGCACAGAGTACCGGACCCCTAAGTATTTTATCTCATTAAGAACGAGAAACGGTCAACATTCTTCAAGGCGATACCCGCACCCTTTGCCACACTGTGGAGGGGATCCTCAGCGATATGGAAAGGAATGCTGATCTTGTCTTGCAAACGCTTGTCAAGGCCACGGAGAAGGGCGCCACCACCGGTGAGGTAGATGCCATTCTTCACGATGTCGGCATAGAGCTCTGGCGGTGTGGCCTCAAGGGCTGAGAGCACAGCATTCTCTATCTTTGCCACTGTCTTGTCGAGGCAGTGAGCTATCTCCTGATAGCAGACAGGAACCTCCATCGGCAGAGCCGTGATGCGGTTAGGACCATGAACGATATAGTCCTCGGGTGCCTCGTCGCCAAGGTCGGTAAGGGCAGAACCCACATGAATCTTGATGCGCTCGGCCATACGCTCTGAGACCTTCACATTGTGCTGGCGGCTCATATACTCCTGAATATCAGCCGTGAGGTCATCACCGGCGATACGGATAGAGTTGTTGCTCACGATACCACCCAACGAGATAACGGCAATCTCCGTAGAGCCACCGCCGATGTCGACAATCATATTGCCCTCCGGGGCTTCTACGTCAATACCGATACCGATGGCCGCAGCCATAGGCTCGAAGATAAGGTAGACATCACGACCGTCAGCATGCTCGGCAGAGTCGCGGACAGCACGAAGCTCCACCTCGGTAGAACCTGACGGCACACCGATGACCATGCGCAGCGACGGGGAGAACAGACGGCTACCAGTATGAACCATCTTAATGAGGCCGCGCATCATCTGCTCGCAGGCTGTGAAGTCGGCGATGACGCCATCACGCAACGGACGGATTGTACGGATGTTGTCATGGGTCTTCTCGTACATCATCTTTGCCTTCTCACCCACGGCAATCATCTTGCCGGTGCGGCGGTCAAGGGCAACGACTGACGGCTCGTCAACAACAATCTTGTCATCACTGATAATGATGGTGTTGGCAGTGCCAAGATCCATTGCTATCTCTTGAATGAATGAAAACATTCCCATAATTTCTTTTTGGTCTAATTAAAATTGTGCAAACCACTCGTGGATTGCGGTATCGTAATGACTGCTCACGCCAAAGGCTCTCTCAGCCAGCATGCGGCGGTCTTCAATGTCTGTCTCGGCGCCCTTTCTGTTGAGCAACTCTAAAAGGACGGGATACTCTGCCTTGCTCGGAATGATAACCACATCCTTGAAGTTCTTTGCTCCAGCACGGATCAGAGAGATGCCGCCGATGTCTATCTTCTCGATGATGTCCTGCTCCGAAGCACCGCTGGCCACTGTCTGCTCAAAGGGATAGAGGTCTACGATGACGAGGTCGATAGCCGGAATATCATATTCCTTCATCTGCTCCTGGTCACCGGCGTTATCACGGCGCGCCAGAATACCGCCGAATATCTTTGGATGGAGAGTCTTCACACGACCGCCAAGGATAGAGGGATATGTTGTCACATCCTCAACCTTCTCGCAGTCATAGCCCAAACTCTCGATAAATTTCTGTGTACCACCTGTGCTAAGGAACTTCACACCTTCCTCGTTCAGTTTCTTAAGGAGATCCTCCAGTCCGTCCTTATGGAAGACGGAGATCAGAGCTGTCTTGATTTGTCTTGTTTCAGCCATTTTAAGATATTTATTTTGTATCTTGATCTTACCTAAATTCTGTTTTAATCCTTTTGGAATGCAAAGTTACTTGATTTTTTGGGAATTAATACCAAAAGAGAGCGTTTTTTTGAAGCGGGCAAACGTTAAAATGTCACAAGTCAAGTGATATTTTTTCGTTGGACAGATATTTTTTGCTATTTTTGCATTGTAAAAGATTGTAGCATATGAAGAAGATTCTTTTCCTTCTGTTGACATTGCTCTCTGTGCATATCGCTTCAGCACAGCGGCATGTGATGGTCTTCGACCCTGAGCTCGGACGACCCATACAAGGTTTTACCGTGTGGACGGACAGTCATACCCGGCCCGACTCCACCAATGTCTTGGGAATGGTGTCACTGCCTGAGAAGTTCGACACCCTGCTGCTCACCAAGCCCGGATATATGGCTCTGCGTATCCCGGCTAAGTTGGTGGAAGATTCTATCCCTGTTATCAGAGATTATAATAATGTGGGAGAAGTCGTTGTCTATGCCAGCCGTCAAAGCGACTTTCAGGAGGCCGTGAAGCGATGGACTAAAGCTGACAAGACGGAGGTGGAGCTACGCAACCCTATCACGGGTATCGACTTCAACCTTTCCGAACTGCTCAGCAAGAAGAAGCGGCGCGACAAACGAAATGCGAAACGCTTGGCGAAGATATTCAATGCTATGGATGCTGATGACAACGACCCTATCATCCACTCTTACCGCAGAGCGATGAATATTCCACCGAAGCACTGACAATCAGCATATTCACAAAAACAATAACACAGATATATTATGTTCAAGACAATTATACTTATTGTCTTTTCTCTCTTTGTCTCCTCCACAACTGCCTTTGCGCAGTTGCCGGAGCTGAACATAGAACGACCTTTCCGTAGATGCGGAACGTCAATATTGCTGGAAAAGCTTCAGAATGAAGGTGATACGAAGACAAGGGTCATAGATGCGACAAAGGAATATGTACCCCACACCGGCACTATAAACATTCCTGTCATTCTTGTCAATTTTCAGGATGTAAAGTTTACGGTCAACAACCCGACTAAAGCTTTTGATCAGTTCTTCAATGGTACCTCTCAGGAAGATCTTGGTAACGGGAATGGCTATAACCATGGCTCCGTTGCGCAGTATTTCAGTGATATGAGCAGTGGTACATTTAAAATTAACTTCAAAATCTATGGTCCTGTGACTCTTGACCAAAAAGAGACTTACTATGGGGGGACAGCAGATGATGGTTCTGACGAGAACACTGATCAATTAATCACAGATGCTATAGCTAAACTCCAAGCATCTGATGAGAAAATTACTGATGCTTCGCTTTTTTGTAATGGCTTATCCTCCGTCGACTGTGTCTATATTCTTTATGCTGGTATAGGACAGAATGATCGAGGTCCAAATACGGCAGTATGGGCTAAGACAGGACAGCCTTCTGCAACACTCGCAGGGAAGAAAGTTAGATGGTACAGCGTTGCCGGAGAGAAAACAAAATATTATGTTGATGCCAAGGGAAAAGTTGCTAAAAGCGGGTCGCCACTTATAGCAGGTATAGGTACAACCTGTCACGAGTTTAGCCATGCACTTGGATTACCAGACTTTTATCCGACAGCTAATTCCGCAAAGGTGGACAACCAAGAAATGGAATATTGGGATCTGATGGATGGCGGAGAATATGCAGGTATTGATGGCTTTTGTCCTACCGCTTACACAGCTTTTGAGAAAGAAGAAATGGGATGGCCGGTCGATATTCAGGAGTTGACAGAGAACCAGACGGTAACGATGAGTAAATCAACTTTAGACGGCGGTACCGCATATAAAATAGTCAACCCCAAAAATAGTAATGAGTATTTCATGTTGGAAAACATTTATAATAAGACCGGTTGGAACAGTGGTCAATATGGCAATGGACTGCTCATCTATCATGTAAAACGACCATCTGAAAATATGACTATATTTACAAGATACAACAATAAGGCAAATTATCCTGGCATGGCTGTTGTTCCTGCCGATGGAGCTTGTTTGTCGAGTTATCTTGCAGCCAACGAATCAACTTATGAACCGAGTCTCTATGGTGACCTCTTCCCCGGCACTGGCAACATGTCGCCCGATACGCTGAATGTCACTGAGCTGAGCGATGCCAAACCGCAACCAAACTTCTGCTGGTATGACAGCAACTTGACGCAGAAGCTGCCCACCAACAAGGCGCTTCAGAATATCAAATATAGCAATGGCGTCGTGACGTTCAACTACATCCATGACGTAGCAGCGGGCATTAACGATATTCATATCAACAAGCCGGCCGACAACAGAATATTTACTGTCGACGGCGTCTATATGGGCACCAACCTCAACGCCCTACCCCACGGCGTCTACATCATCAACGGGAGAAAGATAGTCAAATAAATGAGGCGATAGCTAAATAAAAATACGGCCGCGGGCATCACTGCTCGCGGCCGTATTCATTTAACAACCAATCATTATCAAACTTTCAACCAATCTACTATGTTAACCAATTTCTATTGTTCTACCGTTCTTAGCTTCCTCCGACTTCTTTATCTTCGGCAGCGTGATTGTAAGGATACCGTCCTCCACCTTAGCGGTGATGTGCTCCTTGTCGACATCATCGGGCAGAGAGTATGTCTGCTGGTAGTTGCTGTAAGAGAACTCACGGCGCAGATAATGCTCCTTGTGCTCCTCCTTCTTCGAATCCTCTTCCTTGTGCTCAAGCTTGTTCTCAATAGCAAGCTCCAGCTCGCCGTCCTTATTGAGGTCTATGCGGACATACTCTTTCTTGATGCCTGGAACGGCAACTTCCATCGTGTATTTATCGACATCTTCCTTCACGTTCACTGCAGGAGATGTGGTGTTGACGCGGGAAAGAGCGCCATTGAAGAAGTTGTCATTAAAGTCATTGTCAAACCAACCATTCAATACTGGAAACAACATAGTCATTACCTCCTATTTATATCTTTAGTTTATATTCTTTTTCTTTCGTTCTTCCAAACTCCTTCAAGGCTTCTTGCAACCTCTTGGAGTTCTTCTGAACCTCACCCACTCTATTGCAATCTTTATGCCCGTGCGTTCTTTATGACATCTTGGCCGAAGATTATGCCAAATCGTCAGCATAGGTCTATAAAACGACATCTCCCGGGGTAAGGGTGGAGTTGGCTCCGTCCCTTATCCCGGGAGACGAATGGTTGTTTCCCTCTTTTTACTGGAATATGAAATTGGCGATGAAGATAAGGCTGAGTATGATGAGCGTGGCATTGAGCTTATCCCACTGCCGTGTGCAAATCTTGAGGATGACATAGCTCAAGATACCCAAACAGATGCCGTCGGCAATGGAATAGCAGAGCACCATTGTTATCATTGTGATGAAAGCGGGGAAAGCCTCACTGACATCGGAGAGGTCGAGGAGCTTCACGGAGTCGAGCATCAGCACTCCGACAAGAACCAAAGCGCCACTCGTGGCTGCTCCGGGGATGAGGAGGAAAATGGGCGACAGGAAGAGTGCAACAAGGAAGAGCAGACCCGTAGTCAGGGAGGTCAGTCCGCTGCGTCCGCCCTCCGCGATTCCCGACGCACTCTCCACATAGGTGGTCAGCGTACTCGAACCGAGGAAAGCACCGCAGGTCGTGCCAATGGCATCGCTCATCATGGCTTCTTTGATATGGGGTATTGTGCCGTCGGGGCGTACGATATGTGTCTTATAAGCCAGTCCTACGAGGGTGCCGACGGTATCGAAGATGTTCACCAACAGCAGTGAGATGACGACCATAACGGTGCGGAAGTTCATAAGACCGGTAAAGTCGAACTTGCAGAATACGGGAGACAGACTTTGTGGCAGCGACACTGGCAGCCAGCCATTAGGAATCTGCGTCACTCCCAAGGGAATTCCTACTATCGTAGCGACGATGATGCTGTAGAAGAGTGCTCCCTTCACCTTCCTTGCCATCAGAATACCACTAAGGACGATGGCAATAACACCAAGGATGCAGGTCGGGGTAAACTTACCTAAGGTAACGAAGGTTGCCGGGGAAGCCACGACGACACCGGCATTCTTGAGTCCAATAAAAGCGATAAACATACCGATGCCCACAGAGATAGCGTAGCGCAGATTGGTAGGAATGGCGTTGAGGATGGCCTCACGGACGTTGAGAAAGGTGATGAGCAGGAATACGATACCCTCAATGAGCATGATAGCCAACGACTGCTGCCAGCTATAGCCCATTGTCTGACAGAGGGTATAGGCGAAGAAGGCGTTCAGACCCATGCTGGGAGCCTGCGCAAAGGGCAGCTTGGCCATGAGGGCCAAGAGCAGTGTGGCAATGGCTGAAGCAATGGCTGTGGCTGTGAAGAGGGCGCCCTTGTCCATACCGGTGGCGCCGAGGACAGTGGGATTGACGGCTAAGATATAGCACATCGTGAGAAAGGTAGTAGCGCCGGCAACGACTTCCGTGCGGCGCCGCATAGTCTGAGGATTGAATCCAAGGAGCTTTTCCAATATCATGGTAATGATGCAATAAGAACAAACAATTTGCAAAGTTACCAATTTTTCTCATCATGGCAATCCTATCTTAACGATTTGTTCACGTTAATGACATCGAAGATGCAAAGAGCGTTAAAAGGGAAGTCAAGAGGCAATAATAGTTACTCGGTGTCGTTTGAAGAATATATGAACGACATGAAGATTTTTAAAAAGATACTATTCACTGCTCTGTTTTGTACTACGACCGGCTTGGCATGGTCGCAGGCTCCTATTGAGCCGGACGCGCTTCCTGCTGCGGCTAAAAACGATCAGAAATCGGATACGCTGTGTGAGATGCAGCTCCCTTTAAGCATGGCTGATGAGGACTTCGCTGAATATGAGGACCTTAATATTGACAATCTGATTGCTGTCTTGGAGAAATATAATGTCAAGGAGAAGAAGATAGTCCTGGCTCAAGCGCTCTTGGAGACCGGTTATTTCTCAAGTCCTTTGTGCATGGAGAGTCATAACCTCTTTGGCTTGAGGCATCCCAGTGACGGGAGTTACTATACTTTCAACAATTGGGAGGAGTCAGTGAAGGCCTATGTCGACGATGTACAGTACAAATATAATGGTGGTGACTACTATGCTTTTCTCAAACGCATTGGCTATGCTGAAGACCGCAACTACACCGCCAAGGTGAGGAAAATAGCTGCTAAACTTAACAACTAAGCTCCGGATTATCTTGTCTTTTACCCGCTTTACCTCCCCTCCTCTACCTGCAGATTGCATGGAAAAGCGAGCCGACTATGTTGTCATAGCAGTTGAAAAGCCTTTGTCGCATGGACAAATACTTTAGCTTATCATCCATCGTCCACCAGTCTTCGGCACCACCTGTCATAGAGCAGATGGCTCCATTGCTGTCGAAGCCGTGAGTCATCTCGTGGGACGCCACTATGCCCGTGATGCTGTAGAGCATGGCATCGGTCTGGGATGAATCGTAAAACGGCATGAGGCCGAAGGCAGGCAGAATGGTTATCGAAAGCGTTAAACAACAACCAAAAGCGACAAAACTACACAGACCATGTGATTACCAAGGCGTGGCAAAATGGACTAAAGCATCTATTATTATACAGATATCAATAGAGACAATATAGTTACATCTATGGAAAATTCAAGCAAGAATTACGATCGGCTGTTTCGACAGTATCTTAGTGCCATGCGTACTCTCGAGTTTTCATTCGAGGATGATGAGGAAATGCCAAAGGTATGGATTGACTTTCCCGATAATTCTTCACTTTCAGGCATGTATGTAGTTGAATAGTTATGTCAAGATCATGTGCCGAATGAACTCTTCTTTGTCGTTTCCCGTTCTGAACCTGAGTTTGACACAGAAGAGGCCTTGGACGTTTCGCTCAGCCAACTCAACACCGCTGCTTTAGAAAAGATCTACGACCATCTTAAGAAGAAGTATGATCGCAAGAAATGAGGAAATTAGACCAACTATATGCCACATGGAGGTTTAGACGGCCGCAAGCAGTATCTGTTGAGCCAGCGGTCTACCGTGGATTATAACTTCAACAGTAACCGATTTTGTCTTTTCCCATAACAATGTAATATTTACATATGTAGGCAAAAAGAAAGGTTAAAATATGCTTATTTGCGGTTTTATTAAATGATATTTTATATACTTGCGATGTTTTATAAACTCCTATTTTACAAAATATGGACAAAGGCGTTCTTAACCCAACTTGCAGCCTATGTCAATGTAACTTCTTGATTCTCAAGTATCGATTTTTTAATTTCTTCTGAGTGTACCACACAAATTTTCATGGTCCGTTTTAGCGGCGGATTCTTGAGCTTGAGCAGCCTATAGAGCTCGGCCAACTGTTCCTCAGGTTCCGTGCATTGCCTAATTTCCGTTCTGTTGCCATCGCACCTGGCTGCAGTCGTACTGACAACTACTTGTGTGGATGCTATCCTCCTGATTTCTCGCCATGTATGGTTCACGCCCTGCTGCCTAAGCTGGTATTGTGCTGTGGAGACTATCCAGTAGGCCAGTATGGCAAGATGGAAATGTGCCTTCACTGCTTCGTCGTTCTGGTGATACACCGGACGGATATCCAGATCACTCTTCAAGCATTCGAACACATTATGTAAAGCTTTACATAATGTGTTCGACAAGCTCAAGGCACATCCGCTGGAAAAGATGAAGGGGGACGGCACGCCGGACTATCAGACCTGTGTACGAGATACGTCTATGTACCGGGACACTTCAAGAAAGTGATCTACAGGCTCCACCGCTTCACGCAGGACGGCAAGGTGTTTGAGCCAAAGACCCCACCGGCTGTATTTATGAACTCCAATTGCACCTCGTCCTTTGTCGCCGGACTTCTTCAGTTGCGCTATATGTACGCCATGCCGGTGGAGCGGATCATCCATTATTTTGAAGACCAGGGCTTCAACCTGAAGAAGCCGACAGCCGGCTTTCTCTTGGGCAGGGCGGCGGAGACGCTGGAAAACTTATACAAGGCCATACGCAAGGCGGTGCTCAGCGACGACTACATCGCTTCGGACGAGACCTACTTCAAGATACTTGTCCCGGAGAAGAACTCCAAGGGGAAGGGAGTGAAGAAAGGCTACTTCTGGGTCATCGTGGGCCAGAAGAGCGGGCTTTGTATGTCGTCTACCGTGACGGCTCGCGTGCCGGAGACGTCATCTACGATGAGCTTCACGACTATCACGGCAACATGCACAGCGATGCGGCAAGCTTCTACAGAAAGATACAGGGCGATGATTTCCCCAATATAACAAGGATAGCATGTCTGCAGCACATCAAGAGGAAGTTCATTGACTGCATGGACGCCGAGCCGGAAGCCAAGGAGATGGTCAAACTCATCAACAAGCTCTACCATGAAGAGCACAAACATAGGATAGGAGAAAAAGGTTGGACCGTGAAAGACAACTTCAAATGGCGACAACAGTACGCCCCAGCCATACTGGCAGAGATAAAGGACAAGCTCGATGGGATACTGAACAAGCCGGACCTGCTGCCCGACAGCGAGCTGTCAGAGGCCGCCAGCTACTTCAACAACGAATGGGAGGCTGTGGTCGACATCTTCAAGAGAGGCGACACCGCACTTGACAACAATCTCGTCGAACGGATGAATCGCTACTTCTCCATGTCCAGAAGGAGCTCACTCTTCTTCGGTTCTCATAAGGGAGCCGAAAGGGCAGCTGTGCTCTATACGCTCGCATTGTCTGCAAAGATGAATCATCTCAACCTCTTTGACTATCTCGCCGACATCCTTGACAGGACTGCCACATGGCAACCTAATACACCTTTGGAGAAATACAGGAATCTATTACCTGACCGTTGGCAACCATCCACAGAAGACTAACAAAACTGAGCAAGCCTCCTCTCTTGCTCAGTTTTTTTTGCGGCAATACGTGAATACCGATACGCTTACGGCTATTATCGCCTATCTCGACAGCCATGACTTCCAGAGTGCCATTCGCAATGCGGTGCCTATCGGTGGTGACAGCGATACCATTGACGCTATGACCGGTGCCATTGCACAGGCTGCTTACGAGATGTCAAAAGCACTAGCTGACTATTGCCATGCTTCCAGGAGCCCTTGTTTTCACAAAAATGTTTTCCCATTGTTTTCCCGATTCGGATTTCCGGCTGATTTCCGACTTCCTTGATGCGGAACGATACTTAGTGATTTTGGGGAAAGGAGTGAAGTTGGCGTGATATTTCGTGGCGTATCATGCTGTTTTCAAACGAGTTGTGTTTTCCCATTGTTTTCCCAACAAAAATAAAAGGAGTTACGAAATCTTCGTAACTCCTTGATTTTCAGTGTAGCGGGGGTGGGCCACGATCCCACGACCTCCGGATTATGAATAGCTTCCGATGATTTTTATTGAAATTTAATTCCCTATTTATTTGCTTGTTTATCAGAAAGTTAGTATATTTGTGGCATTAAACGATATTTCATGATATGCGTGTTCGTATAGGGGTGCGTGTTCGCTTGGTGTTCGTCACTTTTTAGTCCGTTATTCCTTATGAAGCCATGTCCTCACAATCTAAAGAATGACCACAATGACTTCCAATTTAAAGACATCTTACGGTAACCATATTGAGCGGAACTGCACCGTATCAATTACTCTTGACAAACGCACTTCACGAAAGGACGTGAAGGTATATCCATTGTCAATCCGTTTCACTATCAGTCGCAAAAGGTGGTATCATCATGTGGGTGGCAGCTATTCAGAGAAGGACTTCTCTGAGATATGCAACGTACAAACCAGCCGCTCCCCGAAATTTGAGATCAAACGTCAATGGATTACAATGCTTGGCGAGTATGGCGACATGCTGGCGCGACTGAATGTCGGTCACGAACTTTCGCTGGAACTCATAAAGAATGCGATAACGGGCAATGGTCTTGTCTCGAATGTCAACTTTCTGACGGTATGGCAGGACGTTATTGATAATCTAAAGAAGGAGGACCGTTATGGTACCGCTGAAAGTTATCAGTGTGGCTTAAATTCATTCAAGAAGATTCTTGGTGAGGAAAACATCACAGGTTTCAAAATTGACAAACAACTGCTCATGGAATGGAATGAGGGTATGATGAATGGTGTGAAGCGCGGCAAGAAACGCATTGGAAAGATTTCGGATACCACAAGAGGTATCTATCTTCGGGTATGCCGTGTGATTTGGAATGAATGCATCAGACGTGGCTACATGCTGAATATGGAATATCCGTTTTCCAACAAACATGGAAGAGACACCATATCCATACCGAGGGGAGCGACACGAAGGGGTGAGTTTCTCAATGTCGACAAGATGACCCAGCTCTACGACTTGTTTGTGGAGAAGGACTATCCTGAACAGTGGCCGTGCGATGTCACGCCTAATGTCCATTACTCCCTTGGACTGTTTTTGGCTCAATATCTCTGCAATGGCTTCAATCTTGCAGACGAGGCCTTCCTGACGTATGATGACTATTACTATTCCACTGGTGGTAAGGCTTTCCGCTTTTGGCGGAAGAAGACAACAGAACGCAGCGAGGATGGAGCTGAGGTCATCATACCTATTATTGAACCGCTACAGAACATCATCGATGATATTGGTGCGAAGCCTGAGAAAGGAGCACGGGTGTTCCCCGACATCCTCAAGGGAGCGGAGACGGCAGAAGACCGACATCGCCGTATTCAGCAAGAGAACCAGAATGTACGCAAACGGCTCCACATGATATGCAAGGACATTTTGGGTTGGGAAGAATGCATCTCCGGCACATGGGCACGTCATTCCTTTGCCACCAATCTTCGTAATGCCGGAGTTGACATGCAGTATATATCTGAAAGCATGGGGCATTCAACGCAGAAGACAGTCACCCAACTATATCTTGCGTCCTATCCTCTTCACAAGCAGTTTGAATATAACAAACGCCTGCTCCGGCTGGAGGATGAGCCAACAATAGATGACATTCCAAACATGACGAAGGAGCAGATGCAGGCACTATTGATAAAAATGATGAGCAACAGATAGATCTCTTTGAAAGAATATCCGTATTTTTGTACTATAAAAAAGATAATTATGACCATCGACGACATACAAAAATTGATAGACAAGGACGAGTCCGTCACACTGGAACTCAAGAAGACCACCGGAGAGCTGAAAGATGCAATGCATACGGCATGTGCTTTTCTCAACACTGATGGCGGTTGGCTGATTTTTGGTGTAACTCCCACATCACGCAGAATTCTTGGTCAGGACGTTAACGACAACACACAGCGTGAGATTTCGCAAGCGCTGAGTGGTCTTGAACCGGCTGTAGAGGTGAAGATTAACTACTTCGATGTGCCCGACAGCGACGGGAAGAAATTGATAGCCATCTATTTCGATGCTTTCGTCTGGGGTCATGAGCCCTATACTTATGCCGGCAAACCGTACTACAGGGTGGAAAGTACGACAAAGCAAATGCCGCGTGAGTTGTTTGAGGAACGGTTACGCGCCCATCATCCAGACTTCTATGCGTGGGAGCGGCGGAAGGCTGATGGGATAGGCATGAGTGATCTTAATGAAGACCGCATCCGCGGTGCGCTACGGTTAGGTGCAGAAGGCGGACGTGTGCCAGATTCAGTTTTGACAGAACCTTTGAAGAGTGTCCTTGACAAACTTCAGCTACTCTCTTCTGACGGTCAGCCTAATAATGCAGCGGCAATGCTTTTTACGAAGAACGAGAAAGGTTATTATCCGCAGTTCACCATTCAGATGGCAAGGTTCAGAGGTACTGACAAGAATGAATTCATAGACAACCAACGGGCATACGGCAATTTCTTCGACCTGTTAGATGCTGGCATGGCGTTTTGCTTCAAGCATCTGTCGTTGAGTGGGAAGATAACGGGCATTCGACGTGAGGAGCATCTGGAAGTTCCTGTGACAGCATTACGCGAGGCACTGATCAATGCGCTTTGTCACCGCCACTGGGAAGAGTACAATGCCTTTGTCGGTATCGCAATCTATGATGACCGTGTAGAGGTTCTCAATCCAGGAGCACTTCCCCACGGAATGACTCCAGAGAATATCAAAGACCCTCATGGCTCTTTCCCCTATAATCCCATCATTGCCAACGTGCTGTTCAAGACCACTTTCCTTGAGAGTTGGGGCTCCGGCATACATCGGATCGTTGATGCCTGCCAGACTCAGGGACTACCAAGTCCGGTGTGGTCGGTAGACAAGGTATGGTCACTGTGACGTTTCAACGACCCGACTACGACTCAACTACGAACCAAGTTAAGGGCAAAAGGGAACCAAGTAAGATCCAAGTACGATCCAACTATGGTCCAGGCACCCCTCAAGTACCCCCTAAGCACCCCTCAAGTACCCCCCAAGTACCCCCCAAGTACCATCCAAGCACCCCTCAAGTTCAGTTATTGATAGATAAGATGAAGAGTGGATACATGTCTACAAATGATATTATGGAGTCTTGTGGCCTTAAGGATAGAAAATATTTCAGAGAAAGTTACATTGTGCCTGGCCTCATTGGTCACGCCATAGAACGTAAATACCCCAACGAGCCCAACCATCCAAGACAGATGTATCGGCTCACCAAACAGGCGTTGGAATGGAAAAAATCTCATGAGGATTAAAGCAAATACGCCTAAAGGTGGCTACTGGCCACCTTTAGACGCATAACCTTGTCTTAATATCAGTTTGGAAATGCAAGAACAGCTCAATACGGAGGAACTTCTCCTGAAGTTAGAACGATTAAGCCGGGAGAATGAGAGGCTGAAAGGCATCCTCTTAGCACATGGTATTAGTTATGAACAAAATTCTTTGCCGAAAGACGAAAAGGTCTGTACAGTATCCCCTAATGCTGATAATCGTGTTTCACTGAGTAAAGAGCAAATTCTGCAGCAACGGAAGGATTTGTTCCGAAGTCTGTTTAAAGGCCGTGAAGATGTGTTTGCGCTTAGGTGGGAAAGTCGGGATAGGAGCAAATCCGGTTACATGCCAGCATGTTCCAACCGTTGGACTCCTCTTTGTGATAGGAAGAAAAACAAATGCGCCAGTTGCTCAAACCGTCAATTCGTTTCTTTGGGTGACGCCGAGATTGAAAAGCACTTGCGTGGTGTGGATGAGTGGGGAAAACCTTTCACTATTGGAATCTATGCCATTCTGACCGATGATACTTGTAATTTCCTTTGTACTGATTTTGACGACAAGAGCTGCGAGCATGGCTATCAGAAAGACGTGCTGGCCTTTGTTGGTGTATGCAAAGACTGGGGCATTCCTTATTCTATTGAGCGGTCGCGGTCGGGCAATGGTGCTCATGTGTGGATATTGTTTGAGCAGCCAGTTGCCGCGGGTAAGGCAAGACGACTGGGCAATGCCGTACTTACAGAGGCCATGAACCGTGACGGGCAGATTTCATTCAAGTCCTATGACCGCTTCTTCCCCAATCAGGATCATTTACCCGAGGGTGGCTTTGGTAATCTTGTTGCCCTGCCATTGCAAGGGTTGCCGAGGAAGAAAGGCAACAGCGTCTTCGTTGATGACCATTTTGAGCAATATCCTGACCAATGGGAATATCTGCGCACGGTCAAGAAACTATCGACGGAGAGCGTGGAAGCATTATTGAAATTGCATGCTAATCAGTCTGACTTTGGCGAATTATCGAAGACCAGCGAGGCCAAGCCTTGGGAGACACCAGTGGCAATGAATGTAACCAAAGATGATTTGCCAGCAGAGATAACCGTCGTGGAGTCCAATATGCTATATATACCCACCAATGGTTTGTCATCGAAAGTTATCAACCACTTGAAGCGTATTGCGTCCTTCAAGAACCCGGAGTTTGGTGCCAAACTCGGCATGCATCTGTCCACCTATAATGTTCTGCGGATCATATCGTGTGCCGATGTCTCTGATGAATGGCTTGCCCTGCCCCGTGGATGTGAGGAGGCATTGATCGAATTCTTCGAAGAGAATTCAGTCAGCATAAAGATAGAGGATAAAACTAACCATGGACATACGATTGATGTTTCATTCAGTGGCACACTACGGCCTGAGCAGGAGACAGCTGTCAGCCAACTGATGTCCTACGACAACGGCATCTTGTCGGGAACAACAGCTTTTGGCAAGACCGTTGCAGCTATCGGCCTGATAGCCCGACGGAAAGTCAATACGCTTATACTTGTACACAACAAAGCGTTGGCAAAGCAATGGCGGACTAAATTTTGTGAGTTCATGATCATTAACTATACGTTGCCGGATGCTCCTAAGAAACGGGGACGAAAGAAGGAACAGCCGCTCGTCGGACTGTTGAGTTCAGACGAAAATACGATGAACGGCAACATTGACATCGCTCTGTTGCAATCTTGCGTGTCGGACAATGAGGTCAAGCCATTCGTGCAGAATTATGGCATGGTGATTGTTGATGAGTGCCACCATGTGTCAGCCTCCAACTTTGAGCAGGTGCTGAAGTATGCTAATGCACAATATGTGTATGGGCTGACGGCAACGCCCATGCGCAAGGACGGTCACCAGCCCATCATCTTTATGCAGTGCGGTCCGATACGGTTCACTGAAGACGCAGCGGCACAGATGTCAAAGCAGAAATTCAGCCGATGGCTCATTCCCCGTTTCACTACTTACAGGCAACTCGGTGAGGACAAACTGAGCTATAACCAGATATTACATGAACTGACAGACGACAAGCAACGGAACCAACAGATAATAAGCGATGTTGCAAATGTCTTGAAAGAAGGACGCACACCAATTATTATAAGCGTACTCGTAGAACATGTGTCATTATTAGCTGAACTTATCAAACCTTTGTGTAAGCACGTCATTGTCCTTACCGGTTCTACGTCTGCTAAAGAAAAGAAAGATATTGAGTTACAGTTAAAGGCAGTGTCGCCTGCAGAGTCGATGGTAATTGTTGCTTCGTTGAAATACATTTCAGAAGGTTTTGACCTTCCACGACTCGACACACTGTTCCTTGCCCAACCTGTCTCATATAAAGGCCTCGTCGCCCAGTACACTGGCCGTTTGCATCGCGACTATGAAGGCAAGACAGAAGTGCGTGTATATGATTATATTGACATTCGCCAACCAATGTGCGAGACTATGTATAAGCGCCGATTGCGAGGATATGCTGCCGTGGGGTATAAGGTCCGGACTCGTCAAACAAATCCGGAAGCCCCATCTGACATGATTTATGATGAAGGCTCGTTCCAGACTGCGTTTCTCGCCGACATATCCAATGCCAGGCATTCGATAGTTATTGCCTGTCCCGTGATTAGAATCTACCGCAATCCTGTGATCATACAGAAGCTCATGGAACAGCAGACCAACGGGGTGAGCATTTATGTCCATATCAAGAGGGAAGGATATGACGAAGAGAGGTACAAGGAAGTGGGCGGAACCTATTCTGTCAACGATACGCAGACTATCCAATGTGCCATCATAGACAAATCCATTTGTTGGTATGGTGATGTCAATTTCCTTGGCTATCACGCCGCAGACAACACTGTTATGAGGATAAATGATGCGAGGATGGCAGGTGAGCTGTTGGATATGATGAGCAACAAATAAAGATTAATATAATGAACAACAACGATCTGGACAACAAGATTGTCATATATCAGACAGAGGATGGCAGAACTCAGCTTGACGTGAAGTTGGAGAATGAAACCGTGTGGCTGACACAAGCACAGTTAGTACAGTTATTTGATTCCAGCAAAGCCAATGTCAGTGAGCATATCAAGCATATTTATGAAGATGGCGAATTGGCGCTGACTCAACAGTTCGGAAATTCCGAACTGTTCAAACTGAGGACAAGAGGCAGGTTGGTCGTAATGTAACCTATTACAACCTTGACCTTATTGGGCATAATAGCATTCTCACAGACTCACATATATGATAATATGAGTCTGTGAGAATATGACTTTACTTCGTTCTCGCTATCTCCGCCTTATGCTCTTCAAGAAACAGTTTCAAGATAGCATTGAAGAGGTGCTTGACAGGAACAGGCTTGCCACGTTTAAGGTTGAGCATCTCAATCTTGTTGCAGATGTCGGCATCCAGCCACACCTGCTTCTCCTTCGGCTTCTTCGCTTTCGACGCGACTGCTGTCTGCCATAGCTGTTCAAGACTACCAGTTTGAAGGTTTGAGTCATCATTGGTAGGCTGTCGCACTGGCGATGGAACAGGTTCCTTCTTGGTACTCTGCATCGTGGATTCAACTTTCTTGCCTTTCTTTTTGGCAGCAGGCTCCGACTTGGGCTTGGACTCAGACTTTGTTCGCGAAACGGCAGCATCTGCTTTCGTAGGCTTTCTTGCCTGCTCGGTCACAGGAATCACATTACTTTTCTCTTCTTTCTTGTCCCATTTCTTCATTCTTTCGATGAAGTTATCCATATCGGTATTGTCAAAATTCCCCGATACCTCATTGAAGTTCGTCTTTGTTGACATGATAAGTTATGTTTCTTTGGTTTGTACTATAGTTACTATCTTTTACATTGACATGCCGCCCTTGAAGCGACGCTCGTCATCAATATCGTCCCAGCGGTTGCGTCGGCCGCCAACCTCAAACTCACGGTTGAAGCCGTTGCCGCTATTGTGTGAGAGGCCAGTCATCAGTTTCAGAATCAGTTGGACGTGCTGACTAGCAAACGCTGAGATCTTGTTCTTCACATCATCCTTACTTGCATAGCTCGGGAATACACCGACGCTGTCATATTGGAGGTTCCTCACGATAGCATTTGCTTCGTCACGGACAACATGCTCCTTGAACAGACGCACCTTTGCCTCGTTGAACTCCGCCTCGTTGCCTTCGAGTCTGTTCATCAGTCGGCTCTCCTGCTCCGTGAGGTCGTAATGAATGGTGCTGCCGTTGCTGTCGAATGCCACGTGCCACAAACCATTCATCCGCTTGTAGCATCTTATGCTTCCTTCCGGCAACTCCAAAGTTTGCCCACCCTCCTTGACATACGCATCAGCCAACAGTCGACGATAGGACTCGTAAATCTCCTTGTAGAAGTAGAACACGGCAAGCCGGATAGCAATGTCGTCATGAGCCTCCGCCGGTGACTTGCAATACCATTCTGTCTGGTTGTCGGTGATGGCATGGTCGTATGTCTTGCCGTCCAGCTCCATGCGGACAATGTTCTTGCCATTCACGGAACAAGCCCTTGCCTTGAACATGGGGCGGTAAATGTCCAATGTGCTGTCAGGGCGGTAGATTGTCGCCTTAACCGTTTCCTTGGGCATCTCGTTTTCTTTGCTTGCAGATGACTGACTACGGTTGTTGAATGATGGTTTTGTGGCAGTGCGGTCTTGACTTATCCCTGTGTCAGATGCACTCGTCTCTTTGACTCTATCCGAGTCTGAACCATAGGTTCCAGCGTATGAGTGTCTGTTGCTCCACTGGTCAGCCCATTTTGGAATGTTACTTTGCTCAACTCCCCTATTTGACCATGTCGTCAACTTGACATTATCTGCAAGGGTAGCCTTTGGAGACGATTCCACTTTCTCCGCATGCTTGGTCTTCTTTCGAGTAGCTTTCGCTTCCTGTGCAGCTTTCCACTCCGTGAAGCCAATGATGTCGGCGAGCTTCATCACATCACTGCCGTTGAGCGCCACCTTATTATTATGGTCAACAATGCCATAACCTCGGACAATGCCGTTCTTGTCCTTCTGAAAGTGGACTGCTATGCCGAACTTGCCACGCAGCTCGTCAATGAGCCATTGCATCTGATACTGCTCTAGCTTGGAGAGCGGCTTGCCTTTGGCATCGGTCAGCTTCTTGATTTCGGGAAGTATCTTGACCTTCTTGCGCTTCATCAGTTCCTTCTTGGTCTGGGCACGCTCTTTCTCTTTGCCTTCCGATTCCATCTTTTGGTCATCAGCACTATAAGGAGTCTGCTTCAGACTCAGCTCTCTGTACTTGATGATGATGGCCTTCAAGCGTTTGGCGGTCTCCTCCCGTCGCGCTATGTCACGCTTGTCAGCCTTCACCTCGGCAATCCTTGCGTAAATGTCGCTGCGCCGGACTCTGATGGCCTCGACTCCGCCATGATAGAACGACAGTACACCACTGTTTTCTTTTGACTCGCCTGTCTTGTAGTGGAACCCACGGGCAATGTTCATCAGCTGTCCCTCGGTCGTAAAACTGTACTCAAACATCCGCCCGATGTCATTTTGCTGGTCCTCTTTGACAACGCGGTTAAGCGCGGCATTGAATCTGTGGTAGTCATAGTGGTCGGAAATCAGCCGGCCCTTGGCCGTCACCCTCGTCGTGAGAATGTGGACGTGGTTGTTCTCCGTATCATGGTGGAAGTAGATGAAATACGGCTGCTTTCCCATGCCGTATTCTTGCATCACGGCATGTGCGATGCCGACAAGCTGCGCTTTGTTCTTCTCCTGTCCTTTGCAGGAAAGGGCGAGGTGCACCTGCCATTGCGTCGACCTCGTGTTGCCATAGGTCTGCGACCGGCTTTGCAGATACCGCTCCACTTCTTTGCTGCAGTCGATGCCCACGCCATGAAGTGTGTGCAAGGTATGCAGAAAATTGCCGTCGATATTGGCATGGCCGGCAAGCTCAGCCACTCCTGCCAATACTTTCTTCTCGTTGTAAGCCGCCCCGGGGAACACGCCGCCGTGGACGGGATCTATCTTCTTTATGATCATAACTTCATTCTATTTTGTGTTGGTAAAATGTTCTCTCACCTTTTTCCAGATGTTGGCGTTGACAGTGCGGTTGGCATTCAGTGCCTTTCGGATGTCCTCCAAAGCATCTGCAACCTGCGGGTAATGGGCGACGGACTGGAAATCGACTGGGCATTGACATGGTGCGCCATCTGGTTGATGTTATTGCCGATATGGTTCAGCTCCTTGTTCTGGCTCATGTAATCCTCGTGGATGGTTGCCAGCAACCTTGAAGTCTCTTCCCCTAAAGGTGTAAAACTATTTTCTATGCCGTCATAGCCAGTGCTGCCACTCTCACCACTAAAGTCACAGTGATAAAGTGAGTAGCGGAACATGTCGCTCATGTTACCGTCAAAGTGCTTATTGGCCGTTGCCTTCGCCAGGCTCTTCACCGTGGAGTCCACACGGAACTGTATGTACTCCGATTTGTTTTGTGTATTATTCTTCATGGTATCATCAGGTTTGGTTTATATACAAAGTGATAAAGTAAGCGAGTTTCGAGCGCACCGTATCCCATCCCCTCGTGGGTGGGCAAGTTGCCGTTGTAGTGACAAACGGCATAACTTGCCCCGTCAACTTTCCAAAAAGTCTCCATCGATTTAGTGATAAAGTGATACGCCATAGTCCTTACAGATTTTGAAGAAGGTAGCAATCTTAATGCTACCGTTACCCTTCTGTAGATTGTCAAATTTTCGGTCAGTCTCACGTCGGTCGTACTTCTCATTCTGACTGCTGCACAAGTGAAAGAATTGTCTGCCACTCTCACCGAGGCTGGCGAGGGCAAAGCCCACCTTTATCCAACTGTCATAGGTGGAGGTGATGTCGATGCCCCTCTCTGCAATCAACTTGCAGCATTGTGACACTTGTCCGATAATATTACTTCTGCTATTGGCGGATATGTCAGCAACAAAGGAGGGTTTCGGACGTTCAATGACCTTCACCTTATTATATACGAGCGCACGCTCATTGACGTATGGATGGTTGTCGAGGCTCTTTGTTCTGAGTCGGCAGATGTCTGAGCAGTTGTGGTCGAGGGTGATGCCCATCTGTGAGAAGTCCTCAGCCAACTGCAGGAAGTGACCTTTGTGGCACGACGGATACTTGATGGGGATGAGCAGGAACAGTCCCTTACCGCTGACGCTCAGACCGGCATAGGCAATCTGCTGTATCGCAGCCATCTGCCATTTCAGTTGCTCCCAGTCACTGATGTTCGGATTGTCTTGCCCGTCGATGTCAAGACAGATGAAGCCAGAATGTTCCTTGAGATTCTTGCCGCTGCGTGTCGGTTCAAACATTCCGCTGATGGTGGCGCATAGCAGTTGCCGTTTGAGGGCGGAGCGTACTACCTTGTCCTCCGTGGCACGGATTTTTGTTATCTCCTCGCGATAGTCCCCGCCGAAAAGAAATTCTGAAAGTAGCTGTCTCTTGCCCACATTGTCGTAGGCGTTGTTATAAACCGAGATGGTCTTGTCGAATATGGATCTGTTCATTTTGGTGTTCTTTGATTGTTATCGATGAGGTTACACTCACATTCCTTGTAGGTGCTATTGTGTACTGGTTCTTCGGTGGTGTGTAACTGTAACCATGTAACCATGGCCGTCGAAAGTTCCTTCATTCCAAACGTATAGTCACGTGAGGTTACGGGGTTACAGTTTACGCTGTTATTAATTGTCTTGTTCATAGGCGGTTGTAGAGTTTTTAGGTGTAACCACGGTATCACCGTCCAAGCCTTCAGATGAGGAAACTGGCTTATTGGCTTTAGGCAGGTACTTGTACAGTTGCTCGCGAGTCATGCCACAGCCTTCAGCGAACTTCGTCTTGTTCGTGATGGGATGGAAGCGGTGAAGCGTGCGGATGGCATCGCCAAGGGTAATCTGCCGTGGGGCATCCTGGGCTTGCATCATCCCGTGCACTTTCTCCGCCCATCCCTCAAAGACATGCATACACCGGATAGAGTACGCTACCGCCTCGGCTGCGATGACAGGCTGGCAAGGCATGTTGTTGACAAAGTGGTCGCCCATTTCCGCCTTAGGCACATTGCCGAAGAACTCAATCTCATCACCATGCAGCAGCGTTGCCAATGCCGCCCACTTTTCAAGGTAGATGAACAGCTTGTCGCGCACCTCGTCCATGTAGACATCGTTTCCCTCGCACTTCTTCATCCTGATCTCACGGAAGTAGTCGTTGACCAGCAGCTGCGCCTCGTCATCAAAGGTGAATGTCATCGGCGCGATGTTGTGGTACTTCGCGATGAGCTGCTCCCAATAGTCAAGTACCGTCTGGTTGATGCGAACCAGCGACCGCTCAAGCGTAATTCTTATCTCAGGAGTGACAAAGAGCCAGCGGTAGTTGAAACCGCTGTTGATCATCTGCTCCTTACCCAGTATAGACGGCAGGATGCCCGGCTGTATGCCCCCTACAACCGTCAGATACGGCTTGGGGATGATCAGCGGCTCGTCGCCAGCGCGGATGATAGAGATATGCTCGTTGGTGAAGATTGAGAGGAAGTCGGGTATGCCGCCGCTGCCATTGCTGTAACGTCCTCCCAAATCCTCGATGAAGCCCACAAGCTCATCACGGCGTGCGAACAGTCCGTGTGGGTTCCATGCCAGCATCTTGTTGATGGCCTCGGGTGTCGGATTGGAGACATAGAGAATCTGCGGATTAGGAATGTTTGCCGTGTCCTTCAGTTCCATGCATCGCTGTTTCTCCTCCTTGTAGGCAAGGTGCATCTGCAAACTGATGTTCTCTAAGGGCTTTACCAACAGACTCACCGGTTGCGTCTTGTTGCTTCCCGGAGGAGCCACGTGGCAGACGTTGACGTTGAGCATGTTGGTGTACTTGCCATCATAGACCCGCACCTTTGTTCCCACCGCTCCTGCAACCACGGCGAACATCGTTGAGATGACGATGTCCTCAGAGCAGTCCATCACCTGCGCGATGATGTCGGCAATCTCCGATACCTCCGCCATCAGATAGTCTGTCGGCAGTTCATGGACGGGCTTGTCCATGAGTGCCTCGGGACGGATAACGACATCGTTGACATGGGCTTTTGCGTTGCAGCCTACTGTTGTATCCGCTTCACAATTAACGATTGCATTCGTTTCTTCAATGTTTACGATTTCCGCCGTCTCAACCTTTGAACTGTTAACAGAGAAATTGTCCGATGCCGGATTTTCTTGTTTTTCATTCTTTCCGGTATCTTCTGACACGGAAGCAGCGGGCGGAACAGGATCCGCACCATAGATATACCGCTTCGCTTCCGTGTCATAGACACCATTAATGCCGTTTATTAGTGCCATAGTCTTTAGGTATTAAGGTTAGTAGCTCCACCGGCTTTGGCAGACGCGGCAAGCTCCAGTGCCAAGTCTGCGTCCAGAATGATTTTACGGCCCACCTGCGTGATGGCACCGTCAATGACGCCGCTGCGCTTGATGCGGTTGGCCGTAGGGACACTGCACCCGAAGGTCTCGGCGATGCCTTTGATGCCGTAAACAAGACGGCGAGGCTTTGCTGATTCCTCATCTGAGGGTGCTTTGTTGCCTTGCCCATTGAGCAGGGACAGGTTACTTACAAGGAAAGCGAGCTGCTCTCCGGTCATCATGCAGACAGGTGTCTGCAATAAGGTCTCAAAGGAAAATACGTTGTTCATGATGTTAGTTGTTGGTTTGATTTCGCTGCAAAGGTAATATGCTTTTTTCGGCTTCTTGGTACAACGAAAATCACTTTAATTTTTTGTACCAACGATTAGAGTGTCATTGAGCCTCTATACGTAAATGTATGGCAATAAAAAAAGCAACGGAGCCTCTGTGAGTCCATTGCTTTCCATCTTATGTAAATAGTGTATAGTCAGCTGTCATGAATCCCCGACATTGCAGTTGAGGAACACCTATTTCCATTCCTCTATCGTCTTCTTCGCTTTTCTCATGCTGCTTTTATCCTCATTCAGAATGCCGGGCATACTGTTGATTTCGCTATAGCGTCTTTGCGCTTTCTGATAGGTGTAGTCTTTCCTGAATCTCCTGTTGACAGCATCAACAAAAGTAGAGAAAGGATAATGCCTCTTTATACAGCCTGACCGCTCAAGGGCGATGAGCAGATAGGCCATTGAGATGGACTCGTCATGCTCTTTGGTGAATTGCTCTATGGCCAACATGATTTCTCCATGCGTGTCGTTTTTCAGCAAATCATCCAATGACACGATGTCCTTTTTCAGCCCATGGTTGTCCTCGGCATAGCGCAGCGCATTTGCCACTTCTTTCCACAAGTCGTCACTGTCAGTCTCGTCCATCACTTCTTTCCATGAACTCTTGTCGTTAATGCCAATGGCAGTAGAGGATGTTACGAAATTGCTGATGATGCCGCTGAATATTCCGAGTCCCGGATAACCGGCCTCGCCTGTCAGCAGTATGGACGGCATCAACTTTGCCACTTTCTGCAGCCCCTTGTCCTTGAGAATGTAATAGTAGGCGAAGATTGCCGTCTCGTCCTTCTCTTCACGGAATATCTTCCTCAGGTTGTCAAACATCGTTGGGATGTTTACGCCTAACGCAATGTACAGGAACCTTATGCAGTTGTTCATGGCTGTCATGTATTCTTCCTTCTCCTCTTCTGTTTCGAACATAAAGGACAAAGTGTCGATTAACGATTGCCGCATCATCGGTGGAATGCTGTTTTTCAGCTTCTCGTATTCCTCCATGTCCAGATAAATCCCATCGAAAGGCTCCTCTTTCTCATCTGTTACTAATACGTCTCCGTCATAACTGACAGCAACAGTTCTACCATTAATGACACACTCCTTGGCAAGGTCGTCATAGTCTTTGACAAAGTATATGCCTTCAATGTTCTCGCCATTGCCATTTCCGAAAAAGACACGGAAGGCGGTTTCAAGCATCAATCTGCAGTCTTGTGGAATGCACCGCCACATCAAGGCGCACAACTTCTCCATTCCTGGTGCTCCTCCTTCCAAAGAGGTTCCTTCTATTTGCTTTACGAAGGCAGCATACTCCTTCTTCCTCCCTGCCATCTCCGCATTCACAAATGCTATGGCTTCATCTCTCTTTTGTCTGATGGCTTCTCTCTCTCCTTTATCCATGTTCTATCAATTGTTTCATACTAAAAAGTCGGCTCTTTGCAGGGTCGGCTCTATTTTTATCGTCCACAAAAATAATGATTTGCTTTCGATTTTGCAATATGAAGCAATAGTAGCTTTTTGTCTATTAGAATATTTTAGAATTTCTATGTGGTCTGTTAAGACCTCTGTGTGGTCTGTAAGTGGTCTGAGGGAAAAAATATCATTATTACGTATGTCAGAACCACCGCTTGTTCATCTCTTTCAGAATGTCCGTTATCGTAAGTATTTTGTGGTACCGTCTCGAACACCATACCTAACGAGGAGACAGTTTTGTCTGCCTACCTGTAGTCTCCTACCACCATTGCTTTCAAATCCCAGTAGTAGTTGCTTCGGTCGCTTGTGGTAAGCAGCCTCTTATCATCGACGGTATAGTCGTCGGAAGTTTTCGACCTATTAGCCAAAAACGCAAATCCGTTCACGACAGAATAGATGTCGCATTTGCCTTTGTTGTACGAAAAATTGGCATCTGCCGAACTAAATGCCATTATTGGGTGAGACAGCAAGCCTATGTTCAGATAGGAATTCACTTCTTGTGTCCTCTTGATAATGATGTTTACCACACCCGTGTAACCCTGCCCCATGTATTCCAATGGAACATGGCTGGATGCTTCCACCTTGTTGACTGATGCAGGCGAAAGGCTTTCTAATACATTCTCCCTTGGGATGCCATCCACCAAGACCAGGGGGGACTGCCGCCTTTCCCAAAGCAAATCGTCTTCATGGTTGGGTCTATATGCAGCGCCGGTATCTCCGTTAGAGCAGTGTAAATATCCTTGGCTTCGTTGGCATGGTGACTAAAGAAAAAAGAAGCAACGTCGCCTTTTTTCTTCACAATATGTGCTCTCTCCGCTTTCACGACAACCTCCTTTAGGGCTACTTTCTTTAGTGTGTCAGTTGCCAGACTGTCATTCTTGGCGACTGAATATAGGCGTGTGGAGACGAGTGCCAAGATAATGATTAGAAAATATTCATTCTTTTTCATAATACTCTTGATTATAACTCTGTCTTTATATTGGCCTTCTACTCCTCCAGACCAATTCGAAGACTCTATAGTTTTGCAATTCTATTCCAAATATCATTTTAATTACTTTGTAATATGGAACTATCAACTCTTTCATCAATGTTCTTTTGAGTATATGGAATGCGTTTTCCAAAATTAAAAGTATATGCAATCGACAGGTTATAATAATTATAAAGTCTGTGATTTAATATGTCACGATGATTTTCATAATACTCGGAAAGTATTTCTTTTCTAATGTGACGATTATAGAATGGTGCAAATGCATTGAAGCTGATTAACAAATTATCTTTACTATATGAAACTTTGAAATTATAGTTGAACGGCTGTTTCACTACCTCCAGCGAATACTTATTAAGCTCTGACTTGGCAAAGTTGATACCGCTCATAAAACTCCAGTTTTTATTGAACCATTGCAATCTTATGTTTGCTGTAAAGTTATCGTGTGACCAATGTTCTGACAATGATATATCTGTTTTCTGGTAAGAAAGGCTGCTGCTGATGCTAAATGAATTCGGCAAGCGAATGTTCGCGGCAAGCATTGCAAGCAAATCTTGATTATGTCCATCGTTAGCGAACGTCTGGATAATGGTTCTGCCTTCTCTTTCATAGCTATAGCTTACTGGATTATGCGAATAGCTATACTGCATGATGGCTGCCATATTGAGAATCTTATATTTCCAGGAATAATAAATGGAGTTTTCTATGTCATAAGACTTTCTGATATTAGGATTTCCTTGCCGAATCAGGTATTGATTGACAGATACAGGCGTGTTATTGATGGTTCCCATGTCATAATTTGAATTTACGTACATGAAAGACCATTGCAATGCGCTGTTGTGAAGCTGATAGCTTGCCTTTAGATTCACTCTTGGAGTAAGTTGCCGGAACAGTTTACTGCCGGTTAGATGATACTGGTAATAGTCAACCCCCAACCTGCTTGAAAAATAGATATTGTTGTTGACAGGAAATTTACCGCTGACGAAGGCCAGTGCTTCGTTTTTCCAAAGGCGTTTATTCTGAGTTACATCATAACTGTAATCTGTATTGTAATGCGTGTAGTAATCAAATATTTCTGCCGTAAAAGAGCTCTTCTTATATTTCAAAGTATAAATGGCTCCGGTGTTGAAAGAATTGACATTCTCATTGCATTTGACGGTATAATGATATGCCGATTCCTCATAGGAATAGTTATTATCATTATTAAGGTGTTTGGCATGTATACCTAAAGAGAGTTTTCCATTCTTACCCACGGGAATATCGGCATTCAGGTCTACTTTCGGAGAATAGGATTTGTCTGCGGTATTTGACATGAAGGCATTAGTATGGTAGGGACTTGTAGAAACGTCACCATAAGTTTTATTCCCCGGATTCTTGATGCCGACAAAGGTGAGCTTACCGATCCAATAGCTTTTATCGGTTTGGTGAGAAAACTGAAATTGGGCATAACCGGTACGTTTCTTATCTTGTTGCACAAAAGATGAATACCGGTCAATCTGAAAGTCTGCGAAATTATATTTCTCATCTGTTTGGAATAAATTATCATCGAGTGAATAATATTCATAACCTGTAAAAAAAGAATACGCATTCTTCCCTTTACTGACAGATGAAGTTATATTGTAGCTTCCTTTGTTGATGCTTACAGCCTGCTCACCAGACAACTGAACATATCCGCCGGATTTGTATTGGCGAAGTACAAAATTTATAGCCGAAACATCTTTGCTGTATTTTCCGTCAGGCATGTCGTAATACTCTATGCGCACGACATCAACAGGATGAATATTCTGTATGTCACGAACTTCTGCCGGCTGCCCATTGATATAAACACTTGCAACTGAGCCTTTAGCCTTGATGGCACCATCGTCTTCAATGTCTATCCCCGGAATCATCAAGTTCCGAAGTAAGGCATATCCAGTATCCGAATGTCTTTTCTGACGATTGCTGGGAAGAATGTTGATATGGTTATTTTCTCTATACACACTTTTAGCCAACACCAGCACTTCACCCAAGTGCTGCGTTGACAGTGAATCAGATATACTGTCCACAACTTCAGATGCTGATACATGGAGGCTGAAGAGTAATAACAGACAGACGGATAAAACAGACAACCATTTCATATTCAATCAATGTAAATTTTAATGTGGTCAAAATCATGGTTAGGTAAGCAACCCTACAATCCATAGAATCTGATTGCTTCCTAAATTTTGCCATTTATAGGGTATTCAAACGATTTAGCTCAGAATTCCTGGTTCCTTTTCCTGCATACTTTTTTGCATTATGAAAGTTGTATATAAACGAAATGTAGATGAATCTGCTGTCATCGTTGGCATTTTTTTTGTAATTTACAGTATTGAATGCCATCTTCCATTTGTCCTTGTAAGTGTTAAAGATATTTTCCGCTCCTACTTTTAAAGTCATTGTCTTATTAAGGAAATGTTTTTGCAGATATGCATCTACAAACATTCCATTGTGTTCGCGGGAAAGCCCGGAATGGTATGAAGTCCAACATTTAGCTTGGGTTACAAAAGAAAGTGTATGTGGAAACCTGATAATATTATACAAACTTACGTAGAGGTAAGGCCTATTATAGGAATTGACAGCATTCCCGTTGTTTAATTTTAAAAATTGCTTTTCAAATCCAACCTCTATCTCAGGATTCCATATTTTAAAGAATGTTGGATCCCAAACCGATGCGATACTGAACTTTTTAAAGCCATCTACGTTTGTAAAGCCAGAAATTGTGATGGCTTTATCCTCAAATTGATCTATTGTAAACAATATTTTGTCATCGTATGATTTATAGGACGCTATGAGATTCAAGTCCAAATAGGATACTGTATAACTGATATCATCAATATATGTGTTCTGCAACAAAGGATTTCCTGCCTCATAAGAATAGGGTGAGTTGTATTGGACATCACCTCTCAGCTGGTAATAGGATGGTCTGTTTACAACCCTCCTGTAACTTAAAGCCATGTTCATTTTCTCATTAAAGAAAGGGCGTGAAATGACAAATGTGGGGAAAACATTGCTGTATGTTTTGCTTTGATCGTCTCTTTTTGCTCCGTTCATGTAATAAAGCTGATTGACAAATTCATATCTCAATCCCATCTCAATGTCAAAATCAAATGGGTTACACTTATAATTAAGGAAAAGTGAATATAGATCTTGTTTGTTTGTTGTATATGTTTTCGGGAGGTCGTTCTGTAAATCCATATCATCGTTATTGTAATATGAATTGTTTCTTGTTCTTGCATAGTCAGCTCCAAACAAGACAGAGGAATTGCCAATTGCTCTTGACAACTCTAATCTTAAGGCGCTTAACCGATAGTCGTTCTTACTATTACTGTTTACAATATTATGCACGTTCTTTACATGCTCGGTATTATCGTAAGAGGCTGATGTTTTTGTTTGTCCATATATGTAGTCTGCATTAATGTCAACGCTCCATTTGGAAAATCTACCCTTATAGAACATATTCATATTACCGCCATTACCATTCGGGGTGTAATGTGATATTTGACTGTATTCAGCATCTTTCTTCGAGCCTGTATAAGCTGTTGTTGCTCCAGATACATTGTAGTGCCCATCGCCTATAAAGGAATGATTGTATTTGATGCCAAATAAATGTTGCTCTGATATCTTATATTCTGCGGCTATACCAAGATTGTGAGTCCTCCTGCTTATGTTTAATTTGTTGCTTGATTGTATCAAATTATGGGTCAATCCGTTTATCTCCACATCTGTCTGTTGATTTTGTTTCATTCTTAAATCCTGCATAGAATAGTCTGCAAAAAAAGAAAATCCTCTTTTTGCATACGAAAGATTGGTCAAAAGCATCTCACTCCAGTCTTCTCCTCTTTGCACTTTCGTATTGACTAACCCAGAAAAACCTTCATCTGGAGTAGTTGTAGCTATTTTTATTACAGCACCTACCGAGGCTGAATACTGCACGCCGGGCGTCATTATAATATCTATTTTCTTTATATTTTTTGAAGAGAGCTTAAGCAAATCCTCATTACTGTGAAGTTCCTTGTTGTCAATGTATATGAGTGCTTCTCCTTTCCCGAATATGTTGACGATATCATTTTTGATATTTATCAGTGGCAATTGTTTTAAAACGTCCATTGCGTTTCCTGCGTCTTTCAAAATACTTTTTTGTATATTGGCAGTAAACGTTCCTCCTTTCATTGAAAACGGAGACCTCCTTCCTGCCACGACTACTTCTTGCAACGCTTTGGCAGAAGGGCTCAGAGAGATCATGCCGATATTTTCTTTGTCCACTGACAGCTTGATACTTTCGTAGCCAAGATAGGAAACTATCAGATTTTTTCCTGTTGGTTGAACATGACTGTCTACAATAAGATTGAATCTTCCTAAACTATCTGTGATGGTTCCTTGTAATATTTTACCATCACTGTCAGAAAGGGCAACATTTGCAAATTCTAAAGGAGCTTGTGTGTCTGAAGAAACTACAGTCCCCTTTATACAGAATGTCTGAGAGAGGGCAACTGTACTAAGACAAAGAAATATGATGGAGAGAAAGAAACGTGCATTCATACTTTATAACTTTTTATTTAGGGCTATGATTTGACACTAAAATGCCCACAATGCAAATATACACAAATTTATTCACACTGCAAAATAATAGGGCATTTATTTGTATTGTTTAGCATAATGCTTTCAAATAGACACGCTTTTTGATGTTTAAGTCTCATTGTGGTCGCTCGCAAACTAAAGGCTCCCAGGAAGTCCACAGGCACAGGTCTGGGCAGCAATCAAACGGTAAACTTAATTTTTATGTGTCGGCAGTTGACGAGATTATGAAAGGAGAATGTGACAATCCGACCATAGACTTGCTCATTTGTAAATACAAGGACGGCATGACGGTGGAATGGTCGTTTCGCAGCATGGGCGGGCCTCTTGGTGTATTTGAATATGAGAATGAGTTGCAAACAAATAAAAGAAATGCTTCCATCAGCCGATGATATAAAAGCTAATTTGGAGGCAGAAGAGACTAAAGATTGTCCATGCGCGAACACCACGCGAACATCCAAGGTGTGTATGGGAACTTTCTCACTAACGTGAATAATCATCAGCGATAGTTGGTGAGACATTTGAAATTTGGAGAAAAAGGCATGATACAAAACTCAGTATCACTGCCGTTACTGAGGATATGCGTGTTCGCAATGTGTTCGTTTTTAGGTACGAAAAAAGGAGTTACTTTGTCGTAACTCCTTGATTTTCAGTGTAGCGGGGGTGGGCCACGATCCCACGACCTCCGGATTATGAATCCGACGCTCTAACCAGCTGAGCTATCCCGCCATCATTTTTTTGCCTTCATTTCTGAATTGCGAGTGCAAAGGTATACAAAGATTTTTAAATGAACAAATTTTTTGAAGAAAATTTTTCGACAAAGGCGTTTTTACGGCTAAATGAGGTAACTTTGCACAATAACACGTGCGTGAAAGAGGCTGTTAACGCCTTTACCATGCCTAAAACTATAAATATGAAGATATTTAGAAACACAATTATTTCACTATTTCTTGCTTCATCCATGACGGCATCAGCAGGTGAATATATCATCAAACAGTACAGGCTGTCCGGTCCCTATTCCGTATGCCAGCCATTCATGTTAGACTCTGTTGATGTCAAGGGCCATCCGTTTTCTTTCGATGCCTTGCTCACTATGCCATTAAACGGCAGTCCGTCAGTGACCGTACAGAATGGCAACAGCCTCAGATCCAATTCCGACTATGGGATAGCCCAGCTCTCCTTTGATGTAAACGTCTCTGTTTATACAAAGGTAACACTGAGCGTCAGTGGTTTATCAATAAAGAAGTGTTTCTTAGATGACAAGGAATGCGATTGTCAGAATGTAGCATTAACGCCAGGCAGCCACACCTTCACTATAACAACACTCCTCCAGAAAGGCAAGACTGTCAAGCCGCGCCTGTCGCTCTCCTATGATAGCGGCAATAAAGGAGAGCAGATTCTATCCATCCCCGACCCTGGGACAAAACGTCTGTATAATATAAAAGATGTGTTGAATGGCCGTAGATATTCCAGCATAGAATTGTCGGCAAGCGGACGCTACGCCCTGGTTAACTACTATGACACACACACCGGAGGCAGTGTCGTACGTTCTTCTGAGGTCCGTGACCTGAGCAACAACACCATCATACGCCGAAGTAGCAATACCTTGAAATTCTATCCCAACTCCGACGATCTGATTTTTTCTCGCACGAATGACGAGGGTAAGAAACAACTCGTAAAGATGTCGATTTCTGACGGGCAAGAGACTCTTCTTACTGACAACCTTCCCGACGACACATGGAATATCACTCCTGATGGCAAGCATCTGATCGTCTCGCATATCAACGAAGGACCAAAAGAGGACAAAGACATCTACCAGATTGTAGAGCCTGACGACCGCCAGCCTGGATGGCGCGATCGAATAACACTATCATTGTATAATATTGCTGACGGCACTTATCAGCCTTTAACTTACGGCTACCATAATGTTTCACTTCTTGACATCTCCCGCGACAGTCGTTATATTCTCTTCATGACCTCTCGAAGTCGTCTGACCTCCCGTCCGACCACGCTTTTTTCTCTATGGCGAATGGATCTCCAGACGATGCAGGCAGAATGTCTCGTCAAAGACGATGGTTTTCTGTCCAGCGCCAAGTTTTCTCCCGATGGAAAGCAACTTGCCATCGTCGGATCCCCAGAGTGTCTCGGAGGTATTGGGAAAAACGTGCCTGAAGGGCGTATTCCCAGTATGTACGACTACCAACTTTATACATTTGATATAGCTACCAAACGAATCAAGGCAGTAACGAAATATTTCAATCCTGGCATCAACGACTTTGCATGGTCAGCCAAAGACAACAATATTTGGTTTACGGCCCTCGACAAAGACTATTGCCATTTATATTTCTACAACCCTGCAACTGATACTATCTCGCAGATTAAAGAACCAGAAGACCTTGTCACCCATTTTTCTCTTGCCGACAATGCCAATAGAATGCTATGGTTTGGTGAAAGCGCCAGTAACAGTGATCGGCTCTATACACTTGACACGACGACGGGCAAGTCCACACTTGTAGAAGATCTGAGTGCAAAACTATTGAAAAATGTGGAACTCGGCCCATGCAACGCCTGGTCTTTTGTCAACAGCCGGGGCGACACCATTTCCTGCCGATACTATCTCCCACCTTACTTTGACAAGACTAAGCACTATCCCATGATTGTCAACTACTACGGTGGTTGTTCTCCTACAAGCCGCAATTTTGAGTCACGCTATCCCCAACATGTCTACGCAGCGGCAGGTTATATCGTTCTCGTTGTCAATCCGAGTGGCGCCGTAGGATGGGGTCAGGAATTTTCCTCTCGCCATGTCAATACAGCAGGAAAAGGTGTTGCTGAAGATATCATCGACGCCACAAGACTTTTCTGCCAACAGCATACATGGGTCGACAGCCTGCACGTTGGATGTATCGGTGCCAGCTATGGAGGTTTTATGACACAATATTTGCAGACCCAGACCAATATTTTTGCTGCCGCCATCTCCCATGCCGGTATCAGCGACCACACTAGCTACTGGGGCGAAGGTTATTGGGGATACAGCTATAGCGAGGTATCCATGGCGGGCAGTTATCCTTGGACACGTAAGGATCTATATGTAGACCAGAGTCCGCTCTTCAATGCAGAGAAGATACATACTCCCCTACTCTTTCTTCATGGCAACAGCGACCACAATGTGCCCATCGGTGAGAGCATCCAGATGTTCACGGCTCTAAAACTCCTCGGACGGCCTACCGCCTTCGTCGTTGTGGACGGACAGGATCATCATATCACCGACTACAATAAGCGCATTAAATGGCACAACACCATCATGGCATGGTTTCAACGCTATCTCAAGGGTGATGCCTCTTGGTGGAACTCTCTATATGACAAAATGAAAGATAAATAATGATGGACAAAAATTCTCTATTGATAGCGATAGCTATCCTCGCACTCATTCTGACAGCCGTTTTCTTCAACGGCTATGCTTTGTTTGCCCTTCTCTTTTTCCTGCCATACCTCTTCTGGCGCATCTTGACTAAAAAAGATGCAAAGGACCAACCCCAAGGACACACGCCGTTAACTCTCGACGATGCCATTAGGAAATATGGAGAGCCTGATGAGAGTATTCTCGTCGATGCCACCCGAGCCAACGAAGCTACGGGCTGCATCCTCGTCTACCACAAGCTACGTGTCTTCATCGTAGCCGGCAAGCCTGTCAACTTCGATGATATCACCGACGTGTCAAGCTACAATTCAGCTACGCCCTATACCATAGGGCAGTATCAGATACTGCTAACGACAAAGCATAAAGACCATCAATACATTCGTCTTGACGCTGGACTTGACGCTGAATGGGCTAAAAATGTTGCAATGGAGATTATGGACGCAATGAAATAGTAGTCAAGAAAGGCTGACGGTGAAGCAATGGAGGTTGTTTATATAATCATAGCGAACGGTCCAGCCATGATAGTCACAGACCGCCTTCACAATGGCAAGCCCAAGGCCATAACCGTTGCCTTTCTTCTTTGCACGATAAAAGCGATCAAAGATATGCTTACCATCAAGGGGGCCGCCATCTGATGTATTAGAGATGGAGAGTTCACCAGACCTGATTTTTACAACAATCTTTCCATCATGTTTATTATGTCTTACGGCATTAACGAAGAGATTGCTAACCAGACTCTCCAAAAGAGATCGGTTAGCTCTAACCTTCCATGATTTTACCTGATACTGAGCCTCTATAATCAGTCCGTCCGCCAAACTCCTGAGATAGGGCATGAGCTCATCAACTAACTTGATGACATCCACCTGCTCCGTCAATGTAAACTGCTTATTGTCCATCTTCGAGAGCAACAAAAGATTGCGACTTAGGCGCGAGAGGCGGCTGTTCATCTGATAAAGTTCCTGAATGATAGCAGCCTGCCGCTCTGTGATATCCGATGACTGCATCAGTATATCGAGTTTACTTTGAAAAACGGCCAACGGTGTCTGTAACTCATGCGAAGCATTCTCTGTAAACTCTTTCTGCAGTTGATAACTTCTGACACTGTTCTGCATCATCTTCTCCAAAGTCACATTGAGCCGGTGGAGTTCACTGATGTCAGTATTTCCTAACTTTGGACAAACGCCGCTCTCTATCTTAAATGTCTCTATAGCATCAAGTGTCCTATAAAAAGGACGCCACAGCCGATGAGACAACACCTGTGCCACAATGACGATGGTAACACCAATAATAGCGGCTATAATACCATATTGTATCATCACGCCTTCCATAACATCTTCCTCAAGATCGAGTGGTGGTACCCCCCTACCTTTCTCTACAGAAGCTACGATGTCTATCATGTCCTGAGCATAGTAGTTTTTAGTAAGAAGGTAGAAGAAAGGTGTTGCCAACAACAGCAGGATGACAATACAGACCGTAAACTGCGTTAGGTATTTTCTCGTCAGACTTTTATATCGCATATGTGATATATTAGCACCATTTATAGCCCATGCCATAGACATTGCGTATGCAGTCTTTCACACCGGCTTTGGCAAGTTTTGATTTTAGGTTCTTAATATGGGTATATACAAAGTCAAAGTTGTCCAGCATGTCTGCCATCTCACCGCTCAAATGTTCCGCCAAAGCACTTTTTGACACTACCTTGTTCTTATTACTGATGAAGAAGAGCAATAATTCATATTCCGACTTTGTGAGAACTACTTCCTGACCATCAACATAAGTCATCTCCTTCAACAGATCTACTTTAATGCCATTATCCTCCACAACATTACTCGATGAAAACTCTCTCCGCCGAATCACAGCATAGATGCGCATGCTGAGCTCGGCAAGATGAAAAGGTTTTGCAATATAGTCATCGGCTCCGATTTCAAGCCCTTTCACTGTATCGTCAAGAGAATCTTTGGCCGAGACGATGATCACGCCCGCAGAATTATGACGCGCACGTATGGCGCGCAGAATATCAAGGCCATCACCTCCAGGCAACATGAGGTCGAGAAGAATACAGTCATAGGTATAGACATTGGCTTTCATCATAGCATCCTGAAACGTAAAAGCCTGCTCACAGAGATATTTTTCCCCACTGAGATAAGTGACAATACTGTCAGAAAGCTTCTTCTCGTCTTCGACAATCAACAACTTCATATCAATATTTTGTGCAAAGTTACTGTTTTACGATGAGATAACACCGACTGATACACACTAAATAACCATTTTTATCTTGTACCCATAACCTTGCTCTTTAATAATGGTTTCTTGACAACAACAAAAGGGAGATGTATAACAATCAGACTCATAGAACTGCCAATAAACGATCCTAACACTGCGCCACAGAGCACATCACCGAAATAATGCACACCAAGATAAATCCGAGAATAGCTCACCACAGCGGCAAAAAGAAACGACAGGACAGTAAACCTCCACCTTCTAATTATAATGCAGCAATAGGCCACCCCACCAAAGGCATTAGCAGCATGAGAAGACACAAAACCATAATGACCACCATGATAGCCATTGACATAATGGAGCAGCCAGCATATTTCCGGACAGTGCGAAGGCCTGGGCCGCATCACGAGAGGTTTAATGATGCTTGCCGAAATTTGGTCACATAATGTTACCGTTACAATAAGTCCAAAAAGAATTGCCACCATACGCCGCCAGTTATCACCATGCTTCTTATAAAGCAGGAAACAAAATAATAAGCCTAATGGCAACCAAGAGAGAGAGTTCGAGACAGAGTAGAAAAAAGTGTCAGCGAAACTTCCACCATTGAAATTCATCGCTAATGTGACCACTTTATCCGCCTCATCAAGACCTCTTAAGAAATATTCCATACCCATGCATTTAGTTCTGGCTACAAAATTAATATTCAATTTTGAGGAAACTTTGTCTTTTTCTACCAATTTATTATTATTAACACTCATATTCATGTTTTCGTAACAACAAACTGCTCAATCTTATCGACAGAGCATGATTTTTTGCTTCTTATTAGCCTATTTTCAAAAAAAGTTCTATCTGTGGAATAACATTGATGTCTCTACGACGTTATTTAAATAATGAGAAAATTATATCGACATATCATCCTCTTCACAGCAACACTCATCTCACTTGCAGGCCTCCTTGCGTCATGCGGTGCCGACCTCTACCTGAAGCGTGGTGAAGCCCACCTCGCCTTGGGCGAATACTACGATGCAGCCAACGATTTCCGTCAGGCTTATCAGAAAACTTCTCCCAAGGAACGGGCACGCCGTGGGCAGATAGCGCGGAAGATGGCTTACTGCTATGATAAGAGCTTGCAGACAGGCCGGGCTATTGCTGCCTATCGCAATGTCGTAAGATACCACCAAGATGCGGGAGCAGATCGGCTCGCTTTGGCACGCCAACTAATGAAAGAGGGCAGCTACAAGGAGGCTGCAAATGAGTTCGCAGTGGCTGCAGACTCACTGCCACAAGATACGTTGGCAAAGACAGGCCTCCAAGCAGCCCTGACAGCGCAGAAGATTAAGGAGACGGGCAGCAGGTATACGGTCAAGCGTATGGACGTACTAAACTCCCGCCGTGCTGACTATTCTCCCATGCTCTATGGTGATCGCTTTGAGGAGATATACTTCACTTCCACACGCAACGAAGCCCAGGGCGACGAGCTGAGCGGCATCACGGGGACTAAGCCTGGCGATATCTTCTATTCCAAAAAAGATGAAAAGGGACAATGGAGCAAGCCAATAGCTGTTGACGGAGGCGTCAATACCGCCTACGACGAGGGTGCCTGCTGCTTTTCTAACGATGGTCGAGAAATGTTTCTCACCCAATGTGTCACCGATCCTTCATCGCCACGCTACGCACAGATTGTAAAGTCTTCGCGCAGCGACGCTGTCTGGGGAAAAGCCTCCACCGTAGAACTTACACGCGACACACTATCCAGCTACGCTCATCCAGCCATTTCCCCAGATGGCCTATGGCTCTATTTCACATCTGATATGCCTGGTGGTATTGGGGGGCTCGACATTTGGAGGGTGCGCATAACGCCAGCGGGCTTCGGAGGCGTTGAGAACTTAGGCCGCCCAATCAATACTGAAGGCGACGAGGCCTTTCCTACCTTTCGCCCAAATGGTGACCTCTATTTCTCCAGCAACGGGCATCCCGGTCTGGGAGGATACGACATTTTTATAGCACACATAGGAAAAAACGGGAAAGTGCAACTCTCCCACCCTGGTTTTCCGCTCAACTCACAAGGTGACGACTTCGGTATGACTTTCGAAGGCGAGTACAACCGCGGATTCTTTTCCTCCAACCGCGGTGACGCGCGAGGATGGGACCATATCTATTCTTTCGACAACCCGGAAATTATACAGACTGTCAAAGGATGGGTTTATGAGATGGACGGTTATGAACTGCCTACCGCACAGGTCTACTGTGTCGGCGATGATGGTACCAATGAGAAAATTACAATCAAAAGTGATGGATCATTCACCAAAACATTATCACCTGGAGTAAGCTATCTCTTTATGGCTTCCTGCAAAGGCTATCTCAACCACAAGGAGGAACTGAAGGCTCTCAACAATCCCACAGAGTCGCGTGATACCACGTTGCAGTTTGCCTTGGCAAATATTTCAGCCCCCACTCTCATTGACAATATTTTCTACGACTTCGACAAAGCCACTTTACGTGACAGCAGTAAGACAGCCCTCAATAATCTCGTCACCATCCTCCATGAGAATCCGAATATCACCATAGAACTTGCTGCCCATTGCGACTACAAGGGTTCTGCGGAATATAACAAGCAGCTATCACAGCGCCGGGCCGAGTCTGTTGTTGCCTACCTCATTGCTCATGGTATCTCAGCCGACCGGTTGACACCCAAAGGCTATGGTAAGGAAAGACCAAGAACGGTCAAGCGCAAGCTCACAGAGAAATACCAATGGCTCAAAGAAGGTGATGTATTGTCAGAGGACTTTATTAAAAGAATAAAAGATCCCAAACGGCAGGAAATCTGTAACCAACTCAACCGACGAACGGAATTCACGGTTCTGCGAACGACTTACGGTATGTTTGACAAAGAAGGGCGACTGATTAAGGAGCCCAAACCGAAGCCGAAAACAAAAGGTAATAATGACGACTACATCATCGTAGACTAAAAATAGACACATGACTCTACCCAACGAATTCACAACCTACACCCGTCAACTCATGGGTGAGGAATTATTTCATCTTTTACAAGAAGGTCTCTCCGGTGAGGCTCCTACAAGTATAAGAGTCAACCCTTTTAAGGCTACATTGCCCGAGGATGCCGACAGTGTGCCATGGTGTCAGGAGGGTCTCTACCTCACCAGCCGGCCAGCCTTTACCTTTGATCCAGCCCTTCATGCTGGCCTTTACTATGTTCAGGAAGCCGCTTCGATGTTTGTCTGTGAGGTAGTCCGTCAACTCATTGACAAACCTGTAACGATGCTCGACCTCTGTGCAGCCCCTGGTGGTAAATCTACAGCTCTTCGTTCCGTTCTCCCCAAGGGATCACTGCTCTTCACCAATGAACCCGTTAAGAACAGAGCCAGTATCCTAAAAGAGAACATCATTAAGTTTGGGCACCCTGATGTCATAGTTACCAACAATTTTCCCCGCGATTATCGGAAAGCCGGCTTGATGTTCGACGCCATCCTTGCCGATGTTCCCTGCTCTGGTGAAGGTATGTTCCGCAAAGACCCTGGGAGCATAGAAGAATGGAGCATCCAGAATGTTGAGAAGTGCCGTGTACTACAACGATCTATCGTTGAAGACATTTGGCCTTGCCTACAACCCGGAGGCATCCTCATCTACTCCACTTGCACATTCAATGCCCACGAGGATGAGGAGAATGCATCATGGATAGCAGAGCAACTCGGTGCTGAGTTCATCACACTCGACATTCCAGAAGAATGGCACATTACAGGAAGTCTCGTCAGTGATATCCCTGCTTGCAGGTTCATCCCGGGTAAGACCCGTGGCGAAGGACTGTTCCTCACTGTATTAAGAAAGAAAGGCACACAAGAGAATAACAGAAAGGCTGCCAAATACGCTCAGAAAGAACACTGCAACAATAATGTTCATGACTTGACAACACAATGGCTCAATGGGTCCTTTTCATGTATAACAGAAAAGGACTTTCTGCGTGCAATACCTACCACATGGACCTCTCTATATAATAATGTAAAAAGTAAACTCCATATTCTTCATGCAGGGGTAGGCCTGGGCACAATAAAAGGCAAGGCCGTAGTTCCTGACGCCTCACTTGCTTTGAGCACATCTCTCAGGGCGGATGCTTTCCCTACGGCAGAGCTTTCCTACCTTGACGCCATCCGATTCCTAAGGCGGGAGCCTGTTGAATTGCCACAGGAATGTCCGCGTGGTTTTGTCGTCGTCACTTACATGGGTCATCCCTTAGGCTTCGAGAAAAATTTAGGAACAAGGGCTAACAATCTCTACCCGCAAGAATGGAAGATTAAAAGCAGTTACATACCGGACAAGGTGACACACGTCATATAAGAAAATCCACTATGCACAAAAGTCAAACCATCTCCATCATTGCAGCAATGTCTCCCAATCATGCCATCGGTTACCGAGGCACGATTCCATGGTCACTACCCGAAGATATGCGCCATTTCCGCAAGATTACCATCGGCCATACCATCATCATGGGGCGGAGAACCTTTCTTTCACTACCCCACGGTGCCCTACCCCATCGTCGTAACATCGTTCTGACCAATTCCGGGCAGACTTTCGAAGGCTGTGAGACGTTCCGCTCTCTCCAGACTGCTTTGAAAACATGCCAAGGAGAAGTCTTCATCATCGGTGGTGCCTCGGTTTATCAAGAGGCTATCGCTCTGGTTGATAAAATGTATATCACGCTTGTAGAGACCAATCCAGTTAATGCTGACACATTCTTTCCTAACATTGATATGTCTGTATGGCAAGAAACAAAGAAGGAGAAGCATGACGGCTTCTCCTTCTTAGAACTTACTCGACGCCAGCATAGCATCATGTGACGCCGCAAAAACATTTTTACACTTATTCAACATCCTCTTCAGCGTCATCCACAGCCTCTTCACTGTCTGGTGCAATATTGTCAACAGGCAGCTGGCGGTCGATAACGGCATTGAAGCTGACGATAGTCTCACTGCGCGACAAGCCTAAAGGCTGCAACTTGTCATGGATGATGTTGAGAAGGTGATGATTGTTACGGGCATAAATCTTGATAAACATATCATAGCCTCCCGTAGTATAGTGACATTCCGTCACCTCCGGAATCTGCCGCAACTTGTCAACGACGGCATCAAAGTTCTCAGGATCCTTCAGGTAGAGACCGACATACGCACAAGTCTCATATCCAATCTTCTCCGGATCTATGATGAACTGAGAGCCTTTAAGGATACCCAACTGAGTGAGTTTCTGTATGCGCTGATGAATAGCTGCACCACTCACGTTGCAGGCTCTCGCAACTTCCAGAAAAGGAATACGTGCATCCTTCTGAATAAGTTGTAAAATCTTTCTGTCTAAAGCATCTGTTGTTTGACGTGCCATATTAGTTAATTGTAATTCGGTGCAAAGTTACGAACTTTTATTTTAAATTACAACTATCCTGTCGCCTTTTTATTAGAATTTATAATAATGTAAAGTTTTGTTGGTTATTTAACTATTCTCCCGGAGCCTTTCGCGCAACTTTCCACTACGGCGCATGTATGCCATAAGGAGGAGAACTGAGAAGAAGGCCACACACAGCGATACGACATAGAAGTTTCCGGCAAAGGAGTCATAGAGACCATGAAGAACAGCAGGAATGACAAGTGCTAAGAACCACAAACCTTTTCTATAACGTGGATAAAGCCCTGCCATTCCGATGAAATAACCCGCTATACCACACCATGTAGCATGAAGGAAAGGTAAGGAGGTCAATCGCGCGATGTTAAGCAGGAAAGCGGTTGTATAGTCGGCATGGATATTTATGGTGGTCTGATATTGGACACCCTCGAAAACACCAAAAGCGATTCCTGCCATTAGGCCGTAATAGACCATCGTCTGAGGGAGCATAGGCTCCTTCGAGCGATGTTGCAGGATGAAAAGAGGTATCATCTTCGTAAACTCTTCTGTGAGACCAACACCGAAAATATACCCAACGATGCTTAGGGGAAAAGCCATCTGGGTAAATATATAGAAGAAATTGAGGCTATGTAAAAGTCCGAATATCAAAAACACACCAGCTTGTGTAAGAAAGAAAGTCCATATAGTTGTGCGGGCGTTAACCTGACGCGTGGAGAAGAGGTAGTAGAAGAACAACCCCCATATCACTGCAAAATACAATGACACAACATAAAAGACAAGGTAGCCACCGATAGGCAGAAGCATGATGACAGAAAGAGAAAGACCTACAATGGCAAGGCTCAGCAAGCGTTTGTCTTCCATAAGATTGTGGCGCCGCATGTCATCACGTGGCAGCACGATATCTTTGCCCACATGGCGAAGTTGGTTGAAAAGCGTACCATTATTCTTCACCCTCGGACGAATCCCCCTTTGCAAAAGCATCGTCTTCACCGTATCCTCCTGACCGGTTGCGATATCCCGTGCACGGTCATTCATCAGGAGTTTACCTTCTTCTACAAAGCCGGCAACATCACGCTCGTCATATGGACCATACTCGTGGTCGTTTCTAATGATAATAAGCATCGTTCTATTTTTCTTATCTGTGGGTAAAGCTTCCTACTACTTTTTATGAAAATGCTTGTACCGAACTATTCTGAAATTATTTCTTCATTCTATGATTTTGCAAAGATACGGAGATATATCAAGTAGAGGTAATATCTGATTAGTTAAAGAATATTAAAGATATGCATAATTATTTCTACTTCTCAAAATGCTGCCAGTCCTTAACACTTTTCCATGCACCACCCCAACGGAATCCATGCACGGTGAAAAGTCGGTAGGCAAGATCGGAACGCGTGATTTTACAAGGGAAATCAGCAGACCGGTTTACAAACCGTGCAGCTGTTGCGGGCTGAATGGTGACACGACCCGATCGTGACCGGCGGTAACAAGGGTTGTAGAGGGTGTTGAGGTCCACAGCCATACCACGAGCATGGGGTGAGAGACGACGACTGCCTTTGACGACGCGATAGCAGAAAGCACTGGTATTATTGGCGCGCATGGATTGTTCATCACTGGCCCCAAAGTCATCAATGAGCCGTATGCTCTCGATAGGATAAGCGTGAAGGTAGAGCTCTCGAAAAATATTGAGGACATCGACAGCAATGGCCTTGTTACAAACCATCTCGCCAAGCCTAATATGCCCCTTGAGGTCTTTATGCAGCAAGCGGAGATAGCGAAGATCAGAGCGGCGAATGGGACAGCCCTGTGGGTAGCTTTTGCCCTGCATACGAGCGAAGACTGCATCAGGTATAGGGGTAGAGGTGAAGCAGCGCGACAGCCCATAGGCCTCCACAGCCTTGACGGAGACAATAGTACCGGCTCTCCATGTGGTAAAAGGGGTAGCGGCCGTTGCTGTGATAGTGAAGAGAAAAAGAAAGAGGGTGAGGAATAATTTTGTCATGATCTAATTTCATTGGTATGAGAGGTAACGATAGTCCATCGCTATCGAACTACAAAATTACGCATTTTTTTTGTTATATCTGTCTTTTCACCTATCTTTGCAGAGAGATTTCTTGAATATCTATGATAGACAGACAAACAGTAGAAAAGATAAAGAATGCGGCTAATATCGTCGACGTAGTCTCTGAGTTTGTTACACTGCGCAAAAGTGGAGCGAATTATAAGGGATTGTGCCCGTTTCATAACGAGAAGACGCCATCCTTCTATGTATCACCAGCCCGTGGTACCTGCCACTGCTTCGGATGCGGCAAGGGAGGCAACGCTATCAACTTCATCATGGAGCATGAGCAGCTAACCTATCCTGAAGCTCTACGCTGGCTGGCAAGAAAATACCATATCGAAATCAAGGAGCGCGAGCTCAGCAACGAGGAGAAAGAGGAGCAGTCAAAACGTGAGTCAATGTTTATCGTTAACGAATGGGCAGCTAAATATTTCGAGGAACTTCTGCACAACAACCCAGACGGTATCGCTGTGGGCATGCAGTACTTTCGCGCCCGTGGTTTCCGCGACGACGTCATCAGGAAGTTCAATCTGGGATTTGACATCACCGACCGCTATGCCTTAGGACGCGAGGCTATGAAGAAGGGCTACAAGGCAGAGTTTCTCACCGCCACAGGACTATGCTGGCAGAACGACCACGGGGAGCTCGTCGACCGCTATGCAGGACGTGTAGTTTTTCCATGGACAGGCGTCAGTGGTAAGGTCGTAGGATTCACAGCTCGTGTCTTAGATAAACGCACGAAAGGCGTAAACCAAAAGTACGTGAACTCACCTGACTCAGAGATTTACCACAAGGACCATGAGCTCTATGGTATCTGGCAGGCAAAACGTGCTATCGCCAAAGAGGACCGCGTGTATATGGTGGAAGGCCAGGCTGACGTCATCTCGATGTACCAGTGTGGCATAGAGAATGTGGTGGCTAACAGCGGGACGGCGCTGAGCATCCATCAGATTCACATGCTCCACCGATTTACATCAAATATCACACTCATCTACGATGGTGACGCAGCGGGTATTCATGCGGCACTCAGGGGTACTGACATGCTTCTCTCCGAGGGTATGTCGCTCCGCGTCCTTCTCCTGCCTGAAGGCCAGGACCCAGACGAATTTTCTAAGACACATAGTGCTGATGAATTCAAAAAGTTCATTGAGGACAACCAAGTCGATTTCATACAGTTTAAAACAAACCTGCTGCTCAAGGGGGAGCAAGATCCTAAAAAACGTGCCGACGCCATCAACTCCATTGTGGAGAGTATCAGCGTAATACAAAACCAGATCTTACGCGACACCTATATCCATGACTGTGCGCAGCGCATCGGCATCAGCGAATCGACGCTCATCAATCAAATGAATGTCTTCATCCGTGCACGTCGAAACGGTTCTGGAGCTACACCATCAGCTAATTCCACTCCGCCCACAACTTCCGCTTCTTCTGCACCTTCCGTGACTACGTCTGCTGTCTCTTCTGCGCCTTCATCCCCCATCCGCCCGGTTGAACGCATGCTCATGCAGCTTATTGTCAGACATGGCGAGCGTGTTATATACAAAGATGTAGAGGATGATGAGGGCAACAAGCATGCGCTGACCATCGCGCAGACGGTGGCTTACAGCTTGGGATCCGACGGCCTTTCCTTCCACTATGCGCTCTTCAACAGGATGTTGCAGGAGGCCGTGGAGAAAAGCACAGAGCCTGGATTCAAGGCCGACATGTACTTTCTGCACCATGAAGACATTGAAGTTAGCAGAATGGCGACAGCACTGGTCAGCGAGGAGTATCATGTCACGCAACCGAAGGATGAAGGACCGCAAAATGAGGAGGCACGCCTACAGAGGGAGAATAACCTCACTGATGCCTTACGTAACCAAACGGAGCATATGCTTCTGGACTTCCGTATGGACTATGTAGAGTCGCACATGAGGGAACTTCAAACCGAGATAAGTCGCATCAAAGGTGACGTAACGCGTCTCAAAGCTGTCATGGAAGAATACCGCGACATGCAGGTATTACGAAATGCATTAGCCAAACAATTGGGAAATAGCATTGTGAGATAACATTTACATGTAACATGCAGCATATGATTTATGTAATGTTAGAGGTATAGATGATGAAGAAACAGAGACTTATCTTCAAGAGTATCTATTTCATGAAATGCTCTGTAAGGTAGATGATTATGTTGCAGCTCAGAAGAAAGCCAAGAGAAAGCCTAAGAAAAGTGCTTAAATAGTTGGAGGATGGCTTTCATTTGTTTATCTTTGCAAGTAGAATAAATATAAAGAGCTAAAGCACAAGTCAAGATATACAGTGTATTTATAAAAAAGGCTGCCAGGAATTCTGACAGCCTATTTCAATGTTGTGGACCTGCGGGGAGTCGAACCCCGGTCCGAACAAGGAAGCCATACGCTTTCTACACGCTTATCCCAGCCTTCATTTTCGTACGTCAGCAAGACCTGGGCTACCAACTGACATCTTATCTTCTAAAGCATTTCATCATGTGTGCGAAGCCGCACATGACTATTTCCGATTTGATCTGCACCGCTGAATCTCCGGATTCGGAACAACATCCTCGGAGCGATGTCTCGTCCTGCTACCTTGTAGCGGGATTAAGCCAGTAATCTACTGTACTTCGATTAGGCAGCGAGAGCGTAGTTGTTTTCGCCAATTAAATTTTTGTTCACTCAGATTAAGGAGCTAGCCAACGAGGCTCCGCGTGCTTACATACGATTTCATCTTGCCGTCAAATCCATACAAGCCCCTATCGTATACATTGGACTGCAAAGTTAGTACTAATTCTCGTATTCTCCAAATTTTTACCTCATTTTTTCAATAAAAAATGGCCAAGGACATTGTGCCCTGGCCATTTTATTTGTCGAGACCTATATTACTTCTCAGAAGACGTTGGTGTTCAAAAGCGCGCGCATCGATTTTTGTCACCTTTTGCGGAATGACGACATTGGTCAGGTTGGTGCAGTCATAAAAAGCATGGTCACCAATAGCTATGATGGAAGGAGGAATGACCGTAGCCTCCTCATTGGCCAGTCCTGCGGGGAAGAGCTTTTACGTGGTCTTTGACTTATCACAGAGCATGCCATGTGTGGCAGAGAAATAAGGATTACTCTCGATTTGGTCAGGAAGGGCAAGGGAGTCAAATCCACACTCTGCAAAGCAACCATCGCCCAAAGTCTTGATTTGCGAGCCGGAGGCGAAAGTCAGCTTCTTCAGATTGCTGAGTGCACCTGCCGCCGTAGAGACGGTCTTATTGAGGTTTACAGTAGAGATACTGTCGTTATAAGCGATACTTATTATCAATAAAGAATGTGATACTGAAAAAGCCAAGCAACTGATGAACAATTGCTTGGCTTTATATGAAAGTGTCGACACTTGGATTCGAACCAAGGACCCCCACCATGTCAAGGTGATACTCTAACCAACTGAGCTATGCCGACAGAAAGTAAAGAACTCTAAGGATATGTTCCTTGTAAGCGGGTGCAAAGGTAGGAAGTTTTTATCATGTCACCAAATTTTAATAAAAACATTAAGTTTCATTAACAAAGTATTGGTACACTTTTTGCAAGAAGAAGCGTTGTAGATATAAGAAATATCGCAAAGAACAAGAAAACATCAATTAGAAAGGATTACTATCATGAGACAACTTAAGATTTCACGTAGCATCACCAACCGCCAGGGCGAGGCTTTAGACCGCTACCTCGGCGAGATTTCGAGAATTCCTATGGTGGGGCTCGACGAGGAAGAGAAGCTTGCCTACGAGATACGCCAGGGCGGCCGACGTGGAGAACGTGCCAAAGACCGGCTCGTGGCCGCCAACCTGAGATTCGTGGTTTCTGTTGCCAAGCAATACCAGCACAAGGGTCTATCCCTCACCGACCTTATTGATGAGGGCAACATCGGTCTTGTCAAAGCCGCCGAGAAGTTTGATGAGACCCGCGGCTTCAAATTCATCAGCTATGCCGTCTGGTGGATTCGCCAGAGCATTCTCCAAGCCATCGCCGAGCAGAGCCGGATGGTGCGCCTGCCCCTCAACCAGGTCAGCGCCCTGTCACGCATCAACAACGAAATACAGAAGTTTGAGCAGGAAAACCACCGCAAACCTTCCGCCGAAGAGCTCTCGGACATCACGAATATCGAGACCGACAAGATTGAGAGCACGATGAATGCCGACGTGCGCCATCTGAGCATCGATGCACCTTTTGCCGATGACGAGGACAGCAATTCTCTTGCCGACGTCTTACCCTCCAGCGATAAGACCCTCAACAACATGGTGGAGAAAGAGTCTATGGACTCCGACCTGAAACAGATCTTCGCCAAGGTTCTCAAACCCCGTGAGGAGACCATCCTACGTAAAAGTTTCGGCATAGGATGCCAGGAAGAGGGTCCCGAAGAGATAGGTGCTCAGATGGGGCTCACACGCGAGCGCGTCAGACAGATTAAGGAGAAAAGTATAGAAAAGATTCGGGAGAGCGGCTACAAGCACGTTCTCGCCAAATATTTAGGTTAAGGAAAAAGCAGGATCCATCCGGGTCCTGCTTTTTTTTATCTCAAGCATTCATGCCTCACTTTTTTGGCTCCATGTGTATGCTGATGAACGTATCGTTACCAAACCGCTTGCGCAGCCGGCGCTCCGCCTCCGTAGCGTGAGCGTGGGCCACAGTCAGCGACAGGTCACCCGGCATACGCACATGCATCTCAATGGCGATGTGCGTACCTACCCGGCGCGTGCGCAGCTCATGAATATCGGAGAGCTCATGGTCTTCCATGACAATCTTCACAATTTCGTTTTCTACAGAAGTCGGGAGACTCTTCTCTAACAACTCGCCGAGGGCGTTACTCACGAGCTTCCAGGCTGTACCAATGATGAGCACACTCACGATGACAGCCGCTATCGGGTCAAGAACAGCCCATGAGGAACCAAAAAGAATAGCGCCGCCAATACCTATCGACGTGCCCACCGACGAGAGCGCATCGCTGCGATGGTGCCATGCGTTGGCCATCACCGACTCACTCTTTATCTCACGCCCCGTGCGCATCGTGAACTGATAACACCACTCCTTCAGCGCAATGCTCAGCAAGGCTGCTATCAGAGCTATCCATCCAGGCTGAGCAAGCTGCTGGCCTTGCAGCGCCTGCCATATCTTGCAGACACCGCCATAGCAGATGCCCAAGCCCACGACAAAAAGGGCCATGCCTATGAGTGCTGTGGCGAGCGTTTCATATTTGCCGTGACCATAGTCGTGATCCTCATCTTGTGGACGGGCACTGAGACGCATAAAGATTATCACGACGGCATCGGTCAGCAGGTCGCTCAGCGAATGGATGCCATCGGCTATCATGGCGGCCGAGTGCCCAATAAAGCCAGCCAACAGTTTAAAGATAACCAGCGCGATATTGATGATGGCACCATATACCGTCACCCGTGTGGCCTTTTTCTCCCTTTCTGAATTTTCCATAACATCACTTGTTTGAACGATGCAAAAATATGCTTTTAGCACTACATAGCCAAATTAGTAACACTATTTAACCTGATTCCGAACAGCATCGATATCCATCACCCTGCGCCAAGCGGATGACTGTTTGCCGTCTTAAAACCTATCATCTTCACCTTATTTTCGAAATCGTCTTTGTTGCCGAGCGCTCCCTTCTTCACGCGTGCCCGGTAGTTGTAGATGGTGTTCACACTATAATGCAAGAACTCGGCTATCTTTGAGCTGTCGTTGATACCCAACCTTATCAGTGCGAAGATACGTATCGACGTACTCAGCTGTCCGTCCTTTTCTGCACTGAGTTGGGCTTCCGGCCGAAGGAGTCGGTTGAGGTCGTCGACGAAGTGTGGGAAGAGGTGGATAAAGGCCGAGTCAAAGTTCTTGTACAATTCCACAGCGTCCTCGTCGTTGTCACCCTTACCATGTATCAGCCGCTCGAGCTCCGCATACTGCCTGCTCTTCAAGTATCTCGCCGATCGCTTCTTAAACAAGTCCATGCGGTTAACATAGAGACTGCACATCTCTAAGAACCTTCCTATATACTCCTCTTTCACCCTGTTGCTGTCCGCCAACTGTTCTATGCTCTCCGCCAACCGTTCATTACTGTCCTTCAGTCGAGCATTGCTCTCATAGAGCAGGTTTCGCGTCTGCTTCACATGGTTGCGCTGCCTGATAGCAATGAAAAGCAGGACGAGGGCAATGATAAAGAAGATGCTCAGAGCCAGGATGGACAGAAGGAGCCGTGCATGGCTCTGCTCACTTGCCGCCTTGTATTTATCAGCGAGATACGCCATCAGCGGTGCTACCTGCCATTTGCGCTGACGGGCCCCAAAGGTGTTGGCACACTGACTGGCAAAACTGATATAGCGGTAGGCCCGCTCCACATCCCCCCTCAGCATCAGTTGGTTAGCCAACTCCCAGATTGACCCTTGGTCAGCGACGCCATGCTCAATGTCACTGATGACAGACTTTGTCACCCAATACATCATCGTCGTCGTGTCGCCCACAGCCATATATGCTAAGTATCGGTAGAGCGTCACCATAGCATAGTCGTGGGAGTCGACGGGCGTCATCTTAAGCCATCGGGTGTTAAGCTTCAGTGCAGCAGCCCCCTGCTTAGCTGTCGTCAGCTGGTTCTGGCGCGTCATCAGATAGGTGGGGGAATCTTTTGGCAACAGTTTCATCATGGCATTCTCGTAGTATCCTGTCAAAGAGTCATACTTCTCCTTCAAGTCAGGCATCGTCGTATAGTAGGCCAGTTCACCATAGAGGGCACGCGCCGCCACATCATAGAGCATCAGCGGCTCTCCGGTCAACCTACTTGGATTCATCTGAGCCAGATATTCACGCGCCTCATCATAGAAGCCTGCACCAACCAAGAGTTTAGCCAGACGGGCACGGCAGCAGTCGGCACTCTCCTTCCGGCCCAAACGCTCTGCAAGGGTGATACACCGCGAGAGATAGAGGCAGGCATCATGATGGATATAGGGATAATACAGTTCATAGAGCCGATAGCAAAGGGTATATTGCTTTTGCGCATCCTTTGTAGCGGCAAGTTGCTTCTTCACCTTATCAATCTGTTGCTGTCGTTTGGCAATATATTGCGGAGCCTTGGCAAGGACCTGGTCCAGTTTCGTGTACACAGCCTCCAAACTGTCAGCATTCATCGCCGAGGCTGGTATGGATAGAAATACAAAGACGAGTAATATATATATGTGTCTCATCATTCAGAATTTAGGTTCATAATGCAAAGATAATAAAACAAAATAAAATGCAAACATTAGAGAGAAAAAAAATGAGAAAAGAGAAAGAGATTGCGGGGGAAAAAGGCCGTAAGCAATCTAAGAAGCGACGTAACCGTCTTATCGTGTCCACTCTTTAAACATTTCTTAATTTACGTAACTCTTTTTCCAACAGCAAGATACATTTTACAGTCCACCTACATCATCCACTTTTTTCACTTACACTGTTTTGAGATTGCGGAAAGTCACCTAACTTTGCGTTGCGAAAACTTGAGGGGCATAGCCTCTCGGGGAGGAAAAACTAATAACATTAAATATAAAACCATCAAAACCAAAGGAACATGAAAAAACACAGAATCATGTTGATGACGGCAGCGCTGTTGGCTTCCCAGGCTATGTGGGCACAACAGAAGAATCTGTCCGGTACAGTGGTAGACAGTCAAGGTGAGCCTATCATCGGCGCCACTGTCAAGGTACCCGGCTCGGCCACAGGAGCCATCACCGACCTCGATGGTCATTTCTCCATCACCGTCAATCCCGGCACCAAGTTAGAGGTGTCGTATGTAGGTATGCAGACCGTAAGTCTGACCGCAGGTGACAACATGCATGTCATCCTCAAAGACGATTCCAAGACCCTCAACGACGTCGTCGTCATCGGTTATGGTGTACAGAAGAAGAGTGTCGTGACCGCTTCTATTGCCAAGGTCGATGCCGAGGACCTGCAAGGCAAGACCCAGCTGCGCGCCGAGGATGCCCTGAAGGGTCTCGCCGCCGGTGTCAACGTCACCAGTGCCTCCGGACAGCCGGGTTCCAAGTCCATGATACGTGTGCGCGGTATCGGTACCATCAACAACTCCGACCCGCTCTACATCATTGATGGCATGGCCACCGACCAGAACGGCATGGAGCTCGTCAACCCCGAGGACATCGAGAGCATCGAAGTCCTCAAGGATGCCGCATCCGGTGCCATCTACGGTTCACGTGCTGCCAACGGCGTCATCCTCGTCACCACAAAGAAAGGTGTCAAAGGCAATGCCAAGATTAACTACAACTTCTCTTATGGCTGGCAGAATGCCTGGCGCAAGCGTGACGTCACCGGTGCCACCGACTACGCCATCCTTCAGAATGAGAAATATGTCAATGGTGGTCAGGCTCCCCTCTATGCCGACCCCTACAACCTCACCGACGTCAACGGCAATGCTGTCACTGGCTTCGGCACCAACTGGCAAAAGGAACTCTTCAACGACAATGCGCCTATCGTGCAGCACGACCTCTCTATCAGCGGTGCCAGCGACAAGGTCAACTACTACCTCTCCATGGGATACATGAAGCAGGAAGGTATCGTCGGTGGTAACTACGGCCAGTCCAACTACGACCGTCTGACCCTCCGCTCCAATACCAACTACACCCTCTTCGACGCCTCCAAGGACCGTAAGTATCTCAACAAGCTCGACCTCGGTGTCAATGTCGGTTACATGCGTGTTCACAACACTGGTATTGACGCTAACTCCACTTGGGGCTCACCGCTCGGCTCAGCCCTCTACCTCTCCCCTATCCTCCCTGTCACCATCACCAAACCAGATGTGGCAACAGCCATGGAGAAGCAGTATAGCGCTTACGAACTCTACAAAGACGGCAACGGCAATCCTTACACTATTCCAGGATATTTCGGTTCCTACAACGAGCAGAACAACCCCATCGCCATGATGCAGGGCCATCCCACCCGCAACTGGTCGCATAAGATCATGCCGAAGTTCTCACTCGACCTTCAGCTCTTCGACAACCTGAAGTACCACTTCTCCTACAGTGCCGAACTCTCTTTCTGGGGCTACGATGGTGCTACGACGCAGAAGTTCTACCTCTCGGGCAACAACAACGCCGACCACACCTCGGCGACATCGTTTAAGGGCGACGGCAACACCTGGCAGGTTGACAACACGCTGTCTTACGACAAGACCATCGGCAAGCACTCCTTCGGCATTGTCCTCGGACAGTCGGCCAGCAAATACAAAGGCAGTGAGCTCGGTGGCGGTGCTTGGGATCTTATCAATGCCAACAAACCATCCATCAGCTACACCAATGGTAATGGTCAGGTTGTCTACAGTACTGATAAAGATGGCAAAATCACGGGTGCCACAGCCCACTTCAACGTCTGGGGCGCTCCTTACACTGAGCACCGTCTGTCGTCGCTCTTCGCCCGTATGAGCTATAACTACGACGAGCGCTATATGGCACAGTTCACCGTGCGCCGCGACGGTTCCAGCCGCTTCGGTTCCGATAACCTCTACGGCACCTTCCCATCCTTCTCACTCGGATGGAACATCATGAATGAGAAATTCATGGAGCCCACACACAACTGGCTCAGCAACGCCAAGCTGCGCTTCAGCTGGGGTAAGAACGGTAACGAGAACATCGGCGACTTCGCCTACACCACGCTGACCTCTATGGGCTATGACTATTACTTCGGTACCAACAGCGTGAAGACTCACGGCTCCAAGGCCAACCGCCTCCCCAACCCTAACCTGAAATGGGAGGAGAGCGAGCAGACGGACATCGGTCTCGACCTCGGCTTCTTCAACAGCGCACTGACCTTCACTGTCGACTACTTCGTCAAGAAGACCAACGGTATGATTATCGCCATGCCTATCCCAAGCTATGTCGGTGAGAACTCACCTTTAGCCAACGTCGGCGATATGAAGAACTCCGGTTGGGAGTTTGAGCTTGGCTATAAAGGTCATATCGGAGACTTCCGCTATAGTGTCCGCGGCAACGCCTCCTACCTCCACAACGAGCTCACTAACCTTGGTAACGCTACCGGTTTCCTCGACTGGGGCATCTCACAGTTCTCTGATGGTGGCACACGTGCACAGAACGGACAGCCTTTCCCGTTCTTCTACGGCTACAAGACTGCTGGCGTCTTCCAGACTGTCGACGAGGTCAATGCCTACAAGAATGCCGACGGCACCCTCATCCAGCCGAATGCCATTCCCGGTGACCTGCGCTTCGTAGATGTCAACGGCGATGGCAAGATTACCTCCGATGACCGTACCAACATCGGTAATGGCACACCGAAATGGACCTTTGGTCTGAACCTCAACGCCGAGTACAAGGGCTTCGACCTCAACGTCTTCTTCCAGGGTGTCAGCGGTGTCGACGTCTTCGATGCCACCTACCGTCAGGATATCGCCTCCGGTAACTATCCCACCTGGATGCTGAGCCGCTGGACAGGTCCCGGCACCTCCAACCGCGTGCCACGTCTGGCCCTCGGTGACACCAAGAACTGGGTCGTCAGCGACCTCTATGTCCGCGATGGCAGCTATCTGCGCCTGAAGACGTTCCAACTTGGCTACACACTCCCGCGTGTCCTCACCAAGCGTGTCGGTGTAGACCGTTTCCGCCTCTTCGTTATGGCTGAGAACCTCATCACATGGACCAAATACTGGGGCTTCGATCCGGAGATTGGGTCCAGCACCACATCCTTGGGTGTCGACTACGGTGTCTATCCGCAGGCTCGCACATGGTCGGTAGGTTTCAACATCACTCTCTAAACTATAAAGAAAATCTGTTATGAAAAGAATGAAATATATTTATGTGGGAGTTTTGGCATCTGCCTTCCTCTTGGGCTCCTGCAGCGATGACTTCCTCAAGGTCGAGAACCCTACGGGTGAGCCCTTGGAGGAATATTACACCACCGACGCACATCTTCAGGAGTCGGTGACAGCCGCCTACGACCCACTTCACTGGCCCGACTGGGACGGCACAGCATACAACGCACTGAACATCGACGCCGAGATTATGGGCGACGACTTCTATCCCGGCGGTGCCAGCATCTCCGACAACCAGCACTGGCATAAGCTCTTCAACTTCGAAGGCGACGGCAACAACACGTTGTCTACCCTTTGGGGCGACTTCTACTCCGGTATCAAGCTCTGCAACGACGTGATGACCTATTGCGCCTACCCCGCCAACGCTGGCAACACCAATCTGCCGACCTATATCGAGCAGGCCCGACTACTCAGAGCTTACTACTACAACATCCTCTGGCACTACTATGGCGACATTCCCTTCTATCTCACCAACCTCAGCAGTCCCTACCAGGCCGACCAGATTTCTGCCGACAAGGTCTATGAGAACCTTATCGCCGAGATGGAGGACATCATCAAGGGCAACGTCCTGCCCATGCGCTGGGACGATGCCAACGCTGGGCGTGTCTCGCTGGCCTTTGCCTACATGCTCTACACCGAGATGGTGATGTATCAGAACGATACAGCCCGCTATCCCCAGGCCTTGGCTTACATGAAGGAGATCATCAACAGTGGCAGCTACCGACTCATGGACAACTTCGCCGACATCTGGAAAGAGAGCGGTGAGTGGGGTTCCGAGTCCATCTTCGAGGTCAACTATCAGGACGACCAGGCAGGTCGCGACTGGGGATCTGCTGCCAAGAATGCCGGTGGCACCGTGCTGCCTACCCTCATCGCGCCTAACAGCTGGAAGGGTGGTGACGGATGGTCGGCCGGTCAGGACGGCTGGGGCTTCCTGCCCATGCGCGTGGAGACCTACAATATGTTTGACGCTGCCGACCAGCGCCGCGAAGCTACCTGCTGGGACCTCCGCAGCCTCCAGGGCACCGACAAAGACTACAATGCCCGTTACCAGGACACTCACCTATGGCTGGCTAAATACCGTCCTATGGACGAGAACAACAAGGACTGCCCGTCATCAAAGAACCTCAACTACAACAACAACCTCCGTATCTACCGCTATGCTGAGACGCTCCTCAATGCCGCTGAGCTGACATTGGCTACCGGTGGCAGCAATGGCGAGGCCACAGGCTACTTCAACATCGTGCACCGCCGCGCCGGACTGCCGGCCTTGGAGAGCATCACGGAGGACGACATCCTCACAGAGCGTCACCTCGAGTTCGTCGGTGAGGGCAAGCGCTACTTCGACCTCGTGCGCACTGGAAAGGCTGCCACAACGCTCGTGGCCATACCAGGCACGGACCGCACCAACAGTTGGACACCGAACAAGAAGCACGTGCCTCTGTCGCAGTCTGAGCTCGACAACGATCCTAAACTCCATCAGAACGACTACACAAAATAAAAGCTGAAAAACTATGAAACAGATATTTAAGCTTATGGCCGGAGCTCTCTTCGTGGGACTGACGTTCTCAGCCTGCTCCCCTGAGGACTTCAAGGGTGCCGACCAGAATGGGATTCCCTCCATGGAAGGTGTCGACTTCAACGTCACCGTCGACCAAACCACCAACACCATGACGGCCACAGCACCCGACATCGCAGGCGAGTATCCCGTCTGGCTCATCGACGGAAAGAAATACTCTACCCTGCCTTCCGTCACCTACTCCAACAAGGTTAAGGGCACTTATAGCATCGAGCTGCACATGGCCAACAAGAACGGCTTCAGCCAGGCCGGCCTCAAGAAGGACTTCACCTTCAATGAGACAAAGGTCGACTTCACTCCTTACGCTGAAAAGCTCAAAGGCAAGAGCTGGCGCATCGACAACACGGCACCCGGACACATGGCTTGCGGACCCTCTGGCACCTCCGGCACCGAATGGTGGTCGGCAGCCAAGGACGATAAGAAAGACTTTGGCGTCTATGACGACCGCCTGACCTTCACGCCCACTGACGGCGACCCTACACGAGGCACCTATGTCTACAGCTCCGGTGAGGACGGCAAGACGTTTGTCAACACGGGTACGACAATCTGGGGCAGCAGCAATCCCGACTGGGACGCTACCATCACGGCCTCGCAGACGGCAGGCTATCGTCTGGAGTCCGGCACATGGACCGATGCCAGCAATAATGTTCAGGAGGCCATCTTCCTCGTCCTCGACGACAACACCCTCTTCCCCTACATCTCCAGCGACAAACAGTATGAGCATCCCCGCTTCCGGATTGAAGGGCTGACCTCCACCGCCATGGACCTCGTCTATGACAATGGCGATATCGCCTGGCACTTCAAGCTCACCAGCAAGGAGCCGTCATCGGGTGACGAACCTCTGAACCCAGATGACGACCCGGAGAAGATCGACTGGTGCAGTGTCAATAGCGACCTCAACCTCGGAAAGGCCTTCAACAGCTTCGGCCAGATGACCTTCTGGTGGGCCGACAACAACTGGGCACAGCTCGCCAATCCGGAGTTTGCCTTCAAAGATGGTGTCTACACCATATCGTTCGCCGGACAGCCGGGTGGCTTGGAGTGGCAGGCTCAGTGCATGATACATACCGCCGACGAGGGTGTACCCTTCACTTATGAGAGCGGACAGACCTATGACATCAGCTTCAAGTTGAAGACCAATGTCGACATTCCACGCTTCACACTGAAGATTGCGGATCAAAAAGATGACAAAAACTCACTCTGCAACAACAATGCCATGACGGCAGAGATGGGCACCAATACCATCAGAGTGCCGAATGTTAAGGCGACGACCTCATCGATATCCAGCAAGTTCGTCCTCGACTTCGGTGGTATCCCCGCAGACCCGACGGTTTCCATCAGTGACATCATCATTCAGAAGCACGCACTGAAGAAGTAACGTTATCATTTTATTCTCATCTCTTAGAGGAATCTGCTACTCTCGGCAGCGGGTTCCTCTTTTCGCCTTTTTCTCATAAATATGAAACACAAGAAATATTTTGTTCTCCTTACGCTATGCCTGATAATTTCCATCCTTGGCTGTAGTTCCTCCGACGGTGACGACGGCAACGCACCCACGCCCACCCTCACCCTCAACAAAGAAGCCCTCACCTTTACGTCAGAAGCGGGAAGCCAAACCATCTCTGTGACGGCAAGCCACGAATGGGGGCTCGTCAGCACACCTGACGCCTGGGTGAAGATGTCACCGACATCAGGTCTCGCCACCAATAAGGCCACGAACGTCACCATCACCGTGGAGGCCAATCCCAACACGACAGCGCGCACCGCCACCCTGACCCTTGCGGCCGGTTCCCTTCGCAAGACCATCACCGTGACCCAAGAAGGTGCCGCATCCGCTAAATACGATGCTCCGGCGGGCTACAACCTCGTATGGCACGATGAGTTCGACGGCAACAGCCTGAGCAGTGACTGGACCGAAGAACAGAAGCCCGCGGGATGGGTCAACAACGAGTTGCAGACCTATATCAAGGGCTCCTCCGTCAACGAGGTCAAAGACGGTCATCTCCTCATCCACTGCTACAAAGGTGACGATGGCAAGGTCTATTCCGGACGTGTCTATGCCAAGCCCGACAAGGGTTGGACCTACGGCTATTTCGAGGCGCGTATCAAGCTGCCCTCCGGCAAGGGCACCTGGCCGGCATTCTGGATGATGCCTGCTAACAACAACTCCTCTACCAACCCCTGGCCGGGGTGCGGCGAGATAGACATCATGGAGGAGGTCGGCGTAGACGCCAATATCGTCTCTTCAACCATCCACTGCAACAAGTACAATAACGGCAACACGAGCATCGAACATGGAACGCTCAACGTGCCAACAGCGGAATCCGACTACCATATCTACGCCTGCGAGTGGACAGCCGACAAGCTCGAGTTCTTTGTTGACGGCAAGAGCATCCTCAAATACGCCCCCGCCGACAAGACGAAAGACTTCTGGCCGTTCAACGTGCCCTTCTACCCCATCCTCAACCTGGCATGGGGCGGTGTCTGGGGCGGTTACAAGGGTGTCGACGAGAGTGCCCTGCCCGTGACGATGAGTGTCGACTATGTCAGAATATTCCAAAAGACGAAATAACCATGCACAAGAAACTTTTTGCTCTTTTCGCCCTCTGTCTCGTCACCGCTGTCATGCGCGCTGCCGACGACATGGACGCTTTCATCTCTCGGCTGATGAGCCGCATGACCTTCGAGGAGAAGGTAGGACAACTCAACCTGTTGCCCGGTGGCGACATCACCACGGGTGCTGTAATGAACTCTCCTGTGGCGGCGCTGATAGAGAAGGGACAGCTTGGCGCCGTCCTGAACATCAAGGGTGCCGAGAAGATAAAAGCCTTGCAGGAAGTCGCCGTGAAGCACAGCCGCTTGGGCATCCCCCTACTCATTGGCCTCGACGTCATCCACGGCTATGAGACCGTGCTCCCTGTACCCTTGGCCCAAGCCTGTTCCTGGGACCCGGCGGCTATTGAGGCCGGTGCCCGCATGGCGGCTGTAGAGGCTTCGGCAGCCGGCATCAACTGGGTGTACAGTCCGATGGTCGACGTGGCCCACGACCCACGCTGGGGACGTGTCGTGGAAGGCTACGGCGAAGACCCCTACCTCGCTTCCGTCATGGGAGTGGCCGCCGTAAAAGGCTATCAGGGCGACCTTACACCGGAAGGCGGCAAGAAAACACCACAGGTCTTGGCTTGTCTGAAACACTATGCCCTCTATGGAGCCACAGAAGCCGGTAAGGACTACAGCAATGTGGACATGAGCCGGTTGAGGATGTACAACCAATATTTTCCGCCTTATAAGGCTGCTGTCGAGGCCGGTGTGGGCAGTGTGATGTCATCGTTCAACTTTGTCGACGGCATTCCCGCTACAGCAAACCGCTGGCTCCTCAACGATGTGCTGCGCCGTCAGTGGAAGTTCAATGGTTTCGTCGTCACCGACTACGGCTCTATCGGCGAGATGCAGACCATGGGCTACGGCGACATGAAGACAGACGCCAGCGCGGCGCTGAAGGCGGGCACGGACATGGATATGTGCTCCAATGCCTACTCCCAATATCTCAAAGCCGCTGTCGACAACGGTGATTTGACCATGGCGGACATCGACACAGCGGTGAAACGTGTCTTGGAGGCAAAATACCGTCTCGGCCTCTTCGCTGATCCCTACCGCTACTGCAACACGAAGCGCGCGAAGACGGACATCTATACTCCAGCCCACCGCAAGCTCGCCCGCGACATCGCCGCCGAGACCTTTGTACTGTTGAAGAACAACGGTGTGCTGCCATTGAAGAAGCAGGGAACCATCGCGCTCATCGGTCCGCTCGCCGACACACGCAACAACCTCCCGGGACCCTGGTCCACCGGTGACGACCCGTCGAAATATTCCACTATCAAGGAATGCATGATGAACTATCTCGGTTCTCAGGCAAAGGTCGTCTATGCCCAGGGCTGCAACATCTACGCCGATTCTCTCCGGCAGAAAGCCGTAGAGTTCGGCAGGCCCATCCGGCGTGGCAACGACAAGGCACTCTTCGACGAGGCGATGCAGACAGCGGAAAAGGCCGACGTCATCGTGGCCTGCCTCGGTGAGATGGCAGAGATGTCAGGAGAAAGTTCCACACGTACCGACCTCAACCTCCCCGACGTGCAGATGCAGCTGCTCAAGGCGTTGGTAGCCACCGGGAAGCCAGTGGTACTGCTCAACTTCTCCGGACGACCCACCATCCTCTCTTGGGAGAACGACCATGTCAGTGCGCTGATGAACGTGTGGTTTGCAGGCAGTGAGACGGGAGATGCCCTCTGCGATGTGCTCTTCGGTGACAAGGTGCCATCAGGAAAGCTTGTGAACACCTTTCCGAGGAGCATGGGACAGATTCCTGTCTTCTACAACCACATCAGTAGCAGCCGTCCCGTCCCGGATGGCGAGAAGGTATTCCACAAATACGCCAGCAACTATATCGACGAGGTCAACGGTCCGCTATTTCCCTTCGGCTATGGACTCAGCTATACGACCTTCAAATACAGCGACGTACAGCTGTCGGCAGACACAATGAATAAGAACGGTAAGGTGACCGCCTCTGTCACCGTGACGAACACCGGAGCCTACGATGCCGACGAGATTGTGCAGCTCTATATCCATGCCCACTACTCCACCCTACTGCGTCCAGTGAAGGAACTGAAGGGCTTCAAGCGCGTACATATCGCCAAGGGCAGTAGCGTGACGGTGTCCTTCGACATCGACGCCACCACCCTGCAGTACCTCGATGCCTCCGGTCATCCTTTCCTTGAGCCCGGCGCCTTCGACATCATGATAGGTCCCAATAGTAAGGAAGTGAAGGGAAAGGTGTTAGATGTTAGGTGATAGGTGATAGGTGTTAATGATCCCGCTAATCACAAAGAGGCTCCTATAGAATGGGTATTGTGGGTATTGCCGTAGGGGCGGCCCACCGTGGCCGCCCTCACCCCGCAGGGTATTGCCGGTATCTCCGTAGGGGCGGGGTTTATCCCCGCCCTAACCCTGCAGGGTATTGCGGGTGCGCCACAATGGTATTGTCGGTGACAATGTAGGGGCGGCCCACCGTGGCCGCCCTCACCCCGCAGGCGTAATATTTTTTGCACCATGGGTGCAATTTTTATTTTATGCCCGGAGGGCAATTTTATGCGGAGCAATTTTCGTCATGGGAAGGCTTCGACCCCGTAGGGGTGGTGGCGAAGTGAAGGGGCAGTCTGCGAGCTTGCTCGCAAAGACTGCCCCATCACTTCACCACCATAGCTCCATGGGAGCGGAAGGCTGCCCATGAACATTTTCCTAAAAATCGTTGAACACACTCCAGGAGAAGGATTTTGATATGTCCTGCTATCCACGTGAGACCTCTCCGAGGTCTTTCCACGCTGTCATCCTGCAACCCCAGGTCGCTCGGTGCCGGGAGGCCGCGCTACGCGCCGCCCTCCCGTCCCCTCGACGACCTGGGGTCATTCATGGTGAGACCCCTCCGGGGTCTTTCCGCACCGCCATCCTGCTGAAAACCGCCTGCGGAGTTTGATATATTACGCCTGCGGGGTGAGGGCGGGGATAAACCCCGCCCCTACGGCAATACCGGCAATGCCGGCTACCACCCTCAACTACAATCTTACTTTCTTGCTACTTCTGTTCACCGTGACGACATACACGCCTTGCGGGAGTTGGTGGGAGGTGTAGAAGTCACCGGAAGAACGGTCAGACTCCATGAGAGCCCCGGAGAGAGCATGGATGGCGACGAGGTCACCGGCCTTAATGCCCGATACCATCAGGTAGCCGTTGCTGCCACGCACCGTCCATGTAGCAGTGGCCGGTTCGTCATGGGAGATGGAACCGTCAGGCCTTACGCCACCTATCTGCAGCGTCAGGCGGTTGTCGGTGTAGCCCGCGACAGCCGCGAGGGTATAGGTGCCCGTCGTCAGGTCGGTGACGGTGCCTGTCGTCTTGTCTTTCAGCCATACGCTCTGCCCCTCGAAGGCGTCAGCGTCAGGCAGCGAGACCGTCAGCTGGCCGTCCTTAGCGGCGCGGTAGCCCATCGCCATCTCCACACCAACCGGTGCCTGCCCTGCCAACGAGAGCGCCACACCGCTGTTGTCAAGGAGGTAGACCTGCGGCACGCTGTCGTTGAAGCTCTGCCACTTCACGCCATCGGAACCAAGGGAGAACGCCAAAGAAGACTTAGATCCCATAGTTTTTTCTATAGCCTCTATAGAATCTATAGATTTTACAGCTCTCACTTCCACGTTATCCGACTGTCCCTCCTCGTCAGCAATTGCCACATAAGGCTTAGCCGCAAGCGTCGGTGTCTTGCTCAGCAGCTGCGGCAGGGCAAAGGTCACCTTCTCCGTGCTGTCATCGCCGATAACCGCCGTCTGCGTGAAGAAAGCATTACCGAAGTCGAGCGTCGGGCCGTCAGCGGTCCAGCTCTGAGAGGTGGTAAATTTATTGCCATCAGCAGTAACCGAGTAGAACACATGCGGCGCGCTCATGGCTGTCTGCCCGTTACTAACCAGATAGGTCTGATATCCGCTGACGAGCCACGGCATGCCCTTGAGGTTCCAGCCCATGTTCTCCAACTTCGTGAAGTGGGCCGAGCCGTCGGTAGGCACCTGGTTGTATTGTGTCAGCGTCACCGTCTTGGCCTTGCCGTCCTCAGTGTAGACATAGTCGCCCTCTGTACTTCCGAAGCCCGTGAAGCGGATATCGGTGGCATCGGTGAGCGGCGTGCCGAAGTTAAGCAGCCAACCGTCGCAAGCCGCCACAGCCGTGGAGGCCATCGTCTCCCAGCACGGCGAGTCGGAAGTATGGAAATCGTAATCCCAGGCCGACCGCTTCTCACCATTATAGGTCTTGCCCGTCGGGATGGTGTACTTCGTCTCCGTGATATTGCCGTTATCGTCCGTTTCCGTCGTCAGCGCATTGGCATAGTCATACGGGAACGGCATCGACATCAGCGTGTACTGCATCTGCGCCGGGAACGAGCGCTCAGCAGCGACATAGGCGGCATGCACCACGTTACCGTTGCCATAGAGCGAGGCTCCCGTCTTCAGCAACAGATAACCCGGCATGAAGGCGTTCTCACTCGTGAAGATCTGTTTGCTCGAAGGATCATTACCCAACGACAGCGAGGCGTTCTTGCCGATATATACCACACTGCCTTCATGGGGATAGTGGTTGTTCTCGGCCGTGGCATAGCGCGAGTCGTCGTCGGCGATGCGCCACGTCTCGAAGCAGCCCATATCGACAGTGCCGCCCAATGTGCGCGGATTGCCCAGGACGTCGCGGTCGCTTGTCAGATTGACGTAATCTTTGAACTGCTCTGGCAATGTAAGCGTATTGTTGCCCTTGTCAATCGCCAAGCTGTTCTCATGTAACTGATAATAATATGGTGCATGGTTGGTGAGGAACGTCGGCAGGTTATAGACATTACCATCGCTGCGCAGATACGGTGCGAAAGGATTGCCCGTAGCCGCATAGCAACTGGTATAAGCTCCGCTGCCTGTGGCGGTCTCATCCGCAGACGACGCCCTGTCGGCACTGTTGTAGTCGAGTCCGTTGATGACCGCCCCCGCATTGCTCACCGTCTTTTGTCCCGCAGCATCGGCCACGACGGTGCAGTTGAGCATTGTGCCATTGGCACCCACGCTGACGAGCGGCTGGCCTGCAACAACCTGGTTGGCATAGACCAGGGCATTGTAGAGCAGACCATGCTGGAGGTTGACCACGGGGTGTCCTGCTTTCTGGTCGTCGGCGTTCACCGTGTTGTGGTCAATCATCATGTTGCGCAATACCAAATTGTCGATATTATCAGTGATGTCCACGGCCGGTGCTGTGAGCGCCTTCGCGCTTTTTATCTCAAAGCCGTCGACGAGGGCACCGAGACTGTAGTCGGTAGACATCGTGGCAATACCGGCAATCTGCGTGCGCTTCGTCGTCTTCGCCGCCAAGCCCGGCCGGTCGGCTTTCACATTATTAATATAATTGGCGATATCCGCGGTCTGGAATGTCCGTGCGCCATTGTTGTACATTACCGATCCAGTCTGATTATCCTTTACAGCCTCCGGCTCCTTGGTGTAGGTCTGTGCGATACTGCCATAGACGCTCACGCCATTGCGCAGGGTGATGACCTCGGGTGTCGCATTGTCGCCGCTGCCCTTGATGAATACGTAGGACTTAGCTTCGTTAGAATCCGCAGTTTTATTATTAAAATAGGTATACACGGCCGCGGCGTCGATGGCGCGTTGTACCATGCCGTTGCCATAGGCATTCTGCCACGACAGTCCCGACATCGTACCCGTCAGCTTGGTCGGGTCGACGAAGAGCACGCGCTGCATGGCCGATGAGCACTCATAGGCGCCACGCTCCATACTGCCGTCGTAGAGGCGCACCTTGTAGGCGAGGTCCTTGGTGTAAGCCGTGTCGGCGAGCAGTTTCTTGATGATGTCATCCGTCAGCGTCGTGTCATTGCCCCATTTCGTCTTAATCACGTCATTCAGCTTCCAGCCGAGCACCTTGCGGGCATAGAGCAGGTAGTTGGCGCGCGTCAGCGTGCGCACACCCGGATTGATATGGTAGTCGCGCTTACTGATGTCGCTGCCGTCGCCATTGACGAAGTTCGGACCCTCCATGGCGTTGTAGTTGCGGCTGTCGAGGCCAACATTGTGGTAGTTGGCCGTCTCGTCGGTGTTGGTGATGCCCGTGACGGCGTTGTACTGCATGGAGTCGCCAACGGCAATGCCCTCGTACTGCGTCGCCATGCTGTTTTTCTGGTCGTCTTTCCAGATGATGGAGTTATAGAGCGACGACGTGCCCGTGGCGGCATCGCTGAGCTTGATGTGCCCACCGTTCATGGCAAAGGTGCAGTTGACGATGCTCACGGCATCGGTACTCTCCAACGGATTGCCAGAGCCGGAGTGGAACACGCTGTTGTAGATGAGCGAGCGACCTCCGCCCTTCTCGATGCGCACGGCAGGTACCGACGCATCAGCGCCGTTCTGCTGGAAGATGCAGTTCTTGATGGTCAGCTTCGGCACATTAATGGCATCGAGTGGCGTCGTTGTCTTTTTCGTCGGATCATTCACATCGCTCTTGAACTGCTCCTTATAGTAGATGGCGGCACCACCACTGTAGCCCGCACTCTCTGTATGGTCTTTAGAGGCATAGTTGTTGACAAAGGTCAGACCGTCGAAGGTGATGGGCATGACCTTGCCGGTCGACTTTGATGACTTTGTGATAGACCCCTGCGTGAGGTCTATTGATTCACCAGATGTTCCGCCGGACCTGTTACCCTGCGTCACCCACTGCTCGGCGTCAGAGATGAGGAAGAGGTGGGCCATGTTGGCCGACGTAGATGTCGACTTTTTAGCCATCTGCAGGACGGTGGGATTCTGCTCGATGTCGCGCGCCCCCTCGATGTCCTTGCTGTATCCACCCTCGATGGTCAGGCTCTGCGCCATATAGTCGTGACCGGAGAAAATTGTTTTTTTCAGCGCCACCATGTCGGTGTTGGCTCCAGTGTGAATCTGGAAACCGTTGTTGCTCTCGTCGAGCGTGTAGGTCGGCGAGTAGGTGCCACCCATGATCTTCAGGACCTTTGGCTTGTCGTTACGGCTCAGGAGCAGCGTCTCGATGGCACGCTGCAGGTCGCTCGTCGGTGTCTCCCAGGAACGGCCGTCGGCGGTTTTCGCGCCGGTGCGCTCCACATCCGACACCCACATCACGTCAATTTCGTCGCCGTCGGCAACGGTGAGCTGTGAGTGCTGATACTCGTACACGCCGATGTCGATAAAGTCTTGCTTAGTATTACCCAACGGGTCGGCGGAGATACGGTTCATATTTGACTTGCTCTCCTCACTCTTGTCGTCGGCATAGTCCATGTATTTCTCATTGCCTAACGGCAGGAGGGTGAGGTTGTAACTGTGCTTAAAGAACTTGGAGAGGTCGGGATAGATGCCATGAGCCACGAACTCGCCGTTGGCATCCTTCTTATAGTTTCCTTTCTCGTCTTGGTCTATCTCTCCCCATCCGGCATCGGTGAGGAGGTTGACACGCGAGATAAGCCAGTTGGCACTTTGCATATAGCCGTCGACACCTGCCTTCGACGACGGCATGATGAAGTTCGGGCCGTCGACGGCCTCGTTGTTGTCGCTGATGATGACATTGTTGTTGCCACCTAAAACGTCGAAGAGGTTCCCTAATTTATCATACGAGATATCATCATTCGCCCGCTGATCCATTGCAGAAGTCTGCACCGGCAGTCCGTGTCCATTCTGGTAGGCACAGAAGAACAGCGCCTCTTTCTTCTCGTTGCCGAAGTTGGCAAGCAGACTGTCGCCTCCCTCATCGACCTCATTGCCCCAGAAGATGCTGTTGACAGCAATGTGCATCTTATTCGACGAAGAGTTTGGCAGCGTGTTGTAGATAGACGGGAAGCTGTGTGCCTTGTTGCGCACAGAGTTGCAGTTGATGACGGCAATGGATGAGTTATCGCCGGCCCACAGCACACCGCCATAGCCCAACGTCTCTTTATTCGTCTTGCCAAATTTATCGGTATATAGCGAATCCGGCGTTCCCGTGCCCATCTTCGCCTCGTTGTTGGCAAAGATACTGTTGACGATGGTCACCTCATCGTTCGTGGCGATAGCGCCGCCACCCGACCAGGAGACATATTTGCGGTCGTCCGCGTCGGCTGCGGTGTTGTCAGGACTCTTCGAGTAGTTCTGCACGAACGAGCAGCCCACGACATCGAGCTGTCCGTTGGTGTAGATAGCACCGCCGAGGCGTGCACTGTTATTCTGGAAGAGCGTGTTCGAAACTACCATCGGGATACGGCGCTCCGGCGCACCGATACCATCCTCATAGGTTTTATCGCTGATTTTCGTGCCGTCGACAAAGATGCCGCCACCACGGAAGTACCACATCTTGTTCTGCACGGTGTTCTCATAGCCCATGGCCGAACCGTCACGGATGATCAGTCCGTCGAGGATGATGGTGCGGTTCATGCGTGAGGCGAGATTCTCCTGACTGGCATCTGTCGTCGTTGTCTTCAAGTTAGCATCACTGAAGTATTCCGGCAGCTTGCCCACCGACTTCTCATCGGCATTGCAGTTGATGACATGATACACGTTCTTCACCTCGAGGTCGGCACCCACGGAGAGACCAGAGAGAATGGTCTGGTTCTTCATCTCCCACGGCTCGACAATGGAGTTCTTGTTGAGATCATAACGCTCGCGCTGGTTACGGATGCTGTCGGTGCTGCTGCCATAGAGGGTGACGCCATTGACTACTACAGTCTTGCCATCAGTAGTCTCCTGACAGTACATGTGATTCTCTTTGCTGACGTCAATACCTCCAATAACGGTCACGCCCTCCGGGATGTTGAACGTATTGGAGCGCACGGCACCCTGCTCACCATACATATCTGTATAGGGGAAGTAGGTACCACCCGCCACGAAGACCTCGAAGCGGTGGTTGCGCGGCTTGTCCTTCTCCTGCGTATTCTTGTCGTCGGCCGACTCATCCCTGCTTCTGACACTACTGATATAGTCAAATGCGTCGCCGAGGCGCTGGAAGGGGTTGGCAAAGGAGGAGCCCACCTGCTTGTAGATTTCATCAGTACTATTAAGGAGCGCGTTGGCCTTGTCGTTGGTGACATTGGTAGGATGAACGACGAAGAGGCGATAGAAAACCTTCGCTAAGGTGATGTCATAGCTGGCGTTGATGGCGCGAGCTCCGATATCCGTCGAAACATTGTTCTTCACAACGAGCTCCGTTGTACCGTCGTAGGCCTTCTCGCCAGTGGCAGTCTGTGCCATGCGCTTCACGCCGGCGATGTCGACGGAGTCGATGCCGGGGAAGAAACGTATCATGTTGCGCATCGTGGTATAAGGCAGTGCGGCACGCGTCAGCACCGACGACTTCTGCAAGGCGTAGTACTGGTACTGCCGTGTGTCGGTCTTCAGCTTGTCATCAGCCGTCCAGCGCACGCCCTCATCGGAACTACCCTCGACACTGATATTGTTGACACCGGCCTCACGCACATTCGTCACGGCGCTATAGTTGACGGGGAAGTTCCACACATCCTGCTGGGCATCGACATTGACGACACCGGCGATATCACTCTGGTCGTTGCTCTCGTTCATCCATACCACATTGCCGATAGAGCGCAGGTTGGTATTGAAGAAGATGCCGCCGCCATTCGACGAAGCCTGATTATACACAATCGTGTTGTAGGCGAGGATGGCCCAGGTGGCAAGGCCGGTGCTGTCGGGCTCCTCGATAGCGATGCCGGCGCCATAGGCCGCCGTGTTGTCCTGGATGATACTTCCCGAGACGATGCCCGACGGCTGCACGTAGAGTCCACCGCCATAGCCGGAGGCTTTGTTGTTCTGTATCACGCAGTTGGTGATGTCGGTGAAGTCAGTGACGACAGCGGCGCCACCGCGCTGATCCTCCGGCAGCACACCGTCGGCCTGGCCGTTCTCGATGAAGCAGCCGTTCAGCTCGGCGCGCGAGAAGAGGTTGTCGCCCGGCGTCTTCTCCCAGGTGGCCTTATAGGTCGTCACCTTTTCGCTGAGGAGCTCGTAGATAGGCAGACCGTCGGCATTCTTCCCCTTGCTGATACGCTGACCGTTCTCATCGAAGACATAGTCGGTAAAGGTCACCACATGGTAGGCAGTGGATGTACCGACGTCGTAGTTGAACACGCCCGTGAGCAGGGTCTTGTTGTTCAACGGGTCGCGCTTGGTAAAGTCGTCGTTCCATCCGCCCTGCACCTCCACACCGTGCGGAATCTGAATGCTGAACTGTCGGGGGTTGATGTCCACGTTGGCGTTGTAGTCGGTGGTACGTGACGGAGTATAACCGCCATCGGCGATGGCCGCGAGCTTGACGACGACATGGTAGTCGGGATGGTCGTACTTATATCTTCCGGCAGCGTCGAGCACCTGCTGCAGCTTGCTGCCACAAGCCGCATTGTCGGGCGTACTGGCATCGGCGACGCCCCCACCATTCTGCGAGACGTAGAAGGTGGCGACGTTGAACTGTGTGTCCGTACCTTTCATGTCCGCAACAGTGCTATACACCTTATGTGTCTCCGTGCCTTCCCCCGGCTTAATCTCGCTCGCGCCGTTGTACTCGTAAGCGCCCTTGTCGATACGGCAGTCCTGAATACGGTCGGCACCGGCAATGTCCTGAGTGATGCCATAGGTATTCTTCAACGTCTCACCATACTCATCCGCACCCATGTTGATACAATATTGATGAAGATTAGAGGCGGGATTGATACTATAGGGGTTGTCGGTCTCAATATACCCCAGCTTACTGGTTGCGGAATTGTCAGGATAGCCACTATATTGGCTCTCGTTGAACAAATTCTGCGCCTTGCATAAGGTATAATAATTATTAATTGACTTTACAGTATAATCAGTTGCCGAAGAAAGATTGTTCGTATTATAGACGCGGGTGAGATCATTCACAGTCTTATTGTCACCAGAACCAGTTACTCCCTCATTGGCATAATAGGCTCGAGGCACAGAATGATAACAGTTGAACATATAACCACTCACACCAAGGGCACTCCTCCAATATCCTCGACAAATGGTATTGTAGTTTTCACCGGTGCCGCCATAGCCGAAATTACTCCAAAAAATAGTATTATAAAATCTTGAGGCTTTAGACACCCAATTACCTTCTGCTTTTGTAGCATTATCCCAAACAGGAGAGATGGCTCCTGTATCATACCCTTGGTTATAGGCGATGGTACAATCGTAAATATCCGATTTTGTACCGATGTAAAGAGCAGAGCCCAAGATATTAGTTCCTGGATTGTCCTTGTCACTATGGTTTTCTACTATCAACGAATTGATAAGCGTTGCACCAGTCATATAGACACCCGCTCCACTTCCTTTTGGATTACATCTTACCATGTTGTTGCGGATGATACTATTCTCAACTATGCAGCCTTTCATATACAATCCACCGCCACCATGATCAAAGTCTGTCGCATAGACATAGTTTTTCCTAATGAGGCAGTTTTTCATCTTTATCCCACTACCATCCAAATAGGCTCCACCTCCAAGTCCATTGCTTGTTAGTGAACCGTTCTGTATCGTCAGTCCTTCCCACATCGTAGCCGTGGTAATACCCGATCCAAATACCACCTGCTTATTCCCGCCGCCGTCCAGTATTGTCTGATAGTCACTCTTGAGGTTGGAGATGTCGCGCTCTCCTTCTCTTTTACCCGGGTTGCCATAAGCCTTGAAGCCACCATAGACGTTGACACCGGCAACCATGTTGACAGTAGCACTCTCTTTGTATGTACCGGCTGCAATCCAGATGTTATTTACTTTATTAGTGCTGGCCTGTGATAAGGCATGTGTCAGCGTTGCGAACGCCGTTGCCCAGGACTTTCCGTCATGAGTATCGTCGCCGCCAGTCTCTGGGGTACGTACATAATACGTCGAGCCGTCCACTGGCTGTGTGGTATTCTCGATGGCGCCGATATCCGGCTTGCCGCCGTAGTTGCGGTGGTTGAGGGCGAAGTCGGTCTCCGTCGTGACATCCTCACCGTCGGCAACGGTAGCCGCGTTGACCATCGGGTTCATATTCATCGGTGTGTAGTCGATGGTACCGCCATAGAGTGTCGGGTCATCGGTATTACGCTGCACGAAGATGGTGCGCACGGGGTTGACAAAGCGCGGATAGGTCGTGTCGTCATTACGGTCGTTGCCGAAGGTGGGGACGAAATTCTTCTTCACGTCGTCGCTGAGCCCAGTGTGCTGCTTGTAGAGCAGGTCAATATAGTTGTTGGAGCCTGTCGGCGCGTTGCCGCCATTGCCCGTGTAGTACAGTGCCGCGAGGTTGGAGCCATCAGCCTTCAACTGCGTACGGTCGGTGAGCGAGTCGGTGGCGTTGGAGTAGATGGCAGAGTTCGTTACGTTGATGGTCGGCTTAACACTTTCCTTATCAGCGATGACAGCAAAGACATTACCCACATTGTTCACCACGGTGCAGTGTTTCATCGTGATGGTCGCGTTGCCCACCGCCTCGATGATGCCCGCATTTTCGCTCCACTGGTTCACCGTGTTCTTATCCTGTTTGTTTCGCACGGCATTGTTGTGGATGATGCAGTTCTCCAAGGTCAGTTCGGCCTTCTGCAAGGTGTTGTTTGTGCTTAAGTTGTCACCCGTGACGAAGACGGCACCACCGCCCATCGGCGCCCAGCAGTTGGAAATGACGCAGTTGCGCACGATGTTTCCTGTCATCGCCGTACTGCGGTCTGTTGCGGAGCCGGAACCCAAGTAGATACCGCCGCCATAGCCATAGGCCAGACGATACTCGTAGCTATCAGGGTCGGTAGAATTTGTGTATTCCGGGTCGTCCGGTTTCTCGGCATTACCGTAAGAGATATAGAATCCGTCGAGGACGGCATCATGCACGTTCGGGAAGACGACACAGTGCACGCTGTTATAGATATACCTGTCGACGATGTTTCCCGAGATGCGCGTGACATTCTCCTTCGGGTTGCGATTGGAGACAGCCGTACTTGTCAATGATGATGGATAGCCACCATACACCAGCATATTGCTGGCCATTTTGAGGGCAGCACTCTGCAAGCCGGCCTCATTGGTCTTCAGGTCACGGAGATAGGCACCCGGTCCGGCAGGCGTAACCGTACCCTGCTTGACGAGAATCTGCGTCTTGGAGGTAATATTGTGCTGTTTAATATAATCTTCCATGTCATAGACAGCCTCGCTGAGGTTGTCCAACGGCGTGTCCCAGGTACAGCCGTTTTTACTCTCGTTGATATCTTTGACGACACGGTTGGGATCGACAAAGAGGGTCGGTATTTTTACATCAGGATTCGACCCGTCTACTGCCGGAAGCTGTGCGACTTCATACGCTTCGTCTATGATTGCGAACGCTCCGAGAGCCGACACCGGGTTGAAGACATTCCGGATAAAGTCTTGTGACGAATGGCTTTTGGTGATGACATCACCGAAGTTGGTGAGCTGTGACACCTGCACGCCCTTCATCTGGAGATAGCTCTTCGGATTCGGCTGCCAGGCCATAGGGTATGCGGCGGCCCCTTCTACCCCCGCCGCCACAGAGGGCTGCGTAAAGACCGGATAGTTGCCGGCCTTGCCAGCGGTAAAGTTGTCTTTGCTGAGCTGATAGACATTATTGCGCAGCGTGTTGCCCCAGTCGGTGATGTCGAAGTTGCTGAACGCCATATAGCCCAAGCGCGGACGCTGGACTGTGGAAAGCTTGAAGATGTCGGAGGTGGTGTAATAGCCATACTGTATGTCGTTGTTGACGGCACAGGTGTTGCCCCACACCACACCGTTGTAAGCCGAGCCGGCACCATAGATGAACAGACCTCCGGTGCGGCCGTAGCGCACGCCGCCGATAGTGATGTCGGTACCCGTGCACTCGTTTCTGACGATAGTACAGTGGTTCAGCACGCCACCTTTATATAATACCACTCCGGCGCCCTCCGTGTTGGCGTTGTTGTTACTGAAGACGCACACCGAGGCGTAAGGGTCGAAGTCATCCTTATGATAGTTCTTGGAATACGGGTGCAGCTCTGGTGTGTAGACAATCATCAGTCCGCCACCGATACGAGCCATATTGTTCGTGACGCTGGTATGCCGCATCACACCGTTGTTCTCCATGCACACGCCGCCGCCGTAGCCGTCGATGACGCCGATGCCGAGGGTCTGGCACTGGTAGATGTTACAGTCGCGCACCGTTCCGCCACGGTCCATATACACACCGCCGCCGCGCCGTGAGGCCGAGCAACGGCGGATGACACAGTTGCGCACCGTGGCATGCTGCACCATATACACACCCCCACCGAAGGCGTTCAGGTCGCGGTCGGCCGTGGAGCGTCCTGAGGCGTTACCGTCCTGGATGATACAGCCGTCGAGACTGGCGCCATAGACGAGGGAGTCGGCATAGAGGGTGTTGGCGCCATCGGTGCCCTTGATATAGCCGTTGGTGGCAAACCACACCACATGGTACGAGTTGCCGGGGAAACGCGTGTCGTACTGCTTCTTACTGTCGTTCCATTTGAAGGTTCCCATCACGGTGTTGTGGTTGCCGGAGAAGATGGTGGCATACTTGAAGTCGTAGCGCATGAGACCGTCACCATGCGTCTGTTCATCCTTCTCCAAGTCACTGATGGACATATCCGGGATGTCTAACACTTTATCACCATCTGTGAGGGGAGAGTCATTTACCTTGCCCATATTCCCGTCGCGCCACGCAGGTTTGGCGGAGAGCACACGTTTGTCGGGGAGTGTGCGCTTCGCAGTCCTGTCATCATCAGTCAAAGTCTCATCGCCCTTGAAGCCGCCATAAACGTGGATGCCGTCGTAGATCTTGAACGATGTCGACAGCACCGAGGCACCGTCGCCGGTACTCTCCGAGGGGGTGTAGGTTCCTGCTGCCACATACACGCTGCCGGAGTGCAGGTTGTTGCGCTGCATGTAGTCATAGAGGTCGTTGATGGCGTCCTGCACGTTGTCCTTAGCCGTGGCCCATGTCTTTCCGTCGTTGGCGTATTTACCGGTCTTGGCATTAACATAGCGAATGGTGTCGGTCTGGGCAGAGGCCGATAGGACCGACATCATGAGAAGAAGTATGTATAATAGTCTTTTGCGCATAATCGAATTGTTATTGTCACCGTTTGTCTGGTATGTTCGTAGGGGCGGCCCACCGTGGCCGCCCTACCCCCCTTGATGGTAATATATTGTGCCGAATGATATTTGTTTTGCGGGGTGAGGGCGGTCACGGAGGACCGCCCCTACAGCGTCACCACGTCTTCACGTTGATGGTACCAAGCATCCAGGACGTAAAGGGCTGCTTCTTATCGATGGCGCCCGCTGTGAATGTATTACTCTTTGTAGACGTCCCATTGCTGAGCGTCATTGTAAACGTATAATTTCCATTACTGTCCGCCACTGGGATGACATAACGGTAAGCACGCCCATACCACTGACTGCCTGCATCAAGCGTGATACTTTCTGTGTGATTAGCAGTTGCCGTGTTCTCCAATGGCTTGAAAATATAGCATTGTGTCGGCTGTGGCGTAGTAAGCGTGAGGTTGGTGAGCTTCACTGAAGACTGTATGCCTGTGGCCACGTTCCACTGCACATCGAGTTTCGAGGCAATATGATAGAGCACGATATTGATGGAGGGGTTCACCGTGTTCATATTGTACAGCGTGCCGTAGTAGGTGCTGTTGATATTATAATTGTATGGCGTGGAGTAGATGTTCTGAATCTCAGCCTGAATGGCGTCGCTCATCGTAAACTGGAAAGCTTTCACATCACTTTCCGTGTATGTATTCAGCGTACTTTCGTTACCTGTAGGCAGTCCAGGGAGTTCCACTGATGACAAGGCTGCATAGACTGCACCCGTCGGTTTCCGTTGGTCCGGAAGATAGACATCAATGTAGCCCTCGTAACGATACACGGAGTCCTTGACCGTTGCCAAAGTACCCTGATAACGCTCTTTCTTCCACGTGCCTTTGAGCTGAGAGGTAGACAAAGTAACATAATCGTTGCCGTTGTCATCCTTAGTAATGATATATATATAGGAATATGTGGGAAGATGGAACTTCTCGTAAGTACCAGGATCACCTTCTACGCGCGTGGTCTTAGCTCCTGTGGTGCCAGAGCCCACCAAACTGGCATCAGTAGCAGGAATATATAGGTTGACAGGCATGTGTACAATATGCTCATCATCAGAGGGTGAGTCAGATGATGAGCAGGAAGCCAGCAGCAACATCCCAATTCCAAACAATAATGCTATGGTCTTGCGTATATTCATCATTTTTTGATCGTAGGGGACCACACGTGCCACCCTAACCTTCTTGACGGTAATTAATATGCGGGGTGAGGGCGGCCACGGCGGGCCGCCCCTACGGCATCACCGGCCCCCACCCTATATCTCCGGATTATACTCTCCACCTTTCTTCCAGTCGAGGGTCACGCTGGCGCCGACATTGCTGTCGGGAGTGGAGACGCTGCCGTCGTCGTTGACCTTGATGCGGATGACACGGATGTCACCGGCCTGGAGGGCTTTCTGCATGTAGAGGACGGTACGTGTCGTTGTACCGTTGGGCAGGTCGGACTGGATAATGACGCGCCAGATGGCACCTTTGGCAGCAGGATTCTCAGGATCGATGGTGCCGGGAGTCTCCATCCGCGAGGGGAAGGCAATGCCACAATAAGCCACGGAGTCCGTACCCGTGACATCGACGGCATCGGTGCGCACCAGACTGTTATGCTCCCAGTGCCACGTGCTGTCGTTAGGAGTGAAACTCGTGGCCAGATCGGCGAGGAAGACGCGCGTCCGCACGACATTGGGATTCTTCTTCATCACCACGGCCACGGAGGCGTCGGCGGGATAGAGATTGATCTCCCAACTCTGGTTGGTGTTATTCGTGACGTTCATGTCAAGCGTTCCCGCGAAGGCCGCATGGTTATGGCTGTCCACGGTGTCGTTGAGGAACTGCGTCAGACGGGTTGTCTCAGCAGAAGTATTATCTTTGATGAAGATGGAGGGATCCTCCTGACCGATGATGGCGATATGCCGGTAGTTGGCAGCAGGAATGGCGAGGGAGAAGGCCGTACGCAGTCCCGCTGTCTCCCGGTCGTAATGGACAGGGTCACTGCCATCGGTGGGAAAGAAACTCAGATGCACTGCCGACGCCGTCGGCTGAAGGATGGGATTGAGATAGCTGTTGAGCGTTGCCAAGGTCTGTGACCCAGTGCTCACCTGCAGCTGTTCACTGAGTTGCAGGTTGATATTGCTGACCACCCTTAGCTGATAGTTGAGTGAGAACGAGATCTCGCAGTCTGAACGGTCGTCATCAATAAACGTGCAGCTCTGCAGTGCGAACAAGAACAGAAGTGCCGTGGTCAATGCCTTGAAATAACGTATCATTGGTAATATTTTTTTAACGTAGGGGCGGGGTTCATCCCCGCCCTAACCCTCGTGGCGGTAATCCAAACACCCCGTGGTGATAATCCAATTTTCCACCCCCGTGCCACATATTTAATATGTTTAGCGGGGTGAGGGCGGGGATAAACCCCGCCCCTACGGTGTCACCATCAATACCGCCGTCCGGTGGGTTCGTAGGGGCGGGGTTAATCCCCGCCCTACCCCCCTTGGCGGTAATCATTTCATTTCCCCCCGTGCCGCATATTTTAATATGTTTTGCGGGGTGAGGGCGGGGATAAACCCCGCCCCTACGGTGGATGGCATCAATACCGGGGTACAATGCATTATTACATGTCGACGTCGAATGTCAGACCAGCCTGCCAGTTCAGGTCAACACTCAGACCGATGCTCAGTGCCGGTGTGCGCAGGTCAGGGATGACGTTGTAAGCAGCTCCAAGACCCTTGTCATGTTCGCCATCATCATTAGTAACAATCTTCAGGTTGGCGATCGTAGTGAAGTCCTGCTGGAATACCTTTGTATTGTCGAAGGCTGTGCCAGGGGATTGCGGCTGAGTACCAGCTGATGGATTCAGCTGAGCAACCATATAGAACTTACTGCCTGCGGGGATGACCTGCTTGTTATGGCCATAGAATGCCTTGCCGGTATTGTTCTCCAGCTCCACGACCATATTCACAGCCTGATTTTTAGAAGACTCAAGGAGCAGCGTGTGGTTGTAAATAGAGCCTGATGTTGAGGCAATCATCTTTGTTGTCGTAGAACCACTTGTTGTACTATTCATCTCCTTGTCATATACAGTGTACTGTGTAGCATCAGAAGTAGTTGAGGGTTGGAACTGCCAGTCTACTTTTTTCTGACCACCCACGAGGATACCCGTGACAGGGAAGCCACCATCCTTCAATGCTATCACTGCGCCATTATGATCATACAGTGTACCAGCAGCACATGTCACCTTAGTGTCAAGGCGTGCTACAGCATACTGTATCTGATCCTTCAGAGCAATGGAACGGGTAGATGCGGTAACAGTACCATTGTCCTCATTGTATTTACCAAGGATGGTTGGCCAGTCTACATCATTCTTATACTCACTGTTCAGAGCGTCGTCACTTGTCTTGATAGCTGTATTGGCACGGTACCACAGGTTGGCTGGGTAAACATAGCTGGTAAAGGCTGATACAAGCACGGCATCCTTGGTATAAGAACTGTTCTGACTGGCAGTAAACTTCTTATCTGTCGTGCTCCAGGATACTGTAGCAGCACCATCAGGGAGGTTATTGTCCTCAGGGTATCCAGCGACCTCATCCTTGAGAGTGAGCGTACCGTCAGTACCTACAGTGGCTTTATCCGTAATAGCCGTCTCTATAGCTGTGATGATAGTCTGATTGGCAGAAGTCTGACTGTTCTTGAGGCTTTCCAGAGATGTGTACAGGTCTTGAAGAGCCAGCTGTACCGACTTGGAAGAGCCAGCAGACATAGTAATAAAGTTATTGTAAAGTGCAACAAGCGCTGAACCGTTGCCCTGGGCATCGGCTGTTACTGTGCTCCAATCTTTGGCATTGGCAATACTTGTTAGATAAGTAGCGATAGCTTCTGCCTTTTCAGTTTTTGGAGATGGGGCAATCTGTGTAGGAGTGAAATTAATGCCAGTCGGATTACCGGCATCAAGACCAACAGCTGTCAATGTTCCGAACTTGAACTTGTCATCTGCAGAACTAATAGGCTGACCTGCTTCATTATCAATAGCCTTACCATAGAACAGGAAAGCATTTGTAGTAGTAGGAACAGAGACATCAGTGTAGACCTTAGCATTGCCTTTAGTAGTCAACTGATCTTTTGCTACAGAGTTGGCAACAGTATTCGGCAGTTTGATATTCGAATCACCAAGACGAGTTTCTGTACCAGTCAGCGTGTTGCCAGCAGTACCAAGATGGAATGGTATCAGCGTCATATTATCCATTCCCCGAAACACAAGTGTGCTCTGTGCCTGGGTAATGTCATCAGTCATTCTCGTCCCAGTGAATGCCTTGGCACCATTAGATCCATTACCTTTTGGCAAGCCGACGGACAAAGTGAATGATGTTTTCACTGCCTCACCTGTATAGGGTGTCGGCGTCTCGCTCGCTGCATCATCAGAAGACGAGCAAGAAGAAAGAAAGAGAGGAGTGGCAAGGGCCATTGCTCCCATTCCTACAAAAAATAGACTTCTCTTCATAACTTATTGGGTTTTACAATTAATTCTTCTAAACGTAAATACGGATAATCAAGAAACATTGCTTCTGCCGGAAGAAAATATTTTTCTCGATTAATTTTCCTCGATGGGGCATCAGAACTTATATATCAAATCCACGGCCGCCTTGGGGAGGAGGTAGACCTTATTCCGTCGTGCCACGGGAGCACCGCAGTGTACACAGTCGTATTTACGGTAATGGGCCCACGTGATATCGGCACCCGCCTGGATATCGATACCAAAGCCCTTACCGAGGTTCCAGGCATAGCCGCCGAAAGAACCCGCACCGACGAGGTCTCCCTGGATACGGTGATGACGGGCATCCTCGAACATACCGAAATAGTGAAGATTGAGGTTGGAGAGGTTGTAGTGTACCCACAGGGCGTCGAAGCCATAGAAATATCCCCGCCATGGGGTCCCCGCCGTCCACTTACGACCGAAGATGTCGATGCTGACGTGCCGGTATTTCCGTGCTGCCTCGTCGTTGTCGGGCCACGGACGGAAGCCTCCGGAGACACCGAGTGTCCACGAGCTGTCCACACGGGCTTCTAAGGTGAGGTTCGGCGTCAGCGTGGCATCATAGACGAGGTTGGTTCCTACAGTCACACGCTGTGCTTTTCCCACCCATGGCAGGAACAGAAATACTGCAAGCAGCGTTATCTTTCTACACATCCTTATATAAACCATAGACTTGTTATTCATGTCAATTGTTGTATTCAAGCAAAAAAACTAATATCTTAGCATCAATGGCCTCCTTTGTAACGTTGCAAAATTATGATTTATTTCCATAGATAGCGATAACTTCGCAATGTTTTTAATTATTATTAACTCCGTAATTACAAACTGATAAACATTCCATGGCAATTGCCGTGGATATCGCTGGCATATGCCGTGGATATCGCTGGCAAATGCCATAGATATCGCTGGCAAATGCCATAGATCAGCGAGACATGTGAGGGTGGGACTGTAGGGGCGGGCCCCCAGTGACCGCCCTAACCCCGCAGGGTATTGCAGGTATTGCCGTAGGGGCGGGCTGGCGGTAATAATTGCACTTCCTGCAAGTTTTTATTTCGATTGTAGGGCTGAGATAGTGAAAAAATTACTAACTTTGCCTGTTGTAACAGGATATTATCATTAGAAAAGGATTAGAAAGGAATAAAAGTCATGCAGAATCAGTTTTCCCGTACCCAACTGCTCCTTGGCAAGCCTGCCATCGACACCTTAAACGGTTCGCGTGTCGCCGTCTTCGGCGTCGGCGGTGTCGGCGGTTATGTCGTGGAGGTCCTTGCCCGCAGCGGCGTGGGAGCTTTGGACATCATCGACGACGACAGAGTGTGTCTGACGAATGTCAACCGACAGATCCTTGCCACCCTCTCCAGCGTGGGCAAGCACAAGGTCGACGTCGCCGAGGAGCGTATCCATGACATCAACCCCCGCTGTCATGTGCGCAAATACCAGATGTTCTACCTGCCTGATAATGCCGGTGACTTCGACTTCTCACATTACGACTATGTCGTGGACTGTATCGACACCGTGACGGCGAAGTTGGACTTAATCAAGCGGTGTCACGACTTGAACATCCCCATTATCTCGTGTATGGGAGCTGCTTATAAGCTTGACGCCACGCAGCTCCAGGTCACAGACATCTGGAAGACCATCAACGACCCCTTGGCGAAAGTTATCCGTAAGAAGCTACGGAAGACAAACATCAAGCACCTGAAGGTCGTCTACAGTCCCGAGCTGCCTGTGGAGAGCATCGACCAGCCGGACATCAGCTGCCGCTACCACTGCATCTGTCCAGCCAAGGATATGCGGGCCTGCACAGAGCGGCATACGATACCGAGCTCCAACGCCTGGGTGCCGGCAGCAGCAGGACTGATATGCGGCGGTGAAGTCGTCAAAGACTTAGTGAACCGCGCCCACACTATGCGTATCGACTTAGAGAAAGACCCCGACAACGCCTACGCCAAGGTTGCCGCAGAGAAGAAAGCAGCCTATATGGAAGACTATCGGCGCCGGGTGGCCGAGCGGAAGAAGTCGGCAACAGTAGACGTGAAGACCGAGGGAGGAAAAGTTTTGGAAACAGAAGGCGGACGCGCTGCCATGAAGGCTGCCGGCGCCACGATATAACAACAGCCATGAATAAAGAAGAACTCTTTCAGAAGCTTCGCGCCAACACACGCGAGCAATACGACATGCCGGATATGAACATCCAGGGCATCACCTACCCCGATCCCTTCAAGCAGTTTGCCGAGATGACAAAGACCGTAGGTGGCAATATCGTTGAGGCCAAAGAGGGTGACGACATCAATGACATCATCAAAAGCCTCTACCCGGAGGCCAAGACCTTCGCCAGCAACCTGTCCTATATCACCATCGCGCAGAAGAATCCCGACACCGTCGCCGAGGCTAAGGACCTCGACGGCACCGATGTGGGAATTGTAGAAGGTAAAATCGGCGTAGCAGAGAATGGTTGCGTCTGGATACCGCAGACGATGAAGGAGAAAGCCGTCTGCTTCATCTCGGAGTATCTCGTCATCATCCTGAACAAGTCGGACATCGTGAACAACATGCACGAGGCTTACAAGCGCATCTCTTTCGACCCACAATACAACTTCGGCACGTTTATCAGTGGTCCGTCGAAGACTGCCGACATCGAGCAGGCTCTCGTCATGGGCGCTCAGGCAGCAAGGGGCGTAACGGTGATAGTGAGGGGATAAATTCATTTACCGCCTGACTGACGGCCTCAGCCTCTTTCACACCCATCGTCTGGTTACACGGCAGGCTGAGCTCTTCACGATGGATGCGCTCCGTGACAGGTAGTTTCATGGTATTCCACTCTTGATAGCACTCCTGCTGATGCGGTGGGATGGGATAATGAATCATCGTGCCGATGCCTTTCTTCTTCAAATACTCCTGCAACTCATCACGATGGGCACAGAGGACGGGGAAGATGTGGAAAACATGATCCACCTTTCCACAAAGCCAGTCGTCAGCACCGGGCAGTGTGATGAGCGGATTGGAGATGTGCTGATAATAATAGGTGGCGATTTGCTTACGATATTGGTTGTCTTCGTCAAGATAGCGCAGCTTCACGTCAAGCGCCGCTGCCTGCAACTCGTCGATGCGGCTATTGCGACCTTTATAAGGAAAGACATACTTGCGCGACGAACCATAGTTGCCGAGAGCCCTACAAAGCTCGGCCAACTCCGCATCATCGGTCGTAATGGCGCCTGCGTCACCAAGCGCCCCAAGATTTTTCCCCGGATAGAAGCTATGTGCGGCAGCATTCCCGAGCGACCCCGTATGTCGCCCCTCGTAAGTACAGCCATGCGCCTGGGCGTTGTCCTCAACGAGCAACAGCCGATGGCGTTTACAGAAGTCAGCTATCTGTCTGGTCATGGCACAGCGGCCATAGAGATGGACGAGGAGAATGGCCCTCGTGCGGTCGGTCAGACGACTCTCAAGCAGACTGTCGTCGAGCTCGAGTGTGTCCAGCCGCGGTTCCACCAAGACCGGTGTGAGCCCATTCTCGGTAATGGAGAGAATGGAAGCGATATATGTATTCGCCGGGACGATGACCTCGTCGCCATCTCTCAACTTTCCCATTTCCTTATACGCGCGGAAGATGAGCGTCAGTGCATCAAGCCCGTTGCCGCAGCCCACGCAATACTGTGTACCGATATAGTGGGCATAGTCTGTTTCGAAGCGACGCGTGGCCTCGCCTTGCAGATACCACCCGCTCTCTATGACATTCTTCACGGCAGCCTCTATCTCGTCGAGATGCTGCGCCGTGACGCGCTGAAGAGAAAGATAAGGGATATTCATCATAACAACCAATGATAGGTATCGTAACACACACCGCGACCGCCAAAGCCTTCCTTGTGGGCTATTAGCCCTTCATTGATGACACTGCCGTTTTCTTCCGTGGAACTACCAAAGTCCAAATAAGGATAGTCCGGATAATCGTGGTACATCAACTGATTATAGATAGCTTCCATAGCTCCATACTCTTTTCCCACATGATTGGTGCTACTGTACTGCCCATGCACCACCTGTTGAGTCAGATAGACGGTCAACCCACCTATAATTTCGTGATCTTTATAAGCATTGTATTGTATGATATGGTCCGGAAAACGCGACTTCAAAAGTTCTATCTCTGATAACGTATGCACAGGCTTGGCATGGAACCGCTCATCAAGATTATCATTCAAGATTTTCCAAAACGCTTCAAGACTACCATCTCTGACCACCGTCACACCATTATCAAGCGCCCGTCGAAGTAACCTTCGATGGTCTTTACGCCATCTTTGATGCCGCTGCATGAAGATGGTTGTGCCAATATTTCTTGAATATAGCTGGGCATGACATTTCCAAAAGATAGCGTAAAGGTCTTCTTCTGAAGGATGGAGGTGATAAATCCACGGTATAGGTTTATAGTACACTTCCCTGATTCCCGCAGCTTTGAGGTATTTGTTTAACTCGTCAAAAAGCTGGCACGTCTCGGTAATAGTAACATTGTAATCCATGATAAGCCCACCGTATGTCAGTCCAAAATGGGAATAAAGGATATTGCCTTTGATATGCGCCGGCAACAGCGCATAGAGACGGTGTCCCTTATAGAACATAAGAGAATAGTCAGCAAAGCGGTCGCGATGGTAGTCCATGTAATCCCGATAAAAGAGAAAAGTGGCATTCCTGGCCTTTGAGACATATTGATCCCATTGCTTCTTGTCAAGATCAGAATATCTTCTTATTTCGAACATGCGATGAATTTTAGATAGGCAGTATAATCACGTATATAGTCGCTCTCGTCAAACGGGTCTTCGGCGAGTACGAGGCACACGGCTCCCGACGAGAAGTTCTCCAGCGTACGCCAGATGCCGGTGTCGACGAGCAAGCCTTCATAAGGCTTGGTCAGCAGGTATTGTTTCCGCTCGTGTCCATTGTCGAGTGTCACCGAGAAGGCACCGCTGACAGAAACGATGAGCTCACGGCAATGGATATGCGCATGACCACCCCGCTCAGCGTCAGTGGGAATGTCATAAGTCCAGTACACCCTTCTGACTTGGAAAGGAATGTCCTTGCACTGCTCCACGACGGTGAGATTGCCTCGCGGGTCGGCAATCTTCTTGAGCGATATGATTTTTCCTAACTGGTCCATATATTGATAACGCTCATCCTGAAACTTTATTTTAACAAGCGGCACCATATTGCAATAATAAACCGATGAAAGCGTTAGAAGGAAAAAGAATAGACGCTAAGACCTATATGACTATGGAAAAAAAACTTCCTTCTGACCATAAAAGCGACGAGCCAAAGAATCGGCATGCCGTCATTCCGTCAATGAAACGCAGGATGAAGGACAAAGATTACCATGAACGCTCCATCTATATGCTCACCCTTGTGGTGGCAGAACGACGGAAGTTATTTGGAAGAATAGAGGGTGACATTCATTCCTGTCATGGCGAGGTGAACTATCCTCATATCGTGCTCACACCCTTAGGAGAAGCGGTAAAAGAGCAGATTGTGGGCTTTCCACGTTTTTATCCGCAAATAACGATCTGTGGCTTCCAGATCATGCCAGACCATCTGCATCTCATTATCTTCGTACGTGAAACCTTGCCTTGTCATCTCGGTATCGCCATCCGTGGATTCATACAAGGCTGTAACAAAGCCTATCGCAGGCTGTTTCTCTCACCACAGCAAGAGGAAAGGCTGAATAGCAAGGATATGAGGAAGCAGTATCAAAAGCGTGACAGGCGTGGCAATGGGCTACTCTTCGAACATGGATATAATGATAAGGTGCTCATGCATAAGGATCAGCTACAAATATGGAGGCACTATCTCGCCGACAATCCCCGACGCCTGCTGATCAAGCAGACCTTTCCTGACTTCTTCCGCGTGCAGAGGAATATCGAAGAGAAAGGTATAACGTACTCGGCTATCGGAAACAGGTTTCTGCTTAATAGACCGTTATTACAAGTACAATGCTCTCGGCGTCTTTCTGAAGAAGAGATACCAAAGCTGAAAGCACGCGCTTTAACGGAATGCGCTTCCGGGACAGTGTTGGTATCTCCGTGCATCTCTCCCGGGGAGAAAGCTGTGATGCGAGCAGCCTTTGAGAAGGGGTATCCTGAGATTATCTTGCAGGAAAACGGTTTCACAGCGCTTGCCAAGCCAGGTGGAGCTCGCTTTGATGCTTGTGCCCGAGGTCAACTGCTACTGTTAGCGCCATGGGAGCACCATACCGACAAAAGGCGCATCAGCCGTCTGCAATGCGACATGCTCAACAACATGGCAGCAGCGCTCTGCAACGGTGAAAGGCTATAAAGAGACACCTTGACTTGCCACGAAATTCCTGCGCCTTAGAAAGGCGCAGCACACAACGGTACACCAAACACTATGGGTAACAACATGAACAAGCCATAACGGTGCACCGTTGTGTGCTTCGCCTTTTTAAGGCGAAGGAGCTGAAGGAAGATAAGGACGGAGCGGCTACTTCTTCATGTACGGGTCAGTACCGAGCACAGTCTTGGCCAGGCGCTTGGTCTTGTCGCGCAGGGCATCCATGTCGCAGCCCACCTTGTCGTAGCAGACGACGACACCCATGCGGCGGCCTACGTGTGCCACGGGCTTGCCGAAGATGCGCACACGGGCATGGTCCTCATGGCAGACATCCTCCAGGTTGTAGTCCAGCGGCTTGTCGCTCTCCACCGGCGAGAGAATGACGGCAGAGGCTCCGCTATGCTCCAGGTGGATGGCCGGGATGTCGAGACCCATCACAGCACGGAAGTGCAGCTCAAACTCGCTGAGGTTGGTGCAGTGGCTAAGCGTCACCATCCCGGTGTCGTGGGGACGAGGGCTGAGCTCGGAGAAGATGACCTCGCCCTGCTTGGTGAGGAAGAACTCCACGCCCCAGATGCCATAGCCCGTCAAAGCCTTCGTCACCTCGGCAGCGATATGCTGTGCCTGCTTTAAGGCCTCATCGCTGATGGCGTAGGGCATCCAGCTCTCGCGATAGTCACCACCCTTCTGCACATGGCCGATAGGCGGGCAGAAGATAGTGGGGCCATGCTTCTGCGTGACGGTGAGCAGTGTAAACTCAGACTGGAAGTCGATGAACTCCTCGATGATCACCTCCTTGACGTCACCGCGTCCTTCCTCCATGGCATCGCGGAAAGCCTCCTTGAGCTCATCGTCGTTGTGGACGTAGCTCTGACCATGTCCCGATGACGACATCAGCGGCTTGACCACGCAGGGGAAGCCTATCTCGTCAGCGGCTCGCTTGAACTCATCGAAGGTCTTGGCGTAGAAATACTTTGCCGTGCGCAATCCCAGCTCCTTGGCAGCGAGGTCGCGGATGGCCCGCCGGTTCATGGTGTAGTTCACAGCCCTTGCCGACGGCACTACTTGGATACCCTCCTTCTCGAAGTCGAAGAGGCGCTCGGTGCGGATAGCCTCTATCTCCGGCACGATGAGGTCCGGTTTGTGTTTCTCTACGACAACCGTCAGGGCATCACCGTCGAGCATAGAGAACACCTCACGCTCGTCGGCCACCTGCATAGCAGGAGCATTGTCATACTTGTCGCACGCAATGACATACTGTCCTGCACGCTTTGCGGCGATAGTGAACTCCTTACCCAGCTCACCTGAGCCTAACAACAGAATCTTTTTCATTGTTCTATCTTTTTTCTCACTATAGGTTTCAATTGTCTCATCATCATCTGCCATTCCGGTGTGATGGAGAGATGATGAAGATCTTTCTCTACTATCTCATGGATAGCCGACTGTGGAACGCGGTATTTCAAAGCTATCTGCTCCACAGCGGTAACAGGAGAGCCAAATAGCCCGTAATAGGCAACAAGAATGTCCCTATCAATAGGTCCCAGCATCTCAAGGAGGATGTTGAGATTGGCCTTGTCAGCCTGACTCACAAGCAGTGCTGAGCTGTGAGCCAGCTGAAGGTAGTTTTCCAACTGTTGAGAGAACTTGTCCATAATTAGTCTATCACCTGTCCGTGACGCTCCTTACCGTACATGATATCGTAGTACTTCTGGTAGTCGCCGGAGGTAACCTCCTGTATCCATTGCTGGTTATCGAGGTTCCACTTGATCGTCTTGACGATACCGTCAGCAAACTTCGTCTCAGGATACCATCCGAGCTCATTCTTTATCTTCGTCGGATCAATGGCATAGCGGGCATCATGTCCGAGACGGTCAGCGACATGCTCGATGAGGGAGTCATTAATCCAACTGATGTCAATGTCACCATTAGCGTCCTTCACCTGCTTCTTCAGCACATGGCGCAGGTCTTTGTCGGCAGCCATCATGTCATGGATGGTCTTGATAGTGAGCTTCACGATGTCGATGTTCTTCATCTCGTTGTGTCCACCGACGTTATAGACCTCTCCGGCTTTACCCTCACGCACCACCAGGTCGATGGCCTTGCAGTGGTCTTCGACATAAAGCCAGTCGCGCACATTGAGCCCCTCTCCATAGACCGGAAGCTTCTTGCCGTGCAGAATGTTGTTGATGATCAATGGGATGAGCTTCTCAGGGAAGTGGTAGGGGCCGTAGTTGTTCGAGCAGCGCGTGATGCTCACCGGCATGTGATAGGTATCACGATAGGCCTGCACGAAGAAGTCGGCACTGGCCTTACTGGCAGAGTAAGGGCTGTGAGGACAGAGCGGTGTCGTCTCAGTGAAATAGCCCGTCTGGCCTAAAGCGCCATAGACCTCATCAGTGGATACCTGATGATAACGCTTGCCGGCCTTCCATGTGGGATAGCCCTGTTCGTCCTTTCCCGTCACCCAAGCCTTGCGCGCTGCGTCCATGAGATTCTGGGTGCCAAGGATGTTGACAGAGAGGAAGAGCTGCGGATCCTCAATAGACCGGTCTACATGGCTCTCGGCAGCAAAGTTGACGACAAAGTCGATGTCATTCTCAGTAAAGAGTTTGTCAAGAAGCTGACGGTCGCGGATGTCTCCCTTGACAAAGCAACAGCGCTCGTTGTCGATGTCATCCTTAATGGTACCGAGGTTGCCGGCATAGGTGAGGGCATCGAGAATGATGACCTTGATGTCGTCGTTGACGTATTTCTTGTGAAGCAAATACTTGATAAAGTTAGAACCAATAAAACCGGCGGCACCGGTCACTAAATACGTTTTCATATATTAAATCTTTTCCTTATTATTTCAGCGATAAACTTTTCGGTCTCTTCCAGTCCCAAGAGGCTGGAGTTGATGCAGAGATCATAGCTCTCAGCATGTCCCCATTCCTTTCCTGTATAATAATTATAATACGACGCTCTGTCCTCTTCTCTGTTACGGATATACTTTCTGGCAGTTGCTCTGTCAAGGTTGTGCCGTTTGCAGACGCGCTGGAGGCGCTGGTCGATATTTGCTGTAATGAAGACGCTGAAGGTGTTTTTGAAGTCACGGAGTACATAGTCAGCGGTACGCCCTACAAAGACACAACTGTCCGTCTGTGCAGCCTTTCGGATGGCATCACTCTGAAACTGGTAGAGAGAATCCTGTGAGAAATTATCCTTATAGAAGTTATGTTCGCCCAAGAGAGGGACGTTGATATGAAAGAGAGATTTCAGGAAGCCTTTCTGCTCATCGTTCTGCTCAAAGAACTTCTCACTGAAGCCACTCTCCTTAGCGGCAAGGTTGAGAAGCTCCTTGTCATAAAACTTACAGCCGAAATCTTCGGCCAGCATCTTGGCTATGATGCGGCCTCCAGACCCTATCTGACGGCCCACATTGATAATAATCTTCTTATTCTCCATTTCCATTAGCTATATTAATCTGTTTTCTGAACTTCCTCATGTATACCACTAAGATGGTTGCCGTCACCATTGATGCCAAGGTATCGGAACAGGGCAGAGAGTACCAGACGCCATCAATGCCAAAGAAGATAGGCAAGGTGTAGAGAAGAGGCAAGAGGAAGATGAGCTGGCGTGACAAGGACAGGAAAATGCTTATCTTCACCTTGCCGATGCACTGGAAGAAGTTCGTCACCACCATCTGGAAGCCCACTATGGGGAAGACGAGCATATCGATACGGATGGCTTTGACCGACATCTCTATCAGCGTGCTGTCGGCCGTAAAGATACGTGCGACCTGTCGCGGCAGAAACTCAGCGATGACCCAGCCAAGCGTCATAATCATTACGGCTACGATGATAGCGAGTCGCAGGACCTGCATCATACGGTCCAGTTTCTGCGCGCCATAGTTATATCCCGCTATGGGCTGCATGCCCTGGTTGAGGCCTATGACGAACATCATGAAGACGATGGACAATGCCGATGCGATACCATAGGTACCTACGGAGAAATCACCACCATACTTTACCAGCTGATTATTCATAAAGATAACGATGACACAGGCACAGACATTCATCAAGAAAGGCGAGATACCTATCTCGATGATGTTGCGCACCAGCCTGGCCTTGAGGCGATAGATACCTCGCTTGAGGTGCAGGAGTTGCTTCTTGTCGGCGAAGAGCGTCATCTGATAGCCTAAGGCCATTGTCTGTGAGAGCACCGTTGCTGCTGCCGCGCCTCTAATGCCCCATCCCCACCAAAGGATGAAGACGCAGTCGAGGAGGATGTTCATCACCACGGTAAAGATAGTGGCATTCATAGCCTGCCGCGGCTTCGAGGCAGCCCGCAGCACAGCGTTGAGGCCGAAATACATGTGTGTGACGGGATTACCGATGAGGATGACCTGCATGAAGCTCCGGGCATAAGGAATAGTCTCCTTGCTGGCTCCGAAGAAATAAAGGATAGGATCGAGGAAGATGAGGCAGATCACCGCCAGGGCACAACCCACGATGAGATTCAGCGTAACCGTGTTGCCAAGGATTTCTTCCGCCGTCTTATAGTCTCTCTGTCCAAGCTTTACCGAGATAGCCGTTGCCGAACCCACACCGACAGCGGCACCGAAAGCACCGGAGAGGTTCATAAAAGGGAAGGTGATGGCGAGACCAGAGATGGCGAGAGGACCCACCACCTGGCCGATGAAAGCCCGGTCGATGATATTGTAGAGAGAGAAAGCCACCTGCGCCGTGATAGCAGGAAGGGCATACTGAGCCAGAAGCCGGCCTACCGGCTTCGTTCCCAAGGCTAATGTTGCCTCTTTGTTATCGATATTATTGTCTTTAGACATACATTATTCGTAACTATGTTGCAAAAGTAACAAAATTATTTGTGGATTAGCGATTTTCGTCTTACTTTTGCAGAAAATAATATCTTCACGACAAAAGCGAGACACAGAAGACAATGGAAAAACACGCTCTCACCCTTTATGAACTCAACTCGATGGTCCGCAACGTCATCGAGAGCAGCCTGGATCGTGCTTATTGGGTTGAGGCGGAAGTCTCCGAAGCCCGTGAGGTGAAAGGTCACTGCTATATGGAGCTCATTCAGAAAGACCTCTACTCTCCCACCCCTGTCGCCCGCGCCTCAGCAAAATGTTGGCGTAGCTCCTGGCAACGGCTGAAGCCAAAGTTTGAGCATGCCACAGGGCAGAAGCTCTCACCGGGCATGAAGGTTATGCTCCTTGTCACTGCCAACTTCCATGAGGCTTTCGGCTTCTCATGGATAGTGGAAGATATTGATCCCACCTATACTTTAGGCGACATGGCGCGCAAGCGGTTGGAGATTATACGCCAGCTGAAGGCCGAAGGTGTTTTCGACCTACAGAAAGAGCTGACGATCCCGATGTTTGCCCAACGTGTCGCCGTCATCTCCAGTGAGAATGCTGCCGGCTATGGCGACTTCTGCCATCAGCTTTTAGACAACGACTATGGTTTCCACTTCCATGCCGAACTCTTCCCCGCCGTCATGCAGGGCGACCAGGTGGAGCCCACCGTCATCGCAGCCCTCAACGACATCTTTGAGCGTGCTGACGACTTCGACGTCGTGGTCATCATCCGTGGTGGAGGCGCCACGGCCGACATGAGCGGCTTCGACACGCTGGCCTTGGCGGAGAATGTCGCCAACTTTCCCCTCCCCGTCATCACGGGTATCGGGCACGACAGAGACGAGAGCGTCTTAGACATGGTCTCCAACACACGTGTGAAGACGCCTACAGCGGCAGCGGCCTTCCTTGTGGAGAACCTTGCTGAGGTATGGGGACATATCGATGCCATGAGAGAGCGTATCGGCGCCTACGTGCAACACCGCATGGAGGCCGAGAAATCTCATTTCCACAGCATCGCCGAGCGCATCCCCATTCTCTTCTCCTTAGTGAAGGAACGTCAGGAGGCACGTCTGGACAGAATCTCTTCTAACTTCACCACGCTGATGCGCGACAAGATGAGCGAGGCCAACCACCACATTATTATATTAGACAATAAGATAGCTCCTGCCGCCGACCGTATCCTTACGCGTGAAAAGAACCGGTTGACACAAATCTCCCTGCGCCTCAAAGCCCTGGACCCAAAGCTGCTGCTCAAGCGCGGATACAGCATCACACTGCATAATGGCAAAGCCGTACACAACGCCGCAGAGCTCAAGGCTGGAGACGAGATAGAGACCAGGCTGGAGAAAGGAACGCTGACATCAATTATAAAATAACCATATGGAGAAAGAGATAAAATACGAGGCTGCTGTACGCCAGTTGGAGGACATTGTCAGCAAACTGGAGAACAACGAGTTGGACATCGACGAGCTCTCCACAGAGCTGAAGAAAGCCCAGCAACTCGTCAAGTTGTGCAAAGACAAACTGACTAAGACCGACGAGGAAATCAAGAAAATTCTGGAAAAAGAGTAGAAAAAGTTCAGAATATTGTCAGTTTATAATTATTATTATTAATTTTGCAGTAAATTATAAGTAACAAACAATAAACTTCTTGCATTATGAAAGATTTAGATTGGGGGAATTTGACTTTCGGTTATCGTAAGACCGATTACAACGTTCGTTGTTACTACCGTGACGGCAAATGGGGCGAGATAGAGGTCTGCTCCGATGAATACATCAACATGCATATGGCTGCCACATGCCTGCACTACGGCCAGGAGGCTTTCGAGGGTTTGAAGGCCTACCGTTGCCCTGACGGTAAGGTTCGCATCTTCCGTGTCAAGGACAATGCCGCCCGCCTGCAGAGCACCTGCGATGGTATCGTCATGCCAAAGGTTCCTACCGAGATGTTTGAAGAGATGGTGAAAAAGGTTGTACGCCTCAATCAGGAGTATATCCCCACTTATGAGAGTGGTGCCACCCTCTACATCCGTCCGCTGCTCATCGGTATCAGCCCGCAGGTCGGTGTCCATCCTTCCAAGGATTACCTCTTTCTAATCTTCGTCACCCCGGTAGGCCCTTACTTCAAGGGAGGTTTTGCTTGCAACAAATACGCCATCGTTCGCCAGTGGGACCGCTCAGCTCCTTTAGGCACTGGTATCTACAAAGTTGGCGGCAACTACGCTGCCAGCCTCAGAGCCCACATGTTTGCAGCCGAGAAGGGTTACAGCTCTGAGTTCTATCTCGATGCCAAAGAGAAGAAGTATGTCGACGAGTGCGGTGCCGCCAACTTCTTCGGTATCAAGAACAACACCTATGTCACCCCAAAGAGCACCAGCATTCTGCCCTCTATCACCAACAAGAGTCTGATGCAGCTCGCTGAGGACTTAGGCTTGAAGGTGGAGCGCCGTCAGATTCCGGAAGAGGAGCTGCCGACCTTCGAGGAAGCCGGTGCCTGCGGTACGGCCGCCGTCATCTCACCTATCTCCGAGCTTGACGACCTCGACAACGGCAAGAAGTATGTTTACGGTGACAAGCCGGGGCCATGGTCTACAAAGCTCTACGAGACGCTCCGCGGCATACAATACGGTACCATCGAAGACAAACACGGCTGGACTACCGTCGTCATCGACTAATAACACCTTAACACTATAAGCAGAAAGCAGGTCGTCAGCTCCCAAGGAGCTGATGGCCTGTTTTTTTTCAGTATACCTTAAAAACAAGAAAGCAAAAGGGCAGGCCGTTGAGACGACCTGCCCTTTTGCATATATAAATATGTGTATTTACTTGATGATGTTCTGCTCCTTGAAAATCTTTGTCAGCGCCTGCACGCCGCGCTCTACTTGCTCCTTGGTGTGTGTTGCCATCAGGGCAAAGCGAACGAGGGTATCCTGTGGAGCACATGCCGGTGGAATAACGGGGTTGATGAACACACCAGCATCGAAAGCTAACTTCGTCACAAGGAAAGTCTTCGTAGCATCGTGGACATAGAGCGGGATAATAGGGCTCTCCGTCTCACCAATCTCAAAACCTTCCTCGCTGAAACGCTTCAGTGCGTAGTTGGTGACATCCCACAGATGCTGGCGACGCTCGGGCTCATTCTGAATGATATGCAGCGCCTCAATGGCACATGCCGTTGCTGCCGGCGTATCGCTGGCAGAGAAGATATAGGTACGCGCGTTGTGGCGCAGATAGTTGATGGTATCCCAGTCGGAAGCAATGAAGCCACCGATAGAAGCCAAACTCTTCGAGAAGGTACCCATGATAAGGTCGATGTCGTCCTGAAGACCGAAGTGGTGGCAGACACCGCGACCGCCTTCACCGAAGACGCCAAGGCCGTGAGCCTCGTCGACCATGATGGAGCAATTGTACTTATGCTTAAGCTCCACAATCTCAGGAAGTTTCGCCAGGTCGCCCTCCATAGAGAACACACCGTCGACAACAATCAGCTTGATAGCATCATGAGGAAGCTTCTCCAGAATGCGCTCCAAATCTGCCATGTCGTTATGCTTGTAATGAAGCTGTGTGGCAAAGCTCAGACGACGGCCATCCACGATAGACGCATGATCACGGTCGTCGCAGATAAGGTAGTCACCACGACCGACGATAGCGGGGATGACGCCAGAGTTGACGGAGAAGCCTGTTGAGAAGCAGAGCGCATCGTCCTTGTGCTCGTAGGCAGCCAGTTCTTTCTCGAGCTGGACGTGAATATCAAGCGTACCATTGAGGAAACGACTGCCGGCACAACCGGAGCCATACTTGTCGAGAGCGGCCTTGCCAGCATCAATGACACGCTGGTCGTTGGTAAGACCCGTGTAAGCATTACTGCCGAACATCAGGATCTTACGACCATTCATGATAACTTCCGGGCCCTGCTTACTGGTTATCTCTCTGAAATAAGGGTATACACCTTCTTCCATGTACTGCTGAGGTACACGGTAATTTTTGTATCTTTCTGTTAACTGTCCCATCTTTATAAAATAGGTGTAGATAAACGCTACAGTTTTAATATTTAGGCTGCAAAGTTACTAAAAAGTTGACTCTTTCTGCATAAAACGAGCAATAAAAGTCTAAAAGAATGAAAAAATCAAAGGATAGGGCACGTTTTTCAATAAAAATGAGCTATTTTTGCGAGATAAGACTCTTTTCCAAGCTTAACGGCCATGAAGAAAATCCTTTTCATCATCAACCCCATATCCGGCACCGTCAGCAAGGCTCGTATCCCCGAGGCCATAGACAAATATCTGGACAAGGAGAAGTTCTCCTACCAGATTGTCAACACCGAGCGTGCCGGTCAAGCCACAGAGCTATCCCGTCAGGCTGCCGCCGACGGCTACGATGTCGTCGTCGCCATTGGCGGCGACGGTACCGTCAATGAGGTGGCACGAGGTATCGTGCATACCAACACCGCCTTAGGCATCATCCCGTGCGGATCCGGCAACGGGCTGGCTCGTCATCTGCTTATTCCCCTGCATGTTAAGAAGAGCATAGACATTCTCAATGCCTGCCAGATACGCGATCTCGACTACTGCGTTATCAATGGGCATGAGTTTTTCTGCACCTGCGGCATGGGCTTCGATGCCTTTATCAGTTTCAAGTTTGCCGAGGCAGGTAAGCGCGGCCCTATCACCTATGTACAACAAATCTTAGAGAAGGGACTCAACTACCAGCCCGAGACCTACGAGGTGGAAGACGACGAAGGCATCAACCACTACAAAGCCTTCCTCATCACGTGTGCCAATGCCTCTCAGTATGGCAACAATGCATATATCGCTCCCCAGGCCAACATGCACGACGGCCTCATGGATGTGGTCATCATGGAGCCTTTCGACATCTTAGAAGCTCCGCAGATTGCCATCGACATGTTTGGCAAGACCCTCGACAAGAGCTCCCGTATCAAGACTTTCCGCACCAAGCGCCTCCATATCCACCGTGCCAAGGAGGGACCTATCCACTACGACGGCGAGCCCGTAATGACCGGTGCAGACATCGACGTACATGTCGAGCACGAGGGCATCAAGATTGTCATCAATGGCGAGGGTGACAAGAGCTCGCGGCAGCCCAACGCCCTGCAGACGGTGGCCTGCGAGATGTTCAACGACTTAAATACCATCCGCGACGACATCTCGAAGCAGACGCATAGAGGTAAGATTCTCACCAAGATTATTCAGAAGCGAATCGAGGACAGCCTGCCCAACCTTTAAGCAGCAGCCACCAAAGAGCCATAAAGCGGGGATGATAAACCCTCTTGAAGCCCACACTAAGCGGGACAAAAGGCTTATGAAGGCCCTTTCTTCCCAAAGAAATCCTTATAATTAGAAAAAAAAACAATTATTCTTTCCTTATCACAGATATAATTTGTAATTTTGCAACCCGAAACAGACGACAATAAATCATTGTCAATAAACAAGATATAATAAAACGATATTCACCAAAGATGACAAAAGCAGATATCATCAATGAGATTACCGAGCAGACCGGCTTGCAAAAGAGAGAGGTCTCTGTGGTTGTAGAAGCTTTCATGGAGACCGTAAAGAGCAGCATGCTTCAGAAGAAAGAGAATGTGTATCTCCGTGGCTTCGGTAGTTTTATCATCAAGCATCGCGCTGCCAAGACAGCCCGCGACATCGGTAAAAACACTACCATCACCATCGAGGCTCACGACATCCCGGCCTTCAAACCTGCAAAGGTCTTCATCGACGAGATGAAGGGCGAATAAGAAAAGCATTTAAACAACAACTTTAATATTAACTATTATGCCAAACGGTAAGAAAAAGAAAGGCCACAAGATGGCTACGCATAAGCGTAAGAAGAGACTGCGCAAGAACCGTCATAAGAGCAAGTAAGCCCTAACGACAGTTCTGAGAAGGGGCGTGCCCTTAAAGGGTGTGCCCCTTTTTTCTTATATCAGAACGAACATTTGTTGTCGGAGAGACAACAAGTTAAACACCATCAGAAATGACAAGTGAAGTAATTATCGACGTCAAACCGAAAGAGATTTCCATCGCTCTGCTTGAGGACAAGCGCCTGGTGGAATACCAGAATGAGTCCCGCACGGCAAATTTCTCTGTCGGTAACATCTACGTCGCCAAGGTGAAGAAGCTCATGCCGGGCCTCAACGCCTGTTTCGTGGATGTTGGTTATGAGCGTGATGCTTTCTTGCATTATCTTGATTTGGGAAGTCAATTCAACTCTTACGCCAAGTACCTCAAGCAAGTGGAGAGTGACCGCAAGCGGCTCTTTCCCCTCGACAAAGCCTCACGGCTGCCCGACTTGCAGAAAGACGGAAGCGTACAGCAGACACTGAAGGTGGGACAGGAAGTCCTCGTGCAGATTGTCAAAGAGCCTATCTCTACGAAAGGCCCGAGATTGACCGCCGAGCTGAGCTTTGCCGGGCGTTTCCTTGTCCTCATTCCCTTTGGAGACAAGGTATCGGTATCATCCAAGATTAAGAGTGGAGAAGAGAGGTCTCGACTGAAACAGCTCATCCAGAGCATCAAGCCCAAGAACTGCGGTGTCATCGTGAGAACCGTAGCTGAAGGGAAAAGGGTAGCAGAGCTCGACGCCGAGCTGAAGATTCTTTTCGACAGATGGATCAGCGCCCTTAAAAAAGCCCAAACCACACAACGCAGGCCTCAACTCGTCTATGAAGAGACGGGAAGAGCCGTAGCCATGCTTCGTGACCTCTTCAACCCCACCTACGAAAACATCTTCGTCAATGACGCTGACATCTGCAAGGAAGTCAAAGATTATGTTTCACTCATAGCCCCTGAGAAGGCAGGAATCGTTAAGCTCTATTCCGGAAAGGTGCCTATCTTTGACAACTTCAATGTTACCAAGCAGATTAAGTCCAGCTTTGGCAAGACGGTGAACTACGCCCATGGCGCCTACCTCATCATTGAGCACACCGAGGCCATGCATGTCGTGGATGTGAACAGCGGCAACCGCTCAAAGAATCAAAACGGCCAGGAAGCTACGGCCTTAGACACCAACTTAGGTGCTGCCGACGAGCTTGCACGCCAGCTTCGACTACGTGATATGGGAGGAATCATCGTGGTCGACTTCATAGACATGAACTTAGCCGAGGACCGCCAGATGCTCTACGAGCGCATGTGTAAGGACATGCAGAAAGACCGTGCCCGCCACAACATTCTGCCACTGAGCAAGTTTGGACTGATGCAGATAACACGTCAAAGAGTACGTCCGGCTATGGACGTCAACGTGGAGGAGACATGCCCGACCTGCAATGGCACGGGAAAAATCAAGTCCAGCATTCTGTTCACCGACCAGCTTGAGAGAAAGATTGACCAACTCGTAAACAAGATAGGCATCCGCAAATTCTATCTTTACGTACATCCGTATGTTGCTGCCTATATCAACCAAGGCATTGTAAGCCTGAAGCGGAAATGGCAGATGAAATACGGATTCGGCGTACATGTTATTGCCTCACAGAAGCTCGCCTTCCTACAATATGAATTCTACGACGCCAACGGAGAATTCATAGACATGAAGGAAGAGAGAGAGGGACAATAAAAAAGAAGTCCGGAAGTTTTGAACTTCCGGACTTCTTTCTTTTTATACTTCTTTTTATACTTCTATTATGGTATCACCTTGAAGCGGATTCTGAACGTGTGTGTCGGCTCGTCCCAGTTGGTGCCAAGCAACACAAACCTACCAATCTGTGATGTCGACCTGACATGCTTGCCGATACATGGGCAAACATCGTAATCGCCGATACGCACCAGGCGTATCATCTCAGAGGCATCCTTCGGAAGTCTTTCCAGGCTCACACCTTCAGGAATATGGTTACGGTCCACCGTCTCGTAGGTGACAGGCATATCAGCCTCTATCAGACGGTTCATCTCATCCTCAATGGCCTTTTCTTCCCTACGTGTGGGCTTATGGTCGAGGACATAGCTCATCTTGCTCTTCTTCCGCTCAATATGAGCATTTGTAGAGCGCTGACAGCCAAACATACGTACCATGAGTTGGTTGAGCAGATGCTCTGCCGTATGGGCCGGCGGGAACTCATCTTTGTTGTGCTCATTGAGCATGTAGGCGTTGTCTTTCATCTTTATGCTGAATTTCAAAATCTTTGCACCGTAAGGTGGCACCGTCATCTCCACAGCACCGTCTTTCTTCAATCCCAACTCCAGCTTCTCTCCTGTCAGCAGATCAGAAGCAAGCACATCGCGCTCCGGAAGACCGAGGAAGTCGAAAGCATGGGCCGGTATCGTGATGGAGACACGGACAACAGGCCGGGAGAAGTTGACGACAACGAGCAACACATCATCATCCTTCTTGCGAAGGAAGGCATATTGCGAACGGGGGTTGAACATCCACGTATGCGTGTTGACATACATGAGGTCGAAGCAGTCTCCCTCACGGACTGCCTTCTCACGGTTGGCAATCCGCAACACCTGTGTGTAGGTGCGCTGCAGCTCACGCTCCTTATCGGTGAGCTTGTCAGCGGTGAAGAACTCTCTGTAGACAGAGTCCACATGCCAATAGTCAAAGATGGTCGTACGGCCGTCTACGCCTGAGAAACCCTCTTCATCCATTCCACGCTCACCTACCTCCTGACCAGCATAGATCATGAGGGGATTTTTCTGAAGCAGCGCTGCCACGACAAAAGCCGGTATAGCCCTCGCACCATCACCACAGAAGAAGTCGCTTGCGATACGCTGCTCATCGTGGTTCTCAAGGAAATAGAGCATGTGGTCCTTGATGTCGTCGGTATTCTGCCAGCTATAAGTGATACTGTTGGCAGGGCGACGCTCACAGACCACATCACGCAGGCAGTCGTACATGCCGACTTTATCATAGAGATAATCGAATCCCGAAGCAACATAGGTGCGATACTGATTAGTATCATAGACCTCACCGATAAAGATGATATTCGGGAAGCTCTCCTTGACAATATTCGTAGCATAAGCCCAGAATTCATGCGGTACCATCTCCGCCATATCGCAGCGGAAGCCGTCAATGCCTTTCGCAGCCCAGAAGAGGAGAATCTCCGTCATCTTCTTCCACGTGTCAGGGACGGGATTATAATGATAGCTACGTCCACCGGCATCACAATAGTCAATGCCGTAGTTGAGCTTTACCGTCTCATACCAGTCATATAATCCGGGTGTGGCATTGAACTTATCGTTACCTGTGCATTTAGCAGGAAATTCCACATAGGGAGAGAAGTCATCTTCCGCTGAAGCAGGGCTTACAAACTGATGTCCAGGGCAGTAGTAGAAGTTGTTTTGAGGGTCGAAATGTTTGTTTGTGTTGTCATCGGCTCCAAGATCACGCGTACCGGCAGGCAGGTTGATGCTCTTATACTCTCGTCCGACATGGTTAGGCACAAAGTCGATGATGACTTTCATCCCAGCGAGATGCGTGCGGCTGACAAGCTCCTCAAACTCCCCCATGCGATTGGGCACGTCAACAGCAAGGTCCGGATCGATGTCATAATAGTCTACGATAGCGTATGGCGAACCTGCTTTGCCTTTGACCACAGAAGCATGCTGCCGTGGTATGCCATACTGTGTGTAGTCTGTCGTCGTGGCATGTCGCAGCAAGCCTGTATACCAGACATGGGTAAAGCCCATCTCATGGATTTTCCGCAGGCGAATGGTGTCAAAATCGTTCATCTTCCCCACCCCATTCTCAACAAGCGTACCATCCTTCTTGCAAGTAGAATTACGGTTGCCGAAAAGACGCGGGAGAACCTGGTAAATTATTATCTTCTTGTTCATCAAATCGAACTTTGGAGTTTAGCTATCCGGAGCAGACAACTGCTCCGGACCTCCTGGTAGTTTAAGCGATACCTTTTACGGCAACAGCTTTGTCAATACGATGAATCATGCCCTGCAGAGCCTTGCCGGGACCGCACTCTGTGAAGTCGTCAGCACCATCGGCAATCATGTTCTGCACGCTCTTTGTCCAACGCACGGGGCTTGTGAGCTGAGCGATGAGGTTCGCCTGAATCTCAGCGGGGTCAGTATGCGGCTTAGCATCGACATTCTGATAGACGGGGCACTTGGGAGCTGAGAAAGCTGTCTTCTCAATGGCAGCCTGAAGCTCTTCCTTAGCAGGCTGCATCAGCGGAGAATGGAAAGCGCCACTGACATTCAGCGGGAGTGCACGCTTAGCACCTGCTGCCTTCAACTTCTCACAAGCCTCGGCAATAGCCTCCTTCTCACCTGAGATAACGAGCTGGCCCGGGCAGTTGTAGTTAGCAGCAACGACGACCTTGCCCTCTTTGCGAATCTCCTCGCAGACGCCCTCTACTGTCTCGTCAGGCAGAGCGATGATAGCAGCCATCGTGCCAGGATTCTTCTCGCAGGCTTTCTGCATGGCGTTAGCACGTGCTGCCACGAGCTTCAGACCATCCTCAAAGCTCAGCGCACCACTGGCGACAAGTGCAGAGAACTCACCCAGAGAATGACCGGCAACCATGGCAGGCTGGAACTCGTCACCCAAGCAGAGGGCAGAGATAACGCTGTGGAGGAAAACGGCAGGCTGTGTCACCTTCGTCTCCTTCAGCTGCTCGTCAGTGCCAGCAAACATGATATCTGTAATCTTAAAGCCGAGAATCTCATCAGCCTTATCGAAAAGTTCTTTAGCAAGCGCGTTGTTCTCATAGAGGTCTTTACCCATACCTACAAACTGGGACCCTTGTCCAGGGAATACAAATGCTTTCATTTTTTTGTATGATAATATTTTAATTGTTGTCCTATAGCAGTATGTATCGTGATATTGCAGTCTATCTTTTGCAAAGTTAGCAAAAAAAATGCAGACACTCACCCACAATGCTGAAAACAAATGATAAAAAAGAAGAAATTGCAACCTGTAGGCCCCCACCCTATCAATTGGCACGATGATGCACGGCATTTGTCACGAATATCTGCGACATTTGCCACGGACTTCTGCGACATTTGCCACGGACTTCCACGACATTTGCCACAGACTTCTGCGGCATATGCCACGAATATACGTAAGAGCTGCCGCAAACGTCCCGCCAAGTAGGGAAATAAAAAGATCCCACCTACCACAAGGATAGATGGGATTATTTTGGACATTATATTCGCGATCTCTGTTGAGATCCAAAACCAGGGAAGCTCCTTACTCTGCAGCGGGAGCCTCTTCCTCGGCCTTAGGAGCCTCCTCAACGGGAGCCTCTGTCTCAGCCTTAGCCTCCTCAGCCTTAGGAGCCTCTTCCTCAGCGGCCTTAGGCTCGGGCTTGTTCTCAGCGATGACCTTAACAGGAACCTTCACCTCTACATCCTTGTGGAAGTGAACAGTAGCCTCGAAGTCACCGACCTTGCGAGCCTCGTGCATAGTGATGATCTTGCGATCGATCTCAATGCCGAGCTTAGCGAGCTCTTCAGCAACCTTAGCAGGGCCTACAGAGCCATAGAGATGACCTGTAGCAGCCACCTTAGCAGCCACTGTGACGACAACGTCCTTCAGCTGCTCAGCACGCTTCTCAGCCTCAGCCTTCAGAGCAGCGAGCTTAGAAGCCTGCTGCTTCAGGTTCTCAGCGAGAACCTTCTTAGCGCTCTCAGAAGCGATAACACCCTTACCTGTAGGAATCAGGTAGTTACGGCCATAGCCGTTCTTAACGTTTACAATCTCGTTCTTGTAACCAAGACCGATGATATCTTCTTTCAGTATGATTTCCATTTCTTAGCCTCCTCCTTATTACTTCAACAAATCGGTTACGAATGGAAGTAGTGCAATCTGGCGCGCACGCTTTACAGCCTGTGCCACACGGCGCTGATACTTCAGAGAAGTGCCTGTGATACGGCGGGGAAGAATCTTACCCTGCTCGTTGAGGAACTTCTTCAGGAACTCAGGATCCTTATAGTCGATATACTTGATGCCGCTCTTCTTGAAACGGCAGTACTTCTTCTTCCTTGTGTCGATGGAAGGAGCTGTCAAATAGCGAATTTCGCCGTTTGCGTTGTTTCTTTTCTGCTCAGCCATGATTTATGCCTCCAACTTTTTAGCCCACTTAGCGCGACGCTTCTCAGCGTATGCAGCAGCATACTTGTCGAGCTTAACGGTCATGAAACGAATAACTTTCTCGTCGCGGCGGAAGCCGGTCTCGAGGGTGTTGATAACTGACGGCTCTGCCTTGAACTCGAGCAGGCAGTAGAAGCCTGTTGATTTCTTCTCAATGGCGTAGGCCATCTTCTTAAGTCCCCAAGCCTCTTCGTTCAGAATCTCAGCACCATTATCGGTGAGCAGTTTCTTGAATTTAGCGGCCGTTTCCTTCATCTGATCATCAGACAAAACGGGAGTCAAAATGAAAACGGTTTCGTATTGATTCATACTACTTTTAAATGAATAAATATATTATTTTGCAAAATGCGAGTGCAAAGGTACTGCTTTTTCTCTGAACCCCACCACCTTAACGCTGTCTTTTTCTGCTTTTTAACATTTTTCCCGCGCTTTGTAGCCTTTTTATCTGTACTTTTGCACCGGAAATGAAAAAGACTGTTCTATATCATCGCATCAAGTCGGCAGCAGAGAAAACATTTGCGTTCTGCGTCAGAAACACCGGAATAGGCCTCGTCTATTCGGGTGTCGTGCTCTATGTCATCTTCTATCTCACCGGGCTGACCAACTATAATATCCTCAATATCCTCCCGCTCATACTCATCGTCATGGGCACTGTCGGCTTCGTACATAAGAAAAAGACAGAGGGGCAATATTAGGCCTGCGCTGCCTTCGCCGTCCTATAGATTTTGAATCCTAAGGCTGCAATGCAGATGCTCGTGATGGGGGCTAAGATATTGAAGAAGCAATAAGGCAGGTAAGTCAGCGTCGGCACATTGAGCACTGTCGACTGCGTCATGCCACAGGTGCTCCACGGAATGAGTACTGAGGTGACGGTGCTGGAGTCCTCAATGCTCCTACTCAGCAGCCGCGGCTCATAGCCTTCCTTCTTATAGATGTCTCCAAACATACTTGCGTTGAGCATGATGGACAGGAACTGGTCGGCGGCTGTGGCATTGAAGAAGATGCCGGAGAAGACCGTTGATGCCACAAGTCCGACACGCGTACGGGTAAGCGGCAGCACCAGACTCACGATATTTGTCAGCATTCCACTTGCCTTCATCACACCACCAAAACAGATAGCACACAGAATAATCCACACGGTGTTGAGCATACCCGCCATGCCCCATCTGCATGCCGTAATAGATGAGCATCGGCACCACACCGCTGACCATCCACGTGCCCGAGAGCATGCCGATGAGCAGCAGGATGACAATCGGCGAACCGATACTCCCTACAGAATGATTGATTTCCTCTTCCAGCACCTTCCACGTGGTGTGGAAGAAGAGCATGGCGATGAGCACAGAGATGCCTGTAGAGAAGATGAGGACAAGCTGACTCGGACCCGAGAGCGCATCGATGCCATAGACGCGTATCGCTATGGCAAGAAATAAGATAAGGAAGAAGACAGGTAAAACCGAAAGGAAATATTTTAGAAATCTCTTCATAGATTCATTTTGACTTGTTAGAAACTTAGCTTTGCCAGACGACTTCTAAGTTCATCGGCTTTACTCTTTCTGATAGCGAGGGTGATAGAGCATGTGTTATCGAAATCCTGACTCACAATCCTGGGATGCATCTCCTTGACGACCCTCATCACGCCATTCATCATAGGCCAAGTGAAAGTGTAGGTTATCTTCTCTTCCACGACCCTCTCTACGACCTTTGCCTTGCTGATGGCGTCATCGGCCGCCGTCCTGTAAGCTACTATCAATCCGCCCGTCCCGAGATTGACACCGCCGTAATATCTCACCACCACGATGAGGACGTCTGTCAACCCATGGCTGTTGATCTGCCCCAAGATGGGTTTACCGGCTGTCGACGACGGCTCGCCATCGTCATTAGCCCTGAATGTATCGCGCGCAGGACCCAACATATACGCATAACAGCAATGTCGGGCATCATAATACTTTTTGCGGTATTGTGCTACGATCTGCATCGCTTCCTCTACCGTTTCCACATGGCATGCAAAGGCGAGGAACTTACTACGCTTCTCGGTGTAGTAACCCTCGCCCATAGTCTCTATTGTCCGAAATGTATCTTCCACTATGACAGTTTATGTATCACCAGTCCGGACCTCAACTTTGGTTCGAACCAGGTTGCCTTCGGCGGCATTATCTTTCCGCTGTCAGCGATTCTCATGATTTGTTTCATCGACACAGGGTATAGCGCCAATGCCCATCGCATCTCGCCAGCGTCGACGCGGCGCTTCAACTCTTTCAGACCTCTCAGTCCACCCACGAAGTCCACGCGCTTGTCGGATCGCAGGTCCTTGATGCCCATGAGGTCGTCGAGGATGAGCCTGCTGGAGATGTCAACATCCAAAGAGCCTATCGGATCGTTATCATCAAAGGTCCCCGGACGTGCCTCCAAACGGTACCAGTCGCCGTCGAGATAGAGCGAGAACTCATGGAGCTTTGCCGGCCGATATTCCTGCGGGCCCATTTTCTCCACGGTGAAGTTCTTCTCCAGAGCCTTCAGAAACTCCTCCGGTGTCATTCCATGGAGGTCCTTCACGACTCTGTTGTAGTCAAGGATTGTCAGTTGACTGGCCGGGAAGCAGACCGCCATGAAGTAGTTGTATTCCTCTTTGCCGGTATGGTGCGGGTCTGCCTTGGCCTTCTCCTCGGCCACACGCGCGGCGGCGGCAGAGCGGTGATGACCGTCGGCAATGTAGAGGGTAGGAATCTTGGCAAACTCCTTCGTGATGGTGTCTATGTCAGCCTTGTCGCTGATGACCCAGAGCTGGTGGCGGAAGCCATCCTCAGGAGCTACGAAATCATACTCGGGTTGTTGGGCTGCATATTTAGCGATGATGCCACTGAGCACCTCATCATCGGGATAGGCAAAGAACGCCGGACCCATATTGGCATCGGTGACAAGGACGTGCTTCATACGGTCGTCCTCTTTCTCACGCCGCGTGAGCTCATGGCGCTTGATGTGGCCGTTATGATAGTCGTCGGCCGAGGCTGCCACGACAATACCATATTGTGTCTTGTCCTTCATGCTCTGGGCATAAAGGTAATAGTTCTCCTCCTTATCCTGCACGAGCCAGCCCTTGGCCTGAAACTTCTCAAACTGCTTCTTAGCCTCGTCATAGACACTGGGATCATCGGAAGCGGTGCCATCGGGGAAGTTGATTTCAGGCATATTAATATGATAGAAGCTCATCTCATTGCCTTCGGCAGCCTTCTTGGCTTCCTCTGAGGACAGGACATCATAAGGGTAGCTTTCTACTTTCTCGACGAGCTCTTTAGGCGGACGGATACCACGAAAAGGTTTTACAATAGCCATAATGTTTAGAGTTAGAAGTTGAAAGTAATGTTAGAAGATGAAAGCTTTTAGCTTCTTAGTGACGACTAAGAAGCTAAAAGCTAATAAAAAGTCTATTTGTTCACACGGAATTTCTCATCTCCCGTCTTGAAGAAGGCATTAATCTGATTGGCAGCAGCAATACCGGCATTGATGTTTGCCTCCGCTGTCTGCGCGCCCATCTTCTTCGGCGTAGAGAAATAGCGTCCCTCAAACTTTTGGAACTCTTCGTCCTTGTCAGGCTTGATATCTGTGATATATTTCAGGTCCTCACGCTCGGCAAGGAGCTTGAGCAGTCCGTCCTCATCAATGACCTCCTTGCGGGCTGTATTGATAAGGATGCCGCCCTTCTTGAGCTGGCTCACGACGTCGTAGTTGATGCTCTTGCGTGTCTCGTCAGTAGCGGGGATATGCAAGGAGACGACATCGCAGGTTTTGAACAGGTCGTCACGGTCCTTAGCGGCGTGAACGCCCTGAGCCTCTATCTTCTCAGCAGGGACAAACTCATCGAAGGCATAGACATCCATGCCAAAGCCCTTGGCGATGCGTGCCACATTACGGCCTACATTACCGAAAGCTAAGATGCCGAGCTTCTTACCCTTCAGCTCGCTGCCAGCCTTACCGTTGAAGAAGTTGCGGACGGTGTAGACGAGGAGTCCGAAGACCAGCTCAGCCACGGCGTTGGAGTTCTGTCCAGGCGTATTCTCTACGACGACGCCCTTCTCTTTGGCATAAGCGGTATCGATGGAGTCGTAACCAGCACCTGCACGGACGACAATCTTCAGTTTGCCGGCAGCGTCGAGCACCTCTTTCGTCACCTTGTCAGAGCGGACGATCATGGCATCAGCGTCCTTGACAGCGTCGAGGAGCTGCTGCTTATCAGTATATTTTTCGAGGAGCACGACCTCGTGGCCCTCAGCCTCAGCAGCTTTCTTGATACCTGCCACGGCAGCGGCTGCAAAAGGCTTCTCTGTTGCTACTAATATCTTCATGGTTTTGGAATTTAGTGTTTTGCTTCAAACTCTTTCATGCAGCTCACCAGCGCGTTGACGCCCTCTAAGGTCTGAGCGTTGTAGCAGCTTGCACGGAAGCCTCCGACAGAGCGGTGGCCCTTGATGCCTACCATGCCCTTCTCGGTAGCGAAGTCGAGGAAAGGCTTCTCCAAATCCTTGTATTCATCGTTCATCACGAAGCAGATGTTCATCACCGAGCGGTCGCAGGCATCCACCGTACCACGGAAGAGCTTGTTGCGGTCTATCTCGTCATAGACAATCTTTGCGCGCTCCTGAGCACGACGGTCCATCTCTTTCACGCCACCCTGAGCCTTCACCCAGCGCATGGTCTCCAAGAGCGAGTAGATAGGCACCACAGGCGGTGTATTGAACATGCTGCCCTTCTCCACATGCGTACGGTAGTCGATCATCGTAGGCAACTCACGCGGAGCCTTGCCCAGCATATCGTCCTTGACGATGATGACCGTGACGCCGGCCATAGCCATATTCTTCTGTGCGCCGGCGTAGATAGCGGTGTATTTAGACACGTCGACGGGGCGGCTCATGATATCAGAAGACATATCGGCGATGAGGGGCACGGGAGCATCGATATCCTTGCGGCATTCTGTGCCGTAAATGGTGTTATTGGTAGTGATATGGAGATAGTCCAGATCAGCGGGGATGTCAAAGTGGTGAGGCAGATGCGTGTAGTTGTCGGCTGCTGATGATGCCACCTCCACGGTCTCACCGAAGTGCTTGGCTTCCTTCATGGCTTTCTTAGCCCATGTGCCGGTGTTGACGTAGCCCGCCTTCTTGATAAGGAAGTTGGCAGGAATCTGCATGAACTGCAGGGAAGCGCCGCCACCGAGGAAGATGACCGAATAGCCCTCAGGAATATCCAGCAGCTCCTTGATAAGCGCCACTGACTCGTCGACAACAGGCTGGAAGTCCTTAGCACGATGGCTGATTTCCATCAGCGACAAGCCAGAGCCATTAAAATCAAGAATCTGCTTGGCAGTATTCTCAATGACCACACGAGGGAGCATAGACGGTCCCGCGTTGAAATTATACTTCTTCATATCTCAATAGTTTTGATGGTTATAAACAATCCGTTTCTTTTGAGATTGCAAACATACGGTTTTATTTCCATCCTAACAAATAATTTGTCATAAAATTCCAAAAAAATAGGCAATCCTTTAAGGATTGCCCATGAATATACAATTTTTATGTCAATTGATGCGCTCAATTCCTAAGTTTAGCATTTAGCAGATTGACCACCGCATCGGATAAAACCGATATGTAAGATTGCCCACCGCTCTCGGCCCGAATCATCACTTCACAATGGAGAAGTGCGCAAACTTCAGGAGGAGCTGTTTCTGTCCGGTCTGCTCAAAGTCCACGGTGGCTTTCTGGTTCTCACCCTGTCCTTCCACTCTGACGACCCGGCCCCGCCCGAAGCGCGGATGCTCTATCATAGTCCCCTCGGCGAGCTGCTGAAGACCTGACTCAGCACCCGCACCTGCACTGTTTCGGGGCATGGAGCGTCCACCATTCGTGACAGCCTTGGAGACGCGCGACCAGTTGCCACTCTTCCTGAGCTTCTGCTCAAAGGATTCCGAGAAGGGGTTCACGGCCGCCTCCGGACGATGCGGAGACGTCAGCTTCGGCTTAGGGTCAGCCATAAACCGATCGGCCACAGGCCGGGAGTTCTGCATGCGGCTGTTGTAGCGCGGTGCATCGTCGCCCCAAGCATGGTAGCCCGTATAAGGTTTGTTGATTTCGTAATCATCCCGCCCGCCAAAAGGCAGCTCTTCACTCCATCGGCTACGCGAACGGCCATAGCTACTGCCATAGTCAGCAGAGCCTCCTTCCGACCGCGTCTCCTTATATTTACCGTCTATCTCATCGATAAAGCGGCTGGGCGAGACAAAGGCATCCATCTTGCCATAGCGCCACCGCGTATGGGCCCATGTCAGGAAGCAATGCTTCTCAGCACGCGTGATAGCCACATAGAGCAGACGGCGCTCTTCCTCAAGGTCCTTGGGATTATCCACGGACATCATGCTCGGGAAGATATTCTCCTCCAGTCCAACGACAAAGACGGTGTTGAACTCCAAGCCCTTGGCGGCGTGCACCGTCATCAGCGTCACCTTGTCGTCAGAGTCGTCGCTGTTGTCCTGATCCGTCATCAGCGAGACCGTCGGCAGATAGTCCGCCAACGACACCCGCTCCAGGTTGCCATCCTCCTGCTGCGCCTGCACGAAGGCAGCGATACCGGAAATCAGCTCGTCGACATTCTCGCGCCGGGCATCGCCCTCCGCCGACTTATCCTGCGCCAAATCGGCCTCTATCCCGCTGTTGGTGAGAATCTCCTTTCCCAACGTCAATGCGTCTTTCGTGGTCAGTGCGTCCGTAAAGCTGCTAATCAGCGCCCGGAAGTTGTCGAGCTTTGTCAGCGTGCCGCGGTTCACAGCCATCCCGTTCTCGGCAGGATGGCAGATAGTCTCCCAGAGGCTCACCCCCGCAGCCTGCGCGGCATCCACGATTTTAGCTATCGTCGTATTGCCGATGCCTCGGGCAGGATAGTTGATAACCCTGCGGAAAGCCTCCTCGTCATTGGGGTTGACAACGAGGCGGAAGTAAGCAATCACATCTTTTATCTCTTTCCGCTGGTAGAAGCTCAGACCACCATAGATACGGTAGTTGGCGCCCATCCCCGTCTCGGGCTTGCGCATCTCCTCCTCAAAGGTGCGGCTCTGCGCATTGGTGCGGTAGAGGATGGCAAAGTCACGGTAATGCAAGCCCTCTTTCTGCATCAGGAGTTTAATCTCCCTACAGACGACAGCCGCCTCCCGCTTGTCGGAAGCCGTCTCATAGACGACGACCTTATCGCCATCAGCATTCTTACTGTACACATCCTTGTCTATCTGGTCGTGGTTATGCTTCATCAAGGAGTTGGCGGCGGCCACGATATTCTGTGTAGAGCGGTAGTTCTGTTCAAGTTTGAAAAGCTTTGCACCCTCAAAGATCTTACCAAACTGCAAGATGTTGGCGATGTTGGCGCCACGGAAGGCGTAGATACTCTGATAGTCATCGCCCACGACACACACATGTGGGTTGCCTTTCGTGAGCAGTCTGACTATCTGCTGCTGGGCAAAGTTCGTATCCTGATACTCGTCGACGAGAACGTAAAGAAAGCGCGAGGCATATTTCTGACAAATCTCAGGATGACTATATAATAATGTGTAAGTCTTGACGAGGAGATCGTCAAAATCCATGGCGTTGGCCTGCTTCAGCCGCTGCTCATAGAGCAGGAATATCTTGTGCGTCTCCGGCATATTCCGCCGCCTGTCGCGTTGCAGCTTCTCACCATCCTCAGCATACTGGGAAGGGCCTTGCAACTGGTTCTTGGCCATGGAGATAGCGGCATGCACGGTGGCAGGCTTATAGGTCTTGTCATCGAGACCCATCTGCTTGACGATATTCTTTATCAGCGAGCGGGAGTCGGTCTCGTCATAGATGGTGAAGTCCGACGTATAGCCGATATTCGAAGCCTCCACGCGCAGGATGCGGGAGAAGATAGAGTGAAAGGTGCCCATCTGCAAGTAGCGGGCCCGCTCCTCGCCGACGATGGCGGCAATGCGCGCCTTCATCTCGTTGGCTGCCTTGTTGGTAAACGTCAGCGCCAGGATATTCCAAGGCTTCATGTCATAATGCTCTAAGATGTAGGCTATCTTGTAAGTCAGCACCCGCGTCTTTCCCGACCCGGCACCGGCTATGACAAGCTGCGGTGAGTCACAATAAACAACAGCGGCGCGCTGGGCGTCGTTTAATTCTTGCAATATCTGATTTTCGAGCATTGATAAAGATATAAAATCTGAAACAAAATCTGTTAGTTAGAGCAGTAAGCAGCCCCCTACCCTCAGCGGCTGTCCACTCTGCCCTTATCGGTAGGTACCTCCTACTGCCGTCGTCGGGTCATAATCTTCACCCTCTTTCGGGAAAGACGGAATAAAGCGCATGTTGGCCATAATCTGCCGTTGGCGCTTCCGCATATACGCACTGGGGTACTTCGAGGAGAAGCGGCGTGGGTTCGGGAGTGTGGCGGCAATGAGCGCACACTCGCCACGGCTCAGGTCACTGGCTTTCTTGCCGAAGTTATACTCCGCACACGCTGCCGTACCATATATACTCGGACCCATCTCTATAGAGTTGAGATAGACTTCCATGATACGGTGCTTGCCCCAGAATACTTCTATGAGCGCCGTGAAATACACCTCAAAGCCTTTGCGAATCCATGAGCGCCCCGGCCAGAGAAAGACGTTCTTGGCCGTCTGTTGCGAGATAGTGCTGGCACCATGCTTCTTGCCGCCACGCAGATTGTGCTTAGCAGCATCGCCGATAGCCTGGAAGTCAAAACCATGATGGAGCAGGAAGCGGGAGTCCTCACTGGCCATGACAGCCACTGGCATGTGCGGCGACATCTCATCGAGCGGTATCCAGCGGTGGTGAATGGTGAAAGAGCCATTCTGCACGCAGCGGATCACCATCAGCGGAGTGATGAAGACCGGAATAAACCGATAGGCAATAACAGCAAGAATGGTGGAAGCGAAAAACACTCCCACCACCCAGCGTACTATTTGACGGAATTTCTTCAAAACGTTTGCTTTAATACGTCAAAATGCTTAAATACATCAAGTGCTTACTTCAGCGTTCCGGCATTAGCAGCGTCGACCATAGCCTGAGAAGCATACAGATAGACCTCTACTCGGCGGCTGGCCGCGCGGTTCTCAGTGCCGTCAGCATTGGTGACGAGGTTGGTCTCACCATAGCCGACAGCGTTCTTAATCTGTGAAGCAGAGACACCGCAGATAGAGGTGAGATAGTTCTTCACAGCGTTAGCACGGCTCTGAGAGAGTGTGAGGTTGAGCTGGTCGGAGCCGTCGGAAGAGGCATAGCCCTGGATGTCAACCTGGCAGTCGGTGTTATTCTTCAGCACCTGAGAAAACTTTGTCAAATCGGTCTTGGCACCAGTCTGCAGGTCAGACTTGCCCACTTTGAAGAGGATGCCATTGTCGAAGGTCACCTTCACGGCCTTCAGACCATTGGCGTCTGTCACCGTCTCCACCTTGGCGTTCTCCACCTGAGCAGCCTGGGCAGCGACCTTGTCCATATGACGGCCGATGAGCGTACCAGCACCGGCACCGACAGCACCACCGATGGCAGCACCGATAGCGGCACCCTTACCATGACCGGCGATAGCGCCAATGATAGAGCCTAATGCCGCACCACCGCCAGCACCAATCAGCGTACCGGTGCCCTGCTTTGTGGAGCAACTTGTAAATGTAAAACCGCTCACTACGGTAAGCATGCACATGCCTAAAGCAACTGTCTTTACGTTCTTCATAGCTGTAATATTTTTATTTTTATACTATTTTCTTTTTGCAAAGTTACCCTTTTTTGGGCATTAAAGATTCATATGCAATCTTTTTTTATTAACTTTGCCGCAAAATTAATCAATTTAATCATCTGGGGAAAGGGGAAACGCCTAAAAAGAATAGGGATAACCCTATTTCCCGTATATATTATGGCAAAAGAATTAAAACAACTTACCAAGCGCGCTGACGACTACAGCCAGTGGTACAACGACTTGGTGATGAAGGCAGACCTTGCCGAGACAGCTCCTGTGAGAGGCTGTATGATTATTAAACCTTATGGCTATGCTATCTGGGAGAAGATGCAGGCTCAACTTGACAAGATGTTCAAGGAGACAGGTGTTCAGAATGCTTATTTCCCGCTTCTCATCCCCGTGAGCTTCTTCGCCCGCGAGGCAGAGCACGTCAAAGGCTTTGCCAAGGAGAGCGCTGTGGTGACCCACTACCGTCTTAAGGCCACCGACGACAACAAGATTGTCGTTGACCCTGAGGCCAAGCTCGACGAGCCCCTCGTCATCCGACCTACTTCCGAGACGATGATCTGGCACACCTATAAGAATTGGATTCACTCCTGGCGCGACCTGCCCATCATGTGCAACCAGTGGTGTAATGTCATGCGCTGGGAGATGCGCACGCGTCCTTTCCTGCGCACCTCTGAGTTTCTCTGGCAGGAGGGCCATACCGCCCACGCCACCAAGGAGGAGGCTGAGGCTGAGGCACAGAAGATGCTCCATGTCTATGCCGACTTCGTGGAGAACTGGATGGACGTCCCTGTCCTCCAGGGTGTCAAGAGCCCCACAGAGCGCTTCGCCGGCGCCCTGAACACCTACACCATCGAGGCCATGATGCAGGACGGCAAGGCCCTGCAGAGCGGCACCAGCCACTTCCTCGGTCAGAACTTCGCCAAGAGCTTCGACGTCACCTTCCTCAACAAGGACAACAAGCCGGAGTATGTCTGGGCTACTTCCTGGGGTGTCTCCACACGACTCATGGGCGCCCTCATCATGGTCCACTCCGACGACAACGGCCTCGTGCTGCCTCCGCGCCTGGCACCTATCCAGGTCGTCATCGTGCCTATCAACAAGAATGCCGAGCAGCTGGCTGCCATCTCCGCCAAGCTCCAGCCCGTCATCGACGAGCTCCGCGCCGCCGGCATCAGCGTCAAATACGACGACGCCGACAACAAGCGCCCGGGCTTCAAGTTTGCCGACTACGAGCTCAAGGGCGTGCCCGTACGCCTCGTCATGGGCGGCCGCGACCTGGAGAACAACACCATCGAGATCATGCGCCGCGACACCTTGGAGAAGGAGAATGTCAGCTTCGACGGCATCGCCGACCGCGTCAAGGAGACCCTCAAGGACATGCAGAAGAGCATCTTCGAGAAGGCCAAAGCCTATCGCGACGCACATGTCTACGAGTGCAACAACTACGACGAGTTCAAGGAGCGCATCAAGGACGGCGGCTTCTTCCTCTGCCCATGGGACGGTACTGCCGAGACGGAAGCAAAGATTAAGGAAGACACACAGGCCACCATCCGCTGCATTCCTTTCGCCTACGACCAGAATGTGGAGGGACTGACCGACATGGTCAGTGGCAAGCCCGCCGTTAACAAGGTTATCATCGCACGTGCTTACTAATACAGCCCCTCTGACCGTTTATAAAGCGAGCGCTGGCAGTGGCAAGACATTCACACTTGCCGTGGAGTATATCAAGCTCCTTGTCAGCGACCCGCAAAACTATCGCTACACTCTTGCCGTGACCTTTACCAATAAGGCCACGCAAGAGATGAAGCAACGCATCTTGTCTAAACTCTATGGCATTGCCAACAGCCTGCCCGACGCCGAAGACTATTTTAATAAGGTGAAGGAGGCTTTCCCACAGTTGTCGGAGAAAGTCATCCGCAACAGGGCCGCCGACGCCCTGACAATGCTCGTCCACGATTACAATGCCTTCCGCGTCGAGACCATCGACAGCTTCTTCCAGCGTGTCCTCCGCAATCTCGCAAGAGAGCTCGGACTCACAGCCAACCTGCAGGTCATGCTCAACGACTACGAGGTCGAGAGCCAGGCCGTGGACAATATCATCGAGAATATCAACACGGAGAACGACCCGCTCTTGGGATGGATCATGGATTTCATCAACGAGCGCATGACCGACGACAAGAGCTGGAATGTCATCAGTCAGATAAAGGAATTCGGTAAGAACATCTTCTCTGATTTCTATAAAGACCACCAGGACAAGCTGCACAACCTGATGGATGATGCTGCTACATTCAAGAAATACACTTCTTCACTGAGGGCTCTGAAAGGCAAGGCCGACAAGACCATGAAGGACTTTGCCGACCGCTATGCCGCCATCGCTGCCCATGCCGGCCTCACGGACCAGTGCTATTCCCACGGCCACAGCAATGCCCCGGGCTACTTCGAGAACCTCGCCAACGGGCACTACCTCGGCGACATCCCGAAGATGCCAAACTCCTATATCCTCAAAGGCATGGCCGACCACGAGGCTTTAGTGAAAAAGGCCGACATCAACCGGCCGGAATCACAGGTCATCATCAACGAGGTGGGACCGCTCCTCGAAGAGGCCGAGGCGGCACGCAAGCAGGCGGCTCTGACAACCGTCTCCGTACTGCTGACCCTACAGAATATCAACCAACTGCGACTCTTAGGCCGCATCGAGCAGGAGGTCAACAACATCAACGCTGCCAACAACGACTACCCCCTCAGCAACACACAGAAGCTCCTCAACAGTCTCATCGACAAATCCGACTCTCCGTTCATCTACGAGAAGATAGGCGGACAGCTGCGATATATCATGATTGACGAGTTCCAGGACACCAGCACCATCCAGTGGGAGAACTTCAAAGTCCTCTTAGACGACTGCATCGCCCACCAGAATGGCAGTCTCATCGTCGGCGACGTCAAGCAGAGCATCTACCGGTGGCGCGACGGCGACTGGACGCTTCTCCAGGGCCTCACGCCGGAGAACTACCCCAACAAGGTGAAGGTGGAGAACCTCGACACCAACTACCGCTCGCAGCCCAACATCGTCAACTTCAACAACGCCTTCTTCAGCAAGGCGGCCGAGCTCACGGCCACAGCCTCCTTCGCCGACCTCTCTGAGAAGAAAGTAAAAGACAGCATCCTCCACGAGGCCCTGCTGATTAAGCACGCCTACGAGGATGTGCGGCAGAAGACGCCCCCTGCCAAGCCCAGGGCCGGACTCGTCAGCATCTCGCTGCTGCCCAAAGACAGCTATGAGGAGCTCATGGTCACCAAGGTCAAGGCCACCGTGGAGATGCTCCTCAGCAAGGGTATCCCGGAGAAGAAGATAGCCATCATCGTCAGAAAGAACAAGCACATCAAGTTCCTGGCTGACTACTTCCTGCACAATGACATCACCGTCAACGGCCGAAGCTTCAAGGTCAACATGGTCTCCGACGAGGCCTTCCGCCTCGACGCCTCCCTCGCCGTCTGTGTCATCGTCAAGGCCATGGTCCTGCTCACCAACCCCGCTGACAAGCTCACCGAGGCTTTCTTGGCCAAGGCCTATGCCTCTATCCGCTGTCGGGAGCAGGGCCGCGAGCTCTCCGAGGCCGACCTCTTCCTCAGCGACAAGGGCGTCTCTGCGGCCTTGCCCGTAGAGCTGACGGCAGACCGCGCCAAGCTGCTCTCCAAACCGCTCATAGACCTGGCAGAAGAGCTCTACGTCATCTTCCATCTCAAGACCCTCAACAACGAGAGCGCCTATGTCTGCGCTTTCTTCGACCAGCTCTCCAACTTCCTGCAGAAGCACATTGCCGGCATCGATGAGTTCATCGAGGAGTGGGACGAGAGCCTCTGCGCCAAATCCATCCACAGCGACGAGATTGACGGCATCAGACTCCTCACCGTGCACAAGAGCAAGGGTCTGGAGTTTGACAATGTCATCATGCCCTACTGCGACTGGCAGATAGAAGACCGCCGCGACATCCTCTGGGTGGAGCCCGCGCAAGCTCCTTACAACGAGCTCGCCGTGGTGCCCGTGAACATCAACCCCAAGAAGCTGCTGATGTCCATCTACGCCGAGGACTATGAGAGTGAGCATCTCAAGAGCCTCGTCGACAACCTCAACGTCCTCTACGTGGCCTTCACACGCGCCTCGCGCAACCTCTTCGTCATCGGCAAGAAGGACAGCAGCGACTATCCGTCGATGACCATTCAGACCGTCCTGCCCGAGCTCTCTGAGCTGCACATGGAGGAGGACGAGGACGACGACGGCGTGGCCACCTACCACTTCGGCGCGCTGAGCCCCTCGAAGGTCAGCCCTAAGACCGACGAGGCCGACAAAGAGTTGGAGCCCAACGTATTCCTGCAAGAGAGCACGGGCGTCAACATCACCATCGACGACACCACCTCGAAGGCAAAGTTCAAGCAGAGCAACGACAGCACGGATTTCATCACACCCGACGACGAGCAGGAGGACAAGGAGCGCATCAAGGAGTATATCCAGACCGGAAACATCCTCCACCAGCTCTTCGCCACCATCCACGACTATACAGACGTAGACGCCGCCATCGACCAGCTCGAGTTCGACGGCATCCTCTACAACCACCCCATGACGCGCCCGCAGCTGAAAGCCTTCATCCAGAAGAAGCTCGCCATCCCGCAGATTCACGAATGGTTCTCACCACGCTGGACAGTTATGAACGAGTGCTCCATCATCTATTACGATACTGAGCACGACCGCATCGACAAGCGGCGGCCCGACCGCGTCATCTTCGACGGCAAGGAGATGATCGTCATCGACTTCAAAACGGGCAGGCAGAACGAGGAGCATAAGCGCCAGGTGGGGAGATACGTCTCACTCCTCCAGCAGATGGGCTATGCCCACGTCAAAGGCTATCTGTGGTATATCCGCCACGATGACATTATAGAGGTATAAATTACGCACGACAGATGACATTCCTACAATACGTTGCCAAAGACATCCTTGCCAAGCATGGGGACGACCACTTGACCGATGTGGCTGTAATCTTCCCCAACAAGCGCGCCTCCCTCTTCCTCAACCAGGCGCTCTATGAGGAGACGGGGCACCCGCTGTGGAGCCCTGCCTACTACACCATCAGCGACCTCTTCCGCCAGCATTCCACGCTGACCGTACCCGATCAGATGTCGCTCATCTTCAAGGTCTACAACATCTATACGGCGCTCACGGGCAGCAGCGAGTCCCTCGACCACTTCTTCTCATGGGGGCAGCTCATCCTCTCCGACTTCGACGACCTCGACAAGAACCTCGTTGACGCCGACAAGCTCTTCATCGACCTCGAAGCCTGGCAGGAGATGCGCGACTTCTCCTTCCTCAGCGTCCAGCAGCGCAAGAGCTTGGAGGAGTTCTTCGGAAAGGTCACCGACGACACCGAGCTGCAGCATAAGTTCAACGAGACATGGCGCATCCTGAGGCCCCTCTACCACACCCTCAAGGACGAGCTGCGCCAGCAGGGCCTCGCCTACGAGGGCATGCTCTACCGCGACGTCGTGGAGAAGGGCATCGCCGACCTGCACTATAAGCACTACATCTTCGTGGGCTTCAACCTCCTGCAGAAAGTCGAGCAGCGCCTCTTCCGACTTCTCCGCGACAAGGGCGTGGCTGAATTCTACTGGGACTATGACAAATATTTCATGCGACCGGGCCACGAGGCCGGACGCTTCATCAGCCAGTACATCGAGCGCTTCCCCAATGAGCTCTCTCCGGGCAGGGCCTCCGCGGGCATCGACACCGACGACATCTTCGACAACATCGCCAAGCCCAAGGACATCACCTATGTCTCGGCTCCTACCGAGGACATCCAGGCGCGCTATGCCATCCCCTGGCTCAACGAGCACCTCAAGGCGGGCACCTCGGAGGCGGAGAAGTCTAAGACGGCCATCGTCTTAGCCGACGAGCGCCTCCTGCAGAATGTCGTGCACAGTCTGCCGGACAGCATCGGCAAGGCCAACATCACCACCGGATACCCTCTCGCGGCCTCACCTGCCGCCACCCTCGTCTACGCGCTCCTCAACCTCCAGTTCCAGGGCCTGACGAAGGACGGCGACCACTATCGCCTCGCCGCCGTCAACCAGATTCTCCGGCACCCCTACGCCAAATATCTCTCCGACGAGACCCTCGACCTCTTCAAGGCTCTCAACGAGCACAAGACGTTCTACCCCTCGCGCCGACAGCTCACCGAGGGCCGCGATGAGAATCTCGCCGTCGTCTTCCGCAAGCTCACGCCCGATCCCGCCAACGGCCATGGCGACGAATACCCCATCCTGCCATGGATAGCCGACGTGCTGAAGGCCGCGGGCATAGGCTCGCGGGATAAACAGCCGGCCGACGAGGCGGAAAAAGAGAAAGAGGAGGATAGCGAGACGCAGATGACCCATGAGGCCATCTTCCGCATGTACACCCTCATCCACCGCCTCGACGACCTCATGACCGTGACGCTCACGGGATTGGAGGGGGAGCGCGACGGCAAGCAGCTCGTCAGCACCACAGTCCTGCAAAGGCTACTCTCGCAGCTCATCAATGCCACCTCCATACCCTTCCATGGCGAACCCGCCGTCGGCGTGCAGATCATGGGTGTCTTAGAGACCCGCAACCTCGACTTCGACAACGTCCTCCTGCTCTCCTGCAACGAGGGCAACCTGCCAAAGGGTGTCAACGACGTCTCCTTCATCCCCCACTCTTTAAGGAAAGGCTTCGAGATGACGACGGTGGAGAACAAGGTCGCCATCTACTCCTACTATTTCCACTCCCTCCTGCAGCGCGCCCGCCATATCACCTTCTGCTACAACAATGCCGCCGACGACGGCAAGCAGGGTGAGATGAGCCGGTTCATGCTACAGTATATGGTGGAGAAAGACCCCCGGCAGGTCATCCACCGGCGCTCGCTGCTCTCCGGACAGAGTGTGGCCACCGTCTCCCGACAGCCCAAGGAGAAGACCGGCGTCGTCAAGGAGCGGCTCCGCACCCTCACCAAGCTCTCGCCGACGGCCCTCAGCCGCTACCTCCGCTGCGAGCTGCAGTTCTATTATGCCACCATCTGCGGGCTCTACGAGCAGCAGGAGGACACCGACGAGATCGACAACGCCATCTTTGGCAACATCTTCCACCAGGCCGCCGAAGACATCTACCGGCTCCTTGGCGGGCCCCGTCATGAGCATGCCATCACCCGAGAGGCCATCGCCGCCCTGCTCAAGGACAAGGCTGCCCTCGACCGCATCCTCGACCGGGCCTTCCGCGAGAAGCTCTTCCAAGTCAAGGACCCTACCTTCCAGCCACACTACAACGGCCTTCAGCTCCTCAACCGCAATGTGCTGCGCATCTACCTCGAAAGGCTCCTGCGGCTCGATGCCACGACAGCACCCTTTGACATATTGGCATTAGAGGATGAGTTCTACGACAATCTGACATTCCAGGCCAATGGCAAGGAGAAGACCATCCAATTGGGCGGACGCATCGACAGGCTCGACAGAATCTCCTACGGCGGCCGACAGCTCATCCGCGTCATCGACTACAAGACCGGAAAGCCCATCTCCGCCGCGGCGCCTTCTGTGAAAGAAATCTTCCAGCCCGACTTCGTCGACTCCAAACATACGGTATATTATCTCCAAGCCTTCCTCTACGCTGCCATCATCCGCCGCGGCAAGCAGGCGAAAAGCGCTGTAAACAAGGGCGATAGCCCGGTAGCACCGGCCCTGCTCTTCATCCGCCAGGCTGCCGCCGACGACTATAATCCCATCCTCAAAGTCAAGGACGAAAGTGCGGAAGGACGCAAGAAAGCCTCCTACTCCACCGTCGACGACATCAATAAGAAAGAGGTGTACGACGACTTTGCCCAGGGGCTCAGAGACCTCCTCCACGACATCTTCGACGAAGAGCGACCCTTCATGCCCACACAGTTCGTCGACAGATGCGAAAACTGTATCTATAAAAATATTTGTGGGATGTAGATGTTTTTGGCATAAACCTTGCAAGTTGTCAGATTAAAACACTAAATTTGCAACGATTATTCATTTAAAAGAAAGGAAGATAACACATGACCAGTCAGTTTTCACCAAAAGTTTCTGAGATCCTTGCCTTCAGCAGGGAAGAGGCGACACGCCTGGCCAGCAGCTCTGTGGGCCCCGAGCATCTGCTCTTAGGCATCCTCAGAGAGAAGAATTCTCCCGTCATTGACCTGTTCAAGCGGTTGAGCATCAACACCCAGAGCGTGAAGGAAGAACTGGAAGAGAAAGTCCGCGAGGATGAGATAGCCGAGCCTATCAACACCACAGAGCTGGTGCTGAACACCCAGGCCAGCAACATCCTCAAGCTTGCCGTCTTGGAAGCGCGCATTCAGCACACACAGATGGTAGACGTGCAGCATCTGCTCCTTGCCATGCTCCACGACCAGGTCAACAATGGTGCGAAAGAAGTATTGGAATTCAATAACCTCAACTATGAGACGGCCCTGAACCTTCTCCAGAAGCCTGCCACCAAGGATGGCTTAGGCCTTCCGGAAGAGGAGGAAGATTTTGAAGAGGAGGATGGCGACGATGCCCACGCCAGCCACCACAGCGCACGCCAGTCCGCCACGGCCACACAGCCGCAGGGCAATGGCAAGACGCCGGTCTTGGACAACTTCTCCACCGACCTGACCAAGGCTGCCGCTGAGGGCAAGCTCGACCCCGTCGTAGGACGTGAGAAGGAGATTCAGCGGGTCATAGAGATTCTCGGACGACGGAAGAAGAACAACCCCATCCTCATCGGTGAGCCGGGAGTGGGCAAGAGCGCCATCGTAGAAGGACTCGCACAGCTCATTGCCAAGCACAAGACGTCGCCTATGCTCTTCAACCGGCGCGTCGTCAGCCTCGACCTCACGGCCATCGTGGCGGGCACCAAATACCGCGGACAGTTCGAGGAGCGCATCAGAGCACTGCTCAAAGAGTTGGAGAACAATCCCAACATCATTGTCTTCATCGACGAGATTCACACCCTCATCGGTGCGGGCTCCACACCGGGCAGCATGGATGCCGCCAACATCATGAAGCCGGCACTGGCAAGGGGCACCATACAGTGCATTGGCGCCACCACAAACGACGAATACCGCAACTCCATAGAGAAAGACGGAGCCTTAGAGCGCCGATTCCAGAAAGTCGTCGTGGAGCCTACCACAACAGCGGAGACGATGCAGATTCTTGAGAATATCAAGGACCGCTATGAGGAGCACCACCATGTCTCCTACACCGACGACGCCCTCAAAGCCGCTGTCCGCCTGAGCGAGCGATATATCACCGACCGTTTCTTCCCCGACAAGGCCATCGACGTCATCGACGAGGTGGGCTCGCGCGTACACCTGCAGAATGCCAAGGTGCCGCAGGAGATCACCGACAAGGAGAAGGAGATTGAGGACATCAAGAAGAAGAAGCAGGGCGCCGTGCGCAACCAGAACTTCGAGCTCGCTGCCAGCTACCGCGACAAGCAGACAGAGCTGGAGCAGGAGTTCCGGCAGATGCAGCTGCGCTGGCAGCAGGGTGAGGCCGACGCCCGACAGAAGGTCACCGACAAAGAGGTGGCCGACGTGGTGTCTATGATGACCGGCGTCCCCGTACAGCGCATGGCTGAGGCTGAGGGTAAGCGCCTGCGCACCATGGGGGCAGAGCTGCAGAAGTCGGTCATCGGACAGGACGACGCCATAGAGAAGATGGTGAAGGCCATCCAGCGCAACCGCGTCGGGCTCAAAGACCCCAACCACCCCATCGGCGCCTTCATGTTCTTAGGTCCTACCGGCGTGGGTAAGACCTACCTGGCCAAGAAGCTGGCCGAGCTGATGTTCGGCTCGCAGGACAACCTCATCCGTATCGACATGAGCGAGTACACCGAGAGCTTCAACGTCTCACGACTCATCGGTGCGCCTCCAGGATATGTCGGCTATGAGGAAGGCGGACAGCTCACGGAGCGCGTGCGCCGGCACCCCTACTCCATCGTCCTCCTCGACGAGATAGAGAAGGCTCACGGCAACGTCTTCAACCTCCTGCTTCAGGTCCTCGACGAAGGTCGGCTGACCGACGGCAACGGGCGCCTCGTAGACTTCCGCAACACCGTCATCATCATGACCTCCAACGCCGGTACACGACAGCTCAAGGAGTTCAGCCGTGGTGTGGGATTCAATGCCGCCGGCATCTCCAACATCGCCGACATGAACAAGGCCGACAAGCAGTATGCACGCTCCATCATACAGAAGAGTCTGTCCAAGCAGTTCTCGCCTGAGTTCCTCAACCGTCTCGACGAGATCATCACCTTCGACCAGCTCGACCTGACGAGTATCAAGAAGATCATCGACATCGAGCTCCGCGGACTCTACAAGCGTGTCGCCGACCTGGGCTACAGCATCTCCCTCTCCGACAAGGCTAAGGAGATGGTGGCTACGAAGGGCTACGACGTGCAGTTCGGTGCGCGCCCCCTCAAGCGTGCCATCCAGACCTACATCGAGGATGGCATCGCCGAGCTCATCCTCTCCGACACCCTCCACGACGGCGACACCATCGTCATCGACAAGAATCCCGATAAGGACGACCTGACGTTCAAGGCGGAAGGGAAGAAGGAAGCGAGCACTGACCCCGGAGGGGTCACACCATGAATGACCCCAGGTCGTCGAGGTGGCGGGAGGTCGACGCGAAGCGAGACCGCCCGACACCGAGCGACCTGGGGTAGCAGGATGACAGAGTGGAAAGACCTCGAAGAGGTCTCACGTGGACAGCAGGACAAATATCGTAGCATCTTATTGAAAGAAAAGGAAAATTGTCATGGACAGGCTTTCGCT